>Ga0299907_10003162_pt1 | contig 10474 bp, 9 predicted proteins | sample RVTome_16_FD_198680 | JGI IMG/M metagenome (GOLD analysis project Ga0299907, IMG submission 198680) | Soil microbial communities from uranium-contaminated site in the Upper Colorado River Basin, Wyoming, United States - RVT152D67 (version 2) ... | reverse complement strand
TGGGAACGCCCGGGCTTTGTGAGTGCGTGTGAGCGCTCGCTAACTGCCGCCTCACGTTTCGCTATACTGCCGCCGCTCTTGTTGGGCCGACTTCTCCCCCCGGTCGCCGTCCTCGCCACGTTGTGCGCGCTGGCGGCTACCGCCACGGCCGGAGACGGCGGCGTCGGGGTCGGCGGCGGCGGCACCGGCGGTGGGGATACCGGTGACGCCGGCGGGCATATCTTCCCGCTGCCGGCCAAGCACGACTACGGCGACGGCTACGGCGCCGGCCGCGGGCACGAGGGGCAGGACGTGTTTGCGAGGTGCGGCAAGCCGATCATCTCCGCCCGCACCGGCAAGGTGAAGTACAACGACTTCGACGGCGGCGCCGGCAACTACATCGTCATCAACGGCAAGGGCACGAAGCGCGACTACATGTACGCGCACATGAAGCGCAAGCCCCGGCTCCGCAAGGGGGAGCGCGTCCGCAAGGGCGAGCAGATCGGCAAGGTCGGGGATTCGGGCAACGCCTCCGGCTGCCACCTCCACTTCGAGCTGTGGCGCGGTGACTGGAACGGTCGCCCCGACGTCACCCGCAAGCTCAAGAAGTGGGATAGATACAGCTAGCGCGCACTCCGACGGGCGCCGACGCGGCGCCCGCCTATTCCCACTCGATCGTCGCAGGTGGCTTCGACGAGATGTCGAGGGCCACCCTGTTCACTCCCGGTACCTCGTTGATGATCCGGTTCGAGACCCGCTCCAGCAGGTCGTAAGGGAGCCGCGCCCAGTCGGCTGTCATCGCGTCCTCCGACGTGACCGCGCGGATCACGATCGGGTACGCGTAGGTGCGCCCGTCGCCCTGCACCCCCACCGAGCGCACGACCGGCAGCACGCAGAACGACTGCCAGAGCTCGCGGTAGAGGCCGGCGGCGCGGATCTCCTCCTGGAGGATCGCGTCGGCGTCGCGCAGGATGTCGAGCCGCTCGCGGGTGACCTCGCCGCCGACGACGCGGATCCCGAGGCCCGGCCCGGGGAACGGCTGGCGCCAGACGAACTTGTCGGGCAGGCCGAGCTCGGTGGCAACCGCGCGAACCTCGTCCTTGAACAGCATCCGGAGCGGCTCGACCAGCTCGAAGTCGAGGTCCTCGGGCAGCCCACCGACGTTGTGGTGCGACTTGATCGTTGCGGCGCCGTGGCCCTCGCCGCCCGACTCGATCACGTCCGAGTACAGCGTGCCCTGGACCAGGAACCGTGCCCCCTCGAGCTTGCGCGCCTCGTCCTCGAACACCCGGATGAACTCCTCGCCGATGATCTTGCGCTTGCGCTCCGGCTCGTCCTCGCCCGCGAGGCGGTCGAGGAAGCGCTGCTCGGCATCGACGTGGACGAGCTTCACGCCGAGCTCGTCGCGGAACGCGTGGACCACCTGCTCGGCCTCGTTCTTACGCATCAGGCCGTGGTCGACCAGGACGCAGGTGAGCTGGTCCCCGATCGCCTTGTGGACGAGCGCCGCGGCGGTCGCGGAATCGACTCCGCCCGAGAGGCCGCAGATCACCTCCGCGTCGCCCACCCTGGCGCGGATCTTCTCCACCTGCTCGTCGATCACCGATGCCGGCGACCAGCGCTGCTCGCAGCCGGTGATCTCGCGCAGGAAGCGATCCAGGACCTGCGTGCCGTACGGGGTGTGGACGACCTCGGGATGGAACTGGATGCCGTAGAGCCCGCGCTCGACCGACTCGAACGCGGCCACCGGCGAACCTGGGCTGGCGGCGAGCGGCTCGAACCCCTCGGGCGCCTCGAGCACGCAGTCGCGGTGGCTCATCCAGCACTGCTGCTCTTCCGGAAGGCCGGCAAGGAGCCGGCCGCCCGAGCCGGAGAGGTTCAGCGCGGTCCGGCCGAACTCCCCCGACTCGGCGCCCTCGACGCGCCCGCCGAGCGCGAGCGCCATCGCCTGCATGCCGTAGCAGATGCCGAGCACCGGGATGCCGAGCTCGAGCAGCTCCGTGCGGAGCGGCGGAGCGCCCTCGGCGTAGACCGACGCGGGGCCGCCCGACAGGACCAGCGCCCTCGGCGCACGCTCGCGAATCGCCTCCAGGGACGTGTCGCTGGGAAGGAGCTCGGCGAAGACCCCGCACTCGCGGATGCGCCGGGCGATCAGCTGTGAGTACTGGCCGCCGTAGTCGAGGACCAGCACCTCCTCACGCGCGGAGCGCGGCGGCGCGACGTCGAGCGTCTCGGGCGAGGCGGGCTCGCCCTCCAGGATCTCACGCGCCGCGGTGGCCGAACCGGGGACCTCGGCCGCCGCCTCAGTCATCCGAGACGGCGACCCCCGCCGCGACGGTGGCCCGTCCGTTCGACCCCATGCCGACCGACTGCGAGCGCTGCAGCTGCTTGCCCTCGGTCTGCAGCGACGGGGCGACCATGACCTCGGCCCGCTGGAAGTCGCGGATGTCCTCGTAGCCGCAGGTGGCCATGGACGTCCGGAGCGCTCCCATCAGGTTGAAGGTGCCGTCGTTCTCATGAGCCGGCCCCTGGAGGATCTCCTCGACCGTGCCGTCCTGGAGCGTCGCGACCCTGGTCCCGCGCGGCAGCGATGGGTGGAACGTCGCCATGCCCCAGTGGAAGCCGCGCCCGGGCGCGTCCTTGGCGCGCGCGAGCGGTGAGCCGATCATCACGGCGTCAGCGCCGCATGCGATCGCCTTCGAGACGTCGCCGCCGGTCCGCATGCCGCCGTCTGCGATCACGTTGCAGTACTCGCCGGTCTCGAGCATGTGCTGCGAGCGTGCGGCCGCCACGTCGGCGATCGCGGTCGCCTGGGGAACACCCAGGCCGAGGACGCCGCGCGTGGTGCACGCGGCCCCCGGACCGACGCCGACCAGGACGCCCACGGCCCCGGTCCGCATCAGGTGCAGGCCGGTCGAATAGGAGGCGCAGCCGCCGGCCACGACCGGCACCGGGACCTCGGCGATGAACTCCTTGAGGTTGAGCGGCTCCGACTTGGTCGAAACGTGCTCGGCCGAGATCACGGTGCCCTGGATGACCAGGATGTCGAGGCCCGCCTCGAGCGCGACCTCGTAGAAGTCCGTCACGCGCTGCGGCGTGAGCGAGCCGGCGGCGACCATCCCTGCCGCCTTGATCTCCTCGACCCGCTTGGCGATCAGGTCCGGGTCGACCGGGCGCTCGTAGACCTCCTGCATCGTGCGGGTGGCCAACTCGGCCGGAGCGCCGGCGATGCGGTCGAGCTGCTCGTCCGCGTCCTCGTAGCGCGACCAGATGCCCTCGAGGTTGAGGACACCGAGGCCGCCGATCCGGCCGAGCTCGATTGCCGTGGCCGGGCTGACGACGCCGTCCATCGCGGACGCCAGGAGCGGCAGCTCGAAGCGATACGGCCCGAGGTTCCAGGAGATGTCGACATCGTCAGGGTCGCGGGTCCTGCGCGACGGCACGATCGCGATGTCGTCGAACCCGTAGGCCCGCCTGCCCTTCTTGCCTCGACCGATCTCGACTTCCACCCGCTCAGCTCCTTCGTCTCACAGGAGCACCCAGGCTATGTCCGATCGCGGACGAGAAAAGCCCCTCGGAGAGGGGCTTCAAAACCGCAAATTGCGGGGCGTGACCCGGGAACTCCAAGGTCCTGGCGATGATAACAGCGGTAAACCGCGGTTAGGCGACCCCGGCGGGCACTTCGGTCTCGTCGACCTGGACGCGCTGCAGGAGCCGCTCGACCTCGCCGGGGTCGAGCGTTCCGGCCCCGAAGTGCTGCGTGGACTGTGCTCCGCAGGCCACGCCGTAGGCGAGGCAGTCCCGGGGCGTGGCGCCCTCGTAGCGCGCGGCTACATAGCCGGCCAGGAACGCGTCGCCCGAGCCCACCGCCGCGATCGGCTCGAGCTGTTCGATCTGGACCTCGAAGCGCCGGCGATCGCTCCCCCGGCCGACGATCGCGGAGCACCCTCCGGGGTTGGTGATGATCGCGTCGCCGGCACCCATCTCGATCAGGCCCGTGAGCCCCATCGCCTTGTCGTCCGCGTCGTTGAACTCGTGGCCGACGACCTCCTCCGCCTCGCCGATGTTCGGCGCGACCACGGCGGGCTCGGCTCGCAACCCGGCGCGCATCGGTTCGCCATCCGTGTCGAGCACCGAGATCACGTCGAGGGTCTTCAGCTCGGTGACGAGTCGCGCATAGACGTCGGATTCGGTGCCGGGCGGCGTGGAACCGGCCAGCACGCAGATCGTCGCGCCCTGCGCCAGGTAGAGCAGCTTCTCGACGAACAGGTCGACCTCCTCGGGCGTTACCCGAGGGCCGCGCTCGTTGATCTCGGTCTGCTCGCCCGTCGTCGGGTCCACGACCGAGAGGTTGGTCCGCGACTCGCCCTCGATCCGGGTGAAGTCGTTCAGGATGGACTCCTCGGCGAGGCGCTCGAGAATCCTCGTTCCGGTCGCCCCGCCGGCGAGGCCGGTCGCGATCACGGGACGTCCGAGCAGCTTCAGGGCGCGGGCGACGTTGACGCCCTTGCCGCCCGCCATCGTCTGGGACTCGACCGCGCGGTGACGCTGCGAGAGCCGAAAGTTGGGAACGGCCACCGTGCGGTCGACGGCGGTGTTGAGGGTGACGGTGAGGATCACTGCCGAGCGCGGACTCTACCTGGGCGGGCGCCTGGCAACCACGACCGACGCCGTCGCGAGGCCCAGGGCGATGACGCCGGCGCCGGCGAACACCACCCACGCCCACGATGGGAGCCCGGTCTCGGGCGGCGCGGCGACCGTCCTCCCGGCGATAACGGTGACCTCGCCGACCTCCTCCCCATCGAGGGTGACGGTGGCGACGCCGAACTCCTGGCCGCGTGAGACGGCGCCCGCCGGGGGCGCCGGTCGCCGGTACTCCACGTCCACGCGCTGGTCCGCGCGGGCAATCGCGGTCACCGGCGCGGCGGCCACCAGCGGCAGCGGGCCGCGATCCTCGCTGAGCGCGACCGCGTCGATCCGCTCGCCGCGCGCGACGAGGGTGCGGTTCTCATAGAGGGAGAACCCGTAGTCGAGGAGCTCCAGGGTGGCGGCGTCGCGCTCCGCCTCCCCGGGAGCGCCGAGCACCGCCGAGACGAGCTCGACTCCACGACGCTGCCCCGACGCCACGAGGACGTAGCCGGCGGCCAGTGTGGTCCCGGTCTTGACGCCGTCCACGAACGGCTCCTCGAGGACCAGGGTGTTCCGGTTGACGAGGCTGTGCTCGTCCTCGCCGGTCCCCACGGTTATGCGCGGCGTGTCCACGATCTTGCGAAACAGCGGCTCCTGCCGCAGGCGGATCGCGAGGCTCGCGAGGTCGCGGGCGCTGGAAACGTTTCCCCCGTCGAGCCCGATCGGATCGGCGTACGCGGTTTCCGAGAGCCCTAGGCGCTGCGCCGTGCGGTTCATCTCGGCGACGAAGTCCGGGATCGATCCGGAGACGCGGAGCGCAAGCGCCGCCGCCGCGTCGTTCCCGGACGCGATCAAAAGGCCGTAGAGCAGGTCGCGCACGGTGACCACCTCGCCGGCGCGCAGGCCCATCAGCGATTCGCCCGCCGCCGCCGCGTACTCGGGGGCGGTCACCTCGTCCGAGAGCTCGAGGTCGCGGAGCACGATGAAGGCCGTCATCAGCTTCGTGGCGCTGGCGATCGGGCGACCGGTGTCCGCTTCGCGCTCGGCCAGGACGTCCCCGGACTCCTCGTCGACCAGCAGCCAGTTACCGGCCGGCAGGTCGTCGGGCGGCTTCGCCGCGGCGTCGCCCGAGGAGGGCGCGGCGACCAGGAAAGCGCACGCGGCGAGCGCCGCGACGCCCGCTCTCAGCGGCGCAGCTTGATCTGCTGCCCGGCGTTCAGGGTCGCGGTGTCGAGATCCGGATTCAGCCGCTCGAGCTTGGCGAGCGGGACCCCGGTTTTCTGCGCGATCCCGGTGAAGGTGTCGCCTGGAACCACGACGTAGGTGTCGCTCTCGACCGTCGGCTCGTTCCGCTGCTGCTCCTTCCGCGGCCGATCGCGCTCGTTCCCGGTCCCGGCGTCGTCGCCGCCTCCCGAGAGCGTGTCGGACACGAGCAGGAACAGCGCCAGACCGCAGGCGACCAGCGCCAGGGGGGCGAGAACGCGCGCGGCGATGCTGCGTGGTGGCTCCACGTCCGGGATCTCTGTGAGCGCTCTCGCCATCAACTACCTGAAAACGGGTATCGAGGCGATGGTAGCCGCGAATCACTGCGTTCTAGGCACCCGCCGATGCCGCGCAAGCCACGTCCCAAACCTGCCTGCGCAGCTCCTCGGCGGCTGCAGCGGGGTCGCCGGACCCTGCGATCGAGCGCGAAGCCGCCACCAGGGCTCCCGCGGGATGTGCGGCGAAGGCGGCGCCGAGCTGCCCTGCATCCCCGCCCTGGGCCCCCACCCCGGGCAGCAGGAAGACCGATCGCGGCATCAAGGCGCGGAGGCGGGCGATGTGTGCGGGCTCGGTCGCACCGACGACGGCGCCGAGCCCGGAGAGGCCGCCCTCCCCCTGCAGGCGCGGGCTGAGCGACGCCACCAGCTCGGCAATCCGTTCGTGCACCGGAGCGCCTGCGGCGGCCAGGTCGAGCACGTCGGCCGCACCCGGGTTGGAAGTCCGGACGAGCACGAAGAGCCCCGCTCCGCGCTCTCCGGCGACGTCGATCAGCGGCTCGAGGGAGTCGGCGCCGAGCACGCCGTTGACGGTCGCGGCGTCGGCGCCGAGCCCCTCGGCGTCGCCCCACGGCGTCGGGGTCGAACCGAGGAGGGCCTGCGCGTAGGCGGCCGCGCTCACCGGGACGTCGCCGCGCTTGCCGTCAGCGATGACGAGCAGGCCCGCCGCGCGCGCGGCCGCGATCGCACGTTCCAGAGCCGCCCAGCCGGGAGCTCCGAGCCGCTCGAAGCAGGCGAGCTGCGGCTTGGCCGCGACGCACGCCGGCCCGGCCTGCTCGACGACCTGCTCGCACCAGCGCGCGACGGCGTCGGCGGCGCGCTCGGCGGGCGACTCGCCCGCCGCGTCGGGAAAGGCCTCGCCCGCGACGGCGGGGTCGGGATCGAGGCCGACACAGACCTGGCTGCGGCGCTCTTCGACGAGCGCCGCGAGCCGGTCCGTGAAGGGTCGTGCGGGCGTCAGCCGCCCTTGACCCTGGACTTCAGCCCGGCGCCGGCCGAGAACTTCGGCACCCGGCCGCCGGCGATCGTGATCCGCTCGCCCGTGCGCGGGTTGACACCCTGGCGCGGGCCACGCTCGGCGACGCTGAACTTGCCGAAGCCGGTGAAGTTGACCTCGCCACCGCCGGCGAGCGTGTCCTGGATGCCGTCGAGCACGGCATCGACGGCGTCGGCGGCCGCCTTCTTCGAGTCAAAGCTCCCTGCGATCCGCTCAACGAAATCAGCCTTGGTCACTTGGAAATCCTCCTCCTAGTCGGAACGGCGCGCAAGATAACAGCGCTCGCCGACGGTTACCCATGCGAATGCCATGCGTCTGCCAGGAGCTACATACTTTCCGGCGCCGAGATCCCCAGGAGGTCGAGGGTTCCCGCGATGACTCGTTTCGTTGCCAGGCAGACGCCCAGGCGGGCGGCTTCGAGGCCCTTGATCCCGGACTCGGCGTCCGCTCCGACCACCCGGCAATCACGGTAGAACGCGTGAAAGTCGGCCGCGACCGCCATCGCGTAGGCGGTAAGTCGGTGCGGCGCCCGTTTCTCGGCCGCCAGCGAGACCTCGTCCGGGAGCTCGAGGAGCCTGCGCACCAGTTCGCGCTCGGCCGGCTCGCTGGCCGTGGCCAACGTCACCTCGTCTCCCGCGCCCGCGATGATCGCCGGCTCGCCGGCGACCCCTCCCTCGGCCTCCGCCTTGCGCAGGATGCTTGCGATCCGCGCGTGTGCGTACTGCACGTAGTAGACCGGGTTCTCCTGGGACTGGCTCCGCGCGAGATCGAGGTCCAGGTCGAGCGCCGTGTCGTGGCTGCGCTGCATCAGGAAGAAGCGGGCCGCGTCCCGGCCGATGTCGTCGAGCAGCTCATCGAGGGTGACGAACTCCCCCTTGCGCTTCGACATCCTGGCGCGCTCGCCGCCCTCGACGAAGTTGACGAGCTGCATGATCGGTGCCTCGTAGCGATCCGGATCGGCGCCGAGCGCCGCGATCGCCGCCTTCATCCGGGGCACGTACCCGTGGTGGTCGGCGCCGAGCGGGTCGATCATCAGCCCTGCCCCCCGCTCGAGCTTGTCGCGGTGGTAGGCGATGTCGAACGCGAAATAGGTCGGCTCGCCGTCAGAGCGGACCAGGACCCGATCCTTGTCGTCGCCGAAGTCGGAGGTCCGCAGCCACAGGGCGCCCTCGGTCCGGTACGTGTGACCGGCGTCGCCGAGCGCCGCGAGCGCCGCCTCCAGGGCACCGCGCTCCAGCAGGTCACGCTCCGACGACCAGATGTCGTAGTGGACGCCGAACCGCTCGAGCGTCGCCTCGATCCGCAGGCGCATCGCCTCGGCTCCGCGCCGGGCCAGGTCGTCGAGATCGTCGGCATTTGCCCCGGCTGCCGCGAGCTCATCGGCGAGTTCGGAGACGTACTCGCCCGAATATCCGTCCTCGGGCGGCTCCTCCCCGCGCATGCGCGCGGCGATCGACGCGGCGAAGTTGCGGATCTGGGTGCCCCCATCGTTCAGGTAGTACTCGCGGGCGACCTCGTGGCCCGCGGCGTCGAGCACGCGGGCGAGGGAGTCGCCGTACGCGGCCCCCCGGCCGCCGGCGGCGGTCAGCGGCCCCGTGGGATTCGCGGACACGAACTCGAGGAGCACGTTCGGCGAGCTCGGCTCCCGGGCTCCGAACCGCTCGGCGGCCAGGATCCGGACCACCGCCTCGCGGTGCCAGGCGTCGGCGAAGAACAGGTTCAGGAAGCCCGGCCCTGCAACCTCCACGCGCTCCACCGTCCCCAGCCCGGTCTCGAGCTCGGCGCCGAGACGCTCCGCGATCGACCGGGGAGCTTCCCGCAGCTGCGACGCTAGGCGCATCGCGGCGTTGGTCGAGTAGTGGCCGAGATCCGCGTCCGGCGGGCGCTCCAGGCTCGGCTCCTCCCCACCGAGGTCCCCGCCGACGGCGGTGATCGCGGCTCCAACGGCGCTCCGCAGCTCGGAAATGGGGTCGGTCGGCATGAGGCGCGAGTCTACGGCGCGGCCAAGGGGCTATCTTGCGCCCGGATGCGGTCGCTGGTCACGGGAGGCGCAGGGTTCATAGGGTCGAACCTCGTCGACGCTCTGCTCGAGCGCGGGGACGAGGTCGTCGTGCTCGACGACCTCTCGTCGGGCCGAGCCGCGAACCTCGACGCCGCCCTGGCCGCGGGCGCGACGCTCGTCGAGGGCGACATCGCCGATCCGGCGGCGGTCGACGCCGCGTTCGCCGACGCGTCCCCGGAACTGGTCTTCCACCTTGCCGCGCAGATCGACGTGCGCAGGTCCGTGTCGGACCCGGTCTTCGACCTCGGCCTGAACGTCGGCGGCACGATCAACCTGCTGGAGGCCGCGGTCCGGGCCGAGGCCGAACGGTTCCTGTTCACGTCCACGGGCGGCGCGATCTACGGCGAGGGCGAGGGCCGCGACCTGCCCCTCGGAGAGGATGCCGAGCGGCGACCTGACGCCCCATACGGCCAGTCGAAGCTGGCCGCGGAAGGCTACGTCGACCTCTACGCGCGACTGCACGGCCTGTCGGCGGTGGCGCTGCGGCTCGGCAACGTGTACGGCCCGCGCCAGGACCCGCACGGCGAGGCGGGCGTGGTCGCGATCTTCTGCGGCGCGCTGCTCGACGGCACCGCGCCGAAGGTGTTCGGCGACGGGAAGCAGACGCGCGACTACATCCACGTCGACGACGTCGTGGCCGCCTTCCTCGCGGCGGCCGGGTCCGAGGCGACCGGGGCCTTCAACATCGGCACGGGCCGCGAGGCCGACGTCTTCGCCGTCGGCCAGGCGATCGCCGCCGCCTACGACGCCGAGTTCTCGCCCGACATGGCACCCGCCCGGGCCGGCGAGGTGCAGCGGATCGCGATCGACTCCGGGCGGGCCGCGGCGGAGCTGGGCTGGCGCGCCGAGATCGGGCTCGAGGACGGCCTAGCCCGCACCGCGCGCTGGGCACGGGACGCGGGCTGAGGCTCGCGGACGCGGCCCGCAAACCCCAAACGTCCCGCAGCGCGCGCTCCGGGTGCACAGGGACGTTCGGCGGTGGTGGGCGCCTCGGTGGCGCTGCGCCGCGTGGCTGGTTCGCCATGCGGCCGAGTGGCGCCGCGGAGCGGATCGAGTCAGTGAAGGAGGGCGATTCGGAACCGGGTGGAGGATTGACGCCCCTGTAGCGCGCCCAACTCCCTCAGCCGAGCGTCGCCTAACCGGACATGGTGTCCAGCCAGCCGTCGTTCGGCGATCGGGGGCCCCTAACGCTCGCCCCGCTCCCACGCCAGCGCCGAGCCGATCCGCTCGAGCGTCGTGGGGTGGGTCCCGAACAGGATGCGGGAGAGC
>Ga0299907_10003161_pt1 | contig 10475 bp, 10 predicted proteins | sample RVTome_16_FD_198680 | JGI IMG/M metagenome (GOLD analysis project Ga0299907, IMG submission 198680) | Soil microbial communities from uranium-contaminated site in the Upper Colorado River Basin, Wyoming, United States - RVT152D67 (version 2) ... | reverse complement strand
AGACACGGAGATTGATAAATATATTCTTAGAAGATCAAAAATTAATAAAAAAATTAAGTCGTTTAGAGCAAAAGGAGTTGAAAATATTGACAAAGATCTCAGAAGGTCATTATCATCATACCGTCCTCCTTCTTCTTCCTCCATTTAATCTAGCAATAAATTCTTAAAAAACTTGTTTAATATATTAATTATTAATTAAATGAATAATTCGATGGACGGCCAGACTTATCTCTGAAAACTTTTCCAAATTCTGACATTTTAGATAATTGATTATCGTTAAACACAGTACCGTCTTTGCAAACAAGTTTGTCATTTATACAACAACTTGCACAAATCCCTATTCCACATTTCATATATCTTTCTAGGCTAGCTTGAATTGGAATGGAATGAGTAACTGATAAATTATAAATACTCACCATCATAAGTTCGGGACCGCAAGTATAGATCATATCAAATTGTTCTTTCTTTAAAATATATTTTAAAGCATCTGTTACTACTCCTTTTATTCCATAACTACCATCTTCAGTGGTAACAATTATCTTAGTCCTTATTTTACTTAATATTTCTTCTGCGAGATCTTTGAAAAGGACCTCTTTCTGTGTTTGTGCACCCATAATTATTGTACATCTTTCTTGTATTTTACTAATTAAAGTAGCGAGACGCATTAATGGAACCAAACCAGTTCCACCTCCTACTAACAAAGGACGTTTTACATCCTTACTTATACTAAAATAATTGCCATAAGGTCCGCGTACCCCAATTTGATCATTTTGTTTTTTTTCAAAAAGAGAAGTGGATCCAAATCCATGTTTCCGTATTGTGATCGCAGCATGATTCTTCTTATTTGAAATCATTACACTCATTGGAAGTTCTTCTACCCTTGGAATCCAGATCATTAAAAATTGCCCAGGTTTTGCATTTGAAGATAACATATCATCGAAAACAAAAGTCTTTACCGAAGGGGTTTCTTCTATTACCTCTTCAATAACAACCATTCGTATTTTATCAATATTTGTGTGCAAGACCAACAATCTCCTTTATGCTCTTGCAATCTTTCTTCTGCAAATATTTTGTAATTCCTAATTTTATTTGATTGAATGCTTTCAAACCTGTATATCCTATGACAGAACCTAATTCTATAGCTGTTGCACCTGCCAAAACGTATTCTATTGCATCTTCCCATGTAAATATTCCACCACATCCAATTACAGGGATATCGACTTTTTTAGATATTTCATAAACACATCTGACTCCTATGGGTTTTAAAGGAATACCAGACAATCCGCCAACTTTATTGCTCAGAATGGGCATTCCGGTCTCGACATTTATTATCATTGCTCTAATAGTATTTATTGCAGTTATGGCATCAGCTCCTGATTCTTGGATTATCGTTGCAAGTTTTAAAATATCGGTATTTCCTATTCCAACTTTGATAATTACAGGTTTTTTAGTTCTTGACTTAATAGTCTTAATTATTTTAGTTACCAAATCAGGGTCATCACCAACTTCCATGCCCATCTTCGCAACATGTGGACAAGAAAGATTAATCTCATAACCTAAGATATTCAACTTATCAAATTTACTTATTAGTTTTGGAAAATCTGACTGACTAGATCCAACAATACTAACTATAAGAGGAATTTGATTATTCATAATTTCATGAGCAAATACATCAGATCCAGGATTTGCAAGCCCTACAGCATTTAAATAACCTTTGTCTCCAAGAGAAACAACTGTGGGACCTTTATATCCATCTAGAGGACTAACACTTATTGATTTGCTGACTATAGCTCCTAAACCATCATTGTATAATCTGTTAAAAATTTCCTGAGAAATACCTAAAAATCCTGATGCAAGTAGAAGCGGATTTCTAAGATGTATTCCTGCAAGATCAATCGACAACATATTAGATGATTTATAAATACTTTTAATGTTAGTAGTAGTAGGTGAACTTGCATTATTCTTCAATGTCTAGTTGTCTTAATAATTTAATATCTTATTAGTTGTTCGTTTTAGATTTATTTCAGCATTAAAATAGATTAGATTTTAATAAAAAATTTTTTATTTTGTATTCAAAATAATTTTTTTGGTTTTTATTTTTTTAAAAATATCAAATATTAATATGTAAATGTAATTACATTTTACATTATATTAGACAATAAATACATCAAAAATGAAATAATTAGTATACATAATATTTCTTATAATTTCTAACTTATTATAAGATACACATTAATATAAAATAACTGATGATTATTACGATAAATAAAACTACAACAGATAGTATCATGAAATTTTTATTGAGAATATAACAATATATACATTTAATATAACTTGGTTGATTTTATAAGTAAATGTCTGGATTCTTCGATCCGCATATTCATATGTATTCTCGAACTACTGATGACTATGATGCTATGTCTAAAGCAGGAATAGAAGTTATAGTACAACCCTCTTTTTGGCTTGGAGGTCCAAGGACTTTTGTTGGAACGTTTATTGATTATTGGGAACACCTCATATCGTTCGAAACTACAAGAGCTAAACAATTTGGAATTGAACATTTTGTATGCATTTCTGTAAATCCTAAAGAATCTGTCCAGAGACCACTAGCGTTAGATGCATTACACGCAATGTTAAAGTTTATAGATAGAGAAAGAGTTGTAGCAATTGGTGAAATAGGTTACAATCTTATTAATGAATTAGAAGAAGAGATTTTTATAAAACAGCTTGAAATTGCATCCACCAAAAAGATTCCTATTATGATTCATTTACCTCATCAAAATAAAATTAAAGGAATAGAAAAAATTGACGAAATACTAAATCAAAATGGTAATAAATATGATAGAAAGAAAATCCTGATCGATCATAATACGGAAGAAACAATAAAAAAAACATTGGAAATGGGATTGTGGGCCGGTCTTTCGGTTTATCCTTTAACGAAACTTTCACCAAAGAGAGCAATGGATATTATAAGAAAAAATGGATCAGATAGTATAATGATAAATAGTGCAGCTGATTGGGGGATTTCCGATCCATTGAGCGTGCCATTAGTTGCTAGAGAAATGAGAAAGGAAGGATTTAGAAAAAATGAAATAGAAAAAGTTACAATGATTAATGCGTATGATTTTTACAAACAATCAAATAAATTTACCTGGAAACCTCAAGTTCAGTGATAGAATATTAAGTAGAATATATTCATTACGGATAATTTAGGAATGATACTATCATTTAGTTCAAACGCTTTTAAGAAATTTTCTCTTGATGTTGCTATAAGAGAAATAGCTAAAATAGGTTATAAAGGAGTAGAAATTTTATGTGATATACCACATGCTTATCCTCCCGAGTTTTCAAAAGAACAAGCAAAAAAAATAAAAAATTTGATTTCCGATTTGAATATAGGGATTTCTAACCTTAATGCATTTACATTATATGCCATAGGAGATGTTTATCATCCTTCATGGATTGAAAATGATTACAAGTTACGAGAAATTAGGATTAAGCATACAATAGATTGCATTTATTTAGCAAAAACCTTAGGTGCAAAAAACCTTTCAACTGAACCAGGAGGTCCAATTAACATAAAAAAGAATAAAATAGAATCAAATATCCTACTGAAAATATTCGCAGATGGGTTAAAAAAAGTCAAATTTATTGCAGAAGAAAATGATGTAAAAATATTAGTTGAACCAGAACCTTCTCTGCTAATTGAGAACTCTCAGCAATTTTTAGAATTAATGAAAACAATATGTTCTGACTATATAAAATTAAATTTTGATATTGGACATTTTTATTGTGTCAAAGAAGATCCTTCTGAAACAATATTAAAATTAATTGATTATATAGAGCATTTTCATTTATCAGACATAGCTAATAATAGAGTTCACTATCATCTTATACCTGGAATAGGTTCTATAGATTTTGAACAAGTTTTTGATACAATAAAAAAGATTGGATATAAAGGATTTGTTACTGTAGAATTATATCCATATCAGGATAATCCCATCTATGTAGCAAAACAAGCCTATAATTATTTAAAAGTATTATGTTAAAGGGTTATTAAGTAATTCCATCGTTTTATTATTCAAAATTTAAAAAATATATCTAGTATTTAGATCACTGTTTTCAAACAAAATTAAATAAAATAAAATAAAATAAAATAAAATAAATAGTTAAATTAAATTATTGTTAAAAATATTTTAATATAAATTAAACAATATTCCTAAAATAATTTCATTGCTATAAAAAACTAATTAGTTAAATAAGTACGTAAACTTATTTCAGCAATAATAATATGACGGCAAAATTATAATTAGATCATCCAAAGTAGTATTTTATTTATAAATTTATATAGTAAATCTTATATGTTACGGTCTAATACGGTATAAGCGTGCCTAAACCTGGTTTTAAATCAATTACAGTCAGTGAGAACATCTATAAAAAATTCTTTAATGTTTATGAAAAAAGAAAGAATGATTTAGAACTAAAAGGAATTACAAGTTTTTCAGGATACCTTACAAGCATGATGGAGGAGATGATGTTAAAGCATGAAGCATTTACTAAACAAGCTCCTTTTATGGAAAAAATTTCAATTGACTCTGATCGAGTACTAATAAAAGATAATAAAAGAAATAGAATAGCAGAAGTTATATTACGAAATGGTGAACTACGGTGTTTACTAGATGAAAAAATAGATTGTGTTCACATAGGATTTGTTTACTCTATTCCAGAAGTTTATATTGTATTAAACAATAAAGGAATGAAAGCTCCAAAATCATTACATTAAATTATTTTATAATTAAACTGTTTGAATAGGTAGAGAAATTAATCAATTTAAATAAATATTAAGAAATAATTAATATTTATAGTTGGATAATATTTTTTTCTCAATTCCCTTATTACTTCAGGTATTAGATTTATTTGGTGTAATGGTATTTGCCGTGACCGGCGCGCTAAAAGCAATTCAATACAAAATGGACATGGTAGGAGTTATAGTATTAGCTAGCAGTACAGGTTTAGCTGGAGGGTTAATCAGAGATCTTCTATTGGACAGATTACCACCTAAAATTATGCTAGATCCTTATTATCTAACTATTGCTGTAGCTACAGGTGTTATTGTATTTTTTTTACACCCTTTTTTTAAGGAACGTGAAAAATTATTTTTAAAGTTTGATGCAATAGGTTTAGGAGTCTTTACTATCATAGGCTCCAGTATTGCTTATGAAATGTTGGGATTAAATTTTCTAGCTATGTCTTTAGCAGGTATTTTTACTGCCATCGGCGGAGGAATAGTAAGAGATGTTTTTGTTAAAGAAATTCCGCTAGTATTCATCAAAGAGTTATATGCATCAGCAAGTTTTTTAGGAATTATTATATTTTTTATTCTATTATACTTTGATTTCAATTACTATATTTCCATGGTTGTCTGTATAGTTATTGTTACATTATTTAGACTGTTAGCAATGAAATATAATTGGAATTTACCTACCAAAGCGTTTTTAGGAAAAGAAAGAGATAGATGATTATATAGTGTTCTTGTAATATTTTAGTTTAGTTTTAAATTTATATAATATCATTTCAAGAATCTTTAAATTTGTAATTACTTATTGTGGTTCTAATTTTCGGTATGGTACTTACAAGACAAATAATTAACAATGATATTCCGCTTCCTAAAAAAAATCCCCCTAAAACATCAAATGGATAGTGAACTCCAACATAAATTCTTGAAAAGCATACTAATCCTGCATCAATGAGTAAAACAATAGGCAAAATTTTAGTATATTTATTTCCTTTAAATAAAATCAAGGGAGTTATAGAGCCAGCAACTATTAGAGTAGAATGTCCAGAGGGAAATGAATAGTTAGTATCTGTAGACATTAGTGGGTCCAAGTCAGGAACAAAAGGTCTTGGTCTTTCAATATAATCTTTAGTAATAGAAACAATGGGAATCAACATTAAAATAGAGATTCCTGTTATGATTACTGTTTTCCTTCCATTTTTACCTCCAAATATGAAAATTAATATCAGTACAAATGGTAAAAAAATTTCTCTTCCATAAAGAGTAATCACAATCATAAATTGATCAAGCTCTGTAGGTAATTTTATCTGAAATTCATTTATTGCAATAAAAAGAGATATATCAACATGTATAATATTATCAAAATATATATTATTTGATTTATTAATTACTATAAAAGATAACAATATAAAAGATGCAAAACAAGCAATTGTTAAAAAAAAAATTTTATTCATAATTTAATATAAATTTCTTTAGCTTAATAATAACATACTGAATATGATAATGATGAAGAAGATTATGATTGTATAATTATTTATTACCAAGTACTATTTACAATATACACTAGCTCTGACTTTCAAACAGAGAATTAGGTTCCATAGTTATAACTATAAATAAATTAATAAATAAATTATTTAGATTTTTTGTTAAATGGTTATTGCCTAAACATATCAGTCAGTTCTTAAAAGAGTATTAATTAATTCGGAGATTCTTTTATCAAGAATATTATAATGTGAATCTGTTAGCTTTCCTTTTTTAAATAAATTAGTTACTTCTTTTCGAATCTCTTCCAATTGTTTAACTCCTTCTACCTTGTCTTTTTTTAATACATCATAAGTAAAGTCTATTCTATTCATGCTTTTATTTAGGTAACTTCTTTCTCGTCTTTTATAATACCAACCCCCAAATATAGAGGTAGAACCAACTATAGCAGCTACCATTCCAATATATGTCTCTGTTGAGATGGCTGGTTTAAAATGAGCTACTAATAAGTTATTTTCTGTTACGTTTAGCGTGATAGGATTTTTATTATCTGAAATCATATTTGACCAAAAATCAAATGAATATCCTCGAGATGCATGAGCAGCACATTTTATTTCGGTATTTATAGGATGCAACCAAAAACTTTGCGACGGTAACTTTGAATTGTTACATTCTATAGTTCCTGCATTTTCTGGTTTTATTTCTACAGATAACTGGACAACTACACTATCAGTTTTTCCATCAATTACCATAACACCATTCGAAACTGTATTTGTGATATAAATTTGGTTTGTAATAGGATTAAGAGATAATTTATTAGCTAAAAGTGGAAAAGTTAGATGGATAGGTATATCAAGAATAGGATCGGTATTACCATTGTTTTTAGTGTTATTTGGTTTAACTGATAAATCCTTAATTTTTTTATTAGTTATTCCATCTATTACAGATACTGTATTGTCACCATTATTAGATACATATATACGATTTGTTAATGGGTTCACCACAATATCTACTGGATCATATCCTACTTTTATTGTTGAGTTGACTTTATTGGTTTTTCCATCTATTACAGAAATAGAGTTAGAACCATAATTTGCTATATAAATTACATTTTTTATATGGTTTATATTTATTCCTGTAGGTATATTTCCCACTGAAATATTATTAAGAATGTTTTTCGTTTTTTCATCTAAAACAGATACAGTATGGTTTTTTAGATTAGAGAGATAAATTGTTTTTGTTAGTGGATTAACCGCTACACCATAAAAAAGGCCATTCAATTCCACGGTACCTGTAACTTTATTACTAATACCATCTATGATTGATAAAGATGATGATTCTTTACCTAGATTTGTAACATATATTCTATTATCTGAAGGATTTATGGATATCCCTACAGGAGATTCTCCAACATTGATATTTGATAGTCTTTGATTTGTAGATCCATCAATAACAGAGACAGTATTTGAACCTCTATTGGTCACATATATTCTATTATTATAAGGATTTACTTCTAAATCATATGGAAAGTTATCTACTTGAATTGTAGTTTCAATAGTATTTGTATTGCCATCTATCACTGTAACTGAGTTAGAAAATTGATTTGCGACATATAGCTTGTTAGTAACAGAATTTATTCCGATTCCTACAGGATAACTACCTACTGGTAAAAATGGTTTACCAACATTTTCGGAAATAATTTGTTCATCCATTTGTGAATAAGTAAATGATAGTGGTATCTGTAATATCAATAACATTATAAAAAAGAAAAAATAAACCAATGAAAATCTTTGAATTAATCCAATCAACACATATCATTCTTTTTTAATGGTATAAAAATAATAATAATAATATTTTATCATTGAAACAACAATTATATATCATGTTTACAAAAGTGGTCGATAAACGGATGATATAAAGTATCATATGATAACTTTATAAAAAGAAAAAGAGGTAATAATATACACTAGCATGGAAAATTTGACTAAACTGAACTATTTATCATCATTATCATTCATCATAATAATAAGTGTTTTTCTTTATAGCACATCAAATGGATATCAATCTGTTTCAGCTCAAGAAGTAGAAGAACAAGAAGGACCTTCTGAGATAAATAGAGAAAAAGAAGAAGAAGAAGTAGAGTCTAGTAATGATATTTTTAGCGATTTAAGCAGAAATCTTCCTAGTATTGACGAGGATATACCTAATGATAATGTACAGCCTCTAGACAGTGAAAAACCACTATTTGGAAATCCTGATACAGAAGAATTTGATGAAAAGAATGAGATTAGTAGTAATAGTGAGAATATATTAGAATCTAATGAACAAGGGACCACCAGTGAAAGTATAGATAACTCTTTCAGTAATGGACTAAGTGATAGTGCTCAAGAACCAGACATTATTAATGAAGACGACAGTAGTAGTAATACAAAAACATCGTCATCATCTTCTTCTTCCAGAAATGAAGTGAGCAACGATGAGGCTAATAATAACAACATCGTAAACCCTTCCGATTGATTAAAAATAAAAATATAACAAGAGTTAGATAGAAAGAAAAAATAATATAATAAATAATCTATGATGAAAAGAAATTTAATCCTGTTTATACCATATTATTATTAAATTCATGAAGTGTAGTATAATATTTTATAAAAATTTAGTTCCGTCCTTGGCTATTATATTATTTTCTATTATAATTATTCTAGTACCTATCAAGTCATTCGGAGAATTTCCAATTTCTATTGTAGACCAAAAAATTTTCAAAGATTTAAATGGAGATTGGAATTTGGTCGGTGTAGTACAGAATAATGCAGGGACACCTATAGAAGTTAAAGTGGGTGTAAATGTAACCCAACCAGATAAACAATCTTCAATTTTAATAAGCAATACATTTACTAATGTAATATACCCATATGTCGCTGCTCCATTTAAGTTTACTATTAGTGGTAATGAATTCTTTAATGGTCTTGTCTATCCTATTGAGACCAAAGAAGTAGCAACGCCATTTTTAATGGACTTAACGCAGAATTATTCAAATCTTGCTACTGGCGATGAAAAGGCTCTAGTTGGTACAATAAAAAATACAGGTCCTAATATAATTAAAAATATTGCAGTATACGCTTCTGTTCATTCAATTAATGGTACTCAAATAGATTCTGTAAAAAGCTCCATAATTCCTGTCATTTATCCAGGGGAAGACGTTAAATATAAAATTCTCCCTGATCCTGCAATAAAGGATGGTGTTTATTATTATAGTTGTGCAGGATTGGATGTCAATGCTCCTATATCTACAATTAATATTGGGAAAGGAGAATATCTTGTTTTTAATTTAGAAAGTGCTTCTATGATTAGCGATTTTAGATATGAGAACTCGTCTGATAGTATTATTTTTGAGGTTAAGCCATATAATCCCTCTGGAGGAACTACTAATTTTAAAATTCCCCAAATTTCTTCAAACCAAAAGATTGAAATTTTATTGGATGGGAAACAATATGAAAATAAATTAGTTACTATGAATGGCAAAACAATTAGTATTGATATATTCATTCCAAAAGACAAACATGTAGTAAAAATATCAGGAATTAGAAATCAAGTTTAAATTTACATTATACAATTGAGTTAATAATATTAATATAAATAAAACTATATCCTAGCTAATTTTAGTTTCTCAACAAAATATTACGTAAAAAAATTGTTGATAAATAAATGTTATGTAAGATTATTATATAATTTCTCTTAATAACTCTCTTATATTGAATTCTCGTTATAGAATTTGACACTGTCTACACTAAATTCGACTGATAAAACTCTGTTGAATGATGTGATGTGTATTAGCTGACTTGTGCAGGAAGGCTATACCAAAGCTGAAAATCGATGGGTAACGGTGAGCTAAATTAAGTTTGATTTAGCTCATCGTATTTAATACTTTAAATAATATTATAATAAGCATGCTCTAAATAAATAATTTTAAACTTTAATAATGAATATAATTTTACTTTAAAATAAATAGTAAAAACAAAATTAATTAAAAAAAGATCTCACAAAAGTTATAATTTAGAGATATATATATATATATTAATAGACTAAATTATGAAATCTTCCAAAATAACAAGAAAGGAGGAAAGACGATTTTTTAACCATGAATATCTGAGAGATAGTATTTTCCCTCGATATAAAGAATGTGACTCTTGTAAAATTA
>Ga0299907_10003160_pt1 | contig 10476 bp, 7 predicted proteins | sample RVTome_16_FD_198680 | JGI IMG/M metagenome (GOLD analysis project Ga0299907, IMG submission 198680) | Soil microbial communities from uranium-contaminated site in the Upper Colorado River Basin, Wyoming, United States - RVT152D67 (version 2) ... | reverse complement strand
TAGAGATCCGGCCCAGCTACGTGCAGGATATTTTCAACCGCCAGATCACGCACCGGCATGGCGTCCCCTTCCGGGCGCTTGCCGGAGTGCCCATCCTGGAGGCCTTCAAGTCACCCTGCACGGAGGTGCCCACGGACGTGGCCGTGTCATTGCAGAGCGTGACGGCGATATCGCTGGAAGCGGAGCAGATGCCGGTGCTACACACGGAACTGAACCAGTCGCAGCAGGTCTTCGATGAGTTTGTCAAGCCGCTGCTGCAAACCCTTCCGGGAGGATACCCGCAGGAGCCCGATCCGACCGCGGTCCTGCCTGAACGGGAACGGCTGCAATTTACCCGCGTTTTCAGCGGGCATATCCAGGCGGGATCCAGCCAGGAGATCACGATCCAAATCGAACCAGGCGTGGCGGTGGCGAGCTTCGCCCTGTATGACACGACGCGTTCGCTGGCGGTATCTGTGAGGGGCGCCAGCGGGAATGTGATCGAATTGAGCCCGGAAAATAACGGCCTGGTGGTCGTCGACGACCCGGCGTCTCTTATCTATCTCGGCTACGGGTTTCAGAACCCGAGGCCGGGTACCTGGGACGTCAACCTGCTAGCCACGAATGAAACCCCCGAAGGCGGCGCTGATTATGCGCTCACGGCTTATTTCGTCGGTGGGGCAGATCTGAACGCCCAGTCGAGCACGCTGCTACCCAGGGTAAATGAAATCGTTCGATTTACTGCGAGCCTCGACTTAGGTGGGCAACCTGTTGACCTGGAAGAAGCCGAGGCCGAGATCCGCGGACCGGACGGAAGCGTGGAAGCCGTGCCGCTTGGGATCAGCGCCGGGCAGGGCGAGGTGGATTGGAAACCCAAAGCTACTGGAGTATACGGCGTGGAGCTGCGCGTCGCCGGGCTTACCGCGGATGGCAGCCGTGTTGAAAGGACGGCGTTCCTGACAGTGGAGGCGCAGCCGCGCGAGGGCTTGACCGGACTAGCGTGGGGATTGAGCGCAGCCGCCATTCTGGCGGTAGGGCTCTTATCGGTGGTTGGCCTGCGAAAATGGCGCCGCGCCCGCGCGCCTTAGAGAATGAAAGCGGTTAAAGATGAACCGCGAAGACAGAAAGGACGCCAAGGAAGCGCTAAGATGCAAAAATTTTCTTTGCGGATCTTAGCGCTCGTCGGATGCGGCGTGGGCGACCCTACTTTTAAGGATCGCCCACGCTTGCGAAAGGAGGAAAGAATGAAAGCTGGAATGTGTAAAAGGTAGACAGAGTAGGCAAGGAAGCAAGGCGAGGAATTATGATCCGATCGAGATGCGGATCTTCGCACTTGCGGCCGAAAAGCAGCTCCTTATCAAAGCTCCGCCAAATATCTATTCATGGCTGCGGCAGCCCGGCGGCCGGCGACCATGGCGGTGACCACCAGATCCGGACCGGTGACGGCGTCGCCGCCGGCGTACACGCCCGGCCGGCTGGTCGCCCCCGTCTCCGGGTCGACCACGATCAAGCCCCACTTGTGCGTCTCCAGCCCCGGCGTGCTCTGGCCAATGGTCTCGTCCGGCCAGTAGCCCAAGGCCAGGATGGCGGTGTCGGCCTGCACCAGGAAGTTGCTGCCCGCAATGGGCACCGGGCGGCGCCGGCCGGACTGGTCCGGCTCGCCCAGTTCCATGCGCAGGCACTCGATCTGCGCCAGGCGGCCGTCTTCCCCAGCGATGAAGCGCACCGGCTGGGTGAGGAACTCGTAGCGGGCGCCCTCTTCCCGCGCCAGCTGGCGGTCCTTCACCCCGCCGGGCATCTCTTTCTCAGTGCGGCGGTAGAGGCAGGTGACTTCTGCGGCGCCCAGGCGCAGCGCCGAGCGCAGGCAGTCGGAGGCGGTATCGCCGCCGCCGATGACGGCCACCCGCTGGCCGACGTCCGGGCGGCCGCCAGTGCCCGCAGGCAGCAACTCCGCAGCGACATTGGCCTGGATGAGGAACTCGGTAGCCTTCCACACGCCGGGCAAATCTTCGCCTTCCACCTCCATGGGGGAGTCAATGCCGGTCCCCACGCCGGCGAACACCGCCTGGTAACCCTGCTCAAACAGTTGGTCGATGGTCTTATCCTTGCCGATATAGCTATTGGGGACGAATTCCACCCCGGCCTCTGCGAGATCCTGCCAGCGGGCGAAGACGACGTCCTTGGGCAGCTTGAAGTTGGGGATGCCGTAGGTGAGCAGGCCGCCGGGAGCCGGTTTGGCGTCGAAGAGGGTGACCCGGTGTCCCCGCTGGACGAGCTGCTCGGCGCAGGCCAGGCCGGAGGGACCGGCGCCGACGATGGCGACGCACTGGCCGGTGGGCGGTCCGACCGGGATCGTGACACCTGCGTGCTCGCGCTGGTAGTCGGTTACGAAAGCCTCCAGCGGCCCGGTCAGGACCGGATCATTGGATTTGCGCTGGGAGCACGAGCCCTGGCAGAGCTGCTCGTGCGGGCACACCCGGCCGCAGATCTCGGGCAGCGAGCTGGTCTGGCGGTAGAGGTGGGCGGCTTCAAGGAACTGGCCGTGCTCGATCAGCCACATGGCAGAAGGGATGTCGTTGTGGGCGGGACAGGCCTGCACGCATGGGGCAGGATCCGGGCACTGCACACAACGAGCGGCTTCCAGCATGGCCTGTTCTATGGTGAGGGGGATGGCGACGTCATCAAAATCGCAAACGCGCTCAACGGCTGGCCGGGCAGCAACTTCGAGGGATGGTATTTTTGCGCGCGCTTTCCGGTCGATGGCTAAAAATTCACCTGGGATCGTCCTCATCAATGACTCCTCGTTGCTGGTAAGGCTTTACTGCGGCTATTATCGATAATAACGACAAAAGTGGTTTAGTTTCAGTCACGATTGTCACCAATAATTAATGACAAACGTAACAGATTCGAGGTGCAAGGATGACTGCAGGAATGCGGATAAATGTTTGATTAGAAGGCTTTGCCTAACATTGACTTTTAGTTTCCTCCAGATATAATTTAGCCCGGCTAAATGTTAGCCAGGCTAATTATTTTAAGGATTCATCCAAATGCCAATCGAAACACAGCAGCTCGCCAACGAATTTCTGGAGATCGTCCCGCTGGTAATGCGTGCCGTGGCCGCCGATTTCCGCCAGACGAAAGACGCGCTCAACCCGGCCTATTTCCGCCTGCTGGCGCTGCTTTCCATGCACGCCTGCACGTTGGGCGACCTGGCCGAACAGCAGGCTGTCAGCAAACCGACCATGTCCAACACTATAACGACTCTCGAAGAGCGCGGCTGGGTGGCCCGCCGGCGGGTGGACCGGGATCGCCGGATCGTACTGGTCGAGATCACGCCGGAAGGCCTGGCTGTGCTCGACGGCGTGCACGGGCAAATGCAATCCCGCATCGCCGAGATCCTGCACCCGCTTCCGGAAGAGAAGCGCCGGCAGCTGCTGGCAGGCCTGAAAATTCTGCGTGAGGTGTTCGAATCGGCCAGCGCCAATGCGCAGCCGGAAGCGATAAGCGGGAAGCCATAAGCCGTCAGCCCTAAGCCGTCAGCCACACAACGCACTTACACCGGAGGGCTGAAGGCCTGGAAGAAAATTATGTCCAAGAATAGTTCTTCGGAGCTCATCGAACCAAGATGGAGCGTTTTGAAAGAATCAGCACAAAAATCCTCACGCTAATCACGGTTGCGATTCTGATCGGGGCGAGCTGGTTGGCCTTGAGGGCTTTCCAGGCGCCTAATATCGAGGCCGCTAACCGTGTGGAGCAGAGTGCGCCTGGCAGGACCGAACAAACCAGCACTGCCGTGCAGGCGGACGGAATTGTGCAGGCCAGCCAGAGCGCCCAGCTGGTCTGGCGGACTTCCGGTAGGGTCGAACAGGTGAACGTCAACCCGGGCGACGTGATAGCCGCCGGGGAGACGCTGGCGACCCTGGAGCAAAGCTCCCTGCCCCAGGAAGTCATCCTGGCGCGGGCAGACCTGATCGCGGCACAACGCGATCTGGACCATCTGCTGAACTCTCAAACCGGGCGCGCCGAGGCTATGAAGGCGGTCGAGGAAGCCCAACAGGCTCTGGAAGATGCCCGCGAGAATGCTCCAGCCGAGGCACAGGCCCAGGAGGCAGTAGCCCAGGCGCAAAAAGAAGTCGAAAACGCAGAACTGAACCTGGCGATCGTGACCAAAAAACCTTCGCAGCAAGCCATCGACCAGGCTTACGCCAACCTTCTGCTGGCGGAGAATGTGCTGAACCGCACGCGGGAGCAGCACGAAAAGATCCAGCGCAATCTCGATAAGCCTAAGGGTAACTACCAGTTCTTTGAGAGCAAAGGGCTTTACCGCAACATGCTCAAATCCCTCGATCTCAAGCTGGCCGGCGACCGGCTCGCTTACGAACAAGCGCTGGAAAAGTACAACCGGCTGCTGGAACCGGTCGACCCACTGGACCGAATGATTGCCGAAGGAAACCTGCAGCTGGCTAAGGCCAAACTCGACCAGGCCAGGCGGGCATGGGAGCGGGTCAAGGATGGGCCCAGCCAGGCAGAACTCGCCGTGCTGGAAGCGCAGCTGGCCGATGCGCAGCGGGAATGGGAGCGCTGGAAGGAGGGCGCAGACCCGGCGGAAATCACTGCAGCACAGGCCCGCCTGGCTGCAGCTCAGGCCGTGCTCGAAGCAGATCGTATCACCGCGCCCTTCGACGGCGTAGTCACCGCGGTGTGGCCCAAGCCGGGCGACCTCGTGGAGAGCGGCGAGCTTGCCTTCCGCATCGATAACGTCGCCCCGCTGCTCGTGAGTCTGCAAGTCTCCGAAATTGACATTAACCGGGTGAAAAAGGACCAAGCGCTGATCCTGAGGCTCGATTCGGCGCCGGGCAGTGAATACCGCGGCCGCGTCAGGGAAGTGCCCGCGGTTGCTCAGGAGGTTGAGGGCGTGGTAAGTTTTATAGTCAAAGCAGAAATACTCGACGCCGACGCCAGGGTCCGGCCGGGCATGACAGCTTCGGCCGACATTGCCGCCGGCGCGCCGGGAAATTAGACCAGGAAGTAGGAGCAGTAATTATGAGAAAATGGATCACTGCCGTGGTCATCGTGGCCGTCGTAGCTGGTGGATTGTATTTCCTTGGACCGTTCCGAGACCGGGTGGGATCAGCGGCACAGGGAAACTTGCAGACCGCTCCAGCCGAACGCGGCGACCTGACCGCTACGATCGGCGCCACCGGCGTGGTGCGCGCCAACCAGACCGCGGAGCTAACCTGGCAGGCCTCTGGCACCGTGGGCGAAGTGCGCGTGGCAGCCGGAGAACCGATCACGGCCGGCCAGGTCATGGCAGTCCTGGAGAAGACCTCGCTGCCGCAGAACATCATCCTGGCCGAAGCGGACATGGTCAGCGCCCAAAGGGCTCTGGACGATTTAATGAGCTCCCAGCTGCAGCAAGCCAGCGCTTTGCAGGCCGTCGAGGATGCCGAACAGGCGCTTGAGGATGCCCGCAATCCGGAGCTGACCCAGGCGCAAGCGCTGGAAGCCATCGCAACCGCCCAGAAAGCCGTCGATGAAGCCGAACGAGCCGTCCTTTATTCCCAATCGACGGCGGACCAGAGCCTGATCGACGAAGCGGAAGCCCAGGTTGTACTGACCAAAGATGCCCTGGATAGGGCTAAAGAGCGCTTTGCTCCCTACGAGAACAAACCGAAAGACAACCTGACCCGGGCGCGTCTGCAGAGCGAGACGGCCGCCGCGCAGCAGCGCTACGACGGCGCCGTGCGCCAGCTGAATGCTCTCAAGGGCACCGCCGGTCCGGTCGACCAGGCGGTAGCACAGGCCAACCTGGAAACGGCCAGAGCCCAGCTCCTGCAAGCGCAGCGCGAGTGGGAGCGCCTCCGGGACGGGCCGAGCGAAGCAGATATCTCCCTGCTCGAGGCGCAGCTGGAAGATGCCAAGAGAGAATGGGAACGCCTGAAGGACGGGCCGGACCCGGACGACCTGGCTGCCGCACGGGCCCGCCTGGCTGCCGCACAGGCAGCCATCAGCCTGGCGAACCTGGCGGCGCCGTTTGATGGGACCATCACCGAGGTAGTGAGCCAGCGCGGCGACCAGGTCGCGCCCGGCGCCCGCGGCTTCCGGCTCGACGACCTTTCCCGCCTGCTGGTCGATGTGCAGGTCTCGGAGGTAGATATCAACCGTGTCCAAGGTGGACAAGAGGTACGGCTCACATTCGATGCCATCCTGAACAAGGAATATCATGGTATGGTGAGCGAGGTAGCCCTGGTGGGATCATCCAACCAGGGAGTGGTCGATTTCACCGTGACAGTCGAATTGACCGACGCCGATCAGGCCGTCAAGCCGGGGATGACCGCAGCCGTAAACATGGTGGTGGACCAGCTGCAGGACGTCTTACTGGTTCCCAACCGCGCCGTGCGGGTGTTGGAGGGCCAGCGCGTGGTGTACGTGCTGCGGAACGGAGCCCCCGAACCGGTGGAAATCGCTCTGGGCGCATCTTCCGAAACCGTGAGCCAGGTGCTGGAAGGCGACCTGAAGGCCGGCGACCCGATCGTGCTCAACCCGCCCACGGTATTTGACCAGAACGGCCCTGGCCCCTTCATTGGCAGGTAAGCATGAGCGACTGGGTGATCGAGGCGGAAAACCTGACCAAAGTCTATCAAATGGGCGAGATCGAGGTCCATGCCCTGCGGGGTCTGTCCATGAAGGTCACCGCCGGAGAAGTGGTCGCCATCATGGGACCTTCCGGATCAGGCAAGTCGACCCTGATGAACATCATCGGCTGCCTGGACCGGCCGACCGCCGGGGAATATATTCTCGACGGCGAACGCGTCTCCCAGCTGAACGACGACCAGCTGGCATCCATCCGCAACCGCAAGGTGGGCTTCGTCTTTCAGACCTTCAACCTGCTGCCCCGTGCTACCGCTCTCACCAATGTGGAACTTCCCCTGCGCTACGCCGGCTTGCTGGGAGGTCGCAGGGAACGCGCCCTGGCTGCACTGCAGGCGGTCGGCCTGGGGGATCGCGTCAACCACCGGCCCAGCGAGCTATCCGGCGGGCAGCAGCAGCGCGTCGCCATCGCCCGCGCCCTCGTCAACGAGCCCGCTATTATCCTGGCAGACGAGCCAACCGGCAACCTGGACAGCAAATCCGGCGAAGAAGTTATGGACATCCTGCTCAACCTGAACAAGGAACGCGGCGCGACCCTGATCATCGTAACGCACGACCCTGAAATTGCGGGATTTACCGAGCGGGTGGTGCAGATTCGGGATGGGGTCGTTACGGAGTAGGGAGATACAATCATGAATCTCTACCAATCATTCGTAGAAGCGCTCGAAAGCCTTTCGGCCAATAAGCTGCGTTCCGGACTGACCATCCTGGGGATCGTGATCGGGGTAGGTGCGGTGATTGCCATGATATCCCTTGGGCGGGGCGCCGAGGACACGATTACCAGCTCCATCCAGGGCATCGGCACCAACTTACTGTTTGTCTTCCGCGGCGGCACAGAAGATGTGCGCAATCCAAAACCCATCACGCTGGGGGACGCAGACGCCATCGCCGATCCATTTTCGGCCCCCTCCGTTGAAGGGGTCGCCCCGGTTCTGCAGGGCAACGCCGCGGTGAGTTTTGGCGGTGAATCCAGCAGCACCTCGCTCTTCGGCGTGACGCCGGAATATGGGGTGGTACGCAGTTATCAAGTCGCTGAAGGTGAGTTTTTCCGCGAAGAACACATGCTGGGGAATGCCTCGGTGGCACTGCTCGGCATCGAGGTGGCGGAGAAGCTGTTCGATCGCACGGAAGGCCTGATCGGAGAGACCGTGCGCATCGAAGGACAGCCCTTCCGAGTGCTCGGAATCCTCGAGCCAAGGGGCGGCTCGGCCTTTTCTAATGAAGATGACCAGGTGCTGGTACCGCTCACGACGGCCCAGGCCCGCCTGCTGCGGCGCTCGACCCGTGACCGAGTCGATATGCTGCTGGTGGAGGCGGTAAGCGCGCAGGCCGTGCCGCAGGCAGCCGAGGAGATCGCCCAGATATTGCGCACCCGCCATCGCACCGAAATCGGCGCCGACGACTTCAACATCCTGACCCAGCAAGATTTCCTGGATACCGCCCAAACTATCACCGGCGTTTTGACACTCTTTCTGGGCGGCATTGCGGCCATATCGCTCCTGGTCGGTGGGATCGGAATCATGAACATCATGCTGGTATCGGTCACGGAGCGGACCCGCGAGATCGGCTTACGGAAGGCCCTGGGAGCGCGGCGAGCCGACATCCTGGTCCAATTCCTGACCGAATCGGCCGCCCTCAGCCTGGTAGGCGGGATCTTTGGCATCATCCTGGGTTGGCTGATCTCCATGGGGGTTGGGCGACTTGCCGCCGCCAATAATACGCCCTTTAGCCCTTCCATCGGGGTGGACACCATCCTGCTGGCAACCCTATTTTCTGCGGCCGTCGGCCTGTTCTTTGGCCTGTACCCTGCGAACCGGGCGGCCGGCCTTGAACCGGTGGAGGCGCTCAGGTATGAGTGATCAGTGGATAGTGGACAGTGGGTAGTGGACACATAGGGGAGTGGGTAGTGAGGCAAGTGATAAGTAGAGAGTGATCAGGCGATCAGGCAATCAGGAGATCAGGCAATGGCGATTGAAGACAACCGCTGGGGCAATCATATAATCAGGAGGAAGGGGTGGAGGGTTTAGAATTTAAGACTGGAAGGGCGTTTGCGCAGCGGATGGATGCTGAAGATGAATTGGCTGACTATCGAAAGGAATTTATCTTTGGCGATGAGGATCTGATCTACATGGATGGCAACTCGCTGGGGCGACTGCCCCGAAAGACGGTGGAGAGGCTGCGCGAAGCCGTCGAGCAAGAGTGGGGTGAAGGCCTCATCCGCGGCTGGAACGCCGGCTGGTACGAGGCACCTTCCCGCGCAGGCGAAAAGATCGCAAAAATCATCGGGGCGAGCCCAGGACAAACAATCGTCGCCGATTCCACTTCCGTTAACTTGTTTAAACTGGTCATGGCAGCCCTTAGCCTGCAGCCGGAGCGCCGGCGGATCGTCAGCGATGCCCTCAACTTCCCCTCCGATCTCTACACCCTGCAGGGCTGCCTGCAAATGCTGGGACACCCGGCTGGATCGCAGCACGATTACCAGCTGGAACTGGCCCCCGCTCGAGACGGCATCTCGGTCGATTATCCGGACCTTTACAGCGCCATTAACGAGGACACCGCCCTGGTCAGCCTCTCGCACGTGGCCTTCAAAAGTGGGTTCCTGTACGACGCCGCCGCGGTTACCGAGAAAGCGCACCAGGCCGGCGCCCTGATCTTATGGGATCTGAGCCACTCGGCCGGCGCCGTTCCCATAGAATTGGACCGCTGGGGAGTCGACTTGGCGGTGGGATGCACCTACAAGTACCTCAACGGCGGTCCGGGCGCGCCGGCCTTCCTGTATGTTCGCGGCGAGCTGCAAGACCAGATGACGTCGCCCATTTGGGCGTGGTTCGGCCAACGTTCGCCCTTTGCCTTCGACCTGGATTACCAACCGGCGGACGGGGTACAGCGCTTCCTGGCCGGCACGCCTCCGATCCTCTCGCTGCTGGCGATGGAAGCGGGTCTCGATCTGCAGCTCGAGGCGGGCGCGGAGCGCATCCGCAGCAAGTCCATCAAATTGACCGCTTACCTGATCTACCTGGCGGACCAAATCCTGACGCCTTTAGGTTTCACTCTCGGGACTCCCGGGGATCCGGCGCAACGGGGCAGCCACGTCAGCCTGCGCCACGCCGAAGGCTACCGCATCAGCCGGGCTTTGATCGAGGAAATGGGCGTGCTGCCCGATTTCCGGGAACCCGACAACATCCGCCTCGGGTTGGCGCCGCTCTACAGCAGCTTCTCCGAAGTCTGGGAAGCGATTGACCGCTTACGGCGGGTAGTTGACGAGGGGCGCTACCGGAAATATTCCAGCCAGCGGCTGGCGGTGACGTAAGAGGAGAAGGGCTAGGGGATAAGGGGAAAGGCGAAGGTGTCGAGGATGGATCTAGTGGAGTGTTTGGCCCGGGAATGGTGTAAAATCAGGCGGGTATCTTGTTCACAGGGATAACAGTCCGGTCGGGAGACCGGACTGATCGATGTGGGAGACCGGACTGGTCGAGGCAGGGGGCCGGACTGATCGATGCGGAATTGATTGATTATTGCAGGAGTAGAACATGCCGGAGTGGAAAATCATCGTAACCGATGATCTGCACGAGCGGGGGCTGGAATTGCTGCGAGGAGGAGGGCAGGTGGACTACCGGGCGGGCATCTCGCGGGAAGAACTCGTCCAAATTATTGAAAACTATGACGCCATGGTGGTGCGCAGCGGCACCCGGGTCACGGCCGATTTAATCCAAAGAGCCAGCCGCCTTAAAGTGATCGGGCGGGCGGGCGTGGGGCTGGATAATATCGACCTGGCAGCCGCCACCACGAACAAGATAACCGTCGTCAATGCTCCCATGTCCACGACCATTGCAGTCGCCGAACACA
>Ga0299907_10003159_pt1 | contig 10476 bp, 11 predicted proteins | sample RVTome_16_FD_198680 | JGI IMG/M metagenome (GOLD analysis project Ga0299907, IMG submission 198680) | Soil microbial communities from uranium-contaminated site in the Upper Colorado River Basin, Wyoming, United States - RVT152D67 (version 2) ... | reverse complement strand
CCTGGGGATAACACGCAGATGACTGTGGAGTTGATCGCTCCGATCGCCATGGACGAGGGTCTCCGTTTCGCCATCCGAGAAGGCGGCCGCACCGTCGGCGCCGGCCGCGTAACCAGGATCAACAAGTAGAGAGTTCTCTACGCACCAACAAAGCGAGTGCACGAATGCCATCTGACAAGAGACCGCCGTTGACGCTTGCCTGCACGGAGTGCAAGCGGCGGAACTACGTCACCACCAAGAACAAGTCGAACACCCAGGATCGTCTCGAGCTGAAGAAGTTCTGTCGGTTCTGTCGCAGCCACACCGTCCACCGAGAGACCCGGTAGTCACAACTGGACGCGCAGGGTCAATCCGATGCTCTCGATCAGTTCGTCGTCGGCGGCTGGGAGCCGGATCAGTCGGAACCCGTGCGCGAAGACGAGTAGATCCTTGGCGGCATCGAAATAGGCACGCTGGGCGGTGCGTCCCCCTGGAAACGGGAAGTCGGGAGTCTCGCGTTTCGACTGATAGCGGTCCGCATTGGCTGAAAACCTGGAACAGAGCTCGTTGTACTGGTTGACGTCGAGCCTGTGGTCGAGGTCCTCGTAGAAGTCGAGTGTGGTCATACGAGCCGACGAGAAGTGATATCTCTGGTCCACTTCGATGAGGGTCTTCTCGTCGACCTGAAAGTCGAATCGAAGTCGCCTTCGTCGTTTCTGCTCCAGACTCGACCAGTCGCCACCGAGACGGGCATGGAGCGCCATCAGCCGGTATCTGACTCTTGGAGGTGCCGGGAAATCGTCGGTGAGGGGAACACGATTGGTCATCCACTCGAAGGACGCGTCGCGCCGCCCAGCGATCCCCAGATCGACGAGTAGCCGCTCAACATTCGAGACCACATTCTTCCCTGACATACCGCCCGCCGAAAGAGTAGGAGTATCCGCAGGAGAAGGTTCCCCGGAACAATCAGGATGACACATCGAATCACCCCGCCAATAGTGCCGTCGACCTAGCGCCCTGCCCTGCAGATTATGCTCGTATCTCGACAGCCCTTGTCCTGCCTGGCTGCGTCCTCCGCCTCGACGAACGGCCAGTGCGTCTTCGTTGTGCGTCCTTGCCAGGAATGACTTCTGCTCATCGAAATATCAAACGGATCCACCGGACAGGGAACTACACGATCCTTCGATCGGCGGCCCACCTGGCCAGTTCGTGGCGATTCGACAACTGAAGCTTGCGCAATACCGATGACACGTGTCTCTCGACGGTCTTCACCGAGATGTCCAGCCTTCCCGCACATTCCTTGTAGGTGTGACCCAACGCGATGAGACGCATCACCTCCTTCTCACGAGTGGAGAGCTGATCCAATTCGGGATCCAGGTCAGCCGGGAGGGCGTTGGCGAAGGCGTCGAGGACGAAGCCGGCGAGCTTCGGAGAGAACACGGCCTCCCCCGCAGCGACACTCCCGATAGCCTCCGCTAACTCAGCGGTTTCCACTGTCTTGGTCACGTATCCACGGGCGCCGGCGCGGACCACGGCGATCACATCTTCGGGCGAGTCCGACACCGACAACGCAAGGAACCTCACACCAGGATGTGTCTGGGCCACCGCATCGAGCACAGTGCGTCCCCCGCCACCAGGCATGTGAACGTCGAGAAGCACCACGTCGGGCACTCGCTCCCGAATCATCTCAATGGCGGCGTCGACCTCAGAAGCGTCGCCGACGATGTGGACAATGTCCTCCAATTCGCTGCGAACTCCCGCCCGGAACAGGTGGTGGTCGTCGACGATGAAGACCCGGATGTCCTGGCTCATTCTGCGGAAACCACGATCTCGAGCTCGACCTCCGTGCCATCGCCCACCTTGCTGCGGATGGTGGCGGTACCGCCCAGCCGTTCCAGACGACCCACAATCGACTCCCTGACTCCCCGTCTGTCATCGGATACACGGTCGGGGTCAAATCCGGTGCCCTGATCCCGCACCACCAGCCGGAGCAGGCCAATGCTGGTCTCGGACAGGACGTAGATCCGGTCGACACCGGAGAATCGAGCTGCATTGGTCATCGCCTCTTTGGCGGCCAGCACCAACCCCGAGGTTCGCTCATCGAGCTCATGGTCTCCGGCGGTCGACATTTCGACCATCACGTCATACTCGTCTTCGACCTCCTCGGCGGCCCGGATGAGGGCACTGCTGAGGGTGTTGCCGGCGGCCAAGGTCGGGCCGCCGTTGAGCCATGCCCGCAGCTGGCGCTCCTGACGACGCGCCAGACGGGTGACCTCCCGGTTCTCCTGTGCTCTGCGCTGAATCAAGGCCAGAGTCTGTAGCACGGAGTCATGGAGATGAGCCGCCATCTCGGCTCGCTCGTCTGCCCGAGCCAGCTTGTCCCGCTCGACCCCCAGGGCCTCCTCCGCTTCACGCCGTCTCCCGTCCTGGGTCTTGATCGTCCCGAAGCCCCAGGCGACTACCAGCGGGGACAGGAAGTTGATCGTCAGGACTTCCAAAGCGCGGGCGTTGGCAGCATTGACACCTACGGCCGATGCGGCGGCTACTGCGAGTGCTGGAGCAATGGTGGCGGTGATGCCGCGAGTCGTGGCGAAGAGAAAAGGCGACGAGATGGGGTAGCCACCAGCAAAGAAGATGTCTGTGTCGATCAAACCCGGCGTCATCGCCACCCAGGCGGCCAACGCGAGGTCGATGATGAGAAACCACCAATGCCGGAGTACTGCCGATCTCCGATAGGCAAATACCAGAGTCACCAACGTCCAGGTGACAGCCACTCCGATCGCAGACCAGATGATCACAGTCCGTTGCGTCAGATCGATCCGGGGTTTCTCTGTGAGGAGGATCAGAACCGCCAGCGATGTCAGCCAGGCTGCACCGACGATGCGGAAAACCACGACGATCCGGAGAAGAGTCGTCTCAATGGCCGGGAATTCCCGGTTGGAGTCTCCCTTCGCTTCAGACGTCGAGTTCATCACACACCGTTGCTGCGATAGCCGAAGGTAGCGCCTGTTGATCCCTCAACCGGCGCTGAGGGTGGTTGAGGGATCAATGAGGAATCACCCGCATAGACCCCAGGATGCCGCCGATCGACGATGAGTCAATCCGCCAGAGGGCGGCTTGAAAGGATGAAAATCATGAGAAGCACACGACTTGTCATAGGCCTGCTTGTGGTGGCCTTGGCTGCCAGCGCATGCGGCAGCGACTCGTATGACAGCACCGCACCGACGTTTGGGCAGACCCAACCGGTGCCCTCGGAGACGATTGCGCCGTCGGCAACGCTGGCGCCACCCAACGACGAGCCTTACGACGCGGTGTTCTTCGACAATCCCGGAGTCAACCCGTTCATCGACACCGAGGACGACTCCATATCGACGTTCGCGCTCGATGTGGACACCGGCTCATACACGATCGCCCGCCGCTACCTCACCGACGGGCACCTGCCCGACGAGGATGCGGTGAGGGTCGAGGAATTCGTCAATTACTTCGATCAGGACTATCTGGCGCCGAGCATCGAAGAGGGGCTGGCGCTGTCTGTCGACGGTGGCAGCACTCCGTTTGTGCAGAATTCTCGCAACCAGGTGGTCCGCATCGGAGTACAAGCTGGAAGAGACGATGGGGAGCAGCGCGCCGACGCCAACCTCGTGTTTGTTATCGACACATCGGGGTCGATGGAGCGAGAGGACCGGCTCGGCCTGGTCAAGCGTTCACTCGAGCTGTTGGTGAGTGCCCTCAATCCGACAGACACGATCGGAATCGTCGAATACGGCTCACAGGCACGTCTTGTGCTGTCGCCGACGCCGGTCAATGAAGAGAACGAGATCCTGCGCGCCATCGACTCGCTACATCCGGGTGGTTCGACCAACGCAGCCGAGGGTCTCCAGATGGGATACCGGCTGGCCAACGAGGCCTTCCGGCCGGGAGCCATCAACCGCGTCATCCTGTCCTCCGACGGCGTGGCCAACATGGGACCGACAACGAGCGCAGAAGGCATCCTCGACCTCATCGAGGGCGACGCCGAACGCGGTATCGAACTGGTGACCGTCGGCTTCGGCATGGGCAACTACAACGATGTGCTCATGGAACAGCTGGCCAACCAGGGCGATGGCTTCTACGCGTACGTTGACACGCTCGACGAGGCTCGCAAGCTGTTTGTCGAGGGTCTGAGTGGAACTCTTCAGACCGTTGCCAAGGACGCAAAGATCCAGGTTGCGTTCAACCCGGGCACGGTTCAGAGCTGGCGTTTGATCGGCTTTGAGAATCGGGCCCTGAACGACGAGGACTTCAGAGACGATTCGGTCGACGCCGGCGAGATCGGTGCCGGCCATACCGTGACCGCGCTCTATGAGGTGAAGCCCGTGGAGGAAGGTCTTGGCGGTGAACTCGGTTCGGTAAGCCTGCGCTGGCTGGACCCGGCTAGCGGCACACCCAATGAGACCCAGCGGGTCATCTCGAGCACCGACTTGAAGTCTGACTTCGCATCGACGGCACCCCGATTCCAGCTCGACGTCGTCGTTGCACAGTATGCCGAGGTTCTGCGCGAGAGCGTTTGGGCTCGACAGATCGACTCGGATCTCGAAGACGTCGCGGCCTGGGGTGATCACCTCGTTCGGGTCTTGCCCGACGATGCCGAGGTTGTCGAGTTTGCCGGTTTGATGCGGCAAGCAGCGGCCGTTGCATCGAGCTGAGACATATGCCGTAGCGGCGTCCCTGCTTTCAAGTAGGGGCGCCGCCTCATGTGGGGATTACGACCGGTCTCGCTACCGTGACGTCGATGAATCCCGCTGACCTCGACGCCAAGACATATGGGCCCCGTCCCTGGCTTGTGGCCATCGACGGGGTCTCAGATTTTGTCCACCTCACCGGTGACGACCCGGAACGCTGGTCGGGGTCGGCACCTCCCGGATTCGCGGCTGCGGCGTTGTTTGCCGTCGCACCCGATCTGCTCGCCGAGGTCTATGACAGTTCGGTGATTCATGGCGAACAGACCTTCAGATGGAATCGACCCATCTCCATCGGAAGTTTGCTCGACGTCAGCGGCAGCGTGAGCCGGGTGCGGGAGAGGGGTGGAGTTCATTTCGTCACCTTCGAGATGAGGGCGGTTGACGGTTCCGACGTCGTGGTCAGCGGGAAGTCGATTTTCCTCGTGTCAGGCGAGTCGATCCCCGGTGGGCCATCCGGGTTCGTCAGGCCCGAGCCCCATCATTCCTATGCCGGCGAGCCGAACCCCGGCCAGTTGTCCGCTTCACGTGCTGACCTTGTCCGTTACGCCTCCACCACCAGGGATTGGAACCCCGTCCACTGGGATCACGAGGCTGGGGTCGCCGCCGGCTTTCCCGGGGTGGTGGTGCATGGTCTCCTCCAGGCCGGGTGGGCATTGCGCATCGCCACGGCGGACACCGGGTCGGTCCGACCGTTTGCTTCCGCCCGATTCAGATTCCGCAACCCCCTCCTCCCGGCTAGACCAGTCGACCACACGCTCGACGGCGGAGAAGGGTCGGTGGCTGTGAGCATCGTTGACAACGATGCAGAGTATCTCTCCGCGACCATGGTTCTCGCCGATGGGTAACCCCAGCGATCCCGGACAGGTCGAAAAGAACCGAGAGCAAGAGCTCATCGCCAGGGCCCAGAAGGGCGATCGTTCCGCCTTTGCGGTCCTGTTGAGAGAGCATCAGGACGAGGTCTACACATTGGCTCGACGATTGGTCGGGGATCAACATCTTGCATCAGATGTCGCCCAGGAGGCGCTCATCCGGGCATGGCGTGCTCTCCCTAAATTCCGTGGGGATGCCAGGTTGTCGACGTGGCTCTATCGAATCACGGTGAATACTGCTTGGACCCACAAGAAGCGTGCCAAGCGACACCAGGGTGCCTCGATTGACGATCACCTCGAACTCCCGGCTCCTGTGGACGCCGGACATCCTGAGATGGCAGGGGAGATCCTCGAGCTCCGTGAAAGGCTGCGCCTGGCCCTCGACCGCATTCCAGACGCTCAGCGCGAGGTCGTCGTGCTGAAGGATATCTACGGGTGGTCCCACGCCGAGATCGCTGAATCGATGGGGATCTCCGTCACCGCGGCGAAGGTTCGATTGCACCGGGCGCGAGGCCGTCTTGCCAAGGATCTCGAGGAGACGGCATGAGTGTTGTGTGTGAAATGGCGGCGCCTTTCATCGCCAACAGTGCGGTCGACGGTGGCGAGGTGTTGCCACTATTCCGTTCTCACACCGCAACGTGTCTCAAGTGCCAGGCCCGGCATGCCGCCATGGCAAGGATCGCCCGGGAACTCGCGGCGATGGGAAGCGTCCGGGTCGCGGCGCCGACGGATTTGGAGTGGCGAGTTATGTCCTCGCTGGACGGGGAGCTGGCGGTATCTCGATCCTGGAGCAGGCCGATCGCCTGGTTGGCCGCCGTGTTGTCGATGACGGCGGCAGTGCTCATCTGGAAGCTCATTCCACGTAGGGCCTGAGCCAAACGTGAGAGGCGCCCGTCAGACCGGACGCCTCTCCTCGTTCGAGTTTGTGGGTCGTTACGACATAAGCGAGCTGATGAAATCCAGGTCGTCCGTCTGATCGATGCGATAGGCACCACCGACACCGGCACAGTTGGCGTTCAACCCAAAGGAGTTGACACCAATGATCACGTCGGAGTCACCGAGCAGCATCGGGCCGCCGGAGTCTCCAAAACAAGTGCCGCCATTGGCAGCGTCACCACTGACCAGGAACGAGCCTGATCCCGGGAAGAACCCGAAGATCTGCTTGAGGCCGGCAACACCTGTCCGGTTGACGATGAAGAGATCAGCCTTCATCCGCTGACGCAGGGCGACGGTGTGGTTCTTGTTGGCATTCTGCAGCCCGTACCCGACGGCTTCGACCGTGGCCGTCTTCCTGCCGTGGCCGATCGAGTCCACGACACCTTCGTCTGGAAGGCTGGCGTAGTGGCTCAGAGTCACTGGCTCATCGAGGACGACAACGCCTAGGTCGAAGAGGAAGAACGCGTTCGGGTCGTAATTCGGGTGTGGATGTACGGACCCATCGTGCGTCGTCGGTCCACCGTTCGGGTAGCTGTTGGGATCGTTGGCGTCGACACCGAGACTCTCAACGTCTTCTTCGAACCAGATCGTGGCGGACGCCGCCGGAGCCTCGACACAGTGCCCTGCGGTGACGTAGACGGTGGGCGTGATCATGGATCCGCTGCAACGCCACAATGGGTTGCCGTCGGCGTCTTTGGCCACCATCAGACCGACATACGGATGCTCGTTGTTGTCAGGAGCCCCACCTTTGGTGATGGCCCCTACCGGGATCGCCAGCGACAGCGCGGTCAACAGCGCGATCGCAAGAATTACCGATCTTCTCATAGAATCAGTTCCTCCGTCTCCTAGTAGCCGCGAGCAGAACGCACCCACGGGCGACGGGCGCCCTACACCTTTGTCACGCTCCGTGCTCAACGGATGGAAATGGTGGTCAGTACACCATCTCGGTGGGGCGGTGCGATCGCCCCCGACGACCCCGCCACCCGCCAACCCCGAGATAGCGGATTACCTTCGGGGCCAAAGGCCCGTATCCAAGCTCGGGATCTCGACGATTACGTACCGTGGGCCGGGCTGCGGAGCTCAGGTAGGAGAGCAGCAGCTTGAGAACAACCAGGGATTCTTTGGGGACGGAAACTCCGTCAGGTCAACTGCCCGTCGAGGGGTCGAGGGGTCATCGTTCGACTCGTTTCACCGCGTGGATCAGTCTCGGGCAGGGCTCCTCGTCGAGGGGCGATTCAGGTGCGGCCGTGGTCGAGATGGCGTTCATCTTCAGCCTTCTCGTCATGCTGCTCGTGGGAGTGGTGACCTCAGCGATCGCCTTCGGTCAGAAGAATCAGATCGAAAACGCGGCCCGGGAGGCCAGCCGCTACGCAGCCACGCTGGCGCCCGATCCTGTTACGGGAATAGACAATGCCTGGCTCGAGGCGGTTCGCAACGTCGCCCAGGAGGCGGCACACGGCAATCTGGACTCGGGCGTCGAAGGCCAGCACATCTGCGTCGCCCACTTTGGAAGCTCAGGGTGGCAGAGGTTGGTGCAAGACGATGGCGGTGCAGCGGTTCCCGGGACCGCACCCTGCTACCCCGACGGGCTGTCCGATCCTCGAGTGCAGGTCGAGACCGGTCGCGATACCGAGATCAACGCTGCCTTCTTCTCCTTTGATATCTCCCTCGTCGCACCGGCCACTGCCCGATATGAGCGCGTCGAATGAGAGAGAGTTTCCGTTCCGACAGGGGTGCCTCCATTTTCATGTTGGCGATAAGCCTGTTCCTGCTCATTGGTGCCTCGGCCATAGCGGTCGACATTGCCGCCATTTGGCTAGATCGAAGCACCGACCAGAAGGTGACTGACGCCGCCGCCGCCGTGGGCGTCTTAGTAGCGGTCGAAACCGGTGGCCAGGATGCGTGCGAAAGCGCACTCAATTACGTGGCCGTCAACACACCAGATCTGAACACGGTTGACACCACGGACTGTGTCCAGTTCGACAAAATCTGCAATCCGGACAACCCATTGGAGACCGAATGGGACTTCCCCGCAGGTCGATACGAGATCACGGTGGTGCATCCGGTCACCGATACACACGATCTGATGACATCGGGAATCGTCGGCGGAACAGCCCAACCCCTTGTCGACGACGGCAAACCATGCCAACGGCTGGCTGTCAAAATGACTTCGACGCGGAACAGTCTCTTCGCACAGGTGCTCGGCTTCAGTTCAGGACGAACGTCGGTGCACACTGTGGCAAAACGGATAGTGGGCGACGACAAGCCACCGCTTAATTTGATTGTGCTGGATCGCACTGGCTGCAACACAATCAGTGTCAACGGTGGCGGGCAGATAGTCGCTGATCCGGTGGTCCACCCTGACGGCTACCTCGTTGGGGGCTTGATCATCGCTGACTCAGACGGCTCGGAGTGCTCGGGCACCAACGGGGTGATCAACGTCAGCGGCCTTGGATCGGTGATCCGAGCCGACGGGCCCGCTGGGTGCGGTGGCAACCCGTTCACGTTCAAGGGCTTTCCCGCAGAGGAGGGGTGTGGCACGATCAGGGTCCTCGCCCCTAACGATCCGGGTCCATGCACTCCGCCAGCATGTAGCAACAGCGGAGGGGGCAACGCGCCCAATCCTACACCTTCACCACTGGGGAGTCGGTATACCCGAGCGCCGGCCGATCACCGATACAACTGCTACAGCAACTACACAACCCCCCCACTCGACACTCTTTGGGCCGCGGAAGAGCTCACCACGGCCAATCAGCAGAACATCGACGAGTGTGAGGAAACGGCCACCCGCGACCCCTACATCTATGACCTGATTGAATTTGTCGGGCCGAGAACGGATGGGAAGCCCGACTCGACGTATGAATACTGGAAAGCGGAGCGGAACGAGAAATGCAACGTCGATAGCAACATCACAATCAACAACCAGAATTTGGTCATCGACTGCAACCTTCAGATCACGAGTGGGAAGAGCGTGACGATCAACAACGGCAACGTCGTCTTCGATCAGGATGTGACGGTCCAAGGCGCGCTCAAGGTCAACCCGCCCGCGGACAAGCCGTGGACCTTTTTCCGTGGTGGAAAGCTCACAAAGGCCGGTACTGGAACGCTCGAATTCAACAACGCGATGGTCTATATGGCCCAGGGCTCCTCTCTGAAGCTGTCCGGCAGCGGTTCCGGTGGTGCTCTGATCTGGACGGCGCCAACCGCCGGCGATTTCGCGGACCTCGCCCTCTGGTCCGACTCTGTGGAGACACATGCATGGTCAGGGCAATCCGCTCTCACCTTGAGAGGCATCTTCTTCATGCCACGAGGCATAGCTGCCTATTCGGGTGGCGGGTCTCAGGAGCAAACGGATGCGCAATGGCTGGCATGGAACCTGACCGTCGGCGGTGGTGGTGTTCTCCACATCGCTCCCGGAGACGGGGCCCTCCCCGCCCTCTCCGACCGGGCGGAGCTGATCCGGTAGCAGCAAGACGACCGCGGCCCCGACCGACTTTCCACAGCGGGAGCGGCACCCTTATACTTGGACGACCCGCGAACCCCCAGAGGGGTGTAGCTCTAATTGGTTAGAGCGCCGGTCTCCAAAACCGGAGGTTGGGGGTTCGAGTCCCTCCACCCCTGCCACAATCGGTACAGGATCAACTGAGTCATGAGCAATAGACAGATGCGCCGCCTCCAGGAAGCGGAGGAGCGACGCCGCAAGAGAGAGAAAGACGGACAAAGCAAGGCACAGCGCAAGGCTGCCGCCTTACAGAACCGCGCCCCGGAGACGGCAGAGCGGAAGTCCTTCTTCGCCCGCATCAAGGATTATCTCCACGAAGTCAGGGTCGAACTGCGAAAAGTCACCTGGCCAACCCGGGAGCAAATGATCGCATTCACGACGGTGACTTTGATCACCACGGTGGCGCTGACGTTTGTGATCTTCGGATTCGACGTGGCTGCCAAGGAATTCATCCTTTGGCTGGTTGAGC
>Ga0299907_10003158_pt1 | contig 10478 bp, 7 predicted proteins | sample RVTome_16_FD_198680 | JGI IMG/M metagenome (GOLD analysis project Ga0299907, IMG submission 198680) | Soil microbial communities from uranium-contaminated site in the Upper Colorado River Basin, Wyoming, United States - RVT152D67 (version 2) ... | reverse complement strand
GACCCCGGCGAGGTCGAGCGGGCGAAGATGGCCATCCGCAGCGCGATGTTCGGCTACGCCATCGCGCTCCTCGCCCCGGTCCTCCTGACCGTCCTGCGCGGGATCGTCGGCGGATGAGGCGTCGCCGGGTGCTCGCCCTCGTCGCCGTGGTGTGCGCGTCCGTTGCGCTCGCCGCGTCCGCGTCATCGGCTCAGACCACCGGTCCGCCCGAGGCGACCACGACGACGGTCCAAGTCCCGGAGACGCCGCCCGCGCCGGCCGACGACCCGCTCGGGACAACGCCGACGGGCACGACGCCGGAGCCGTCCGGGGACGAGCCGGACGGCGGCGACGGCCACGGCTTCTTCGACGTCGCGGGCCGGATCACGGACGCCATCAACGGCTGGTTCACCGACCTCGTCAACGGGGCGGCGGACCCGGTGCTCGACCTGATCGGCGACCGCGTGCTGTCGACGCCGGACTTCACCGGCGACGAGCGCGTGCGGGAGCTGTGGCTCCTGTCGTGGGGCGTCGCCAACGTGGTGTTCGTCCTCCTCATCGTCGCGGCCGGCGCGCTCGGCATGGCACACGAGACGCTCCAGAGCCGCTACGCAATGAAGGAGCTCCTGCCGCGCCTGTTCGTGGGGTGGGTGAGCGCGAACGCGAGCCTGGTGGTCGCCCGCGTTGCGATCGGCTTCGCCAACTCGCTGACCGACGCGTTCGTCGGCCAGGGCGTGGGCTTCGAGGGCGGAGCATCGGTCCTCAAGCTGTCGTTCTCGTCGGCGCTCGTCGGAGCGCCGCTGTTCACGACGCTCGTCGCGCTGGTCACGATCGTTCTCGGGCTGTGCCTGGCCTGCGTCGGCATCGCGCGTGTCTTCACGGTCTTGGTGCTCGTAGCGGCGGCACCCCTGTTCCTCATCGGCCACGCGCTGCCGCACACGGACGGCGCGGCGCGGCTGTGGTGGCGGTCGCTCATCGGCTGCCTCTCTGTGCAGGTGGGCCAGGCGGTGGTGCTCACCACCGCGGTACGGGTCTTTTTCGCCGCCCCGGAGGGCAACCTCCTGAACCTGCCGCACAGCGCGCTCATGGACCTGCTCGTCGTGGCGTGCCTGTTCTGGCTCATGCTGCGCATCCCCTCGTACGCGAGGCGCCTCGTGTTCAACACCCGGCCGAACGCCGCGGCCAGCGCCGTGCGCTACCAAGTCGTCGGCCGCGCCACGCGCGCCGCGGGCAAGGCCGCCAAGGCGGCCGTGGCGGCGGCGGCATGACCGGCGTGCGAATCCCGGCCGACGTCGACCGCGAGGACCGTCTGCTCGCCGGGCTCACCGCGCGCCAGCTCGCGTGGGTCGTCGCCGGAGGGCTCGCGCTGCTCGCCGCCTGGTCCGCCACGCGCGAGCTCGTCCCCCTGCCGGTCTTCGCCGTCTTCGCCGTGCCGTTCGGCTCGGTCGTGTTGGCGCTCGCGGTTGGCCGCCGCGACGGGATGCCCGCCGACCAGCTCGCGGTCGCCGCGCTCCGCCACGCGCGCTCGCCGCGGCGCATGGTCCCAGCGCCCGACGGCGTGCCGCCCGCCCCGGCGTGGGTGAAGGGCGAGGACGCGCCCGCACCGCTGCCGTTCCCGGTCCAGGGCGTCGCCGACGACGGGGCGATCGATCTCGGCGCGGACGGCCTCGCGGTGATGTGCCGGGCATCGTCACTCAACTTCGGCCTCCGCAGCCCCGACGAGCAGGAGGCGCTCGTGGCCGCCCTCGGCCGCTGGCTCAACTCCCTCGACGCGCCGGTGCAGATCGTCGTGCGAGCCGAGCGGGTCGACGTCGCCGCCTCGGTCGCCAGCCTGCGGGAGCGCGCCGCGACGCTTGCCCACCCCGCGCTCGCCGACGCGGCACGCGAGCACGCGTCGTTCGTCGAGGGACTGGCGGCGAGGCGCGACGTCCTGCGCCGCGCCGTGCTCGTCGTGTTCCGCCAGCCGTCCGGCGCGGGAGCCGACGAGCTGCTGTGGAGGCGCGTCGAGGAGGCGGGCCGCGCTCTCGCCTCCGCCGGCGTCTCAGTGACTCCGTTGTCGGGAGAGGAGGCGGTTGCCGCCATCGCCCGCGCCGTCGACCCCGACGCCCCGCCGCGACGACCGGGCCTCGTGCTGCCCGGCGAGACCTTGAGGAGGACGCAGTGATGCTGAGGAAGCGGCTGCGCCGCGCGCAGCCCCGCCCGCCCGCGGGCCTGCCCATGCCCGACGCCGTCGACGTCGAGACCCGGAGGCTGCGCGTCGGCGACGGGTGGCGGAGCACGCACGCCGTGGTCGGCTACCCGCGCGAGGTCCGCCTCGGCTGGGCCGAGCCGCTCGTCGGACACTCCGGCGCGGCCGATGTCGCCCTGCACGTCGAGCCGATCCCGGCGCGCGCCGCGTCCGAGCGGCTGCGGCGGCAGATGGCGCGCCTGGAGTCGTCCCGGCGGATCGACGCCAACAAGGGCCGGCTGGCCGATCCCGCGCTCGACGTGTCGGCCGAGGACGCGCGCGACCTGGCCGAGCGCCTCGCCCGCGGCGAGGGCCGCCTCTTCTCCCTGGGCCTCTACGCGACCGCGCGCGGCGCGGACGCCGACGACCTCGACCGCCAAGCGACGCGGCTGCGCGCCGTGCTCGACTCGCTGCTGCTCGACTCGGTCCCAGCCACGTTCCGGGCGCTGCCCGGCTGGCTGACGACCCTTCCGCTCGGCCTCGACCTGCTCGGCCAGCGCCGCACGGTCGACACCGACGCGTTGGCCGCGGCCTTCCCCTTCGCGTCGGGCGAGCTGAGCGACCCCTCCGGGGTCCTCTACGGGCGCAATGCCCGCGGCAGCGGCCTCGTCTTCTGGGACCGCTGGGCCCAGCCCAACTACAACGAGGTCATCCTCGCCCGCTCCGGCGCGGGCAAGTCCTACCTCGCCAAGCTCGAGCTCCTCCGCTGGCTGTACGAGGGCGTCGAGGCCTTCGTCGTCGACCCCGAGGACGAGTACGTGCGCCTGGCCGAGGCCGTGGGCGGCGTGCACCTGCGGCTTGGCGCGCCGGGCGTGCGGCTCAACCCGTTCGACCTCGACGACGAGCCCGACGCACTCGTGCGGCGCGCCCTGTTCGTGCACACGCTCGTCGGCCTCCTCCTCGGGGAGAAGCCGTCGGCCGCCGGTCGCGCCGCCCTCGACCGCGCCGTCGTCGCCGCCTACGCCGCGAAGGGCATCACCGCGGACCCGTCGACGCACGGCCGGCCTGCGCCGGTGCTGGCCGACCTTGCCGCTGCGCTCGCCGGAGACGACGACCCCGAGGCGGCAGCGCTCGCGGCGCGGCTCGCCCCGTTCACGACCGGGACGCACCGGCTCATGTTCGACGGCCCGACGACGACGCCGCCCGAGGGGCACCTCGTCGTGTTCAGCCTGCGCGACCTGCCTCGCGAGATGAAGGCGGCCGGCGTCCTGCTCGCACTCGACGCGGTGTGGCGCGCGGTGTCCGATGAGGCGAGGCGGCGCCGTCGGCTGGTGCTGGTCGACGAGGCCTGGCTGCTCATGCAGGACGACGCCGGGGCGCGCTTCCTCCAGCAGCTCGCCAAGTCGGCGCGCAAGCGGTGGGTCGGCCTCACGTTCGTGAGCCAGGACGCCGCCGACCTGCTCGGAAGCGACCTCGGCCTTGCCGTCGTCAGCAACGCCTCGACGCAGGTGCTCATGGGCCAGGCCCCGCAGGCCGTCGCCGCGCTCGCCGCGGCCTTCGGGCTCTCGGAGGGCGAGCGCCGCTTCCTGCTCGGCGCGCAGCAGGGCGAGGCCCTCCTCCTCGGCGGCAGCGAGCGCGTCGCCCTGCGCTCCGTGGCCAGCGCGGCCGAGCACCGCCTGGTCACCACCGACCCGGCAGAGCTCGCGGAGGAGGACCGCCCGTGCTGACGAAGATCCTCGTAGGCGTCGGCGCGCTCCTCGCCGCGGTGCCCGTGCTCTTCGTGGCCGCCGGCATGGTGATGTTCACCCTCGGCGGCGACGAGTGGCCGCCCGTGCGCGAGAACTCGGCAGCGGCCGCCGATTTGCCGCCCGGCGCGCTGGCGCTCGCAGAGGCCGACCCCGACGCGCTCGCGGCCGCCGTGCTCTCACACCCCCGCATTGGCCTGCGCCCCGCGGCGCGCCGCGACGTCGAGCGCGGGGCGGTCGACCCGCGGGTGCTCGCCGTGCTCCTCGTCGTGGCGGAGCGCCACGAGCTGTCGTGGGTCGGGCCGTTCGCCACCGGCCACTCCTTCTTCGTGCACGGCACGCACCGGCCGTCGAACCACGCCTTCGGGCGGGCCGTGGACGTCCCCATGGTCGACGACGAGGCCGTGACCGCGCGCAACGAGGGCGCGCGCGACGCGGTCCGGCTCGTCGCCGCGCTGCCCCCGTCGATGCGGCCGGACGAGACCGGATGCCCGTGGGCCGACCTGGAGGCGCTGGAGGGCGTGTTCAGCGACCGGTCGCACGACGACCACCTCCACTTCGGCTTCGACGCGTGAGCACCCTCGCGGCGGCCGCCGGGCCGGACGGCCCGCTGGTTCGGCTCCTCACGGACCCCGGCGCCGCTCTGCGCGCCGCGGCAGACGCGGCGGTGGAGGCCGCGACGGCCTCGCTGCCCGGAGTCGCTGCGGCGGGCGGCGCCTGCGCGCTCGCAGGCGCGGCTGTTCTCGCCGCGCGCGCACGACAGCGGGCAGCGCTCCACGCCGGCGCGCGGGTGGTCACGATCCTCGCCCCGCCCGAAGTCGACCCCGCAGGCGGCGAGGCGCTGTGGCGCAACCTCCACGACCTGCTGCGGTCGCGCTGGCGGCGCGCCCTGTCGGGCCAGCCGCACCTGGCCTTCGAGTACGCGTGGTCGCCCGACGGCCTGGCCGTCCGCATGTGGGTGCCTGGCCCGGTGCCGCCGGGCATGGTCGAGCGCGCCGTGGAGTCGGCGTGGCCCGCGGCGCGGACCGAGACCGCTGCCGCTGACGAGTCGCCGCTGCTGCCCGACGGCTGGGCGGCGCTCGGCGGACGGCTCCGCCTCGCCCTGCCGGGCTGGTGGCCGCTGCGCACCGACCACGACGCGGACCCGCTGCGCGCCCTGCTCGGCGCGGCCGCGACGAGCGGGACGGGGGCCGCGGCCGTGCAGGTCCTCGCCCGGCCCGCCGGTCAGCGCGCCGCCGCCCGCTGCCGACGGGCCGCGCGTGACATCCGCATCGGCCGCCCGCCCGGCCGCCTCGCACGGGTGTTCGACCTCCTCCTCCCCGGCGCGCCGCGGCATCGCCCATCGGCCGACCCCTCGATCGGGCCCGACGTCCGCGCCGTTCTGTCCAAGGCAGAGTCGCCGCTGTGGTCCGTCGCGGTCCGGTACGCGGTGGCCGCAGAGGACGGGGACGACCGCGCCCCGCTGCGGGGGCGCGCCCACGCTCTGGCCGCGTCCTTCGCGCTCCACGCCGGGCGCAACCGGCTCGTCCGCCGCAGGCTTCGGCGCCCCGCGGAGGCGCTGTCGCGGCGGGTGATGAGGCGAGGCGACCTCCTCTCGACCCCCGAGCTGGCGGCGATCGCCCACCTCCCCCTCGACCGGATCGTGCCCGGCATGGCCCGCGCCGGCGCGCGGCCGGTCGGCCCGCCCCCGGCTGTCCTCCGCGACGAGCGGAGGGGCAAGGTGCTCGGCGACGCTGACGCCGGCGGGGCGCGCCCGGTCGTGCTGCGGCCCGAGGACGCGCGGTATCACCTCCACGTCCTCGGCTCCACCGGCAGCGGCAAGTCCACGCTCCTGACGCGGATGATCCTGGACGACGTCGCCGCCGGGCGCGGGGTCGTGGTCGTCGACCCGAAGGGCGACCTCGTCACCGACGTGCTCGCACGCGTCGACCGCCGGCGCGTGGTGCTGCTCGACCCGAGCTCGGAGGACGGGCGGCCCGCCCTCAACGTGCTCGAGCGCACCGAGGGCGTCGGGGACGACCTCGTCGTCGACCACCTCGTCGGCATCCTGAGCCGGATCTTCGAGAACCACTGGGGCCCGCGGCTGGAGGACGCCCTGCGCTCCGCGTGCCTCACGCTGCTCCAGCTCGACGGGGCAACGCTGTCGGACGTCCCCCGCATCCTCACCACGCGAGGCGACTGGCAGCGGTACCTCGCGCACTCGGAGTCGGACGAGCTGGCCGGGTTCTGGAAGTGGTACGAGGCGCTGAACGAGGGCCAGCGCGCCCAGGTCGTCGGCCCTCTCCTCTACAAGCTGCGCGCCTTCCTCCTGCGCCCGGCGGTGCGCGAGATCGTCAACGCCGCGAAGTCCGACGTCGACGTCGGCCAGGTCCTCAACGAGGGGAGGCTCCTGCTCGTCCGCGTCCCGAAGGGCACCCTCGGCGAGGACACCTCGCGGCTGCTCGGCAGCTTCGTCGTCGCCAAGGTCTGGCAGGCCGCCACCGCGCGGGCGGCGCTCGCCCAGGACGACCGCCGCGACGCGTCCGTGTACGTCGACGAGTGCCAGAACTTCGTGACCACCCTCCCGCGCAGCTTCGACGAGGTGCTGGCCGAGGCGCGCGGCTACCGCGTCTCGTTCGTCCTCGCCCACCAGCACCTCGGGCAGCTCCCTCGGGACCTGCGCGACTCCGTGTCGGCCAACGCCCGCAACAAGGTGTTCTTCACGGTGAGCCCCGAGGACGCCTTTGTGCTCGCCCGGCACACGACGCCGAACCTCACCGACCACGACCTCGCCAATCTCGGCGCCTACCAAGCAGCGGTGCGGCTCGTCGTCGAAGGCCAGGACCAGGCCGCCTTCACTATGCGGACCCGGCCGGTCGAGGTCGCAGCATGAGCAGAGAGGACCCCGCGGTGTCGGGCGCGGTCTCGCCCGCGGCATCAGGCGCGGTGTCAGTCGCGTCAGAAGAACTGGCGGGCGCGCGAGAGCACACACGTGAAGAGGCTGGCCAGGCCGCCTCTCGGGGCGCGGTCGACAAAAGCCGACTCCCGAAGGGCTCAAGCGCCCTTCGGTCCCCGGCCCGTCGGTCCGTCGGCGAGCTTCGCTTGTCGCTCGCTCGCCGACTCACCGATCGGGACCGGGAGATCGTCCGCGCGCTCGGGCGCTACAGAGTCCTGACGACGGACCAACTAGCCGAGATGTTCTTCGACACGCGCCGTCGAGCGCAGGTGCGCCTCGTCAGGCTCCACGAGATCGGCGTCCTCGACAGGTTCGAGCCGCACCGGTCGTCGTGGGGCAGACGCCCCTACCACTACGTCCTCGGTCCGCTCGGCGCGGCAGTCCTCGCCGCGGAGCGGGACGAGGACCCCGACCGTGCAGCACGCCGGTGGAGGAGCGAGCGCACTCTCGCCCTCGGCCGAACGCAGCGCCTCGCGCACATCCTCGGCGTCAACGACTTCGCAGCAGCCCTCGTCGCGCAGGGGCGTCGCAGTCGGACGACGCGCCTCCTCGACTGGCTGACCGAGGCAGAGGCGGCGCGCTGGACTGACGGCATCGTGCGGCCCGACGGCTGGGGCGTGTGGGACGAGGAGGGCTCCGCCGTCGAGTTCTTCCTCGAGTACGACCGCGGCACCGAGACGCTGGCACGCCTCGCGGCGAAGCTGCGCGACTACGAGAGGTTCGAGACCGAGCGGGGCGCGACCGCCTGGGTCCTGTTCGCCTTCACCTCGCCGCGACGCGAAGCGCGGGCAAGGGCCGCGCTACAAGCCGCCACCGTTCCTGTGGCGACCGCCGTCCTTTCGCCGCCCGCTCTCCCGAGCGACCAAGTCTGGGCGCCGGTGTCGCCGGACTCGAGCCGGGTCCGTCTTGCGGTGCTGGCCGCTCTCCCGAAGCCGCCCGAGGCGCTCAGGCGCGCGGAGCGCAACAGCGCCCGCGCCTGGCGCTTCGACAGGTCCCGACCCGACGACGACGAGGAGGCGCCTATCGAAACACCGTGACCAGCGCGACGCGCGGCCGCGACGACGAAGCGGCACGAGGACCCTCGTTTGCGCCCACGCCGACCGCCGCCGATCCGACGGCGCACCGCGACAAGCCAGACGTAACCCGCACGGCCAGAGACGAGAAGGAAGACGCCATGAACGCGAGGCCCAACCCGCGAAGCCAGGCAAGCGGCGACCCGCGGCGCAACGCCTTGCGCCACCCGGCCAACCCCGACCGCCCGAGAGCCGGACGAGCCGTCCGCGGCGACTGTTCGAGGACGCGCCCAACGACCGGACGATGCGGCGGCCTGGACCCCGCGGGGGCCACGACCGAGCAGCGTCGGAGACGGCACGAACGCCGCCACGGCGCGACGTGGCACGAAGGGACACCGCTCCGAGCAGCGGGCCGGGACGCGACGGGCGAGCACGCCCGACACGACCGACCCCACCGAGCCGCCACCGCGGCCCGACGCGAAGGAGAACCCGCAATGCCGCAGAGCACCGCAACCAAGAAGGCCGCGCCGACCAAGGCGGCCACCACCAAGCGCGCCGCCGCCAAGCCGCGGCCCGCGACAGCGACGAAGACGAACGGCTCCACCCGCCCGGAACCGGCTCGCCCGGCTGTGACCAACAACTCGGGGCAGCCCCGCCTCGGGAAGGGCGAGCTGGAGACGCTGGTCCTCGACCACATGAAGAAGAACCCCAAGGTCGAGTTCACGTCGACGGAGCTGTCCAACAAGCTGCACCGCTCCAACGGGGCGATCAGCAACGCGCTGGAGAAGCACGCCGCCAAGGGGACGGTCGTTCGCACGAACGACTCCCCCCGGCGGTACCGCTGGACCGGCGCCAAGCCCGCCCGCAAGGCGAGCGGCACGAAGAAGGCGCGCTGACCCGGAACGAGGCCCCGGCCACCCTGGCCGGGGCCTCGTCCCACTACCTGCAATCGAGCGAGCGAGGAGTCGGGCTTTTGGGCGAAAATGTGACGAGGGGTTCAGACGTGCACAGGACGAGCGGAAAGAAGTGGCTTCGCTGGCTGGGGGTTCTCGCTGCCGTCGTCACAGCGGTGGTGTCGTCGTCCGCGTCTCCGGCGGCGGCGATCAAGGAGACGATGGACCCGTTCGAGGTCCAGGTGGTCGAGCACGCGACGCCGACGGACAAGTTCGTCGAGCCGGAGGACGGCAGGCTGCGCGGATACGGGTTCGCAGCCGACGTCCAATGGATCACTGAGGCTGCGTGGGTCGACGAGCTCTTCACCGAGTGGCTGCCGCCGGAGGGCTTCAAGATCCTCGCCTTCGGCGTGAAGCTCGACATCGTCCAAGACAGGGACGACGAGCACCCGATCCGCGCGACCGTCATCGTGGACGGGAAGCGGATCGCGGTCGACCACCCTTTCGCCGTCTCGGGAGGCCCGATAATCGCGGCGTCCGTGCCGGTGGACGCGAAGGCCGTCGAGTTCGAGATGGAGTCGGCCGGGACCGCGCAGCGGTTCTCGCTGACCGAGGCGCGGCGGGTCGGGATGCAGCCGCTCGTGCTCTACCGGGACCCGGCATGGCCGGACGTGACGACGGACGTCAACGCCGACCGCATCGTCAAGATCTCCGACGACGAGGCCGAGGCGCAGGCCGCGCTCCTCGTCAACAGCGTGCGGCTCTCCTGGTTCTCACCTCGAAACCCGGTCGACGTCGGCATGGCCGAGCGCAACCCCGGCGGCCGGTCGACGCCGGTCGACCCGGTGACGAGCCCCACGTCGTCGCGCAAGGCGTTCCTGATCGTCCAGGGCGTGGGGACCGGCATCACGCCGAATGAAGGCCCGTGGTTCGACGACCTGGCCGAGCTGCCTGAGGCCGACGTGAAGGTGAAGCTCCCCGACGGGGCCGTCATCGAGTCGAAGCTGCCCAACCCGAAGGACGGCGGGCCGCTGCTGGGAAGGCACTACTTCGAGGTGCCCGCGGATATCACGAACTTCACCCTGATGGTCGGGCCGAGCAGCGTGGCGGCCCTCCGCGTGACGGACGACTTGAGCGTCCCGACGACGGCGCGGCTGGAGGGCGGGTCGTGGGACGTGACGCTGCCGCCGGGCAACCCGCCCGTGCAGTCCGAGGAGCCGGCCGCGCCGGCCACGACAAACGCGGCCGCGCCGCGAAACGAGCGGGACCGCGAGAGTGACGAAAGCGCGAGCGGCGCGTTGGCGGCGCTCGTGGCCGTGATCGCGGCGGGGGCGCTCGCGACTTTGGTGCTCCTCGTCCGCAGGCGGAGGCGAGGCCGCCCAGGGCAGGAGCCGGTGCCCACTGACGCATCGTTTGTGGCGGACGTTGTCGACGAGGACGTGCCGGCTGTCGAGCTCTTGCAGCTCGCAGACGGGCCCAGCGTCCGCGTCGCGGGCCCCGGAGCCGCGGACGCCGTTCGAGCGAGCATCGTCGAGCGCCGCGCGCACACAGACGTCGTCTTGCTCGCACGCGACGAGACGGCGGCGCTGCTCTCGCTGAGCGAGTCGGCCGGCGCCAGCTTCGCGGCAGACGAGGAGGAGCTGCTCGCCTCCGTGGAGGTCGCGCACCTCCACCACGTCCGAGAGCGCACCGAGTCGAACGGCTCGTCGCGCGACCAAGCGCACCACGGGCGGGCGCTCCTAGTGG
>Ga0299907_10003157_pt1 | contig 10482 bp, 9 predicted proteins | sample RVTome_16_FD_198680 | JGI IMG/M metagenome (GOLD analysis project Ga0299907, IMG submission 198680) | Soil microbial communities from uranium-contaminated site in the Upper Colorado River Basin, Wyoming, United States - RVT152D67 (version 2) ... | reverse complement strand
CGCCGTCTCGTGGAACCCGGCCTCGATCACCTCGCCGAAGAAACCGCCGGTCTCGCCCAGCCGGAGGAGGTGATACCTGGTGATGCCGTACCCCGAGTGCGACAGCGGCTCGTTGAACGCCCACGACCGTCCCCTGAGGTCCTGGAACGAGCGGACCGGCGCGTCTCTGTGGACGATCACGTCGGAGAAGTAGATCGGCCTGCCCCCGTACCGCTCCCCCCGAAGGACCGGCGCGGTCACCGGGACGGCCGGGCTGACCCCCCGGCGCTCCAGCGTGACGTACGGCAGGCTGCACACGAAGCACACCTCGTTCTCGTCGCGCTCACAGCTGTCGTACGAGGTCTCCACGACCAGGTCGGTGGTGATCCCCAGGCGCCGCCCGACCTCCTCGGTCACGGCCTCGTACACCGGCAGCACGTTCGGCGCCAGGTAGGTGGCGAACCGCAGGCGATCCACTCAGATCGCCGGCCACGGGACCGACCGGCCGGGGCCCGGCGGCGGGAACACGCCGGCCGAGCGGAGCGCCTCGGCCCGGTCGGCGGTGGCGTCCACCTCGTCCTCGGACAGCAGGTCGAGCAGGCGACGCCGGAGCGGCCCCGTTCGGAGCTCACCGGCGAGCCTGCCGAGGCTCTCGAGCAGCTCGCGTGGGATCGGACCCCCGGCGAAGTCCCAGATCACCGTCCGGAGGACCGGCCGGAGGTTGAAGCACAGGCCGTGGTCGACGACCCAGACCCGTCCGTCGAGGCCGAGGAGGCAGTGTCCCGACTTGCGGTCCCCGTTCCCGGTGATGACGTCGAACGCAGCCACGGGCTCGAACTCCTCGAGCCGAGACTCCCGAAGGGTGAGGTAGTGCTGGCCGGATTCGGCCTCCACGTAGCGCTGGACGGATCCCACGCCGTACGGACCGTCGCGGAGAACCGTCGGAGGGACGTTCGGCCAGCCGAGCGCGTCGGCCAGAACCGACGCGGCCACCTCCCGGCTGCACAGCGTTCCGTCCGGGAAGTCCCACAGCGGCGTCTCGCCGGCCCGGGGCTTGTACACGACCGGCACCGACCGTGCCCCGGCCCGGACCCGCCCCAGGTACGTGGAGTTCGAGGCCCGCGGGAGAAGGCCCATCACCTCGAGATCACCGTGCTCGAGAAGGGCTCCCAGGTCGTCCTCGGTCCTCACGCCTGCTCCGCTCCCCGGTGGCCGTTCAGCGCCGGGCACACGTGGCCCTCCGGCCCGATCGGGTTGCCGCACAGCTCGCATCGCGGGCGTCCGGCCGCGGCCACCGCCGCGCCGCGGCGGGCCAGCGCGAGCGCCTGCTCGCGCGAGGCCCAGAACCGGATCCGTCCCGGCTCCGGCCCCTCGACGTCCACGTCCTCCTCGTCGTCCTCGTCCTCCTCCTCGTCGTCCTCGTCCTCGTCCTCGGAGCCCTCCACGTACTCCTCACACTCGAGCAGGACGAGGTCGCGGGCCTCGTCGTAGCCGATCGACAGGCGCCCGGCCCGCCACTCGGGAAGGAGCGGGTCGTCGAGGTCCATCTCCTCCTCGCCCGGGCCCTCCCCGGTCTCCTTCCCCGAGCGCGCCAGGATCTCGACGAGCGAGGCGGAGAGCAGCTCGACCTGCTGCTTCTCGACGAGGACCGTCACCAGCCGGTCGGCCTGACGGCCCTGGAGGTAGAAGACCCGCTCCCCCGGCGGGCCGACCGCTCCCGCGGTGATGCGGTCGACCGGATCGAGCTCGATCACCGTCCTATCCTCGCACCGTCAGCGGCGGGCCGTCCTCCGTGGAACCAGGTCCGAGAGGTCGCCGGTGTCGTTCACCCGGAGGATGCGCGGCGCGGATCCCCCCACGGCCACGGCGGAGACCGAGCCCGGAGCGACCTCGAGGCGCTGGAAGTGATCGAGATGCATCCCGGCGTAGTGTGCCAGCGCCAGCCGGATCGGATCGCCGTGGCTGACCACGACGATCACGTCTCCCGCGTGGACCGACGCGATGGCATCGAGGGCCCGCACGGTGCGAGCCTGCACCTCGGACAGCGACTCGCCATCCGGGAACCGTTCCGAGGACGGCACGGCCAGGATCCGTCGCCACAGCCGGGACCGGCGGATCTGCCCGAACGTCCGCCCGGTCCACGACCCCACGTCGGTCTCCAGCAGTCCGGGCTCCGTCCGGACACGGAGCCGAAGCTGCCGGGCGATCGAGGCCGCGGTCTCCCGGCACCGCTCCAGGGGGCTGGAGATCACCGCCCGGATCGGCATCCCGGCCATGCGGTCCGCCACCGTGTCGGCCTGGGCCCGGCCGCGATCGGACAGATGGACCCCCGGCGACCGTCCGTACAGACGCTTCCCGGTGGCCTCGGTCACCCCGTGCCGAACGAGGAGGAGGACGGTGGCGTTCAGGACCAGACCCTGGGGCGGGCCCGACGGCGCGGGAGCGGCCTGGACGCCTCCCACACCCGGAGCCACCGCGGACCGGCCGGTCCGGCCGGCGGTGGGGTCCGCCCCCGGGCGGCCCGTACCTGAGCCGCCCACCAGTCGTGGTGATCCTCGTCCCAGAGCCGGGCCACGGCGTCTGTCAGCCGTCGCATGAAGGCCCCAGCGCTCTCGCCCGGCTCGGGCACCACCGGCGCTCCGTACCGGACCGAGATCGGGTATCGGCCGGGCACCGGCCACCCTCGGCCCCTGGGCATGGCGGCGAACGACCCCCGGATGGCCATGGGCACCGCGGGCACCCCGGCCTCGGCGCACAGCATGGCGGCGCCGGGGCGGAACCGGCCCACCCAGCCGTCCCGCGACCTGGTGCCCTCGGGGAACACCACGATGCTCCATCCCTCCCGCAGGAGCCGCCACGGCGTGTCGGAGAGCCGGCGACCGCCCGATCGCTCCACCGGGAACGCGTTGAACACCAGCGCGGTGCCGGCGGCCCGCCACCACACGTCGAAGAAGTAGTCGGCCGCGGCGCCCACCGCGGTCCTGCGGCGCCACCGCTCCGGCAGCGAGCACAGGATCAGCGGCGCGTCGAGGTGGCTGGAGTGGTTGGCCACGAACACCACCGGGCCGCGCAACCCCTCGAGGTGGTCCAGCCCGTGCACCCTCGGATCGGTCTCCGACCACACCAGCGGCCGGAGGACCAGGCGCTGGATCGCCGCCCGGGCGGCCCGCCCCACCGGGCTCCGGGCCCACTCCGTGGGGAACTCCCGGGGCTCCGACGGCGGCGCGAACGGCTCGGCCGACCGCGGGACCAGGGGCCGGCGGCCCCACCGCCACCCCCGGGCCACCTCCCGCACTTCGTCGAGCAGGGAAGCCATCACCGCACCTCGGCCAGGGCCAGCGGCGGGGAATGCAGGTACGTGATCGTGGGGCTCGACCCCACCCGCTCCCCGGCCATCTCCAGTGCGTCGGCGAACGTCGAGGCGGCCCGGAAGCCCATGCGGCGCACCGACCGGCGGTCACCGCCGACGAAGATCACGTCGCCGAGGTGATCCATCGCGTGCGCTCCCCAGTACCACATGTAGAACGGGTGCACGCCGTGGTACGCGTGGGACGTCCGGTAGAGGTGCGTGTACCACGGGTCCGTGGCGTACTGCTGCTCGAACTTCGACTCGATCTGGGCAGGGTCGGTGGTCTCGGCCAGCACCTCCTCGAAGAAGTCGACGTACGAGGGGTGGTGGACCGTGTGGAACTCCCACGGCACGGGGTGGAACAGGATCATGGCCCCGCCGGGACGGACCAGCGGCCGCCCCAGGTACATGTTGAAGAAGTACCCGAGGCCGAGGCACATCGCCAGGATGGGGTTCATGATCGAGTTCACGTTGTACGGGCTGATGTACGGCAGCCCCACCACGAGGATGTCGGCCTGCCCGTTGACCTCGACCTTCTGCTGGCGATGCACGTTCGCCAGCGTGCGCTCGTGCACGGCCTCGGTCTCGCCGGCGTGGACGCCGGTCACCCCGTACGGCGCCCGGATCCGCCGGAATACCTGGCGCCGGATCCGCGAGGGGGCCGCGTCGTTCGCCCGCTTCGCAGCCAGGTAGCCGGCCTGGTCCCGCAGCGACCATTCCCACTCCCGCCGGTTCAGGAACCCGAACTCCCGGGGGAACGTCTCGTTGTTGAGCGTGGTCTCCACGGTGAAGATCCGCAGGTGATCGGCCAAGAGCCTCCCCATCCTGGTGGCCGAGCCGTGGAGCGCCGACGACGGCGGGTCCATGTACGAGCGCGAGTTCAGCATCGTGTGCACGTTGTGGTGGTGGCGGAGGCTGCGGTAGGAGCCGAGCCCGACCGGGACCGACTTGTGGCCGCCGTCCATGGCCACCAGGTTGATGTTCACGTACACCAGGAGGTCCGACTCGGCGGCCCGCTTGGAGATCTCCACGTCCTCGCCCTTGTCGGTCTTGCCGACGTAGGCCAGCCCCTCGGGGTCCTCGGCGTCGAAGTTGCGGAGGCGCTCCGGCCAGAACGACCGGAACACCCGCTCGCCCACGGCCCGCTCGATCTCCTTGGCGGTCATCCGGCGGTGGAGCGAGTTCGCCACCACGAGCTCGACGTCCTCTACCCCCCGGCGGGCCGCCAGCTCCAGGACCTCCTCCAGGACCAGCTGACGCACGTCCGGCGTCTTCATCGGGGGCAGCGGGAGCGAAACGTCGTCGAACGCGACCGTCAGTCGCATCCCCGGCCGGAGCAGCTCGGAAAGCGGCTCCGAACCGAGGGGGTTCTGGAGCGCGTGGCGGATCTCGGCCCGCAGGTTCGAAAGCGGCGGCAGAGAGTCCGGCGGGTACACCACCCGGGTCCCCAGGGGGAATCGGTGGACGCCGAAGCCCTCGCCCCGGTGCACCAGGAGCGGTGGGGTTCGCTCGTCCACCTCGAGCACGAATCCCGGCCTGCTCACGCGTCCTCCCTCGGATCGAACGCCACCTTGGGAGTGCCGAGGCGCCCGGCGCTCATGGCGTGGTCGATGGCATCTCGCCAGCTTCCCAGCGGGTACGTCGCGCCCAGCACGCCGTCCAGATCGATCTCGGCCGCCAGGGAGATGGCCAGATCGAAGGCCGACCGCCGGTCGCCGTTCACCCGCTCGGTTCCCGAGGCGTAGGCGCCCACGACCTCGAGCTCCCGGAACCATACCGGGGTCAGATCGGCGCCCGCCACGGGCAATCCCGCCAGCACCACCCGCCCCCCGGCCCGGGTGGTCCGGAGCGCCAGCTCCAGCGAGCCCCGGGTCCCCGCGCATTCCACCGCCAGGTCCACGCCGCCGAGGAGGAAGGGGGCGCCGCGGTCGGGCTGGAGCCGGAACGCCCGGGAGGCGCGGCGGACCGCGGAGACCGCCTCGCGCGGGCCGACCACCTCCGTGGCGCCGTACCGCCGGGCCAGATCCCGCTGACCGGGGTGCTTCGCCACCATCACGATCGTCCCGACGTCGGTGAACTCCCGGAGCGCCAGCAGCGTGAGGATGCCCACGGTCCCGGCCCCCACCACGAGCGCCGACGCACCCGGCTCGGGCCGGCCCCGGAGCGCGGCGTGGATCGCGCAGGCCAGCGGCTCCACCAGCACGGCCCGCTCGTCGGGGACCTGGTCGGGGACCGCGTGGAGCTGGGAGCGGTGGGCCACCAGCATCGCGCTCCATCCGCCGCCGGTGTCCGCGCAGTACCCGGTCTGGAGCCCCGGGGCGAGGTGGCCCACCGTGACCCGGTCGCACCGCCCCGTGGATCCCTCCCGGCAGGACCCGCAGGGGGGGAGCCCCCGGGCCGCGCAGGACAGGACCGGATCCAGGACCACCCGAGTGCCGACCGGGAGGTCCTCGACGTCGTCGAAGAGGTCACCGACGACCTCGTGGCCCGGAACGAACGGCATCGACACCAACGGCGAGAAGTAGAACGAGGTCCGTCCCGAGAGCGTGGCCAGATCCGAGCCGCAGATCCCGGCCAGGCGGGGAGCCACCCGCCCCCACCCGGGCGCGGGGGGCACCGGCTCGTCCCGGTTCACCAGTCGGAGCGGCGCCAGCGGCCCGGCCACCAGGCCGGGGACCCGGTCGCGCACGGCACGGGCGGCCAGGTAGCGCGGGACCGACCGGAACAGCTCCAGGGCGACCGTCATCCGGCCACCCCCGCCGGGAGGAGGAACCGCGGCGTCCCGTCCGACTGGGGCCATTCCTCCACCGGCCACCCCCGGCGCCTGGCCACCCGGTACAGGGCCACGTCGGGGTTCACCGCCACCGAGTTCCCCACGGCGGCCAGGAGCGGCAGGTCGGAGTGGCTGTCCGCGTACGCGTACGAGGCTCGGAGGTCGGCCCCGGCCCGGGCTGCGTACCGGCGCAGCCACGGCGCCCGGGCCTCGCCGACAAGCGGCGGGTGCTCCAGGTAGCCGGTGAGCCTGCCGTCCTCGACCACGACCCGGGCCGCCACCACGTCGTCGAAGAGAGGACGGAGCGGCGAGACGAACGGCTCCAGCGCGCCCGTCACCAGCACGGTCCGGTGCCCCGCGGCCCGGTGCTCCCGGATCCGGCGCACGGCGGCCGGCGAGATCCGCCGGAGGATGAACGGCGCCACCACCTCGTCCACCACCCGCCGGAGCGAGTCGGCCGATGCGCCCTCGTACCGCCGATAGAACGCCCGGAGGAACGCGCCGCGGTCGCGCCGCTCCGCGGCCAGGTACCGGGGCATCGACCGTGCCAGCGAGGCGATGGCCCCCGGCCACCGCTCCCGCTCGAGGTCGGCCAGACGGACCCACAGGAACGACTCGACGACGTTCGAGGCCACCACGGTCCCCTCGAGGTCGAACACCGCCAGCGCGCCGTTCTCCCGCGGCCGCACCTCGACCCGGGGCTCGGGCCGATGGGGACGCTCGAGCCGGAGCGTGCGCGTGACGGCGGGGCAGTGGACCTCCTCCATGTAGTGCCGCCAGTCGATCGCGCCGGCGTCGAACGGGAACCGCTCGCGGTCGTCGGCGGACAGGGACTCCCACAGCGCCACGAGGCGGTCGTCGGTGTAGATCACCTCGGCCTCCGTGTACGCGCCGTACAGGTCCGAGTACTTCCGCACGAAATCGAGGCGGCCCCGCTCCCGGTCGAGTTGACGGACCCAGCCCCGGACCCGGCTCGACCTCGGCAGGCGGCGGACCACCTTGTCCGCCGCGTCCAGCGCCCGCTCGCCTGCGCGCATCATCCGCTCCACCCTGGCCCGACCCGGAAACCGCCAGTCGGGCACCTTGATCTCGCCCCGGCCTCGCTGGGTCAGCGGTTGGCCGCCGAAGTAGGAGCGCACGTGACCGAACAGATCCCGGTACCGGATCGGGTTCCTCGAGCCCGAGCACACGTGGTAGTAGGCCGGCTCCGGTTCGGGTCCCGCGGCCGCCACCGCCAGCATCGCGTTCACCACGAGGTCGACCGGGATCAGGTCGACGATCCCCTCGGGGATCCCCGGGAACTCGGGGATGTTCCCGCGGCCGTACGCCAGGATGATCGGCTCGGCCATCTTGAACCCCTCGATCCATCCGGGGAACGGGTGCGAGAGCGCGCTCTCGATGATCGAAGGGCGCACGATCGAGAGCGGGACGCCGTCCGCGGCGGCCTCCTCGGCCACCCGCTCGCCGAGCGCCTTCGTCAGCGTGTACACGTCGGGCCAGCCGAGCGTCTGGGCCCGGGCCCGCCCGTACTCGACGAGCCGGCGATCCACCCACCGGTGACGGCGGCGTTCCGCGTCGTCGGCCACGGTCTGGGGGCCGGCCCGGCTGTGCTCACGCCGGGCCCGGCGGAGGAACGCGTCGAGCATCTCGGGCTTGCGGGACGCCGCGTCCACGGCCCGCCGGGCCTCCTCCGCCGCGTCCCACTCGGTCCGCCAATCGACCTCGTGGCCGAGGGGCTCCTCGGCCACGGTCCCTCGGGCCACCCCGGCCACGTAGGCCGTGGACACGTGCACGACGTGCGGACGGGACCCCGAGCCCCGGATCGCCTCGTACAGGTTCGCCGAGCCGAGGACGTTCGCCCGGAACCCGTGGTCGATCGGCGGGTCGAACGCCACGGAGGCGGCGCAATGGAAGGCTACGTCGAGGTCTGGCAGGGCCGGGGGACCGTCGGAGACGTCGGCCTCGATCACCTCGATCCGGTCCTCGAGCATCCCCCGGAGCGCCGGGGCGCCGACCCGGTCCCGGAGGGCGTTGAACGCCGGGCCGGCCAGGAGCGACTCGACCCGGGCCGGGCCTGACAGCCCGTCCTGCGCCCGCACCACCAGCACCACCCGGGCGTCGGGGACGTCGCCGAGGATGCGCTCGAGGACGGCCTGGCCGACGAAGCCGGTCACCCCGGTGACCAGGAACCGTGAGCCCGAGAGGCGCTCGGGGATCGGGGAAGTCGACATCTGCCGCCCCATCCTGCCCATCCGGGACGAGCGGGGCAACCGAGCCCGTGGCACACTCCCGCCGTGCGCCCGGACGTGATCGCGGTGGGCGACGTCATGCTCGACGTGGCCGTCGATGCCGAGGAGCTGGCCCGCGGAGGGGACGTCCACGGGGACGTCGTGGTGCGGCCCGGCGGCTCGGCATCGAACGCGGCCGTGTGGGCCGCCGCCGAGGGGGCGAAGGTCCGCCTGCACGGCCGGGTCGGGGACGACCTCGCCGGCCGCCTCCTTCGGGAGTCCCTGGAGGAGCACGGCGTCGAGGCGGCCCTGGCCGTCGACCCGGACGTCAGGACCGGGGCGGTCATGGTGGCCCGGGAGACCTGGGAGCGGTCCATGGTGGCCGACCGGGGGGCGAACGCCCGGCTGTCCCCCGACGACCTCCCCGACGTGCTCAAGGCCGGGGCGGTGCTGGTGTCCGGGTACCTCCTGTTCCACCCCGGCTCCGAGGCGGCGGGGCGTGCGGCCCTGGAGCGGGCCCGGGCCGAACACGTGGCGGTGGACGCCGCCTCGTGGCCGCTCCTCCGCGACCTCGGGCCTGGGCGGTTCCTCCAGGCGGCCGGGCCGGCCTCCGTGCTCCTCCTCAACGGCAAGGAGGCCGAGACCCTGGCCGGGCCGGACCCTGAGGCGGCCGCGGCAAAGCTCGCCGAGCGGTTCGCCCTCGTGGCGGTGAAGCTCGGATCCCAGGGGGTCGTGGTGGCCGCGGCGGGCGGGGTGCGGCGGTACCCGGTCGAACCCGTGGAGGAGGCCGACCCGACCGGCGCCGGGGACGCCTTCGACGGCGTCCTGCTGGCCGCGCTGACCCTCGGCGCCCCCCTCGAGGAAGCCGTCGGCCGGGCCTCCGCCGCCGGCGCCCGGGTGGCCGCCAGCGACTCCTCCTGGCCGGGGCGCCCGTGACCCTCGAGGTCGACCCCGAGGTGCGGGACGCCCTCGACGCCGGGCGCCCGGTGGTGGCCCTGGAGACGAGCGTCCTGACCCACGGCCTGCCGACCCCGGCGAACCGCGACGCCGCCGGGTCGATGACGAAGGCGATCCGTGCCGCCGGGGCCGTCCCGGCGTGGGTGTGGACCGACGGCGGCCGGCTCCGGGTGGGCGCTTCGGACCGGGAGCTCGACCGGCTGGTCGAGGGCGAACCCGCCAAGGTGGCCCGGCGCGACCTCCCGATGGCGGTGGCGACCGGGCGGCTCGGCGGGACCACGGTCTCCGCGAGCCTGTGGGCCGCGAGTCGCGCGGGGATCGAGGTGACGGCCACCGGCGGCATCGGCGGCGTTCATCCAGGCACGGGGGACGTGTCCGCGGATCTCCTGGAGCTGGCCCGCACGCCCGGGACCGTGGTGTGCTCGGGCCCGAAGTCGATCCTCGACCCGGCGGCCACCCTGGAGCGGCTGGAGGAGCTCGGCGTGGGCGTGATCGGGCACGGGACCGACCGGCTCCCGTTCTTCGTGGTCCGTGACTCCGGCCTGCCGCTGGAACATCGGGCCGACGACGCCGCCGGGATCGCCGCTGCCGCCGTGGCCCGGCGCGACCTCGGCATCCACTCGGCGCTGGTGGCGTGCAACCCGTGCCCCGAGGACGCGGCCCTCCCGGGGGACGAGGTGGCGGGGGCCGTGGCCGGGTGCGCCGACCGGGCCCGGGCCGAGGGGATCTCCGGGAAGGCCCTCACGCCGTTCCTCCTGGCGTGCCTGGCCGAGGAGACCGGCGGCCGGTCGCTGGAGGCGAACCTGGCGCTCTTGGAGGACAACGCCGCCCTGGCGGCCCGGGTAGCGGAACGATGCGCGTCCTGATCGACACGGACCCGGGGATCGACGACGCCATCGCCATCCTCCTGGCCCTGGCCTCGCCCGAGCTCGACGTGCGAGGCATCACGGTGGTCCACGGCAACGTCCCGGTCGAGGCGTGCACGCTGAACGCCCTCAAGATCCTCGATCTGGGCGGGCGCCGGGATATCCCGGTGGTCACGGGGGCCGCGGCCCCGCTGGTCCGTCCGGCCCGGCACGCCGAGGCCGTGCACGGGCCCGACGGCCTCGGAGGCGTGTTCCCGCCGCCCGACGACGCGCATCCCTTCGCCGCCGACGCCGCCGCGTTCATCGCCGGCACGCTCGACGAGACCGACG
>Ga0299907_10003156_pt1 | contig 10482 bp, 14 predicted proteins | sample RVTome_16_FD_198680 | JGI IMG/M metagenome (GOLD analysis project Ga0299907, IMG submission 198680) | Soil microbial communities from uranium-contaminated site in the Upper Colorado River Basin, Wyoming, United States - RVT152D67 (version 2) ... | reverse complement strand
ACGGGCGAGCGGATGCGGGTCGAGGACACGAACACCAGGGCCCCCAGCCCGATGTCCCGCGTGATGCGAGGGAGGCGCTGATGCTGCGCAGCCTCGGCGAGTCGACGATCCTCTTCCAGCGGAACCTGCGGAAGCTTCTGCGGGTCCCGATGATGGTGTTCTTCTCGCTTTTCCAGCCGCTGCTCTGGCTGATCCTGTTCACCCAGATCTTCCAGCGCCTCGGCGAGTTCCCCCAGTTCCAGCGGCAGGGTTACGACTCGTACCTGATGTTCTTCGCCCCGAGCGTCCTGACGATGACGGTGCTGACCTCGGCCTTCCAGTCGGGGATGGGGATGGTCACCGATCTCGAGACGGGGATGCTCGACAAGTTCCTGATCAGCCCGATCCGCCGCTCGAGCGTGCTCCTGGGGAAGGTGATGGCCGACGCGTTCCGGATGCTGCTCCAGGGCGGGATGGTGCTGGTGATCGCCCTGCTGATGGGCGCGAGGATCGAGACCGGGATCCCGGGGGCGATCGTGATGCTGGTCACCGCGGCGCTCTTCGGGATCGTGTGGGCGGGGCTGTCGAACATCGTGGCCCTCCGCACTCGGCACGCCGAGCTCACGATGATGATCGGGATCCTGCTGACGTTCCCCCTGCTCTTCCTCTCCACGGCCATGATGCCCGAGGGGCTCCTTCCCGGCTGGCTCGAGACCGTGGGCCGGTTCAACCCGGTGAGCTACGTGATCGACACGGCCCGGGCGTTCATGAACTTCGGGTACGACTGGGGCCAGCTCGGCATCACCCTCGGGGTGATCGCGGTCGTGGGGGTCTTCACGCTCACCGGCGCCACCCGCGCGTTCCGCCGCGCGACCTCGTGACCACGGTCCGGGAGGGCTAGGCGCGCCGAGCGAGCTCGTGCTCCACGTCGCCGAGCGCGTCCAGCGGGGCGATCACGTCCCCGAGCACGAGCACGAGCCCCTCGAACTCGAGCGAGGGCGCCTGGAGGCGCAGCGACTCGGAGCGGCGGGCGGCCTCCTCGATCGCCGTCCGGCATCGCTCGTGGAGGTCCGGGGGCGCGCCCTCCCAGGCCTCGAGCTCCCTGAGTGCCGCGCCCAGCCGCTCCTCGAACCCGAGGATCGAGGCGGCCAGCGGCTCCGGCTCCCTGCGCGAGGCGGGCACGGCGGCGACGAGCGCGTCCTTCGCCCGCTCCACCTCCGCCGCCATCCGCTCGAACCCTCGCGGGATGCCCCTTCTTCGCCGCAACACGCGCGCGATTCTACGGGTTCCATCTGCCCCGCCGTTCCACGAGAATGGCGCGATGCGGCTCCTTCTGGTGGTGAACGCCCGCGCGGGGACGGTCACGCCCCGGACGGTGCGGTTCATCGAGCGGGCGCTCTCGGACCAGGCGAAGGTCCAGATCGAGCTCACCCGCGGGCCGGGGCACGCGGCCGAGCTGGCTCGCGAGGCCGCCGCCGGCGACCACGACGTGGTCGCGGTGATGGGGGGCGACGGCACGGTGAACGAGGTCGCCAACGGGCTCGCGGGCTCGGACGTCCCGATCGCGATCATCCCCGGGGGAGGCACGAACGTCCTCGCCCGCTCGCTGGGGATCCCCCAGGAGCCGATCCGGGCCGCGGGGTTCCTCCTGGCGCGACTCGGCGGCCCGGCCCGCCGCATCCCCCTCGGGCGCGCGGCCGATCGCTACTTCACCTTCTCGTGCGGGATCGGGCTCGACGGCGAGATCGTGCGCCGGGTCGAGCGGCGACAGCACCTGAAGCGCGCGGCGGGCCACGGCTACTTCGTGTGGACGGCGCTCCGTGTGGGCCTGGTCTCCTACGACTTCCGAACGCCGAGGATCCGGGCGCGCTGGGGCCCGGACCTCGAGCACGAGCGCGACGGCCTCACCTTTCTGATCGCCCAGAGCTGCGACCCCTACAGCTACCTGGGCCACCTACCGATCCGGGTGTGCCCTCGTGCCAGCCTCGACCTCGGCCTGGACGCGTTCGCCGGAGGCCCGGTGAGCCGGCTGCGGGTCGTCCGGTGGGCGCTCAAGACGATGGGGAGCGGCCGGCACGCCCTCGACCGGCGGGCGCTCTCGCTCCACGATCAGGAGCGGATCGAGGTGACCGCGGCCTCGCCCCACCCCGTGCAGATGGACGGGGAGTACGTCGGCCGGCACGACCGGCTGCTGCTCGAGTCGGTCCCCGGCGCCCTGGCGATCCTGGCCTGAGCGTCAGGACGCGGCCGCGACCCGGTCGCGCGCCCCCACCCCGATCGCCGGACGGTTCGTGGCCACCGCGGCCACCCCGCGGGCGAAGAGCCGCTCGATCGCGGCCTCGTCGTCGACCGTCCACGTCCCGACGGCCACCCCTCGATCGCGCGCCGCCCCGAGGAGCTCGTCGCCGCCGCGGTCGACGGCGAAGACGTGCGGGAGGAGCCATGGATGGCCATCCTCGAGGACGAGATCGAGCCCGGCCTCCGGCCCCTCGGCCCCCAGCGTGAGAAGGCCGGTGGCGACCTCGGGGGCGAGCCTCCGGGCCGTGCGAAGGCTGGAGAGGTCGAACGAGGTCACGATCGCCGCTCCCGGGAACCCCTCGAGGGCCCCCAGCACGGCCTCGACGATCGCGGCCCCGCCGCGCTCGTAGGAGGGCTCTCCGGGGAGGTTCTTGATCTCGACGTCCACCCCCGTGCCGGTCCCCGCGAGGAGCTCCAGCACCTCGGCCAGCGTGGGGACCTCCTGCCGAGGGCCCCGGCCTCCCGAGGCGTCGGCCCGCTTCACCTCCGCGAGGGGCATCGCGTGCACGGCCCCCCGCGCGTCGGTCGTCCGGTCGAGGTCGAGATCGTGCAGGGCCACGGCGACGCCGTCGGCGGTGATCCTCGCGTCGAGCTCGACGAGGTCGGCGCCCGCCTCGGCCGCCGCCGCGAACGCGGCCAGCGTGTTCTCGGGGTGGTCGGCGGAGGCTCCCCGATGGGCGATCACGAGGAGGCGTGCCGGGCCGGGCTCGAGGGTTCGATGCATACGGGAAATAGGTCTTGTCAGGGGTGGTCGGGCGCCACTATACTCCGGGACTGCCCGGCCGGGGCGCCTTCGATTTCGAGGCTTGTGAACGAATTCACGAGACCGGCCGAGTTGGGAGCCGGATGGACTGGGTACAGCGAGCGAGGTGCAGGGACGAGGATCCCGAGCTCTTCTTCCCCGTCGGGACCTCCGGCCCCGCGCTCGAGCAGATCGAGCGCGCGCGCGCTATCTGCATGCAGTGCGAAGTCCGTGGGGAATGTCTCGAGTGGGCGCTCACGTCCGGTCAGGACGCCGGCGTCTGGGGCGGCACCTCCGAGGAGGAGCGGAAGGCGATGAGGCGCTCTCGGCGCTTCGGCCCCCGCATCCCCGTCCTCCGCTGACCGCCGTGAGGACCCTCCCCGAGCCCAGCCACGAGCCGGTGGGGTTCTCCTACGAGACCTTCCCGGAATCGCAACGCTGGAGCCTTCTCGCCCTGCTCGTGATGATGACAATCGCCGCGGGCGTCGCGGCCGCCGTCCGCCTGGTCTGAGGCGCAGCTCGAGGAAGGAGAGATCGTGACCGCACTGGCCCAGGCCCTGCCCCTGCCGAACGCCCGAGGAGCCCGCATCGCCTACCAGGCCGCCCTCGTCATCGGCGGGAGCCTTCTCGTCGCGGCGCTGGCCCAGGTGGTGGTGCGGCTCCCCTTCACCCCCGTGCCGATCAGCGGTCAGACGCTGGGGGTGCTCCTGGTGGGGACGGCGTTCGGATGGCTGCTCGGAGGACTGACCCTGCTTCTCTACCTGGCCGAGATCGCCGTCGGCCTCCCCTTCGCCGCCGAGGGGAAAGGCGGGCTCGAGGTGCTCACGCTGGCCACGGCGAGCGGGGGCTATATCTGGGGCTTCCTGGCGGCCGCGATCCTGATGGGCTGGCTGGCGAACCGAGGATGGGACCGGAGCATCCGCTCCTCTATCAGCGTGATGCTCCTCGGCCACATCGTGATCTACGTCTTCGGGATCTCGTGGCTCATGGCCTCGATCGACGTGGGACTCCAGGACGCGCTGACCCTGGGGCTCGCGCCGTTCGTGATCGGCGACACGATCAAGCTGCTGCTGGCAGCGGGTGCGCTGCCGCTGGCCTGGCGGCTCGTGGGGAGGCGCGAGGACTAGACCCGGCTCGCCGGGCAGAGCTGGCTGACCGCGCACTCCTCGCACCGGGGGCGCTTCGCGTCGCACACCTGTCGCCCGTGTTCGATCAGGACGTAGCTGAACCGGTACCACTCGCTCCGGGGCAGGAGCCCCATCAGGTCGCGCTCGATCTTGTCCGGGTCCTTCTGGGCCGTGAGCCCCAACCGCTGGGACACCCTCTTGACGTGGGTGTCCACGGCGATGCCGGCGTCGGGGTCCTCCTTCGCCTTCTCCGGGAAGGAGTTCCAGAGCACGATGTTCGCCGTCTTCCGGGCCACCCCCGGGAGCTTCACGAGGTCGGCCATCGAATCGGGGACCTCCCCGCCGAACTCCTCCACGATCATCCGGCAGGCCCCGCGCACGGCCTTGGCCTTCTGGTTGAAGAACCCCGTCGGCCGGAGATCCTCCTTCAGCTCCTCCTCGGGCACCCTCACGTAGTCCTCGGCGCTGCGGTACTTGCGGAAGAGCGCCTCGGTGACCTCGTTGATCTTCTTGTCGGTGGACTGGGCGGAGAGGATCGTGGCCACGAGGCACTCCAGCGGGGTCTCGAAGCGAAGGGCCACGCGAGCGTCGGGATACTCGCGCATCAGGAGCCGGATCACCTCGGGCGCGCGCTCCTCGATCGGCGACTCCCGCGTGAGCGTCCTCGGCATCAGCGGCCGCGGAACTCGGGGTCGCGCCGCTCCCGGAACGCGGCGATCCCCTCCTTGAGATCCTCGCTTCCGAACGCGTGCGCCGCCATCATGTCGAAGTCGGCCACGCGGAAGCCCTCCACCTCACGGTCCACCGAGAGGTGGGAGAGGACCTGCCGGATCCCTCGCTTCGAGGCCTGCACCGACAGCGGCGCGGCGTCGGCGATCTCCTCCGCGTAGGCCAGCGCCCGGTCGGGGAGATCCTCCGGCGGAACGGCCTCGCCCACCAGGCCCCAGTCGGCCGCCTCCTCGCCCGAGATCGTCCGGGTCCCCAGGAGGAGAGCCCCGGCCCGCTTCGGGCCGACCGTGAGGACGAGCCGCTGGATGTTCTCGAAGCCGACCACCACACCCAGGCGAGCCGAGGGGATGCCGAAGGTCGCGTCCGTGGCGGCGATCGCCAGGTCGCACGCCACGACGAGCTGGCACCCGGCCCCGAGCGCGCCGCCCTGCACGACGGCCAGCACGGGGACCGGCAGGTCGGCGATCGAGCGCATCACCTCCTCGAGGGCCCGGCCGTAGTCGATCCCGTCGGGCCCGTCGGTGGCGTGGGCCAGCTCCTCGATGTCGGCCCCGGCGCAGAAGTGCCTCCCTTCGCCGGAGAGGATCACGACGCGGGCGTCGCGGTCGGCGGCGACGTCGCCGAGGGCCCGCAGGAGCTCCCCCAGCATCTCGGCGTTCACGGCGTTGCGCTGATCGGGGCGGGCGAGGGTGATCCGCCAGATGCGACCGGGCTGCGTCCGGACGAGCGTCATGCGGTCATGCTAGCGCGGCCCGGTCGGGTCGGTCAGCCGAACGTGAGGACGAGGGTGGGAGCGTCGACGGCACCGCCCTCGCGGCTATCGTAGATCTGGGTGAACCCCTGCCCGTTCGCGCCCTCGGTCTGGTCGCGAAGCATGAACCCGTGGTTCCCGGAGGCGTACATGTCCAGGACCTGCTGGAGCACCGCCCACTCGCGCCAGCCCGTGCCGGAGGAGGTCGAGGCCGGCGAGCCGGACGTCCCCGGCTGGCTGTTCCAGGTGACGCCGGTCTCCGTCCAGCCTCCGCTGACGCGGTAGGCCAGGATCGTCCGGGTCCCCTGCGAGGAGGTCGCGTTCAGCCGCAGCCTCGCGTCGGTGAGGGTGCAGCCCGCCGGGATCGCCGGGAGGTCGAACCCCACGAACGTTCGCCGGTTCTGGGCTCGGGAGGCCACGTACAGACTGGTGTCGGTCCCGTTGTTGCCGTTGCCCGGGTTCGTCACGATCCATGCGTCACGCGTCGCGGTGAGCGTCTGTGACTCCGAGCAGAAGGAGCTCGCCGCCTCGAAGGTGTTCGCGGGGTTCGAGGTGGTCGCCGAGAACGCCGCCATCGTGGAGCCGAGCGAGGAGCCGGCGATCATCCCCGTCGCCGCCACCACCAACAGGATCGCCGCCCTCCGCACGGAGGGTCACCCCCGCCAGACTCGCCGAAGGAGCGCGCCGCCCACGAGGACGGATCCGGCGATGAGGAGCCAGACGCGCACCGCGGCCGAGCCGAGCCAGTTCAGCGGGTAGCCGATCATCGGGATCGTGGCTCGCACGGCCCCGATCGACCCGCCCGCGCCGACCGACCATCGCTCCTCGGCGGTGTTGGCGTCGCCCCGAGTGACGAAGTCGTAGCGCCCGTCCACGCGCACGACGCGCACGACCCGGTGCGTCACGAGGTGATCGTCCCGGGTCGCGTCGCGGAAGGTCACAACCTGCCCGGTGGACACCTCCGCCGGACGGACGGTCTTCACCACGACGACGTCCCCGGTCCCGATGGCCGGCTCCATGCTCCCGCTGCGCACGATCAGGAAGCGGAACCCCGCCAGCGTCATCGCGACCATCACGAAGAGCACGAGGACGAGCGCCCCGAGAAGGGCGAGGGAGGCCCCGGAGGTCCGGGGCCTCGCCTGCTTCCTCGCCCGCGTCTGGAGCGCCGCGTCCATCAGTTGTTGCGAGCCTCCCAGGTGAAGGTCTGGGTCGCGTTCAGGCCCTGCGCGCCGCTGTCATCCTGCACCGAGACGGAGAAGCGGTAGGCGCGCGACTCACCGTTCGTCCACGACCCGTCGGGGTCGACCAGCCCGGCCGCGTAAGCGTCCGGGTAGCCGGCGAGGGTGCCCGAGTAGATGACCCCGCCGCCCCCGTCGGGCGTGAAGCCCGCGCACGAGTCGAACGACGGCCCGGCGATCGAGCCGCGCGTGACCGTCAGATCGAGGTACTGATCGAGACCCGACCCGCCGGTGGCGCCGTAGAGGCGAACCGAGGAGGGCAGCGAGCCCGTGTACGTGACCACGATGCAGCCGGTGTCGGAGTCGCCCGGCTTGGCGTCGGCCAGCGAGAGCATCGCGGAGCCGCTGTCGTCGTCGGTGATCGAGACGGTCCCCGCGTCGAACGCGTTGCCGGGGTTCTCGGTCGTGGCGCTGAAGGCCGAGAAGGTCCCGAAGCCGACCACGGCGCCGAGCAGCGCCAGGATGAGCATCGTGAGACCCAGCTTGGCCCCCGTGCGCCGCCCCCGCGGCTCTGCGACGAGTGTCCGGTGTGCTTCGGTCATTCCTGCCTCCTGGATATCGTGCGGATCGCTCTGATCCGCGCTTCTACACCTGATATCGGAGGCATAGGGAGCGACTGCATAGCGAGGCGTGACGGTTCTCGCGTACCGGGGCCGTGTCGGTCAGATGGGGGACGCCCTCGACGCGCCTCCGCCGGAAACGCTCATCTCGGGCGCCGCGTCGAGGGCGTCCCGGAGGGCGGCGACGAGGGCCCGGAGGCCCTCGGCGCCGCCCTCCTCCACCGCCTCGATCGCGCGGCTGCCCACGACGACCCCGTCCGCGACGCCCGCCGCGGCGGCCGCCTGGGCGGGGGTCCCGATCCCGAACCCGGCGAGGAGCGGCACGCGGGTGACCTCCCTGGCCCGGCGGACCAGGGAGGGCAGGAGCGGCGGCGACTCGCTCCGGGCGCCGGTCGTCCCCGTCACGCTCACGAGGTAGAGCCAGCCGTCGGTGCGCTCGGCCGCGAGTCGGATCCGCGCGGTGGGCGTGGTGGGCGCGACCAGGTGGATACGCGAGAGGCCGTGCATGGCGTCCGAGGGGAGGTCGGCCACGATGACGCTCGACGCACCCGCGCCTCGGGCGTCCTCGGCGAAGCGATCGGGGCCGTACGCCTCGAGCACCGCCGAGTACGTCATCGGGACCAGGGGGACGTGCACGCGCCGCCGCGCCTCGGCGAGCACCTCGAGGCAGGCGCCCACGCCCATCCCCTCGGCGAGCGCCCGCTCGGCCGCCCGACGGATCACGGGGCCGTCCGCCAAAGGATCGGAGTGCGGGAACCCCACCTCCACGAGATCGGCGCCGGCCTCGACCGCGACCTCGGCGAGCACCGGGAGTTCCCGGGAGGCCATGAGGTAGATCGCGAGCCGGCTCATCCGAGCACCGTGCCGAGATCCTTGTCGCCGCGGCCGGAGAGCCCGACGACCACGAGGTCGGCGTCGACCTCGAGCGCCCGCGCGATCGCGTGCGCGGGCTCGAGCGCAGGGATGATCCCCTCGGTCCGCGACAGGAGCCGGAAGGCGCCGAGAGCATCCTCGTCGGAGGCCGTCAGGTACTCGACGCGTCCCGACTCCCGCAGGCGCGCGTGCTCTGGCCCGACCCCCGGGTAGTCGAGACCCGCGGAGACGGAGTGGGCGTCGAGGATCTGACCCTCGGCGTCGGCCAGCGCGTACGATCGGGCGCCGTGGAGCACCGCGGGCCTGCCGCGGGACAGGCTCGCGGCACCCTCCGCCTCCACGCCGACCAGCCGAACGCCCGGGTCCTCCAGGAAGGCGCGGAACAGGCCGATCGCGTTCGACCCGCCGCCCACGCAGGCCACGACCGCGTCGGGCAGGCGGCCCTCTGCGGCGAGCACCTGGTCGCGGGCCTCGCGCCCGATCGCCTCTTGGAGGGTGGCCACCACGTCCGGGTAGGGCTCGGGCCCGACGCACGAGCCGATCAGGTAGTGGGTGTCCCGCACCCTGCCGATCCAGTCGCGGATGGCCTCCGAGACGGCCTCGCGCAGGGTTCGGGTCCCGTGGGTCACCGACCGGACCTCGGCCCCCAGGAGACCCATCCGCTCGACGTTGGGGTGCTGGCGGCGGACGTCCTCCTCGCCCATGTAGACGACGCACTCAAGCCCGAGGAGGGCGCAGACGGCGGCGACGGCGACGCCGTGCTGCCCCGCGCCGGTCTCCGCGACGACGCGGTCCTTGCCCAGGCGTCGAGCCAGGAGCCCCTGGCCGAGCGCGTTGTTCAGCTTGTGAGCTCCCGTGTGGAGCAGGTCCTCGCGCTTCAGGTAGAGACGGCGTCCCGGGGCCAGTCGCTCGGCTCGGAACAGCGGCGTCGGCCGTCCCGCGTAAGCGCGACCGAGGTGGGCGAGCTCGGCGTGGAACCCGGGGTCGGCGCGAGCCTCGGCCCACGCCTCGACCAGCTCGTCGAGGGCGGGGATCAGCGTCTCGGGCACGAAGCGGCCGCCGAACCCCCGTCCGATCTCGACGGTCAACACGACCCCGCCCCCGCTTCCCGCGCCGCGGCCACGAAAGCCCTCATCCTCTCCGGATCCTTGATCCCCGGAGCCTTCTCCAGACCCCGACTGGCGTCCACGGCCCACGGTCGCACGCGACGGACCGCGCCCCCAACGTTGACCGGCGAGAGCCCGCCCGCCAGCATCACGCGGCCGGCCACGTCGGCCGCGCGGTCGAGATGGGCCGGGTCGTCGCCTCCCCACGGGAGATCGGGGACGGAGGCGACGACCCGGCCCCCCTGGAGCAGGAGCGCGTCGCGACCACGATGGCCCCGCTCGAGCTCGTAGGCCTGCACAAGGTCGGTGGACCTCGGCCGCGACCCTCCGACCACGATCCCGACCGAGAGCATCCCGTCCGGAACGTCCAGCGCATCGTCGACGCGGCGCGGGCTCTCGGCGAGGACGAAGCCGGCCATGTCGACGCCGGCCTCCGCTGCGGCGGCGACATCCTCCTCGCGGGTCAGGCCGCACACCTTGACGAGCGGGCGGGCGGCGAAGCGGAGGAGCTCCGCGGCGGGGTCGGGCGCCCGCATCAGCGCGGTGCCCACGAGGATCGCGTCGGCTCCGGCCAGCTCCGCCTCGGCGCCCTGCGCGCGGCTCAGGATGCCGGACTCGGCGACGACGACGCGGCCGCGCGCTCGGGCGACGAGGCGGAGCTGGCGCGGGCGATCCACCCGGAAGGTCTCGAGGTCGCGCGCGTTGATGCCGATCGGATCGGCGCCCAGGTTCATGGCCCGTTCCAGCTCCTCGCCGTCGTGCGCCTCCACGAGAGTCTCGATCCCGAGCGATGCGGCTCGGGCCATCAAGCGGCGCATCCGGCGGTCGTCGAGGTCGCGGAGCAGGAGGAGGGCCGCGTCGGCGCCCGCCCGGCGCACGGCGGCGAGGTCCTCCTCGGTCCGGAGGAAGCCTTTCGCGAGCAGCGGGACCCGCGTCGCCGCGCGAGCCGCGTGGAGGTCGTCGAGCGATCCCCCGAAGCGCTCGTCCACGAGCACGGAGATCGCGGCGGCCCGGGCGCGCTCGAAGCCGCGGGCGAGCGAGGCGACGTCGGCCTGGGGCCGGAGGTCGCCGGCCGAGGG
>Ga0299907_10003155_pt1 | contig 10483 bp, 8 predicted proteins | sample RVTome_16_FD_198680 | JGI IMG/M metagenome (GOLD analysis project Ga0299907, IMG submission 198680) | Soil microbial communities from uranium-contaminated site in the Upper Colorado River Basin, Wyoming, United States - RVT152D67 (version 2) ... | reverse complement strand
TGGCTTCCTCGAGCAGGCCGGCCTGTTCGAGGAGCGTCTCGGCACTCAGGTCGAGCGCCTCGGCGATCGACCGCAGCACCCGTACCGACGGCGCGTGCAGCCCACGTTCGATCTGGCTCAGGTACGGGTTCGACACCTTCGCCACGTCCGCGAGCTGGCGGAGCGACAGGTTGGCCAACTTCCGTTGGCTGCGGATGTATGCGCCCAGCGCTTCGCGCTGGCGCTCCCAGGGATCTTCCATGTCTGCGTGTCCAGCCTACGTTGCCCGCCGACAGCCCGGTCGTCGCTGTACCGGACTCTCGTTCCTTCGCACGGTTCTGATCCTTGACGGTCTGGTGGGGGCCTACGGCACAACAGTAACGCACCGCCATCAGGCGGTGCGTCACGGTCATTTCTCGCCGTCCCGCGTTCTGGGGGCCTGTGGCCGTCAGGCGCGAGACGCTGGCGATGACGTGTTAGGCCTTGGCTGCAGTCTTCTTGGCGACGCTGGTCGCCTTCTGCGACTCAGAAGCCACGGCCTGCTCGCCGGTGGCCCACACGTTCGACGCGGTGCGCAGCACGTTGTGAGCGAACTCACGCTGTGCCCCGAGCAGCGACTCGGCGAAGTCGAAGACCTGGTCCATGACCTCTTCCGGCTTCGGAAGGTCGGTCGCACTGGCGGTGCGGTCCTGGGCGCTGCCGACCAGGCGGTTCATGTTGTCCGACCAGACCTGCATGGCTTCGACGAAGGCCTCTTGGCTCTGACGCACGAAGTCGAGCGTCTGGGTCTGTGCGTTCTCTGTGATGGTGCGTGTATCGGTCATATTCATTCACTCCTATGTGAGGGTGGATTGGGAGTGACCTCATCAACACTGCTAAGTATATCTAGCGGTTGCTAGGCTGTCAACCACCTGGGGAGATTGGTGCTAATCCGCCGTGGCTCGCACGTACTGTCCTGGCGCCTTGTCGATCGGCGGGTAGCGCGTGGAGCCGACGGCCCGTGCTGGTGCCATCTCGCCCCCTCGCTCGGAGATCCATTCAGACCAGTCTTCCCACCACGAGCGCTGCGATTCCTCGGCCTGCTCCCACCACACGTCCGGATCCGGTGGCGTGTCCGACGACTTCCAGACGTGGGCCTTCGGGCTCGGCGGGTTCACGACGCCGGCGATGTGGCCGCGCGAGCTGAGGACGAACCGCACGTCCCCACCGAGGAGCTGGGTCGACTTGTACGACGCGCGCCATGGAGCGATGTGGTCGTTCTGAGCGGCGACGATGTAGGTGTCGCACTGGACCTGGTCGAGCGACAGCTTCTCGCCGGCGAGCTCCATCTCGCCGCGCGCCAGCTCGTTGTTCAGGTAGCACGACCGCAGGTACCACGAATGCATCTCGGCGGGCATGTTGGTGGAGTCGGCGTTCCAGGTCAAGATGTCGAACGCCGGCGGTTGCTCGCCCTGCAGCCAGTTGTGCACGAGGTAGTTGAAGATCAGATCGTTCGCGCGGAGTGCGTCGAAGGTGCCACGCATCTCGCTCGCCTCGAGGTAACCCTTCTTGCGCATCTTGGCTTCGAGGGCCTCGACGGTCGCGAGGTCGGTGAACACACCGAGCGGTCCCGGATCGCTGTAGTCGAGCAGGGTGTTCAGCAGCGTCATCGAGTTGACGCGATCCTCACCGATGGCTGCGAGGTAGGCGATCATCATGGTCGTCAGCGCGCCTCCCAGGCACAGTCCCACGATGTTGACCTTGGATTCGCCGGTGATGTCGGCGATCACGTCCATCGCGGTGTGGGGGCCGTGAACGAGGTAGTCGTCCATGGTGGTGTCGCGCATCGACTCGTCGGGGTTGCGGTAGCTGATCATGAAGACGGTGTGGCCGTGCTGCACCGCCCACTCCACGAAGCTCTTCCCCGGCGCGAGATCCATGATGTAGTACTTGTTGATCCACGGTGGACTGCACAGGATCGGCGTCTTGTGCACCTCGTCGGTCTGGGCCTCGTACTGGATCAGCTCCATGAGATCGTTGCGGAAGACCACGTTGCCGGGTGTCACCGCGAGGTTCTTGCCAAGTTCGAACGGCGACGTATCGACCTGCTGGGGCCGGCCACCGTTGTGGAGGGCGTCGTTGACGAAGTTGCGCATGCCCCGCACCAGGCTGAGCCCGCCGGTGTCGAACGCCCGTTTGAGCGCGGCGGGGTTGGTCAGCAGCGCGTTCGTCGGCGCCGCCACATCGAGTGTGAAGTCCAGCGCGAACTCGGCCTTCCTGCGGGTCGCATCGTCGAGTGCCGCGTCGCGGAGCAGCTGCCGCAGGTAGCGCGCGCCGGCGGCGTACACCTGCTGCAACGCGAAGAAGCCCGGGTTCACGTTCCAGGCGTCGTCGGCGAAGCGCTTGTCGCCGTCGATGGGCACCGGAGCCTCGACGTCGCGGCCGAGCGCTCGCGCGGCGGTCGCCCTGCCAACCTCGGTGAGCGTCGACATGAAGCTCATGGTCGTCCGCGTGACGTTCCACGGGTTGGTGGCTGCGCTCATGGCCGCGCGCACGAGCGAGCGCCCGAACAGCACCGGATCGGCGTCGGCGATGAGACCGACCTCGGGTGGAAGGAGGTCGGCGAGACGCTCGCCGTAGTTGGTGGTGTCCGAGTTGATGGTGTCCGACATCAGCCTGGCCTTCCCTCGACTGGCTCCTGGGCTACCGCTCAGGATACCTAGCGCGTGCTGCCATGAGGCAGCGGATCGCGGCAACTCGTGCCGCGATCCGCGCGTCCGCTCAGGTGAGGCGCTCGAACACCGCCGCGATGCCCTGACCGCCGCCGATGCACATCGTGACCAGGCCGTACCGGCCGTCGATGCGCTCGAGCTCGTAGAGCGCCTTGACGGTCAGGATGGCGCCCGTGGCACCGATCGGATGTCCCAACGAGATGCCGCTGCCGTTGGGGTTGGTGCGGTCCTCGGGCAGGCTGAGGTCGCGCATCACCGCCAGCGCCTGCGCGGCGAAGGCCTCGTTGAGCTCGATGGTGTCGAGGTCGTCGACCTTGATGTCGGCGCGATCGAGCGCCTGCCTGACGGCCGCGATCGGTCCCACACCCATGATGCTGGGATCGACGCCCGCGAAGCCGTATGACACCAGCCGCGCCATCGGTGTGTGGCCGTTGGCCTCCGCGTAGGCGCGGTCCATGAGCGTCACCGCACCGGCGCCGTCGTTCATGCCTGCGGCGTTGCCGGCCGTCACGCTGCCGTCCTTCGAGAATGCCGGCTTGAGCTTGGCCATCGACTCGACGCTGGCGTCGGGGCGGATGTGCTCGTCGGTGTCGAAGGTGACCGTCTCGCGCTTCTGCTTGACCTCGATCGGCAGGATCTGCTCGGCGAACCGGCCCTCGTCGGTCGCCCGGGCCGCCCGCTTGTGGCTCTCGACCGCGAAGGCGTCCTGGTCCTCGCGCGTCACGTTCCACTGGCCGGCGACGTTCTCGGCCGTGATGCCCATGTGGCAGTCGTCGAATGGGTCGGTCAGGCCGCCGACGGTCGCGTCGATCAGCTTGCCATCGCCCATCCGCTCGCCCCAACGGGCACCCGGCACCCAGTACTGTCCGCGGCTCATCGACTCGGCGCCGCCCGCAACGGCGACGTCGCAGTCGCCGAGCAGCAGCATCTGCGAGGCCGACACGATCGCCTGCAGGCCACTTCCGCACAGGCGGTTGACGGTCAATGCCGGAGTCTCGTGAGGCAGCCCACCGTGCACGGACACAACCCGTGCCATGTACATGTCATGCGCATCCGTGTGGATGACGTTGGCGAACACCGTGTGGCCGACCTCCGCCGGGTCGACGCCCGCGCGCTTCACGGCCTCGGACACCACCTTGGCGCCCAGGTCGGTCGGCGGGACGCTCTTGAGCGCGCCTCCATAGCGTCCGACGGCGGTGCGTACCCCGCTTGTAACGACAACTTCGCGCTGCGGTGCCATGTGTGGTCCTTTGCTCGATCGGGGGATGTCGCGGGTGCCGCGCCGGCTGTCGCCGGCGCCGGCGTCGCGATGGTCGAAGTTCGTTGGGTTCTCCGGCCGAGAGCGCACCACATCGTCGAGCGGTGATGTCCAATGCGTTCGCCACCGGCATCTGCTCCTGTGCCGCCAGGCTCCCTGTGCCGTCGGGAGTCGAGCGGAGCGAGACGAACAAGTTGTGTTCTTAGGCGTACCAGGACGGCTGTTCGGAAAAACGTTGAAATGCGGAATGACATCCGGACCATGTGCATGGGTCGGAGAGCGACGGACAAGTGAGGGACCGCCATGGGTGACATGCAAGGGCAAGTAGCACTGGTGACAGGGGGTGGCCGTGGCATCGGTCGCGCCATCTGCGAGCGACTCGCGGGGCGTGGCATGCGCATCGCCGCCGGTTACTCCCGCAACGCTGATGCCGCCGAGGAACTGCAGTCGAAGTTCCCCGACGCCGAGATCAGCATCCACCAGGGCAACATCGGCGAGGCCGAGGACTGCGAGCGTGTGATCAGCGAGGTCATGGATACCTATGGCCAGCTCGATGTCCTCGTCAACAACGCGGGCATCACGGTCGACAAGACCGTGCGCAAGATGACCTTCGATGACTGGAACCGTGTGGTTCAGGTGAACCTCAACGGTGCGTTCTACATGTCGAGCACGGTGCTGCCGATCATGCTCGAGCAGGGCAGCGGCCGCATCGTCAACATCAGTTCGGTGATCGGCGAGAAGGGCAGCATCGGACAGGCCAACTACGCTGCGGCCAAATCGGGCATGTTCGGGCTCACGATGACGCTGGCGCTCGAGACGGCCAAGAAGGGCATCACGGTCAACGCCGTCGCACCCGGCTACATCGAGACCGACATGTTCGGCGACGTGCCAGAGAAGATCCGCGACGCCATCGTCAGCCAGATCCCCGCGGGACGGCTGGGCAAGCCCGACGAGGTGGCGCGCGTGGTCGAGTTCCTCGTGGACCCGGAGTCCAGCTACATCACGGGCGCGGTCTACAACGTCAATGGCGGGGTCTACATGTCGGCATAGGCACCACGCCGGCCGCGAGTCATCCCACCGCACGGCGGCGGGATGACCCCCTTTTGGCGCAGGCCCAAACCGGTTACTGTAGGTGAACAGTAAGCGGGCGAACAGGAGAGCCGATGGTTTCTACCCGTGTGGCTCGGCCGCGCCGCGCCCGCAACGCTGCGACACGCACTGCCCCGCGACCGTGGAGGTCCGGGGCGGTTGTCATTTCTGGGCCGAAGCCCGACTGAGCCGGGCGAGGAGGAGCCATGCCACGAATCAGCGTCACCGTCGACGGGGTGACCTATGAGGACGATGTCGAGCCGCGCCTGCTGCTCGTGTACTACCTGCGGGACACTTTGGGTCTGACCGGGACCAACGTCGGCTGCGACACCAGCAACTGCGGCGCCTGCACCGTCCTCTTCGACGGCCGCAGCGTCAAGAGCTGCACAGTGCTCGCAGTGCAGGCCGACGGCGCGACCATCATGACGATCCAGGGTCTGGCCACCAACGGGGAATGGCATCCGTTGCAGAAGGCGTTCCACTCGGAGCACGGCCTGCAGTGCGGCTACTGCACTCCCGGGATGATCATGTCCTCGGTCGATCTGCTCGAACAGAACCCCGACCCGACCGACGACGAGATCCGCCACGGCCTCGAGGGCAACCTGTGCCGGTGCACCGGCTACAAGAACATCGTGAGCGCCGTTCGCACCGCCGCCAGTGAGATGCAGAGCTCGCAGCAGGAGGTCACGTCGTGACCGACACGGCTGCCACCCGCACCAACCAGATCGGCACCGCGCTTCCGCGCAAGGAGGACGCCAAGCTCGTCACCGGCCAGACCACGTGGACCGACAACATCCAGTTCCCCGGCATGCTCTACATGAGCGTGCTGCGCAGCCCGATGGCGCACGCCCGGATCACAGGCGTCGACGTCAGCGCGGCGCTGGAGCAGCCCGGCGTCCTGGCCGCGTTCTCCGGCGCGGATCTCGCCGACGAATGGGCGGGGCCGCTGCCGTGCGCGTGGCCCGTCACCCCGGACATGGTGCACCCAGACCACTGGCCGCTGGCCACCGACGAGGTGCGCTACGCCGGCGACGGCGTCGCCGTGGTCGTCGCCAGGGACCGCTTCGCGGCATCCGACGCGCTCGAGCACATCATGGTCGACTACGAGCCGCTCGAGGCCGTGGTCGACATGGAGAAGGCGCTCGAGGACCAGGTGCTGGTCCACGGCGACAAGGGCACCAACAAGAGCTTCTTCTGGCAGCTCGAGAACGGCGACCTCGACACGGCGTTCAACGACGCGCCGGTCGTGGTCAAGCGCCGGTTCATCAACCAGCGCCTGATCCCGACCGCGATCGAGCCACGCGCGGTCGTCGTCGCACCGATCGCGGCGGCCGGCGAGTACACCATGTACTCGGCGACGCAGATCCCGCACATCCTGCGCCTGATGCTGACGCTGACCACGGGCGTCCCGGAGTCCAAGCTGCGGGTCGTGGCGCCGGACGTGGGTGGCGGGTTCGGTTCCAAGCTCAACGTCTACGCCGAAGAGGTCCTCGCGCTGGTGCTCGCCAAGAAGCTGAGCCGGCCGATCAAGTGGACCGAGACGCGCAGCGAGGGCTACCTCGCGACCATTCACGGCCGCGACCAGATCCAGGACATGGAGATCGCAGCCGACGCCGACGGCCGCATCCGCGCGATCCGCGCGAACCTCTACGCCGACATGGGCGCCTACCTGCAACTGGTGACCCCAGGCATCCCCGTGCTCGGCGCGTTCATGTACAACGGCATCTACAAGATGGACGCCTACTCGTTCAACTGCACGGGGGTGTTCACCACCAAGACGCCCACCGACGCCTACCGCGGCGCGGGGCGGCCGGAGGCGACGTACGCGCTCGAGCGGATGATCGACGAGCTCGCCGTCGAGCTCGACATGGACCCGATGGAGCTGCGCCGGCGCAACTGGATCAAGCACGAGGAGTTCCCCTACGACACGATCTCGGGGCTGACCTACGACTCGGGCAACTACGAGGCGGCGACCGCCAAGGCCATGAAGCTGTTCGACTATGACGGTCTGCGCGCCGAGCAGCAGCGCCGGCGCGCCGCCGGTGACCGCATGCAGCTGGGCCTGGGGATCTCGACCTACACCGAGATGTGCGGCCTGGCACCGTCGCGGGTGCTGGGCTCGCTCGATTACGGCGCGGGCGGTTGGGAGCAGGCGACCGTGCGGATGATGCCCAGCGGCACCGTCGAGGTCGTCGTCGGCACCTCACCGCACGGCCAGGGCCACGAGACCACGTTCAGCCAGATCGCGGCCGACGCGCTCGGCATGGACTACAAAGACATCGAGGTCCTCCACGGCGACACCAAGGTCTCGGCGCAGGGCCTGGACACCTACGGGTCCCGCTCGCTGGCCGTCGGCGGCATCGCCGTCCACAAGGCCGCCGAGCGGCTCGTCGACAAGCTGAAGGTCGCTGCGGCGCACATGCTGGAGGCATCCGCCGACGACCTCGAGTTCGTCGACGGCAACTTCCGGGTGCAGGGTTCGCCGGAGGCGAGCAAGAGCATCGGGGACGTGGCGCTGGGCGTGTTCGCCTCGCACGACCTGCCCGACGGCTACGAGCCGACGCTGTCGGCCGAGGTGACCTTCGACCCCGAGAACTTCTCGTTCCCGCACGGCACGCACCTGTGTGCCGTCGAGGTCGACACCGAGACCGGCATGCCGCACATCCTCAAGTACGTGTGCGTCGATGACGTCGGCAACGTCATCAACCCGCAGGTCGTCGGCGGCCAGGTGCACGGTGGGCTTGCGCAGGGCATCGCTCAGGCACTGTTCGAAGAGGCCGTCTACGACGCCGAGGGCAACCTGACCACCGGGTCCCTGGTCGATTACTACGTCCCCGGCGCTCCGGACCTGCCCGACTTCATCACCGAGCGCACCGAGACGCCCGCGACCAGCAATCCGTTGGGCGTCAAGGGTGTCGGCGAGGCCGGCACCATCGCATCGACACCGGCGGTGGTCAACGCGGTGCTCGACGCGATCCGCCATCTGGGCGTGTCGGAGCTCGACATGCCCTGCAGCCCTGAGCGCGTCTGGCGGGCCCTGCAGGAGGGTTCGGCGAGCCGTGACCAGATCGCGCCGGAGCGCGCGGAAGGAGGTCAGCAGTGATTCCCCCCGCATTCGACTACGTCCGTGTCTCGACGATCGACGAGGCGGTCCAGGCGCTCGGCCAGCACGGCGAGGACGCCAAGGTCCTCGCCGGCGGGCACAGCCTGATCCCGCTGCTGCGTCTGCGTCTGGCCTATCCCACGGTGCTCGTCGACGTCGGCCGGGTCGACGAGATGCGCGGTGTCCGCGACGATGGTGATCACCTCGTCATCGGAGCGGCGACCACGCACGATGCCGTCGCGACCAACGATCTGGTCAAGCGGCACTGCGGCATCATCGCCGAGGTCGTCAGCCATGTCGGCGACCCTCAGGTCCGGCACCGCGGCACGTTCGGCGGTGGGCTCGCCCACGGCGATTCGGCGGGCGACATCCCGGCGCTGGCCCTGGCACTCGACGCCGAGTTCCTCGTCCAGGGACCCGCTGGACGTCGCACGGTGCCCGCGTCGGAGTTCTTCGTTGACTACCTGCAGACCGCGCTGCAGCCGGATGACGTGCTCGTCGAGGTGCGCGTGCCCAAGCTGGGTCCCGGTTGGGGCTTCAACTACCAGAAGTTCAATCGCGTCGCCCAGGCATGGGCAATCGTCGGCAGTTGTGCGCTGGTACGGCGCGACAACGGCTCCATCGCCGAGGCACGTGTGGGTCTGACCCACATGGCGACCACGCCGATCCGTGCGACCGCGACCGAGCAGGCACTGGCCGGTGCGCCGGCCGATGCCATCGCGGACGCCTGCGACCGGGCCGCCGAGGGCACCAACCCCCCGGAGGACCTCAACGCGCGGGCCGACTACCGCCAGCACCTCGCGCGCGTCCTGACACGTCGCGCGGTGGAAAACGCAGTCGGTGCAGCAGCAAGCGCCTGACGACACCGATCACGCCGCGGCGGCGGTCTCGGAGCTTCCGAGCCCCGCCGCGGTCCGTGATCGGCTCGCCCAGTTCGACTACCTCGCCGACGACGGCCTGGCGACCGCGGTCTTCCTGGCCCTGCGCACCCAGCGCCCGTTGTTCCTCGAAGGCGAGGCCGGTGTCGGCAAGACAGCCGTGGCGCACACGCTGGCCGCGATGGTCGGCACACCGCTGGTCCGCCTCCAGTGCTACGAGGGCATCGACGCCAGCCAGGCGCTGTACGACTGGGACTTCCCGCGTCAGTTGCTGCACCTGCGGGCGGCCGAAGCCGGTGGCACGCACGATGCGGAAGCGCTCGAAGCGGAGTTGTACGACCGGCGCTTCCTCATCTCGCGCCCACTGCTGCAGGCGCTCGAGACGAGCCCGTGCGTCCTGCTGATCGATGAGATCGACCGTGCCGACGACGAGTTCGAGGCCTTCCTGCTCGAGATCCTGAGCGAGTTCACCGTGACAGTGCCCGAACTGGGCACGTTGCGGGCCGATGAGCCGCCCATCGTCGTCATCACGTCGAACCGCACCCGTGAGGTGCACGACGCGCTCAAGCGCCGGTGCTACTACCACTGGCTGGAGCACCCCGACTTCGAGCGCGAGGTCGAGATCCTCCGGGTGCGGCTGCCGGGCATCTCCGAACGGCTTGCACATCAGGTGACCGCGGTCACGCAGACCCTGCGCGAGGCCGACCTGCTGAAGCCGCCCGGTGTCGCCGAGACCATCGACTGGGCGCGCGCCCTTGTCGCGCTCGACGTCGACGGTCTCGATGCCGACGTGGTCATGACGACGCTTGGCGCTGCGCTGAAGTACCGCGAGGATCAGGAGCGCGCACGGCAGATCGACATCGCGGAGATCGTGCAGCGGGCGTTGAACGGAGCGTAGCTGTGCAACGCGACCATGCGGCAGATCCCATCCAGGGTGCGGTGGCCCTGGCGACCGCCCTGCGTGGCGCAGGGTTGCCGGTGGGCCCGGACCGGGTCCAGCGGTTCGTCGCCGCGCTCGACCAGCTCGATGCACGCCGTCGCAGGGACGTCTACTGGGCGGGTCGCGCGACGCTGTGCGCCCATCCGGAGCACATCCAGACGTTCAACCGGGTGTTCGCGGCGTTCTTCGAAGGCCGCGCCATGTACATGCGCCGCATGCCGACCATGCCCGCTCGCCAGGTCGTATCGGCGGTGACGGCGTCCCCACGGGATGAGGCGGCACGCGAACGCGACGACGACCGCGCGCTGATCGCCAACGCCAGCGACACCGAGGTGCTGCGGCGGCGCGACGTCGCGGCGCTCGATCCTCGTGAGCGAGCGGAGCTGCAACGGCTGCTCGCGCGCTTCTCGTTGCCCGGCGTCGAGCGGCGGACGCGCAGGTGGCAACGGCACCGGCGCGGCGGAATCGACCGGCTGCGGACGGTTCGGCGGCTCCTGCGCAGTGGGGGAGAGGTGGCCGTGCTCG
>Ga0299907_10003154_pt1 | contig 10486 bp, 13 predicted proteins | sample RVTome_16_FD_198680 | JGI IMG/M metagenome (GOLD analysis project Ga0299907, IMG submission 198680) | Soil microbial communities from uranium-contaminated site in the Upper Colorado River Basin, Wyoming, United States - RVT152D67 (version 2) ... | reverse complement strand
CGGGGCGTCCGCGTGGTGAGAAAACGCCCCCTCCGGCTCTTGCGGGCCACCTCCCCCTCCGGGGGAGGAAATGGGGCGCCGGCTAGTTGGAGCGGCCGACGACGTAGCCGAGGAGGAGACCGCCGACGGCGGCCCACACCAGCGAGAAGCCGTCGCCGACGGAGGCGATGGCAGGGGCGTTGGCGATTCTCATGATGGTCGACCCGGCGATGCCACCGATGATGCCCATGAGGATGGCGCCGAGGAGACTGTCGGCGCTGGCGACGAAGCCACCGATCAGACCGGCCACCCCGCCGACGCCACCGACGATGGCCATGGCTTCCCAGGTGGAAGCGTCTAGAAACATGGCGACAGACTAAATCGGGGAAGGTGGGCAGTCGAGGGCTCGGTGAGCCGGCTCAGACTGATATGACCTTCTCCTCGACGACGGCCGCCATCGGGAACTGGACCGATCTTCCAGCCATGCTGAAAGGCTCGGTGAGCATCACGACGATGGTCGACGGACCACGGGACACGACATGCCCCGTGTAGGTGTGAAATCCGTCTTGGTCTTGGGTTATGAAGTTAACGACCATATGCAATAAGTCCGACTCACATCATCGTCATTGGGTTTCACAAAGAGTTGGGTCGATAGACCCATACTGGTACCCGACGGGCGCGGCGGATGGTTTATCCGACCGTTACTCGTCGCCCCTTACCGTCGGAGGGAAGTGCGCCTGTTAGTAGTCGAAGACGAACCCGACCTGGCCAATGCCATCGCCAGGGGGCTTCGCCGCGACGGTCATGCCGTGGACGTGGCGCTGACCGCCGGTGACGCCGACATCAAGCTCCGCACCGCGGGCTACGACCTTGTGTGCCTCGACTGGAGTTTGCCGGACGGATCGGGCATCGCCCTCTGCCGGAACCTGGTCAACGGCGACTTGCCGACCCTGGAAGGGGACCGGCCCCGCATCCTGATGCTCACTGCCCGCGACGGTGTCGAGGACAGGGTGACCGGGCTCGACTCGGGGGCAGACGACTACCTGGTCAAGCCCTTCGCCTTCGCCGAGTTGTCGGCTCGGGTGCGGGCATTGCTGAGAAGGGATGATCAGACCGACCCGGTGATCGAAGTGGGGCCCCTGCGGCTCGACCCGGCCCGGTTCGAGGCGACCAGAGGCGGCCAATCGCTCGAGCTGACCGCCAAGGAGTTCTCGCTGCTCCACTACTTCATGGCCAACTCCGGCCGGGTGCTGGGCCAGGAGCACCTCCTGGAGCATGTTTGGGACGAGATGGCCGACCCGATGACAAACGTGGTTCGGGTTACCGTGAGCAATCTCCGGAAGAAGCTCGGCGAGCCACCGTTGATCTCGACGGTTCCGGGGCGCGGCTACAGGTTGGGTGACTGATGCCGGCTGCCTGGCGCTCGATTCGGTTCCGACTCTCGGTGCAGTACTCGGCGATCGTCTTCGGGTTGGGCGGCGCCCTGCTCGGTCTGGTCTACCTCGCTCTCCGCCGATGGCTCCGAGGCCAGACCATGACTCAGTATGTGTGGAGCGGGCGACCCGTGGTCCAGGACGGGCAACAGATCGGCGTTCTCACCGTCGAGGCCCGCGAGGTGCGTCTCATCGAGTCGGTTTACAACGAGATCGTCCTCAACGAGGTGGCCAAGGCCACGATCTTCGCTCTCATTGCGTTGTTCCTGCTCAGCCTGATCGTTGGCTGGGTCATGTCGGGGCGGGTCCTCAGGCCGGTGGAGGCGATCACCAACGTGGCCCGGGAGATTCAGGCCTCCGACCTAAGCCGCCGCATCGCGCTCGAGGGCCCGGATGACGAGATCACCCGCCTCGCCTCAACATTCGACGGGATGCTGGAGCGTCTCGACCAGGCCTTCTCCAGCCAGAGGCGCTTCCTCGCCGACACCAGTCACGATCTGAGAACCCCGTTGGCGGTGATTCGGTCCAATGTCGAGGTGGTCGCCGACGACGACAAGGCGTCTGTCTCGGACTGGCGTGAGGTAGGCGGCATAGTTCGTCGCAATGTCGAGAAGATGTCCGAGATGATCGACGGATTACTCGCCACGGCCCGTCTCCAGACTGGCAAGGCACAGGCGGTCGCCCTGAATCTGGCCGACATGGTGGAGGCGAAAGGCGCCGAATTGGGCAAGCCCCTTGCCGAGCGGGGGATCGTGCTCGAGACGACGACGACCCCGGCCATGGTCGAAGGAGTCTCGGTGTCGCTCGATCGAGCATTCTCCAATCTCCTCGACAATGCCATCCGCGTCTCCGCCCCAGGGTCCAGGATCCGGATCGGGTCCGGCGTCGTCGCCGACTGGGCCTGGATGGGTGTGGAGGATCAAGGCCCCGGTCTTCCCGAGGAGCCCGAAGGGGGGCGCATTGGCCTCGGGCTCTCGATCGTCGAGCAGATTGCCCAGGGCCACGAAGGTGCCCTGGCCTCGTCGCCTGGGGCCGACGGGTCCGGCACGACGATGGTGATCTGGCTCCCCACCCCGGAGACCGTGGGTCCCCATCCGGAGGCATCGCCTTTTACCAGTGCTTGACCTCTGCGCTCATAGGTTGAGAGATCTGCCAGGAGGTTTCAACCAATGACCAATGAGGAAAGAGAGAGATCGACCATGTCCGTTACCGAGGAGAATCCGGTGGGCCCCGACCGTCCCACCATCGAAGGCGGATCGGTGGCCACGGAGCACCCCGTCACCGAGGAGCTCCCATCGCAGCCTGCGACGGAACCGATCGCGACCTCATCCAGCCCCGAGTCGCCCGAACCGGCAGTGGTGCCGCCCAGCCCGCCGGCCCAGCCACCGAGCGCACCCGCGCCCTCTCGGCGTTCACCATGGCTGATCGGGTTGCTGGCGCTTCTGCTTGTCATCGGCTCCTCGGTTGCCACCTACCTGGTGACCACCGGCCTCGATGACGCCTCCCCGATCGAAGGCGAGTCCTCCAATGAGCCCAGTCCGCTCGAGCCGGGCGAGGAGCCTGTCGCCGACGCGGCTGCCGTCATCCTGCCTTCCGTGGTTCAGATCCAGGTGGGTGAGGGGCCCGGCTCCGGAGTCGGATCCGGTGTCATCTACGACTCCGAGGGGCTGATCCTCACCGCCGCCCATGTCGTGCAGGACAATGACACTGTCGTCGTCCGTTTCGCCGATGGTGAGGAGGTCGAGGGGACAGTCCTCGGAGGGACGACCGGCGCCGACGTCGCCGTCGTCCAGGTCGACCGAACGGGTCTTCCTGCCGCCGACTTGGCCCTCGACGAAGACGCGCAGGTCGGGCAAATGGCGATCGCCCTCGGAAGCCCTTGGGGTCTCCAGGGCACCGTTACCGCGGGCATCATCTCAGCCGTCGACCAGGCGATTCCGTCGGGGGGCAGCGCACGCGCCGTGCTCCAGACCGACGCTGCGATCAACCCGGGCAACTCCGGCGGTCCGCTCGTAGACCGTGAAGGGCGGGTGATCGGGATCAACGTGTCGATCTTCAGCTTGTCGGGGGCCAACGACGGGGTCGGCTTCGCGGTGCCGATCGATGTCGCCCACGACATCGCCGAGCGCGTTGTCGCCGGCGAGGAGATCCAAACCGCCTTCCTCGGGGTCATTCTCGCTGGCGTCGAGTCGGGACAGGCCGGCGCCGTGATCAGCGAGGTGACGGCGGACAGCGCCGCCGACGAGGCAGGTCTCGAGGCCGACGACCTCGTCATCTCCATCGACGGGGCCACGGTGCAGAGCCCGGCCGACCTCGCCGCCCAGGTCCAGACTCATCAGCCCGGCTCGACGATCGACCTCGTGGTGGTCCGTGACGGCGAGGAGATGACTCTCACTGTCACGCTCGGCGAGCGACCCGACAACCTGGGTTAGACAAGGTTCCTCCCGGTGGGCCCGGCTATGATGGCCGGGCCCACCACCTTGGTGGCGGGTGCCCCGGAGGCAGCGAAGCCGGTTCGATCCCGGCGCTGTCCCGCAACTGTGAAGCCCCTTCGGGGGACGAGCCAGGTCGCCTGAACCTCCAGGGCCACGATGAAAGTCTCGGATGAAGACGGAAGCGTGGGCTCAGGGAAGCCACCACACCTCTTCATCCTCCGCTAAGGAGGATGTTTCGCATGAGAAGGATCTCATTGATCCTGGCCATCTCCACACTGACCGCGTGCGGGGCAACCGAGGGCGACCGGGGAGCGGCACCGGTCACCGGCGAAACTGCCGCCACCAGCAGCTCCGTCATAGCCGAATTCCCGGTCACCGTGAGTGCGGCGAATGGGGAGGTGACCGTCGAACAGGCACCCCAGCGGATCGTCTCCCTGGCCCCCACCGCCACCGAGGTGCTGTTCGCGATCGGGGCGGGGGACCAGGTGGCGGCCGTCGACGAGTTCTCCACATATCCCGTCGGGGCACCCATCACCGATCTCTCCGGCTTCGAGCCGAACGTCGAGGCGGTGGCCGCGTACGAGCCGGACCTGGTCGTGGTCTCGGACGATCTCAACGACGTTGTCTCGGGATTGCAGACAGTGGGCATCCCGGTGGTCCACCTGCCGTCTGCGATCGACCTCGATGACACCTACTCCCAGATCGAGGTGTTGGGGGCGATCACGGGCAACCTCGGCGACGCCGCCGAGCTGGTGTCCTCGATGCAGACCGAAATCGAGGAATTGGCCGGCTCGATGTCCGTTCCAACCGAGCCGCTCACCTACTACCACGAGCTCGACAGCTCGTTGTTCACCGTGACCTCGGCCACTTTCATCGGTCAGATCTACCAGCTGGCGGGTCTTGGGAACATCGCCGACCAGGCAGGAGGCGCCGAAACCGGGTACCCCCAACTCTCTGCCGAGTACATCGTTCAAGCCGACCCTGACTTGATCTTCCTGGCCGACACCAAGTGCTGCGGGGAGTCGGCGGATACCATCGCTGCTCGCCCCGGATGGGACCAGCTCACCGCAGTCACCGCGGAGCGCGTGGTCGAGCTGGATGACGACATCGCCTCCCGATGGGGCCCTCGGGTGGTGGATCTCCTGGAGACGATCGTCGGAGCCGTCGAGCAGGTGGAGGCTCCCTGATGGAGCTGGCCCACCCCGTCACCGAGGTCCCCACCATCCAGGCCAGACCCAGGATGGCCCTGATCGTCCTGGTGGCGGTGGTCGCAAGCGCGCTCCTCGGCATACTCGTCGGTGCCGTCGATCTCTCCATCGGGTCGGTTCTCGCCGAGCTGGCGGACCGCGTGCCCGGTGTCGAGGTCGACTCCGGCCTCTCCGAGCGCGAGTCGGCGATCCTCTGGCAGATACGCATCCCGCGAGTGGTGCTGGCCGGATTGGTTGGCGGGATGCTGGCAATGGCAGGCGCCGCTTTCCAGGGAGTGTTTCGCAATCCGCTGGCTGATCCCTACCTCCTCGGTGTCGCCGCCGGCGCCGGCCTCGGAGCCACCTTGGCCATCGCCTACCTCCCTGACCAGGCCGGCGGGATTGTGAGCCCCTTGCCCCTCGCCGCGTTCGCCGGCGCCGTGCTCGGCGTGGCCATCACTTACATACTGGGGCGGTCGGCGACGAGATCACGCTCGACGGCGACGCTGATCCTGGCCGGGGTCGCAGTGGCCGCGTTCCTCACCGCGACCCAGACTTTCATCCAGCAGCAGAACACCGATACCTTTCGTGAGGTCTTCGCCTGGATCCTGGGCGCGCTGGGTACCGTTGGATGGCAAGAGGTTGTCCTGATCCTCCCCTATGTGGTGGTCAGCGGTGCCGCCCTGATCCTCCATCGGCGGCTGCTCGACGTCATGGCCGTGGGCGACGAGGAAGCAGAAAGCCTTGGTGTGCCCTCGACCCGGGTCCGACTCGCCGTCGTGGCCGCCGCCACGCTGGGAACGGCAGCCGCGGTGGCGGTGAGCGGGCTCATCGGGTTCGTCGGGATAATCGTCCCCCACGCCATCCGCCTCGTCCTCGGTTCGAGCTACCGGCTGATCCTGCCCCTCTCGCTCGGCTTCGGCGCAGCGTTCCTGATCCTCGCCGACCTGATCGCCCGATCGGTGCTGTCGCCGGCCGAGATCCCGATCGGGGTGGTCACCGCCTTCTTCGGTGCTCCTTTCTTCCTCTTCGTGCTGTCGAGGGCGAGGAAGGCGTGATGCGTGATCTGCGGCTCTCCGACGTCTCCGTCGCCTACAACGGCAGGAAGGTGATCGACGGCGTCGACATATCGGTCCCGGCGCTCAGTTGGGTGGCGCTCATCGGGCCCAATGGCGCCGGGAAGTCGACACTGCTCAAGGCGGTCACAGGGCTGGTGGACCACACCGGCACGATCGAGATCGGCGGCCGAGACAGTGCAGGGATGAGCCGGCGTCTCCTCTCCCAGATGGTCGCCTTCCTACCCCAACGACCGGTGCTGCCCGAGGGGATGACCGTGGCCGAATATGTCGCCATCGGGCGTACCCCCTATATCCCGCATTGGGGGACCGAGTCGGTAGAGGACCGTGACGTGGTGGTCAGGGTCTTGACCCGTCTCGGTCTCGATGACCTCGGGCTCAGGGAGATCGACACGCTGTCCGGGGGAGAGACTCAGCGGGTGGTCCTGGCCCGGGCCTTAGCCCAGGAGTCCCAGATCCTCCTTCTCGACGAGCCAACATCGGCCCTGGATGTCGGGCATCAACAACAGGTGCTGGAACTGATCGACGAGTTGAGGCTGGAGCAGGGGCTCACCGTCTTGGCCGCGGTCCACGATCTGACTCTCGCCGGCCAGTTCGCCGATCGTCTCGTGCTCCTCGACCACGGCGAAGTGGTCAGCGACGGCTCAGCCGAAGAAGTCCTGACGGAGGCTCGGATCGAGCGCCACTACGGAGCCAGGGTTCGGGTGCTGGCCGGGGACGACGGCACAGGGCGGCCCAGTGTTCTCCCGGTCCGGGCCCCGGCAGGGAGAAAGCGAGTGGTCGTCGGCGATAGCTCCCAGGAGCAGCCGGGATGAGCCTGGCGCTGGTCCTCGGTGGGGCACGGAGCGGCAAGTCGAGGCTGGCCGAGGATCTGGTGCGTGGGGCCACCGGGCCGGTCACGCTGATCGCCACCGCCGAGGCCGGTGACGAGGAGATGCGACTCCGGATCATCGCCCATCAGCAGGCGCGTCCGGCGACTTGGTCGGTGATCGAGGAGCCGACGAGCCTGCTCAACGCACTCGAGGCGGCCAACCCGGCGGACGCAGTGATAGTCGACTGCCTCACCCTCTGGGTCTCGAACCTCATCGGCGAGGGCCTCGGCGACGTCGAGATCGAGGGCCACGCCGTTGCCGCGGCGCAGGAGGCCGCGAGCAGGCTGGGGAGGACAGTGGCAGTGAGCAACGAGGTCGGCTCGGGGATCGTCCCGGTCAACGCCCTGGCCCGTCGCTACCGGGACCTCCTGGGACGGGTGAACGTCATCTGGGCGGACTCGTCCGAGGAGGTGTACCTGACAGTGGCCGGGGGAGTGGTGCCGGTGCAGCGACTCGGGAGCTTGTGGGGCAAGGGCGATGGGTGACCTGCTGCAGCTGCTGAACGACCTGCCCGAGCCCGATCATCGGTCCGGTCGAGCTGTCCGCGAGAGGGCTGCCCAGGTGCTGCGCCCGGCGGGCGCCCTCGATCGTTTCGACCGGGTGGCGGTCTGGTTGGCTGAGTGGCAACGCACCGCCCGTCCCCGGGTCGATGCCGTCGCCGGCCTGGTCTTCGCCGCCGACCACGGCGTCGCCGTCCGAGGAGTGAGCGCCTACCCGTCGTCCGTGACCGCAGCCATGGTCGGTGCCATGCGTGAGGGGGTCGCGACGGCCAGCGTGATGGCGTCGGTGCTCGGCATCGACCTGTCGGTTGTCGATGTCGGGGTGGGCCGGCCGACCGGTGACATCACCATCGAGGATGCCCTCACTTCGGACCGGTTCGTGGAGTGTTGGACGACAGGCAGCAAGGCGGTGGCCGCACTGGACCGACCCGATCTCCTCGTGGTCGGAGAGATGGGGATCGGGAACACCACCATCGCCGCCGCGGTCTGCGCCGCCCTTTTCGGAGGAGATGCCGATATGTGGGCCGGCCTCGGAACAGGAGTCGATGCCGCCGCTTTGGAGAGGAAGAGAACGGCGGTCGATATGGCGCGGGCCCGAGTGAATGGGGAGCCGCCCTTGGAAATACTCCGTCGCGTCGGAGGGGCGGAATTGGTTGCAATTGCCGGGGCGGTAACCGAGGCCCGGGCGCGATTGGTTCCAGTGGTGCTCGACGGATTCGTCGTCTCGGCTGCCTGCGCCGTACTCGAGGTGGCCCGTCCGGGAGCGCTCGATCACACCCTGGCCGGGCACTGCTCGGCCGAGCCCGGGCACCGTTTGCTCCTGGACAAGCTGGGCAAGCCTCCACTCCTCGACCTGGGGATGCGACTCGGAGAGGCGAGCGGGGCGCTGGCCGCGGTTCCCCTGATCAAGTTGGCGGCGGCTTCGGTGACCGAGGTGGCCACCTTCGATGAGTGGGGTATCAGCCGGTGAAGGGTCTCGGTGCCGCAGTTTCCTTGCTCACCCGGCTGCCGATCAACCTGGCGACATGGGACGAGCAGGACGTCCATCGATCGGTGCAGTGGCTGCCCCTGGTTGGCGCTGGAATCGGTCTGGCCATCGCGGCGGTCTACATGGGCCTGTCGCTGCTCGTTCCCTCGATGATCGCGGCTGGTCTGTCGGTGGCTTTTGGCGTCTTCGCCACCGGTGCCCTCCATGAGGATGGGTTGGCTGACACCCTGGACGGCTTCGGAGGCGGGTCCGACCGCGAGGACACATTGCGAATCATGAAGGATCCGGTTCACGGCACCTATGGGGTTGTCGCCATCGCCCTGAGCTTGTTGCTGCGGACCATCGCATTGGCCGCGGTGAGCCCGATCGCAGCGTTGGGGCTACTCCCGCTGGTCCACGCGATGAGTCGGGGCGGGGCTGTCGCGCTGATGATTGTGCTGCCTCCGGCAACAGGCGACGGCTTGGGGGCTGCCCACGTCGCCGATGGGCTGCGGCGGCAGGTAGCGATCGGAGTCGCGACCTCGGTGCTGATCGGTCTCGCCTTGGTCGGGTGGTGGGTGGGGGCGTTCCTGCTGGCCGCCGTGGGGGTGACGGCTTATGTCTCGAGGCTGGCCCGGCGGCACATCGCCGGCTTCACCGGCGACGTACTCGGGGCTGCTGAGCAGGTGTGTGAGGTCACGTTGTTGATTCTCGGGGTGGCAGTCATCGAGCTCGACCTCATTTCAGTGCCCGCGTGGGGATGAGGCAGTGACTCTGAGTCTCTGGCTGGCCCGTCATGGCTCGACGGAGTGGACCGAACAGGGCCGGTTATGCGGCTGGTCCGATCCCCCCTTGAACCTGGGGGCTCGGACCCAGGCGGGCCTGCTCCGTCGTCGGCTGGCCGGGCTCGATTTCGACGGGACCTGGACCTCCGATCTGATCCGCGCCGCCGGCTTCGCCGAGCTGGCCGGGGTCACCGCCCGGCCCGATCGCAGGCTCCGAGAGCTCGACTTCGGCGAATTGGAGGGGAAGACATGGTCGGACCTGGACACCGGAGTGCAGGAGTCACTGGCCGCCGTTGACGGCTTCGCCGCTCCGGGCGGGGAGTCCGTGGCCGACCTCGAGGCACGGGTCGACGCGTTCATCGGCGAGTTGGACCGGGGGAATCATCTGATCTTCACTCATGGCGGAGTGATTCGCCTCCTCGGCCGGCGACGGGGTCTGGCCCTCGCCCCAGCTCCGGGTCAGATGACCATCCTCGACTGGGAGGGCACAATGGCCGCCGAAACCGGGAGAGAACCATGATCGACCCTTCGAGTCCGCCGACCGAACGCCCGCCCAGCGGCGATCGCCGCGAGCCCTCGCTGGTCCTGGTCAACACCGGGGACGGCAAGGGAAAGTCGACCGCCGCCTTCGGCACCGCCATGCGCGCCGTTGCCCGAGGCTGGAAGGTGGGTGTGATCCAGTTCCTGAAGTCGGGGGAGTGGAGTGTCGGTGAGGAGAAGGTGGGAGGTCAGCTAGGCATCGACTGGTGGGCACTCGGAGACGGCTTCACCTGGGATTCCGAGGACATGGACGAGTCCGAAGCCATCGCACGCGAGGCCTGGGCGAGGGCCAAGGAGCGGATCGCATCGGACGAATACGACCTCCTGATCCTGGACGAGATCACCTATCCGGTCAACTGGGGCTGGGTCGACAACCGGGACCTGCTGGCAGCTATCGCGACCCGCCCTTCCCGGCTCAACCTGATCCTCACCGGGCGCGACGCTCCCGACGATCTCGTCGAGGTCGCCGACACCGTCACCGAGATGAAAAAGGTCAAACACGCCTTCGATCGAGGGGTGATGGCCCGGCGGGGCATCGATTACTGAGGTCCCAGATTGGTTTTGGCGCGGAGTTATCGGCCTATAGGCCGATAACTCCGCGCCAAAACGGGGTTCAGCCCTCCCTGATCAGCTCCACCGCCTCGTCGATGGCCATGGCTTCGCCGGACACCGTGGCGTGGGCGAAGTCCAGGCTGCCCAGTGATTCCTGGGT
>Ga0299907_10003153_pt1 | contig 10488 bp, 9 predicted proteins | sample RVTome_16_FD_198680 | JGI IMG/M metagenome (GOLD analysis project Ga0299907, IMG submission 198680) | Soil microbial communities from uranium-contaminated site in the Upper Colorado River Basin, Wyoming, United States - RVT152D67 (version 2) ... | reverse complement strand
GAGCGACCCGAATTGCAGGTGCGCGAGCTCGAGCGGATCGTGGCCGAGCGGGCCGGGCTGGGTGTCGATTCGACCGCGGAGCCAGGAGCGGCACCAGGGCTCGACGTCGCCGCGCGCGGCAAGCGCTGACGCGGGACGGCCGGGATGACCTCGACCGACGAGCTCCAGCTGTTCGAGCTTCCGCCCGAGCTGGCGATCGACACGTCCGTCGCGCGCCGGGTCATTGCCGAGTTCATCCGCGGGCAGCTGCGCCAGGCCGGCTTCGAGCGGGCGGTGGTCGGGCTGTCCGGGGGGATCGACTCGGGGCTCGTCGCGTACCTCGTTGCGGAGGCCATCGGGCCCGAGCGGTTGCTGTGCGTGATGATGCCCTACCGGACCTCGTCGCCGGCGTCGCGAGCCGATGCCGAGGTGGTCGTGGCGCGGCTCGGGTGCAGCGGCGAGGTCGTCGACATCAGCCCGATGGTCGACGGCTACTTCGGGGTGGAGGGCGGACCTGTCGGCGCCGCCGGACCGGAGGGCCTCGAGGCCAGTCCACTGCGGCGGGGAAACTTCGCAGCGCGCACGCGCATGAGCGTGTTGTACGACCGGTCGGTCACGTGGGGCGGGCTCGTCGTCGGGACCGGCAACAAGACCGAGACACTGATCGGCTATACGACGATCTTCGGCGACGCCGCGTCGGCATTCAACCCGATCGGCGACCTGTACAAGAGCCAGGTTCGCCAGCTCGCGGTCGCCGTCGGCGTGCCGGCCACGATCGTCAGGAAGGCGCCCTCGGCTGACCTATGGCCCGGCCAGACCGACGAGGAGGAGGGCGGCTTCAGCTACCCCGTCCTCGACCGGCTGCTGTTCTGGCGGATCGACAAGCGACGCTCGATCGAGGAGATGGCGGCGCTCGGGTTCGAGCGCGAGATCGTCGAGCGGGTCGACCGGATGATCGCCGCATCCGAGTTCAAGCGCCAGGTCCCGCCGATCGCCAAGCTCGGGCCGCGGACGAGCGGGATCGACTACCTCTACCCGCGCCGCCGGCCCGGGTCCGCCCGAGGGTGACCGGCGAGGCGGGGGAGGCCGCGCCTGAGCCGCTCGGCGGGACGCTGTACGTCGTCGCGACGCCGATCGGCAATCTCGGCGACGTCACGCTGCGAGCGCTCGAGGTGCTCCGGACCGTGCCGCTCGTGGCGGCCGAGGACACCCGGCTCACCCGCCGGCTGCTCGATCGCTACGAGATCGAGCTCGCGATGACGAGCTACCACGCCCGTAGCGGCCCCGGGCGGCTCCAGGGGTTGCTGGAGCACCTGCGGGGCGGTCAGGACCTCGCGCTCGTCAGCGATGCCGGGACGCCGGCGGTCAGCGACCCCGGCGGCGACCTCGTGACGGCCTGGGCCGCCGAGGGCGGGCGAGTCGTGCCGATCCCCGGGGCGTCGGCCGTGCTCGCGGCCGTCGTCGCATCGGGCGTGGTCGGGCCGCGCTGGAGCTTCGAGGGGTTCCTGCCGCGATCCGGCCGGGAGCGAAAGGAGCGGCTCGCACGGATCGCGGCCGATGAACGCGCGACGATCCTGTTCGAGGGTCCGGGTCGCGTGGGCGCGACCCTGTCGGACCTCGCCGTCGCGGCGGGCGCGGATCGGCCGGCCGCGGTCTGCCGCGAACTCACCAAGATCCACGAGTCGGTGGTGCGGGGGGCGCTCGGCGAGCTGGCCGAGGCGGTCGCCGTCGGCCGCATTCCCGCTCGCGGCGAGTTCGTCCTCGTCGTGGGCCAGGCGACCGAAGCCCGCGCGCCCGTCGACGCCACCACGGCCGCCCTCGAGACGGCCCGAGCCGAGGTCGAGCGGCTGGTCGCGTCCGGGACAGCCCGCGGGGACGCCGCCCGGCGGGTGGCGGACACGACGGGGATCAATCGGCGCAGCCTGTACGTGCCGCCGCGCGACTGAGTCGTTCGGGTCGGGGACGGGAGGCGGCGACGCGGAGGGGGACGCGTCGCCGCCGGGAGGATTCGCGATGGATCAGGCGGCGGCCGCCTCCTCCCCCTCGTCGGCGTCCTCGCCGTCGTCCCCGGCAGCCGGCCCGCGGCCCTCCGGAATGGGCTCAGTCGGGGGCGCCTCGCCGTAGGCCTCGGCCTGCGCGACCAGGGCCTCGGCCGCCTGCTGGGCCTCGTAGTCCTTCTTGCGCCGGCCCGACAGCATCTCGACGTGTCCGGCGACGATCTCTGTCTTCCAGTGACGAACGCCACGCTCGTCGTCCCACGACCGCGTCTGGAGGCGGCCCTCGATCGCGACCTGCTGTCCCTTGCCGAGATACGTGCCGGCAATCTCGGCGAGGCGGTCCCAGGTGACGACCGGGTGGTACTCCGCCTTCTCCTTCCCGTGCCCGATGAACTCGTTGGTGGCCACGGTGAACGTTGTGACGTTCTTGCCGCTGGCCAGACTGCGCATCTCGGGATCGCGCGTGAGGCGACCCGTGAGCAGGACCTTGTTCACGGTCCGAATCTCCTTCCCGGTCGGCCGGTGGCACCGGTCACGACCCTGCGTTCCGGCGGGAGCGCGGCGGGCTGGCGGCCGGCCCCGGGCGGGCCTGGCCCTGGCGGGTCGGCGGTTCGGCGGGGCCGGCTGGAATGCCGGCGGGCACCAGAGACGCTAGCAGGCAGCCCTGCACGGGCACGTATCGGGCGGTTGGCCGGGACTCAACCGACGCCGGCCGGACGTCGCGGGTCGCTGGACGCGCCCGGATCAGCCGGCGGCGCGCCCCCGTGTCCGGTCGGCGTGCGGCGGCTCGATCGCGTCGTCCGTCAGGGCGACCTCGATGGCCGCCTCCGCGGCTGCGGTCGAGGACCCCTCGTCAAGGGCAGGGGCGGGCTCGACCGCCGTATCGACGGCCGTCTCCACGGCCACGGCTCGGGGCCGAAACGAAGGCTGCGCGCTCTCGCCGGTCGCGGGCCCGTCCAGGACGGCATGGGCCCGGTCGTCGTCGGTGGCGTGCCCGCGCCTGGCCGCCGCGCGATCCCGGCGCGCGGTGCGCGGGGACGTGACGGCGGGGGTCGTGCCGTCTGCGGCGGCCAGTGACGCGGGTGCCCGGCGGTGTGCGGTGTGCGGCTCGGTGATCGCGAGGACCGTCGAGTCGGGGACGGGGGCCCGGTTTGCGTACAGGTCGCAGAAGATCTCGACGACCTCCGGATCGAACTGCGTGCCGGCGTGGCGGCGCAGCTCAGCGACGGCGTCGGCGTGCGAGATCGCCCGCTTGTACGGGCGGTCGTTGACCATGGCGTCGTAGGCGTCGGCGACCGCGACGATCCGGGCGCCGAGCGGAATCTCGCTGCCCCGCAGACCGTACGGGTAGCCATGCCCGGCGTAGCGCTCGTGGTGGTGCAGGATGATCGGAACCGAGTCACGCAGGGCTGCCGCCTGCTCGAGGATCACCTGGCCGATCCGCGGATGCTGGACGACCGTGCGCCATTCGGCCGATGTCAGGGCCGACGGCTTCCCGAGGATCTTTTCGGGCACCGCGACCTTGCCGACGTCGTGGAGGAGGGCGGCGATCTTGAGCCGGTCGACGTCCGACTCAGGCAGGTCGAACTGGCGAGCCACCTCGACGACGATCGACGCGATGAGGGCCGACGGCTGGCCGCCGTAGTGCGGCAGCGGGGCGATGGCCGATGTCAGTGCCGCCGTGGCTGCCTCGCGCGCGACGCGGCCGACCTCGAGGGCCCGGGCGCGACCGTCGTTGGAGATCGGGGCGCGCGGGACGCGGGCATCGTCGTCCGGCTCGGCGAAGATGTAGGTCTGGTTGCGGCCGAGCGACTTGGCCGAGTACATCGCCGCGTCGGCATCGCGCACGAGCGGATCGACCCGCAGCGACCGACCGTAGCCACCGGCGATGCCGATCGAGATCGTGACACCCAGGGCCTGGTTGCCTTCCACGGCGAATCGCTTGCGCTCGACCAGCCCGCGCAACTTCTCGGTCAGCTGCGCCCCGTCCTCGACCTCGGTCTCGGTGAGGATCAGCATGAACTCCTCGCCGCCGTAGCGGCCGACCATGTCGGTCGCCCGCAGGTTCTCCCGGATCGTCTCGGCGACGCCGCGCAGCACCTCGTCGCCGGCGGCATGTCCGTACGTGTCGTTGACCGCCTTGAAATGGTCGATGTCGACGAACGCGACCGACAGCGGGCGCTCGTAGCGATTCGCGCGCTCGACCTCGTTGAACAAGGCCGCCAGGAGCGAGGGTCGGTTGGCGACGCCGGTCAGGCGATCGACGGTGGCCCGGACGTGGGTGTCGGTCAGGGCCTCGCCGATCGTGTTGATCGCCTTGGCCAGCCGCGCTTCGAGCCCTCGGCCGGTGACGGGGACGGTCATGGCGTAGTCGCCGGTGGCGATGCCCTCCGCCGCGCGGACGAGGGCCGCGAAGCGATAGCGGAAGTAGGACCAGAGGAGGGTCGAGGTGAGCGAGATTCCGACCATCGCCGCAGCGATGGCGTTCACGACCGAACGCACGGCCTCGTCGAACTCGGTCAGACCGGTCGCGGGCACAACGAACAGCAGTCCCAGGGCCACCACGGGTGTGGCGAGGCCCAGGAGCGCCACAAGACGCATCACGAAACGAGCCTATTCGGCGATCCATGCGGGTAGCAGGGGGTATTCGTACCAGCGTTCTCGGCGCGAAGTCCTGCCGGCGCTGACCGGGCGCCGGGCACCGTCGAAGGAGCGTCCTGTATACTCCGCGCGTCCCTCGGGCTTCCCGAGTCGGCTCACAGGAGGGTCAGGCATCGCGCTTCGACGGCGCATCGCCCGTCCGGAGAGGCGGGCGAGCAGCCAGCCGACGGCGATCCCGCGAGCAATCGGCGGGACGATGCGGGAGACGTCTATCCAGGTCCCAGGCCACGCGGCCCGGGGCCTTTTCGATTCCCGAGTCGCGAACTGCCTCGGCGCGCGCCAGGCGCGCCAGGCCAAGGCGGCGCCCGAGCATCCGAGCGAGCGCACTCGGGGGTGCGTGAGCGAGGAGCGCAGGACGCCAACGCGGGCCTGGCGTGAAATGGCGCGCGCCCCCCGAACAGTGGCACAGACCTGATGCCGGCGACCGTGATCGTGGGGCTCCAGTGGGGCGACGAGGGCAAGGGCAAGACCACCGACTTCCTCGCCGAGCAGGTCGCGATGGTGGTCCGCTACCAGGGCGGCGACAACGCCGGCCACACGGTGGTCAGCGGCAACGAGGTGTTCAAGCTCCGGCTCACGCCGTCCGGCGTGCTCTACCCGCACATCACGTCGATCATCGGCAACGGCGTCGTGGTCAACCCGGTGACGCTCATCGACGAGCTCGACATGCTCACCGAACGCGGGATCGACGTGGGCCGCGTCCGCGTGAGCCGCAGCGCGCACGTGATCATGCCGTACCACGTCGCGCTCGACGTGGCCAACGAGGCGCGCCTCAAGGATGCCCGGGTGGGGACGACCGGCCGGGGCATCGGCCCGGCCTACGGCGACCGTGCGTGGCGTCTCGGGCTGCGCATGGAGGACCTCCTCGATCGCACCGCCCTCCGCGAGCGGCTGCAGCGCCTGCTGCCCGACAAGAACGCGCTCCTGGCCGCGCTCGGGACCGACGCGTTCGAGGTCGGCGACCTCGTTGAGCTCGCCGCCGGCTGGGGCGAGCGCCTGAGCGACCATCTCGACGACACGACGTGGCTCGTGCAGGAGGCCCTGCGACGGGGCGAGCACGTGCTGCTCGAGGGTGCCCAGGGGACGCTCCTCGACCTCGACCACGGCAGCTATCCGTACGTGACGAGCTCGAACCCGGTGGCCGGCGGCGCGTGCACCGGCGGTGGGATCGGCCCGCTCCAGGTCGACGAGGTGATCGGGGTCGTCAAGGCCTATTCGACCCGCGTCGGCTCGGGACCGTATCCGACCGAGCTGACCGACGCGATCGGGCAGGGGATCGCCGCGCGGGGCAAGGAATTCGGGACCGTGACCGGCCGTCCGCGGCGTGTCGGCTGGTTCGATGCCGTGCCGCTGCGCTACGCGGTCGCGGTCAACAGCGTGAGCTCGATCATGCTCAACAAGCTCGACATCCTGTCCGGGATCGACGAGATCCGCGTCTGCGTCGCCTATGAGATCGATGGTCGCCGCATCGAGCGCTGGCCGTCGAGCGGTTCGGCGCTCGCGCGGGCGGTGCCGATCTACGAGGCGTTTCCCGGATGGTCGGAGCCACTGGCCGCGGTCCGATCGCTCGCCGACCTGCCCGAGAACGCGCGGCGCTACGTCACGGCGATCGAGGAGCACGCCGGCGTGCCGATCGTGCTCGTGTCGGTCGGACCGGAGCGGACGCAGACGATCGAGCGGGCATGGCGGCCGATGCGCAACCGCCCGGGGATCGTCGCATGACCCTCGTGATGCCGACGCGGATCCTGGTCGTGGGTTCGGGCGGCCGCGAGCACGCGCTGGCCTGGAAGCTGGCCGGCGAGCCCGGCGTCAACGAGATCATCGTGGCACCCGGCAGCCAGGCGATCGACCGCGAGCCCCGCGTACGGTCCGTTCCCGGTGTCGACCCGCTCGACAGTGGGGCCATCGTGGCGGTCGCCCGTCGGGAGGCGGTCGAGCTCGCCGTGATCGGGCCCGAGGCGCCGCTTGCCGCTGGTGTCGCCGACGCGCTCGTGGCCGCGGGGATCCCGACCTTTGGGCCAACCGCGGCTGCGGCCCGCATCGAGTCGAGCAAGTCGTTCTGCCGCGAGATCGCCGAAGCCGCCGGCGTGCGCATGGCCCGCGGACGAGCGTTCGACGACCTCGCCGCGGCCCGCACGTTCGCCGTGGAGCTGGCAGGAAGCGGCGGCGTCGTCATCAAGGCCGACGGGCTCGCTGCCGGCAAGGGCGTCGCCGTGTGTGCGGACGTGACCGAGGCGCTGGACGCGCTCGAGCGCCTGTTCGACGGCCGGATCGTGGTCGAGGAACGGCTCGACGGGCCGGAGGCGTCGCTCATCGCACTGTGCGATGGCCGGTGGGCGATCGCGCTCCCGCTGGCCCGCGACCACAAGCGGCTGGCCGACGGTGACCAGGGCCCGAACACGGGCGGCATGGGCGCGTACAGTCCGCTCCCGGACCTGCCGGAGGAGCGGATCCCGGAGCTGCTCGAGACGATCCATCGACCGATCCTGGCCGAGCTCACCCGGCGTGGGACACCGTTCGTCGGGGCGCTGTACGCGGGTCTCATGCTGACGGCGGACGGCCCGGTCCTGCTCGAGTGCAACGCCCGGTTCGGGGATCCCGAGGCGCAGGTCCTCCTGCCGCGTCTCGGGGCCGCGCTCGGTCCATGGTTGCTGGCGGCCGCCCGCGGACGCATGCGGCCGGCGGCCGAGTCAGCGGCGACCCTGCCGGCCCTCCCACCGGCGGCCGTCGCGATCGTTCTCGCCTCGGCCGGCTATCCGGAAGCGCCGCGCCGGGGCGATCCGATCGATGGTCTGGACGAGCCCGGGGAGACCGGCGCGATCGTCTTCCATGCCGCCACGGTCCTGGACGCGGACGGCGGCTGGCGGACGAACGGTGGACGCGTGCTGACCGTCGTCGGTCGTGGACCGGACCTGGCCGCGGCCCGGTCCCGCGCCGAGGCGGCCGCCGATCGGATCTCGTGGGGCGGCATGCAGCGCCGTCGGGACATCGCGGGGTCCGTCCCCGTCTCCAGCGGGAGCGCCCGGTGATCCCGCGCTACACGCTTCCCGGGATGGCCGCGATCTGGTCGGAGACCGCCCGCTTCGAGCGCATGCTCGAGGTCGAGCTGGCGGTCGTCCGAGTCCAGGTTGCCCGTGGCCAGGTGCCGGCCGAGGCCCTCGCCGCGATCGAGTCACGGGCGCGCATCGACGTCGAGCGAATCGCCGAGATCGAACGCCAGACCGACCACGACGTGATCGCCTTCGTCTCCCAGGTCGCCGAGACCGTCGGGTCGGAGGGCCGCTATCTGCACCTCGGTCTGACGAGCAGCGACGTCGTCGATACCGCGCTCGCGCTCCAGTTGCGAGCCGCCGGGGACCGCCTGATCGAGGATTGCGGGCGGCTCCTGGGCGTCCTCGTCGCGCGAGCCCGGGCCGACGCCGCGACCGTGATGATGGGCCGGACGCATTCGGTCCATGCCGAGCCGACGACGTTCGGGCTCAAGCTTGCGGGCTGGGCGTTCGAGCTCGATCGCGGGCGGCGACGCCTCGCCGTGGCGGTCGACGACATCGGGACGGGCAAGATCTCCGGCCCGGTCGGGACGTACAGCCACCTCGACCCCGACGTCGAAGCGGAGGTGCTCGCGTCGCTCGGCCTTCACGTGGACCCGGTCAGCACCCAGATCGTCCAGCGCGACCGTCACGCCGCATTGCTGACCGCGATGGCCGTGCTTGGCGGCTCACTCGAGCGTTTCGCGACCGAGATCCGCAACCTCCAGCACACCGAGATCGGCGAGGTCCAGGAGCCGTTCCGCAGCGGCCAGAAGGGATCATCGGCGATGCCTCACAAGCGCAACCCGATCCTGGCGGAACGGATCGCCGGCCTCGCGCGGTTGCTGCGCGGGTACGCCCAGACGGCCCTCGAGAACCAGCCGCTGTGGCACGAGCGGGACATCAGCCACAGCTCGGCCGAGCGGGTGGTCCTGCCGGACGCGACGACGCTCCTCGACTACATGCTCGTGCGCATGACCGGGCTCATCGAGGGGCTCGTCGTCCGGCCGGAACGGATGCGCGAGAACATCGAGCGAGGTCTCGGGCTGCACGCCTCGTCACGCGTGCTCACTGCGCTCGTCGAGGGCGCCGGGTTGCCGCGCGAGGAGGCCTACGCGATCGTCCAGCGGGCCGCCCTCCGCGCGGCCGATGAGCGGCAGCCCCTACGCGATCTGCTGGCCGTCGACGCGGTCGTCGCGCGCAAGCTGAGCCTCGAGCAACTGGATGCCTGCTTCGTGGATTCTGCGTTCCTGCGCCATGTCCCGGCGGTCATCGCGCGGCTCGACGCGCTCGAACCCCGGGCCGCCCCCGCGGAGGTCGCCGATGCTCGCCGCTGATCGCTTCCTCCGCTCGGGCAAGGTGCGCGACCTCTACCAGCTGCCCGACGGCCGCCTCGTGCTGGTCGCCTCCGATCGCCTCTCGGCGTTCGACGTCGTGCTCCCGACCGAGATTCCCGACAAGGGCCGGGTGCTGACCGGGCTGTCGCGGTTCTGGTTCCGCGAAACGGCCGGGATCGTGCGCAACCATCTCCTCACCGGGGACCCGTCGGCGGCCGCAGATCTCGGGCCGCCCGAAGCACTGCGTGGCCGGACCATGGTCTGCCGCCGCGCCGAGGTCGTGCCAGTCGAGGCGGTCGTCCGCGGGTTCCTCGCCGGGTCGGCGTGGAAGGAATACGAGGCGACCGGCGCTGTGTGCGGCGTCGCCCTGCCGGCCGGCCTGCGCGAAAGCGACCGGTTGCCCGAGCCGATCTTCACCCCGGCCACCAAGGCCGAGGGCGGCGAGCATGACGAGAACATCACCTTCGATCGCATGATCGAGCACGTCGCCACGGCGAGCATCGTGCCCGCCGAGCTCGCCGGCGTCGTGGCCGAGACGCTCCGTGACCATGCGCTGCGGCTGTACCGCTATGGCGCGGCGATCGCGGCACGGGCCGGGATCCTGCTCGCCGACACGAAGTTCGAGTTCGGGCTCGCGTTCGACGAGGACGACGCCCCCGAACGCGGACACGAGCGGTTCCAGCGCGGGCCGCTCGAGGCGTCGCTGATGCTCATCGACGAGGCGCTGACGCCGGATTCTTCGCGATTCTGGGACGCTGCGTCGTACGAGCCGGGGCGGGCCCAGGCCAGCTATGACAAGCAGTTCGTGCGCGACTGGCTCGAAGCCCAATCCTGGAACAAGCGGGCACCGGGCCCCGCCCTCCCGGCGGACGTCGTCGCCGGCACGCGGGCGCGCTACGTTGAGGCCTTCGAACGTCTCACCGGCTCGACCTTCGAGCGCTATCTCGAGGAGGACGTGATCGTCTGATGAGCACCTTCCGGTTCGCCGTGAACGTCACGCCCAAACCGGGCATCCTCGATCCGCAGGGCCGGGCGGTCGAGGGCAGCCTCGGCCATCTCGGGATCGTCGGCGTGTCGGAGGTCCGGGTCGGCCGGAGGGTCGAGCTGTCGGTCGACGCGGTCGACGAGCCGGCCGCGCGGGCCGTCGTCCAGCGACTGGCCGGGGAACTGCTGTCGAACCCGCTCATCGAGGCCTACGGGATCGAGCTCCTTGGCGGGACGTCCTCCACCGCGACGGCGGGCGCGAGCGAGGCGGGCTCGCGATGACCGTTCGCATCGGGGTCGTGGTGTTCCCCGGCTCGAACTGCGATCGCGACACCGCACGCGGACTGTCGGTTGCAGGCGCCGAACCGGTCGAGCTGTGGCACGAGCAGGCCAGTCTCGACGGCGTGGCCGCGGTCGTCCTGCCCGGTGGCTTCGCCTACGGCGACTACCTGCGCGCGGGTGTCATCGCGCGGTTCAGCCCGGTCATGCGCGCGGTGGCCG
>Ga0299907_10003152_pt1 | contig 10496 bp, 9 predicted proteins | sample RVTome_16_FD_198680 | JGI IMG/M metagenome (GOLD analysis project Ga0299907, IMG submission 198680) | Soil microbial communities from uranium-contaminated site in the Upper Colorado River Basin, Wyoming, United States - RVT152D67 (version 2) ... | reverse complement strand
GAAGATGTACCCGCGATCCTGGATCGTGGTCATGATCGACGCATAAGTCGACGGTCTGCCCACCCCGAGCTCCTCGAGTCGCTGGACCAAGGAGGCCTCCGTGTAGCGAGCGGGGGGTCGTGTCTCGTGCCCGGTCGGCTCGAGACGCGAGACGGCCAGGCGATCCCCCTCTACGAGGGGTGGGAGGATCTTCTCCCTGTCGTCGAGCTCCGACTCGGGATCGTCGGATCCCTGGACGTAGGCGCGGAGGAACCCCGGGAAAGTGATGGTCCGTCCGCTGGCGCCGAACACTGTGGCCCTCCCATCGGCCGCGTTCGCCCCGATGCGCACGGTGACCGTGACACCTTTGGCGTCTGCCATCTGGGAGGCCATCGTCCTCTTCCAGATCAGGTCGTACAGGGCTGCCTCGTCGTGACCCACCTGAGTGGCGACTCGCTCCGGGGTGAGGAAGTCGCCCGCCGGCCGGATCGCCTCGTGAGCTTCTTGGGCGCCCTTGGCCTGCTTGCCTGCGTACGTGCGCGGGGAAGGCGAGAGGTACTCGTCTCCATAGAGCTTGCTCACCTGGGCCCGGGACGCCGCGACTGCGGCGTTGGAGAGCTCCACGGAGTCGGTGCGCATATAGGTGATCAGCCCGTTCTCATAGAGACGCTGTGCGACCGACATGGTGCGTGACGACGTGTAGCGCAGCTTGCGGCCCGCCTCCTGTTGGAGTGTCGATGTCCGGAACGGGGGATAGGGCTTTCTGGTGTACGGCTTGGATTCGACGGACGTGATCTGGAAGACGGAGTCACGAAGACCTTCGGCGAGCTCCGTGGCCGCGGCCCTATCGAGGACCTGGGTGCCATCCTTGGGCCGACCGCCCGAGTCGAAGTCACGGCCCGAGGCGACCCGGTCACCATCGATCGACAGCAGGGTCGCCCCGAAGGCCTTCTCGAGATCCGTCGCAGGGGCAAACGTCCCCTCGAGGGACCAGTAGCCGGCAGACACGAACGCCATTCGCTCGCGTTCTCTCTCCACGACGATCCTGATCGCAACGCTTTGGACCCGCCCGGCCGAGAGACGTGGTTGCACTTTCTTCCACAGGACCGGCGAGACCTCGTATCCGTAGAGACGGTCGAGGATGCGGCGAGCCTCCTGTGCCGAGACAAGACGCTCGTCGAGCTGTCGGGGGTTGGCGAACGCCTCTTCGATGGCGGGGCGGGTTATCTCGTGGAAGACCATGCGACGGACCGGAACCTTCGGCTTGAGGACCTCAACCAGATGCCACGCGATTGCCTCGCCCTCGCGGTCCTCGTCGGTGGCGAGATAGAGCTCGTCGGCGTCATCGAGGAGTTCCTTCAGCTTCTTGACCTGTTTCTTCCGCTCCTTGGGCACCACGTAGAGAGGCTCGAAGCCCTTGTCGACGTTGACCCCCAGCCTCGCCCAGTCCTCTCCCTTGGCCTTGGCGGGTATCTCGGCAGCCGACCGCGGCAGGTCGCGGATGTGGCCCATGGAGGACTCCACGGTGGTGTCCGCGCCCAGAAACGACCGAATGGTTCGTGCTTTGGTGGGCGACTCGACGATTACGAGGCTCTTCGACATTGGGTGGCAGTTGACACCAACATCGTCGGCTATGTCAATCTCTGCCCGTCTGTCCCGGGCGCTGGGTACGGTGACGATGTGAGCAAATACGTGGCTCTCGAGGGTGTCGACGGGAGTGGGAAGAGCACTGTCGGTGAGGCGCTCGCCGACCGGCTCAGGGCTCTAGGCCACGATGCGCTGACGGTGCGCGAACCGGGAGGGACTCCGTTGGGAGAGCAGGTCCGCGAGTTGGTGCTCCACTCGCCGACACTCGATCCATGGGCCGAGGTGTTCCTGTTCGCCGCTCAACGAGCCGAGTTGGCCCGAGAGGTCGTGCAACCCTCGTTGGCCCAGGGGACCTGGGTCATCTCCGACCGCTCCTACTACTCCTCGATCGCTTATCAGGGGCGAGCCCGTGGCTTGGGCGAGGAGATGGTGAGGTCGATCAACGAGTCGGGTCTGGCGGGGGTCTTGCCCGACCATGTGTTCGTACTCGATGTCGATCCCGGTGTGGCTCTGGAGCGTCAAGAGGGTCCCGATCGAATCGGCAGGGAAGGTCTCGACTTCCAGGCTGCCGTGCGGGCCGCATACCTGGACCTGGCCGAGCGCGAGGAGAAAGTGGTGGTGCTGTCGGGCTCGCTCTCCATCGGTGAGATGGTGGACCGGATGCTGCAGGTGATCCTGTGACCGACCTGTTCGACGATGTGATCGGGCACCAGGGCGTCGTCGAGCTGCTCCGGTCCGAGCTCGAGCATCCCGCACAGGCTTACCTGTTCGTCGGCCCCCAATCCGTCGGCAAGGAGCACGTCGCTCGCAGGTTCGCCACGGGTCTACTCGGGGGTGATGCCGACGAGCGGACGCGGAGGCTGGGGCTAGCCGGCTCACACCCCGACCTCACAGTGATCGACCCCGAGGGAGCGGCGAGCCTCGGAGTCGATCAGGCTCGTGAGCTGGTCTCCCGGGCGTCGATGACCCCGATCGAAGCCCCACGCAGCGTCTTCCTGCTTCCGGATGCGGGCTCGATGACCGAGCAGGCAGCGAATGCCCTGCTCAAGACCTTGGAGGAGCCGACGGCGCAAGTCGTCATCCTGTTGGTCGCCGAGTCCGAGGACGACTTCCCCGCCACTGTCGGCTCGCGGTGTCGGTCGGTTCACATGGGGAGGGTCCCCTTCGAGCAGATCACCGAGGCGCTGATGGAGCGGGGCCTCGACGAGCACTCTGCCAACGGTGTCGCCGTGGTGTCCGGGGGGCGTCCGGGTCTCGCCCTGGCCATGATGAGCAGACCCGAGGTGGCGCGATTCCGCGAGTTGTGGCTCTCGGTCCCCGCTCAGGTCAGCCCGCATCCCGGTGACGGTCAGCGTCTGGCATCGATGGTCCTGGATGAGCTCGCCCCCCTTGTCGCCGATGCGGTCCCCGACGACCTCGCCAAGGACAAAGCCCAGCGGGCACGCCGCCGAGTCGAGATGTCACTACTGGTCAGCGGGCTGGAGATCCTCGCCTCCTGGTACGCGGACTCGGCCGCGCTGCAACTCGGCGGGCCCATCCGCAATGGTGACCTCGACCTCGCCTCGTTGACCGAGGTGCCGCCGCGCAAGGCCGTGGCGTCGGCGGAGGCGATCCTCGACGCCGTCGTCGACATTCAGGCCAATCTCCGTCGTGAGCTGGTCCTGGCCAACCTTTTCGCCGGTTTGGGGTCGGAGGGCCAGCCCTGACCAATCCGTTGGACCGTCATGTGCGCTGAGCGCACATGGGTGCACAACAGATGGATTACCGAGATCCGTTGGACCGTCATGTGCGCTGAGCGCACATGGGTGCACAACAGATGGCCATCAACCTCGAGAAGCGCGGATCGAGCCGGAGAGGGGATTCGAACCCCTGACCTCACGATTACGAATCGTGTGCTCTAGCCAACTGAGCTACTCCGGCGCCCCCTGGAATGGTAATTGTGCAGGTTGTTCTCAGCCAGATCCGAGGTGAGTGCCATAGGTCCGCTCGGGATCTTGCGCGACCGGGTCGTCGGGCGGTGAGACCGCCGGGCGACACGCTGAAGGTCCCAATCAAACAGCGAACATTGGCCCTAACCCTCGTGCATGGCTTGGCGCAGACTGGTGGTTGAGTGACGACACAAGAGAGGTTCTCCATGACCACGAAGTGGGTCTACGCGTTCGACGAGGTCGCCCAAGCCCAAGAGACGGTCGGTGGTGACTGGGAAGATGTCCGTGCCTTACTCGGTGGCAAGGGGGCCAACCTGGGCGAGATGACCCGGATCGGCGTACCGGTACCGCCGGGATTCACCATCACGACCGAGGCATGTAACGCCTATCTCGCGGGTGGCGAGACCTTTCCCGAGGGGATGCTCGATGAGGTGGCCGAGGCTCTCCGCAAGATCGAGATCGCCAGTGGCAAGACCTTCGGTGATGCCAAGGATCCGCTCTTGCTCTCCTGCCGCTCCGGTGCAAAGTTCTCGATGCCGGGGATGATGGACACCGTCCTGAACATCGGGATGAACGATGAGGTAGTCGAGGGGCTGGTGGTGCTCACCAACGATGAGCACTTCGTCTACGACTCACACAGGCGGTTGGTCCAGATGTTCGGCTCGGTAGTGCTCGGTGTCCGCGACGAGCCGTTCGAGCATGTGCTCGAGCGCCATCGGGCCGAGCGCGGGGTGTCGAGCGACTCGGACCTCACCGCGGACGACTTCCGGGCCATAACCGGCGAGTTCAAGGCGATCGTGGAGCGTTTTGCCGGTCGCAGCTTCCCCGATGATGCGACGGAGCAATTGCATCTGGCAATCGAGGCCGTGTTCCGTTCTTGGAACGGCAAGCGGGCATTCGATTATCGGAATGCAGCCGGCATACCCCACGACCTGGGGACGGCGGTGAACATCCAGACGATGGTCTTCGGCAACATGGGAGATGACTCGGCGACAGGAGTGGCCATGTCGCGCAATGCCACGACCGGTGAGCCCACCATCGAAGGCGATTATCTCACCAACGCCCAAGGGGAAGACGTGGTGGCCGGTCTCCGCGCCACGAAGCGGATGGACGTCATGGCCGACGAGTTCCCCGAGAATCATGAGGCGTTTTCCGACATCGCCAGGCGTCTCGAAGAGCACTACCGCGACATGCAGGACATGGAGTTCACCATCGAGCGCGGGAAGCTGTGGTTGCTGCAGACACGTGATGGCAAGAGGACCGCCCAGGCCGCGGTGCGCATCGCAGTCGACATGGCCGATGAGGGACTGATTGGTAAGGAGGAGGCGATCACCAGGGTGACGCCGGAACAGATCGACTTCTTCCTCCATCCTTCGTTTGCGGGCGACGCCAAGAAGGCGGCCGTCGACGAGGGCCGTCACCTCGCCACCGGACTCAACATCTCACCGGGTGCTGCGGTCGGAGTGATCGCCTTTGACGCGGATCTGGCGGAGCGCTGGGCCAAAGAGGAGGGCCGCGACGTCATCATGGTCCGGCCCGAGACCAAGCCCGACGACGTCCATGGCATGCTCGCCGCCAACGGGATCCTCACGAGTCGGGGCGGCCGAACCAGCCACGCCGCCCTCGTGGCAAGACAATTTGGCAAGCCGGCGGTCGTGGGAGCCGAGCAGTTGGTCATCGATCTCAACGAGAGGGTCTTTCGAGTCGGTGACCGTGTCGTCCGAGAAGGCGAGATCATCTCCATAGACGGCACCACCGGTGACGTGATCTTGGGCGAAGTAGAGACCCAGACACCTGACCTCGGGAACGAATGGCTGAAGAGACTCCTGGAGTGGGCGGACGAATTCCGTGATATCGGGGTATGGACCAACGCCGACAACCCCGAGGACGCTCGGCTGGCCCGAAGCTATGGGGCCGAGGGAATCGGGCTCACCCGCACCGAGCACATGTTCTTTGCACCGGAACGGCTACCGATAGTGCAGAAGATGATCACCTCGGCGATCCCAGCCGAGGTGTCCGAGGCCCTCGACCAGCTCCTCCCGTTCCAGAGGGAAGACTTCATCGGCCTGTTCCGGGCCATGGACGGTCTCCCGGTCACCATCAGGCTCATCGATCCACCGCTGCACGAGTTTCTGCCCAGCTATGAAGAGCTGACGACCGACCTCACCGACCTCAAGATAAGGATCCAGTCGGCCGGGTCCCTGAAGGAGATCAACGATCTACTGGCCACCATCGAAGAGGAACAACACATGTTGGAGCGAGTGGAGAGTCTGCGCGAAGCCAACCCCATGCTCGGTTTGCGGGGCGTGCGTCTCGGAATCGTGCTCCCCGGTCTGACCAGGATGCAGGTTCGCGCCATCTTCGAGGCAGCCTGCCAAGTGGCCGAGGAGGGCGTGGAGGTGCAGCCCAAGATCATGATCCCGCTGACCTCACACGTGAACGAACTGGCCCGGCAGCGCTTGACCCTCGAAGAGGAGGCGAGGGCCGTGATGTCCGAGCGGGGGATCGAGATCGACTACGAGTTCGGAACGATGATCGAGATCCCTCGGGCGGCACTCACCGCGGATGAGATCGCCAAGCATGCGGAATTCATCTCGTTCGGGACCAACGACCTGACCCAGATGACCTTCGGCATGAGTCGCGACGATGCGGAGAAGGAGTTCCTGGTCCAATATCTCGAGGAGGGAATCCTGGAGCGAAACCCGTTTACGACCATTGACCCCGACGGAGTGGGCGAGCTGATGAGGATCGCGATCGAGAAGGGACGATCCACCAGGGTTGGCCTGAACGCGGGGATCTGTGGCGAGCACGGGGGAGACCCGGAGTCGATCGCCCTCTGCCGGAGAATCGGTCTGGATTATGTCAGCTGCTCACCGCCCCGCGTTCCAGTGGCGCGGTTGGCGGCCGCTCAGGCGTCGGTCAGGGAGCCGCGTTGAGAGGCTCGCATCCAGGGTGGTCTGAGCCCACGTGCCCGCTTCAACTGGGTTGAGGGGCGGCGGGGGCTACCGTGCCCGCTTCATGGCCGATCAGGCGAATTTCGAGCGAGACGCTCTCCAGTACTCGCGCCAGCTCTACTCCGCCGCGATGCGGATGGCACGCAACGCCGCCGACGCCGAGGACCTGGTTCAAGAGACGTTCCTCAAGGCCTACCGCGCCTACGACACGTTCACCGAGGGGACCAATCTCAAGGCTTGGCTGTACCGGATCCTGACCAACACCTACATCAACAAGTACCGCAAGGACACGCGCCGACCGAGTGAAGTCGACCTCGGGGACGTCGAAGACCTGTATCTGTACCGCCGAATCGGCTCAGAGGAGTCGGCGGACGCGGCTCGTACGACAGAGGAGCGTGTCCTCGACGGCCTCGTCGAGTCCGAGATCAAGGAGGCGGTCGAGAGCCTCCCCGAGAACTTCCGGCTCCCCGTCCTCCTCGCCGATCTCGAGGGCTTCTCCTACAAGGAGATCGCCGAGATCCTCGATATCCCCATCGGGACGGTGATGTCCCGACTACACCGCGGAAGAAAAGCCATGCAGAAGCGGTTGTGGGAGTTTGCAAGTCAACGAGGGCTGGTGCCTGAGGACGCCGAACGACCATGAGCGAGAACTGCAGCGAAGCGATCGAACAGCTCTACCAATACCTCGACGCCGAGCTCGACGAGCTCACGGCGTCCCGGGTTCGGGTCCATCTCGAAGACTGCAGCGGCTGCCTCGACTCGTTCGACTTCGAACGCCGGCTGAAGGTCGTCATCCGCACCCACCTCGAGGAAGAGATGCCCGAGCCCTTGGTGGACAAGGTCAAGGAGCTCATTCGGGTCGAGCGCCAGGAGCAGGGCACCGGGTAGGTTCCGCCCCGCGATACCACGGCATTAGGCTGAATCACATGAGCCTTCGGGGTCGGGTCGCACCCATCCTGCTGATCACGGTGCTGTTCATGACCATCGTCTCCACCCTCGCCCTCGCCGCCGAGGAGGGTGACGAGGGGGGCGAACCCGGGTCCACCACTACCACCGTCAGCAGTGGCCTGGCGCCAGCTGTCGATGCCGGCGAGCCCGAGGCCACCCCACCCGAGACCGACTGGACTTACCGCTACATGATCCCCACCGGTCTGGTTCTTGCCGCAATCGTCATTGTCGTGACTGCGATCAAGTACTTCACAGACGTGGTGCGCAAGCGGTATCGCATCCTCGAAGAGTGACGACTCCACGACCAGGCGGTGGTCGCCTCATCGGGAGGCTCGCAGGCGGCTATCCGCTGGAGTCCACCTATCACCTCGCCTCTCTGACCGACGAGATGCAACGGGTGACGCCGGATGTGTCCGCGATCGTCGTGGAGACGACGGGTCTCAGCCTGAGTGGCTCACCTGAGACGCATGTCATTGACAGGGCGGGCTGGATAGAGCGCAATGCTTCCGCCTTCGCTCACCTCACCGAGCCGGCGCGCAGGAAGCTGGAGCAGCGCGCTGCCCGCTCGGGGTCCGGCCAAGCAGCCGCGGCAATGGCGCGGCGGGTCATGGACACCGAGACGAAGGCCCTGCTCAGCGTGCTCTCGCGTCGCGTCCTCGGTCAATACGAGTTGGTCCTGCCCACCGGCGAACGAGGTGATGTGGTCGCCTATGTGGGCCCAAACATCTTGCAGATGGAGCGCACCCATCAATTCAAGCCTTCCGAGTTCAGATACTGGGTGGCGCTGCACGAGCTCACTCATCGGGCGCAATTTCAGGGCATTTCATGGATGGGCGACTACTTCATGGGCCTGGTGACCGAGCTGGTCGAAGCTTCCACGCCCGACGCGGGCGCTCTGGGTCGGATCGTCGATGAGATCGGGGATCGCATCTCCGGCGGCAGGCCCATCATCGACGAGAGGGGCCTCCTCGGGCTCTTCGGATCGCCCGAGCAGAACGCCATGATCGACCGGGTTCAGGCGCTCATGTCGCTGCTCGAGGGTCACGGGCACGTCGTCATGGACAGGATCGGGGCCGACCGGCTGAAGTCTCAAGCCAGGATGAGCCGGGTCCTGAGGGCGCGCAGGCACGACAAGCGAACTGCGGCGTTCTTCAGGCTGATCGGCCTCGAGATGAAGATGAAGCAGTACAAGCAAGGGGAGCGGTTCGTGCTCACCGTGGAGAGAGAGGCCGGCTGGGAGACCATCGGGCTCGCATTTCGAGGGGCGAGCAGCCTCCCCGACCTCATCGAGATCGAACACCCCAGGAAATGGCTGCAACGCGTCGCTTGACGCGGCTCGTCTCGGATTCCCTGACCAGACTGCGGCTGCCGGAGGGAAGGCTGGTGGTGGCGTTGTCCGGCGGTGCCGACTCCGCGGCCTTGGCCCTCCTCACCAACGAGGCCGGCCGGGAGGCGACGGCCCTCCATGTCGACCATCAGCTGCCAGCGTCGCCGCGGATGGCATCGGCGGCGCGATCGATCGCCCGCCGACTCGATATGGAGATTGCAGTCGAGACGGTGGTGGTCGAGGCCGGGCCATCACCGGAGGCGCGCGCACGGGATGCCCGCTACCAGGTCTTCGAGAGAGTGGACGGTCCCATTGTGACCGCGCACACCAGGGACGATCACGCCGAGACACTGCTGATCAATCTGATTCGCGGGACCGGTCCCACGGGCCTTGCCGGGATCCCCTTCCACCGTGCTCCACATATCTATCGGCCGACGCTGTCGCTCGGCAGGAACGTGACCCGAGAAATCGCCAGCCTCGCCGGGCTGGAGTTCGTCGACGACCCCATGAACGACGACTTGTCGTTGACTCGCAACCGGCTCCGGCAGATGGTCATGCCGATGCTCGAAGAGATCAACCCTCGGGTCATCGAATCCCTGGCACGCGCCGCCGATGTCGTCGGCCGGGACCGTGAGTATCTCGAGTCATTGGTGACGCTCTCCGCTGGAGCCCGATCGATCCCGATCTCGGTTCTGGTCACATCACCACGCCCGCTCGCCGACCGACTGCTGGTCCGGCTTCTCGAGGGGAGCGGGATCGGCGCCACCGCGGACCGTGTCGAGCGGCTCTGGTCGGTCGCCAACTCCGAGGCCCAGAGTCAGGACCTCGCAAGCGGACATTCGGTTGTGCGTCGCGGAGCCCTCCTGATCATCGAGTGAGGCCGCAAATGGGCATCGTCCTCGTTCGGCTGGTGCCACAGCACTAGTTTTCCGGTTTCGCCAGTGAAGGAATCGCATTGAGCATCACGCCCCTGATCACCGCGGAGGAGATAGACGCCAAGCTGGCCGAGCTCGGCAAGAAGATCTCCGAGGATTATGCAGGCAAGGAGGTCCTGTTGGTCGGTGTCCTGCGTGGGGCGTTCATGGTGATGGCAGATCTGGCTCGTCACATCGACCTCGCCTGCGAGTTCGACTTCATGGCAGTCTCGTCATACGGCGCCTCCACTCAGACATCAGGGGTGGTGCGGATCCTCAAGGATCTCGATGAGGAGATCGAGGATCGCCACGTCCTCATCGTCGAGGACATCATCGACTCCGGCCTGACCCTCAACTACCTGATCAAGAGTCTGCAGGTCCGCAAGCCTGCTTCGCTCGAGATCGCCGCCCTCTTGCTCAAAGAGGGGATCCAGCGGGTTCCGATCGAGGTCAAGTACGTGGCGTTCCCGATCGGGCCCGAGTTCGTGGTCGGGTACGGGCTCGACTTCGCCGGCAAGTATCGGAATCTTCCGTATGTGGGTGTGATGGGCGAGGAGTCGTGATCGAATAGGGGTTCGCCTATTGGTCGACGCGTCGTAGCATCTATGCCAACCCTTTCGAGAACAGAGATCACTTGAACCGCACCCTTCGAACCCTCATCGTCTATGGGCTGTCGATCATCCTGGTCGCAGTGCTCTTCTCCTGGTGGTTCGATCAGGTCGCGGGCCCTCAGGAGATCCCCATCTCCGAGTTCGTCCAGACCGTCGAGGATGGGGAATACGAGGAAGTCGTGCTGTTGCGCCGGTCGCTGAAGGCGCAAGGACGCCTGGACGAGAGCGCGACCGAAGAGGGCATGTTC
>Ga0299907_10003151_pt1 | contig 10498 bp, 10 predicted proteins | sample RVTome_16_FD_198680 | JGI IMG/M metagenome (GOLD analysis project Ga0299907, IMG submission 198680) | Soil microbial communities from uranium-contaminated site in the Upper Colorado River Basin, Wyoming, United States - RVT152D67 (version 2) ... | reverse complement strand
CCTCATACTCACCGGTCGGGAGGTCACAGGAGCGGACTCGGTGGCGATGGGCATCGCGACTCGTGCCGTCTCTCGCGAAGAACTCGATGGGGTCGTATCCGACCTCGCCCAGGAGGTGGCCGGCTACGGCACGCGCACTCTGAGGATGATCAAACGGTTCATGGCGTCGAGCGATGGGATGGATCCCAGAGATGCCCCGACCTTGGGGATCTCGATGATCACAAACGAGATGGTCGACCGATCGCTCGGAGACTGAGCATTCGAGAATCCAGGTCGGCACACCAGAAAGGAAACCAGATGGCCGAGTTAGAGATCCGCAAGACAGTGGTAGTGACGGAGGAAGACCGCCATGTAATGGGACACAGCGACGAGGAGGGCCCGCTACGAAAGGTAGCCGCCGCGGCGGTCGTGAGGAATCCGTTCGCGGGTCAGGGATACGTGGCGGATCTCACCCAGATCACCGACGCTTCTCAGTCACTCGGATCCGAACTCGGCCGATTGTGCCAGGAGGCGATTGGCGACACCGTCGAGAGCTACGGAAAGGCAGGCATCGTAGGTGTCGAGGGCGAGAAGGAACACCTACATGCCGCGCTCACCTCGGTGTTCGGCAATTCCTTTCGCGATGAGATCGGCGGCGCCCAAGCATGGATCTCATCGACCAAGAAGCTGGGCGGACCGGGCACGTCTATCGACGTGCCACTCGCTTTCAAGGACGAGGTTTGGGTGCGGAGCCACTACGACACGATCACGGTCACCATCGCCGACGCTCCTCTGCCCGCCGAGATGGTCATCATCGCCGCCGTCGCCAACCGTGGCCGAATCGGCGCCCGCGTGGGTGGAAAGACCAAGGACGAGGTGTAGCCGAGCACCGAAGCTCTCGGGCACACCCCTGCTGGTGGGTCAGGTCTTGCTGGCCAAAGCCCTCTCTGCAGCCGAGTCACCTGCGATCCGGCCGAAGACGGATCCCGTCGATTGTCCACCAATAATCTAGGGTCGCTCCCTGAACCACAAGCTCCTTGTACGTCGATCTCTTCCAGATTGTCCACCAATTGGCTCTGTACACTCGTCTATCGATCGGGGCCACAGAGCAGAAGCCTCGCACATGAGGCGTGGCACCAGTGACAGGAGTCAGCAGACGATGAAGCCGGCCAAGGCTGTGATCATCTCCAGCTCGGCGACCATCGTCTGCGCGCTACCCATGATGCTGACCGGCGGGCTCGCCGTCCAGATGACAGCCGAATTCGGATTCGGCGCGGCGGCCCTCGGCCTGGTGATCGCGGTGTTCCGCGGTACCAGTTCGGGGACCACCTTCCTGTGGGGCAAAGCCACCGACCGACTCGGAGCGACCGTGGCGCTACGAATCGCCGCCACTGTGAGCGCCTTCAGCTGTGCTGGTGTGGCTTTGTCGAGAAGCTTTGGCTGGTTGTTGGTGTGGATGGTCGTCGGGGGGACCGGCATCGCCATCGCCCTACCCGCCACCAACCGTCTGATCGTGAACAGGGTGCCGCTGGAACGCCGAGGCTTGGGGTTCGGCATCAAGCAATCGAGCCTTCCGGCCGCCAGCGTTCTGGCGGGCTTGAGTGTCCCGCTCTTCGCCCTCACCATCGGATGGAGATACGCCTTCTGGCTCGGCACGCTCCTCGCACTCGGCGTGCTCATCGGAATAGGCAAACGATCACCGCAGGCGCGTCAGATCTCGCGGAACCGTCCCAAGCCTCCGCCGGTCGAGCGTCGACCGCTGATCCTGCTGATGGCCGTTGCCTTTGGGATCGGCAATTTCGCGAGCTCTGCAATGCCGGCGTTCTATGTCGATGCAGCCGTAGAAGCCGGCACGAGCGTGAGCCTCGCGGGTGCAGTCCTCGCAGCAGCGAGCATTGCAGCGATAGCCGTGCGGTTCTCTTCCGGGATCGCCTCGGACAGAATTCCTTCGGGTCACCTATACCTGTGTGCAGGGCTCCTCAGCGTCGGGGCGATCGGACAGGGTCTCCTGGCAACCGCGCGCCCGGGCATGATGGCAGCCGGCGTTCTCATCGGCATGGGCGGGGTCTGGGGCGTCAACGGTGTCTTCTGGTACGCACTGATGCGCGCCTACGCGAGCGCCCCAGGAACAGCCACGGGAGTGGTTGCCACCATCGGCCACGCCGGAGGCACGCTCGGTCCACTCGCCTTCGGAGCCATCGCCGAGACCGCCTCGTATGCTGCAGCTTGGACGGCCTGCGGACTTGCGGCAATCGCGGCTGCCGCGGCGATGTCCTTGGCGGCCCGCTCACTGCGACGCAACCCAACGACCCAAGACAGCGCCGTCGCACAGGGCGGCGCCCGGACATAGGAGGTGCCCATCACCACACCATTGGCCTACGTGAGAGAGTTCACCCACCGTTCTTCCACCGCCCTCTTGATGTGGGACTATCAGGTGGGGCTCGCCGGACGCGCTCTCCACCTCGACCGTCTCGTCCAGACAAGTCGTCGACTCTTGGATGCCGCCGACGAAGCTGGCATTCCGGTCTATTGGAGTAGACACACGTTGCCGCCCTTGGCCGCCGCCACCCCGGGCATGCAGCTCTTCCAAGCGATCAAGCAAGACGTTGCCTCTGCCTCAGAGCTGACGCCGTTCATGCAGCCTGGCTCGCCGGAACGGGAGTTCCTGGCAGAGCTGGCACCGAGGCCGCATGACACCGTCATCGAGAAGAGCACCCCATCGTTCTTCGTAGGCACGACCCTGCAACAGCGGCTGTTTGCCGGTGGCATTCGTTCCGTCGTGGTCACCGGTGTCGCCACCGAGATAGGAGTCGACCTGACCGCAAAGCACGCCCTTGCCCTCGGATATGCGCCGGTGGTGATAGAGGATGCCGTGGGCTCCTACACCGACGAGAAGCTCGAGAAGGGTCTGGCTGCCCTGCGGACCTGGATCCCGGTCGTGAGGAGCGACGAGATCATTTCCATATGGAAGGAACATGGAGAGTGATCCAATGGTGACGAGGACAGAGCCTCATTCGCGTTCGATCCCTGCCTCGATCATGCGGGGTGGAACCAGCCGCGGCGTCGTTCTCCCTCTGGAGCGTGTACCTCCCGAGGGATCGCAACGGGATGCATTCCTTATCTCGCTCATGGGTTCAAACGACGCCGGGCAAATGGATGGCTTCGGGGGCAACACCTCCACCACTAGCAAGGTGATGATGGTCAGCCATGAGAAGGTCGGGGAGGATGTCCCCTACCTCTTCGCCCAGGTCGACCCGCGCAATCCCGTAGTCGACTACGGGGGCAATTGCGGCAACATGACCAGCGCAGTCGCGCTGTACGCGGTGATGGAAGGGCTGGTTCCCGCGACGCCACCAACGAGTGAGTTCACACTCCTCAACCTGAACACTGGCACGCGGATTCGCGCCCACGTCCCCAGCCACGTGAACGGGCCGGAGGCCAAAGGCGAATACCGCATCGCCGGCATCAGCACTCCCGGTCCGGAGATAGTCACCGAGTACTTGGAACCGGCCGGCAGTAGCGGCCAGTTCCCAACGGGACGGCCAATGGGACTATTGACGGTTCCTGGTCTGGGAGAGATCTCGGTCTCGATCGTCGACGTCTCGAGCCCGTTGGTCTTCGTGCGCCCGGAGGACGTCGGCCTGCTTGGCACGGAGCTCCCCGATCGAATCGACAGCGACCAAGAACTCCTCGTTCGACTCGAGGCCATCCGCTCCGCCGCAGCGGTCGAGCTTGGCCTCGTTCACCGCCCGGAGGATGCGACACGACGTACTCCGGGGATTCCCAAGCTGGCCATGGTCACCGGTCCCACGGACTATCAGACCAGTCTTGGCGAGACGGTGAACGCCGATGACGTCGACGTCGTCGCCCGCATCATGTCGGTGCAGCGAGCACACCACGCCTACGCGATGACGGGTGCTCTCTGCACCGCTGCTGCGACGACGCTGGAAGGAGCGCTGCCCCATTCTGCCGCCCCTCAGCGATCCGGATCGATTCGAATCGGGCATCCCAAAGGAGTGACGACCGTCGGAGTGCGTACCAGAGACGGGGAGACGGGCACCGAGATCCAGAGCGTGGCGGTCTCGCGCACGGCCCGCTGCCTGATGCGTGGCCTCATCGAACCGCTGGTGACTGTGTGATCGTTTCGGCGAAGTCGGAAATGGATCGGTTGCTTGCCAAGTCCTTGATAGTGGAAGGCCACAGGGATTGCTACGAACAGATCCATCTGCTGAACATTGGCGATGTCGATCCGGTCAACCGCTCGATCATCCCGAGGTTGAGGAGCGGCCACGTCGACATAGTCGTCTACGCCGTCGGCGGCGACTCGATTGCTCACTCCAACGGAAGAGACAAGCGCCTCCTCGCCACTCTGGAGAACATCTCGGCGCTGGGAACCGGCCTTCGTCAGTCGGGAGGAGCCGCCCGTCTGATCAAGACCTCCGACGATGTCCCGGATGAGCCAGACGGCGCGATCGGTTTCGTGCTCCATCTCGAGGGAGGCGGTCCTCTCGAAGGAAGTCTCGCCGCCCTCGAAGCGCTCTTCGATCTGGGAGTCCGATCGATTCAGCCTGCGTGGAATCTGCGCAACGAGCTCGCCGACGGCGTGCGCGAGGAGAAGACCGAAGGAGGGCTGACACGCTTCGGGATCGATGTCTTGCGACATATGGAGGAATGGGGACTACTCATAGACCTCGCCCACATCTCACCGCCGGGCTTCTGGCACGCGTTGAGGATCACGTCCAAACCGCTCGTTGTCAGTCATGCCAACTCTCGAGCCGTGCATGACCATCCTCGCAACCTCACCGACGAGCAGTTGATCGCTATAGCCGAGAGAGGTGGCGTCGTGGGGATTCACGCCCTCCCCGTATTCGTCGACGAGTCGCAACCCACCATTGAACGACTCGTCGACCATGTCGCACATATGGTCGATGTGGCCGGCCTCGAGCACGTCGGGTTCGGCGGAGACTTCATCCGCAACGATGGGCCACGATCGTGGAGGGAGCAGATTCCGCCTCGCGTCGTCGAGGAGCTCGAGAACTTCGGAGAGATCGATGACCTTCCCTATCTGGTAGACGCCCTACTTAGGCGAGGCTTCACCGCGACCGAGGTTGGAGCCCTCCTTGGGAGGAACTTCGCCAAGGTACTGAGAGAAGTGCTCCCATCATCCACATGACGTAGAGAGGTGAGCCCCGATGAACAGCAAACGCATCCCGAATGATCTCTCCGACATGATCGATCCGACCTGGACTGCCCTCATCATGTGGGACTTCCAGGTCGGCCTCGGAGGCAATGCCACCAACCTCGAGCAGATCGCAGAAGCAGGGAATCTCCTTCTCAAACGCTCGGATCAGGCCGGTGTCCCGGTCATCTGGAGCCGACATACCGTTCCCGACCTGGCCCAGGTGACCGCTGGCAGCTTCTATCGAATGATGAAGAAGCAAGGTGTCAGCGATCCTTCCGAAGTGCAGCCGTTCATGCAGGAGGGTTCGCCTCAGCGCGAGTTCGTGCCTCAGATCAGGCCCAGATCTCACGACACGATCATCGACAAGAGCACTCCGTCGTTCTTCATCGGAACGCCCCTTCATCTCAGGCTGTCGGCACTCGGGATCCGCTCGTTGGTGTTCTGCGGCGTGGCCACGGACATCGGAGTCGACCTGAGCGCCAAACACGCCTTCGCTCTGGGCTACTTCCCGGTCGTCGTCGAGGATGCCGTGGGCTCCTACTCGGAGGAAAGACATCGAGCTGGGCTGGCATCGATGCGAAGCTGGATACCGGTCACGGACTCCCAGTTCGTCCTCGATACATGGGGCGATCGCGCCTGAGAATCAAGCGCTTTCGAAGAGATCCTGAATCTCCTCGGCGTCATGGGTACGGGTCAACGCCAGGGACAGGAGCAATCGCGCCTTCCAGGGCACCAGATCTCGACCCGTCACGAAACCGGCCGCAGTCGAACCGGGGGTTGAGACGACGGTTCCCGATCCGACTCGGGAGCTCAAGCAAACAACCACTCCTGCACTGACGGCTCGTTTCAGGGCCTCCTCTTCGAGTGGGGTCGTTCGCCCCGACCCCGTGCCCGCGCTGACTATCCCCTTGGCTCCACCGGCCACGGCGGCATCGACGAGCAACCCGTCAGCTCCGACGTGAGAAACGACAATGTCCACCCGAGGCAGGTCACCAGACGACGGGAGCTCGAACACCGGACCCGGCTGTGTCCGCCGTCGATCGATCAGCACCCGGCCGGCGGAATCGACGAACCCCACCGGCCCCGCGTTTGGAGCGCGGAAAGCGTCGAGCCATTGGCTCGCCGCTTTGACAACGTCCCTGGCTAGGAAGATCCGCTCGTCCATCGCCACCAGGACACCTTGACCAGTTGCATCGGGTGACGCTGCCACCTGAACGGCGCGCAGCAAGTTCAGTGGCGCATCTGAGGAAAGGGCCGTCAACGGCCTCATGGCGCCAACGACGACGATGGGCTGGTCAACAGCCAGGCACAGGTCGAGAAAGTACGCCGTCTCCTCGAGGGTGTTGGTGCCATGAGCGAGGACGACACTGTCGAAGCGCGGCAGAAGCGACTGAACGACACGCAAGAGGTCGAACCAGTCGGGAACCGTAAGTGCCGTGCTCGAGACCCGCCGGAAGTCAACGGCTTCGATCTCAGCGAACTGTGAGAGTTCAGGCACAACGGCGACGAGGTCGGATGCTGACTGGCGTCGACCCGTTTCGTGGTACGAGAAGAGATCGAGGCGTGACGACCCGACAGTGCCGATGGTGCCCCCAACCAACACGAGCGCCACACGCGCTCGATCAGGAGATCTCATGACGATTCACCTAATCCCCGTGATCGGCACCAGCCAACGATCTCACCAGGAGATGCCCACCAAGCCCCTGGTCTGTCCCTTATATCCTTGAGAGCATTCTCCAGAGCATCGGCGCGGAAGGCCTGACCGGACACCCATGGATGAAGATGGAGCGCGAGCACCCGACCGGACTGGGCCATGTCGGAAGCGAGCACATCGAAAGCTTCCACGATGCCGTTGGCATAGTCGCTCGGAGACACACCTCTCTCATGCATAGCGCGGAGGTCACTGAGCTCCCACGACAGAGGAAACGCCCACAGATCGGGGCCGCCTCTGATCGTCATTGAATACGGTCGCTCATCATTGCCCCAGTCTGCGATGTATCGGATCCCAGACCGTGCTAGCAGCTCAGGGGTCCGGAGGGACTCGCTATGCGCTACACCCAGCCACCCATCAGGCCTGATACCGAGTCGAAGAGAGAGGCGATCGATCGTCGTCTCGATGTAGTGGAGCTCTTCGTCGGCTGTCATGTGGCTCGTGATTGGCCTGCTTGCGGACATCCCTCCAGCGATGAACTCCGAGCCGAATCCGACGAGGTGATCGAGGAGGCCCCGGTAGCACTCAACCGTGAGCACGTCGATCACGACGGCAGGGCGGATGTCGACAGAGCCCAGGATGTCCATCAGTCTGAAGACACCAACCCGATGACCAAACTCTCGGTGACTCATCCTCGGGATATCGGGATAAGGTGCCATCCCTCTCCCGCCCGGCGGTCGGACGATGGGCGGATTCTCAGGCAGCTCCCATTCCGCGGCTCGGAGATCGATCACAACGCTCACGGCCGGCTGTTGGCTGTCCGGCCACCGGAGCACTGGACGATCCGGCAACGCGGAGTATGGAAACCAGCCGTGGCTGCCCGACGGCTCGAGCACTCCACCGGGGCGGTTCGGCGTCGACCCCTCAGTCATCGGCGAAAGAGACTGCCGCATCCGCCTCGTAGGCGTATGTCAGGTAGTGATCGACTATCTCGCTTCCCGTCGCGATCCAGACATCTTCGTATCGACGAAGACGCTCCAATAGACGATCGAGATGACGAATCCTATGTGGTTGGCCGATCGCGAACGGATGCAGCACCAGGCAGGCCACACGACCGGGATGCCCTTCGCTTCGCAAACGGTCGACTTGAGCGAACCAGCGATCGGCGAACTCCTCGCCTTCGATGTGGGATCGCATCAGCAGCGGGGCATCGTTCAAGTCGTATGTGTACGGCAGAGCGACCATTCGGGCGCCAGAGCGATTCGGTAGGGGCGAAGGCCGTTCGTCGTGGACCCAATCGGCATGGTAGGTCATACCCGCCTCCGCCATCAGGTCAGGCGTCCAGCTGTTGGCGGAGATGTAGGGCCCCAGCATGCCCGCGAATCGACGTCCGGTGTGACGCTCCAGAATGGAATTGCACAACTCCACTAGGTCCCGTTCCTCTTCTTGGGTCAGGCCTGTCAGTTCTCTCGTGTTGTACAGGCCGTGGCTCATCAGGTCCCACGCCCGCTCCGTCAGAGCTGTCGCAATCTCGGGGTAGAGGTCCAGGACACCAACATTGAGCGAGACGGTGCATGGGATCTCATGGCGGTCCAGCACCTCGGTCATTCGCCAGAATCCGACACGGTTGCCGTAGTCCCGGTACGAATAGAGACGGACATCAGGATGGGGCGTTCGTGGGTAAGGATCAACCAGCTGCGACGGAGGCAGATACTCATAGTGTTCGACGGTGGGCACGACCCAAACCGCGACGGTTCGCCCTCCCGGCCATTCCAATGGCGCTCGGTCAACGATCGGAGAGTACGGAAGCCGGTCGTGGATCGATGCGAACGGCCGTTCGTGCGGGTATATCAGAAGGTCCTCTCGTGCGGCGGTGGGACTTCTCGCTGGGGCGGGGCCCAACCGGCCTAAAGTCAGCCGTAAGCGTGCGGGAACGCTAGCAGCCCACGAGGAACCTCGACCGCTCGAGCCTGGAACGACCGTCGATCAAACAGTGCACAACACGCTTCTCACACAATTGGGCCGTCGTCAGATTGAGGCCTTCTATGCGTCCGGTGACTGGCAAGCATCGACAATCCACCGCTATCTCGAGGGCCATGCCTCCCTCACCCCCGAACATGTGGCCATTCGAGACAGCCATCACGCATTCTCCTACTCCCAGGTGCTCTCGGCGGCCGGCCGCCTCGCCTCCCATCTTGCGTCATCGGGTCTGAGAGCCGGGCAACGTGTGGCGGTGTGGCTGCCAAGTCGATCCGAGGTGGCGGTTGCCCTCATTGCGTGCTCGCGGTTGGGGCTGGTCATGTGCCCGTCACTTCACCGAACCCATACCGCGCATGACGTACTCGAGTTCCTCAAGACGATGCGTGCAGCCGCCTTCATCGGCGAGGTCGGACACGGGGCCGACTCCCCAGGCGCTCAACTCTTTGATGACGTCTCCGAGCTCACCTCGATGTGCACCGTCATCCGACTCGAGCCGCGATCCGAGGGCGAAGGTGAGCTGCTGGGAGGCCTGGGATCAGCCGAACTCGAGCCGCCAACGGTCGACGACCCAGAATCCATCGTCTACCTCGCCTTCACGTCGGGGACTACCGGACAGCCGAAGGGCGTGCTCCATTCGGACAACACTCTCCTGGCCAACGCGCGCGCCCTCTCTGCGGACTGGGGGATCGACTCGACATCGGTGGTGTATTCGTTCTCTCCGGTGAGCCACAACCTGGGCTTCGGCGCAATGGTCATGTCGCTCATGGCGGGAGCGGAGTTCGTTGTCCACGATGCTCCGGGCGGAGCCAGTCTCTCAGAACGGCTGCGGTCCACGGGCGCCACCTTCGTCGTCGGCGTGCCGACCCATGCCGTCGATCTGATCGCAGAGCTCGACGCCGGGGCCGAGCCAATCACAACGGTGCGTGGTTTCCGCCTGTCCGGTTCTTCAGGCTCCCGGGACGTCGCCTCCTCGCTTCTTCGGCACGGGATCCTCCCGCAGAGCGGATACGGCATGACGGAGGCCGGATCACATCATTACACCCTCCCCTCCGACGACCTCAGCCGTATCACGGAGACGTCGGGCAAGGCGTGCCGTGGGTTCGAAGCCCGAATCTTCGACCAGAACGATCCGGAACGGGCGCTTCCGGCAGGCGAGATCGGCCAGATCGGGTGCCGGGGAGCGTCCCTCATGCTGGGCTACTTCGACAACCAAACCGCAACCGAGGACGCATTCAACGCCGACGGATGGTTCATGACCGGCGACCTGGGATCGATGGACGAGGCGGGATACATCCGGGTGACTGGCCGGATGAAGGATGTCATCATTCGAGGTGGTCACAACATCTACCCCGCTGACATCGAAGATCTGGCGATGCGTTTCTCGACGGTGGCGATGGCTGCGGCGATTGCGATCCCGGATGACCGATTGGGAGAGCGGGTGTGCCTCGTGGTTTCCGCCAAGAATGGGGGACGAGTGGACACCGCTGAGCTCTTGGCCTTTCTCTCTGCCGAGGGCCTCTCCAGGTTCGACATGCCGGAGTACATAGCCGAGGTCGATGCGTTCCCCCTCACCGCGTCGGGCAAGATCCTGAAGCGGGCATTGACCACCGCACTCAATGAGGGGAGTCTTCGTCCCGAGCCCGTGGCGTCCTCGTGAACGCCAAGGACAACGAAGGCGCGCCGCGGATGATCCGTGCCGTCCGAGT
>Ga0299907_10003150_pt1 | contig 10498 bp, 9 predicted proteins | sample RVTome_16_FD_198680 | JGI IMG/M metagenome (GOLD analysis project Ga0299907, IMG submission 198680) | Soil microbial communities from uranium-contaminated site in the Upper Colorado River Basin, Wyoming, United States - RVT152D67 (version 2) ... | reverse complement strand
ACTTCGAGTCGCTTCTCCACACGGGAAAGAAGCTCCTCGTGCCGTATCTGATGGGTGGTTTCCCTCAGGTCGACGCGTATCCCGAAACGCTCACGGCCGTATCCGAGCATGCCGACGCGGTCGAGATCGGGCTGCCGTACTCCGATCCCCTTATGGACGGTCCCGTAATTGCATCGGCGGGGGAGCGGGTCATAAGAGCCGGCGTGGGCCCGACCCGGGCGCTGAGTCTCACCGCCGAGGTCGAGACGCGAGTGCCTCGCATCGTGATGACCTACTACAACCCGATCCACCGGATGGGAGAGGCCGAATTCTGCACGCGGGCGATCGAGGCCGGCTTCTCGGGACTGATCGTCCCCGACCTTCCTCTGGAGGAGAGCGATTCACTGCGGGCGCTCGCGGCGAAGGAGGCCCTCGCCTGGGTCGGCCTCGTCGCGCCCACGTCGCCGCACGATCGCATCGCGGCGACGGCCGCCGCCAGCACGGGGTTCGTCTACGCCGTCTCCACTCTCGGCGTAACCGGGACACGCGATGCCCTCGCGGACAGCGCGCAGCGCGTGGTCGCGGCGTGTCGGACGGCAACCGAACTCCCGGTTCTGCTGGGCATAGGCGTGAGCAACGCCGAGCAAGCCCGCCTCGCCGCCGAGACGGCGGACGGTGTCGTGATCGGCAGCGCTGTCCTTCGAGCGGTGCTCGAGCGGGGCCCGGGGGCGGCGCGAGAGTTCCTCGGTGACGTCCGCCGGAGTCTGGACTCTCTCTAGAAACCCCCTGCGCGCGACCCACCCCTCAGGGCGTTTTGCTCGTGAATACGGGCAAAACGCCCCGTTTCGCCGGTTTAATTGGTCGCTCTGGTGGTAATCCTTTTCTTCAGTCGAGCGTCCCAACAGTCGAGTGTGTCCTCAGGGGCGGTGGGTTCGAAATCCGGGACCACCGCGGAGGGCGTGACAGGCTTGCAGAAGGCTAACGACAAGGACCGAAGAATGCGCCAAATTCAGATTCGCAAGGGTCGCAGGCCGAGGCCGTAGCAGTCGTCCTAGCAGGTCCCGCGCGGCGGGCTCAGCCCCCTGTTGGAGAGTCCTTCTTTTTCGGGCCCGGCTGTTCCACCGTATCGTCAGGGGCCACGAATACCCGGCTAAGGCAGACGGGGCACTCCGGGGAGTCCGTGTCCTCCGCGTAGACGGTACGCCTGCAGGTTGGGCAGTAGCACTGGATCACACTCACCTGTTCACTCCTTACGAACTCCCACTTGTGCTGTTCGAGCAAAATGCCCGAAATGGCGGTGTGATGCCATACGCAAGGTGCGCAAACGGTCCGGCGCCCTCTCTCGCGGTCTCTTCATACCAGTCGATACACTGCACCACCAGAGGCCCGCCGGGATGGCGAAATGGGAGACGCGATGGATTCAAAATCCATTGTCCGCAAGGACGTGCGGGTTCGAATCCCGCTCCCGGCACGGTTCCCCTACGCGCGCCTCGAGGGCGTGAATCTCGGCCCGGCCCCTATACTTTTTCGTCCTATGCGCATTCAGAAGAGTCTTCATGAGCTCGGCGATCGTCTCAGCCGGGCGCGCGACGAGCTGCGGATCGTCGACGAGCAGCTTGTCTATCAGAACGACGTGGTCGATGAGGCCGAGACGCGCATGCTGGTATCGGAGACCCCGGTGGCCGACCGGGCCTTTCGCGCCGCGCGCGACGATCAGAAGAAGCTCGAGGCGCAACGAGACCGGGCCCTTAAGGAAATAGAGGACCTCAGGCGCGAACAGGATCGCCTGCTCGACCGAATGCTGGGAGCCGAATCATGACCGAAGCCACGAGCGACGCCGTCGTCGAGAGGGCCAGCGCTCCTCGTTTGCTCATAGCCGAAGACGAGGCCATCATCCGCCTGGACCTCAAGGAGATGCTCGAGGAGGAGGGGTATGACGTGGTGGGGGAGGCGGCCGACGGAGAGGCCGCAGTTCGCCTGGCGCGAGAGCAGTCGCCCGATCTCGTCATCATGGACGTGAAGATGCCGGGGATGGACGGCCTCACGGCCGCGGGCAAGATCGTGGACGAGGAGCTGGGAGCGGTTTTGATCCTGACGGCCTTCTCCCAGCGGGATCTCGTCCAGCGGGCTGCGGAGGCCGGGGCGATGGGCTACCTCGTGAAGCCCTTTCAGAAATCCGACCTGATGCCGGCGATCGACATCGCTCTTGCGCGCCACGCCCAGCTCGCGGCGGTGCGCGGAGAATCCGCAAGCCTGAGCGAGCAGCTGGACACGCGCAAAGCAGTCGACAAGGCGAAGGGGCGGCTCATGGACGGCCGGGGTCTGTCCGAAGCCGACGCCTTTCGCCACATCCAGAAGAGGGCGATGAACGAGAGGCGTTCGATGCGAGCCGTGGCCGAGGAGATCGTCGGGGGGGCCGATTCGGGGCCCAATTAGGCAATTTGTCTGCCCGATAAGGCCGCCGGACAGACAAAAGCATGAAATACAGTTCCAAGTTTCTTGGACATCGCGAAAGCGATCTGTAAACTAACGCCGCCCCACATGCCTGAGCCGGGCAGGGTGGGGCCATAGTTTCGGATGGTTCCAATGCCGTCCGAGGGTCAGAGTACGTGTTGGCTTAGCAAGGGGGAAGGATGAAGAGATCACGGTGGCTCGCGCTGCTTGCGCTGCTGTCGGCAGTGATGCTGCTCGCCGCAGCATGTGGAGGAGACGACGACGACGGGGATGACGGCGACGCCGGTGGCGAGGAAGATGTCGACTGTACCTGGGTGATCGGAACCATGGGCGCTCTGTCGGGTGACTTCGCGACGATCGGTGAGCCGATCTTCCAGGGCATCGAGTACGCCGTAGACGAGCTGAACGAGTCCGGCGACGTCGGTTGCACGCTCGAGCTTGCCTCCGAGGACAGCCAAGGCAACCCCGACCAGGCCCCCGCGCTCGCGCAGAGCCTCGTCGAGAACGAAGAGCTGGTAGCGGTCGTTGGCCCGTATTTCTCCGGTGAGACCCTCGCCACGGGCGAGATCTTCAGCGAGTCGGGAATCGCGTTCGTCTGCCCGTCCTGCACCAACGAGACGATCGACGACCAGGGATACGAGACCTTCTTCCGGGCCGTGGCTGACGACGCCGTGCAGGGTGAAGTGGCCGGCGCGTACCTCCAGAGCCTCGGAGGCGACGTCGCGGTGATCCACGACAACCAGGACTACTCGAAGGGTCTCGCGGACGCCGTCGCGGCGGCGGTCGGCGATGTGGCAGGACCGTTCGTCATCAACCCCGAGGAGACGGACTACTCGAGCGTCGTGCAGCAGGTTGCCGACGCCGATCCGGACCTCGTCTTCTACGGCGGTTACAGCGCACAGGCCGGTCCGCTGGTCCAGCAGCTTCGCCAGGGTGGCGTCGAGGCGACGTTCATCTCGGATGACGGCACCAAGGACTCCACGTTCGGCGAGCTTGCGGGAGACGCAGCCGAGGGTGTGCAGGTGACCTGCCCGTGTGTCGACCCACTCGGCATTCCGGAGGCAGAGGCATTCGTCGCGGGGATCAACGAGGCCTACGACCGCAACCCGGGGACGTTCGCTGCCGACGCCTATGACGCCACGAACCTAGTTGCCGAGGCGCTTGGTGAGGCCGAGGCGGGCGGCGACATTGAAGAGGTGCGCGCCGCGGTCGTCGAGTACCTGAAGGCCGCCAGCTACGAGGGCATCGCCAAGACGTACTCGTTTACCGAGACGGGCAACCTCGACATCGGCCCCGAGGGCATCTATGTCTATGAGTGGAGCGACCAGGACGAGGACTTCGTGTCACTCGGCCCGGCAAACGAGCTCATCGGAGGCGAGTAAGCAGAAGAGTTAGGGTGCATCCGGTTTTGGAAAGGGGGATCGATCGATCCCCCTTTCTGCCGGAGTTTCTTGCTGTAACGTCAGGCGATTCCATGGTTACTATCAGCATCTGACAGCATCCGCCGGGGGGAATTGATTGGACTGCAATACCGCTCTTATCGGCCCTCAGGTCGTGACGGGCCTCATTCTGGGCTTCCTGTACGCACTCATAGCACTGGGTTACACAATGGTTTATGGAGTGCTGAAGCTCATCAACTTCGCTCACGACGTGATCTTCGCCACCGGCGGCATCGCGGTCTTCTACGCCTTTGGCCTGTGGTTCGGCATCACCGAGCCCGTCACCGGCCCAGAGCTGGCGCTTGTGGTCACCGCAGCGCTCCTGATCGGAGGTGTGGTTTCGTCCGGGGCCGCAGCCGCCCTGGAACGTCTCGCCTATCGGCCTCTGCGCAGGCGCAACGCCGCCCGACTGAGTTACCTGATCACGGCTATCGGGGCTTCATTCTTCATGACTTACATGTACCAGCAGGACTTCCTGTTGGGGACCGGAAAGCGGTCCTTCCCGAACTTCATGGATCGCCAGTCCGCCGTTGCCGAGGACTTCCTCGGCACGCGCGTCACCGACATCATGTTCCTCCTCGTCATCACGTCGATCGTCTGCCTCGTCATCCTCGACCGGTTCATCAACCAGACGAGGACTGGCCGCAGCATCCGGGCGCTCAGCGAGGACATCACGGCGGCCCAGTTGATGGGGGTCAACGTGGACCGGGTCATCGTCACGACTTTCGTGGTCGGGGGGTTCTTCGCCGGAGTGGCAGGAGTCCTCTACGGCATGCGATTCGGCAACGTCGTCTTCAACATGGGGTTCATCCCCGGCCTGAAGGCGTTCACGGCCGCGGTCCTGGGAGGCATCGGGAACATCCGGGGCGCGATGATCGGCGGCCTTGCACTCGGACTGATCGAGCACCTCAGTTCCGTCTGCATTGGCTCCGAGTGGAAGAACGTCATCGCGTTCTCCGTGCTCGTGCTGGTGTTGGTGTTCAAGCCAACGGGGATCATGGGCGAGCGGATGGGGGGCTGAGGTGGCAACCAAGAGGGATCTGCGGACCTATCTGAACGAGGCCTATCCGAAGACATCGGACAGGCTGCCCGACGGGGTCGTAAACGCTTTCAACGGGCCCTACCGCGCGTACTACGCGATCGGCTACTGGCGCTACCTCGTCGCCGCGCTCTTGATGGCGACTATTCCGATCCTCATGGAACCGTCGATCCTGGGCGACTTCTTCCCGGCACTGGAGGACTCGGTAGCGGACCTGGAGAGCCCGATCCCGTACCTCACGGGTGGCTTCGGGATCCGCGTCCTCGTCATGACCGGAATCTGGATCCTGTTGGCGCTCGGGCTGAGCGTAGTCGTCGGAATGGCGGGTCTGCTCGACCTCGGCTACGTGGCCTTCTTCATGCTCGGCGCATACACGACCGCGTTCATGACCGAGTCGGGTGGTGCCGACCAGTTCCACTTCGTGGTCTGGCCCAATGTCGCCGCTCTTCCCTTCGCGATACTCGTCTGCATCCTGGCCGGTGTCGCGTTGGGCATCCCTACGCTGCGGCTGCGCGGCGACTATCTGGCCATCGTTACACTCGGTTTCCACGAGATCGTGCGCCAGAGCGCAAATAACTTGACGATCACCAACGGCTCGCGCGGGATCCCGGGAATCGAGCGACCGGACCTGGGACTTCCCGAATCGTGGGGAGAGTTCGCGGTACTCAGTTCGCACAACTACTGGTTCTTCCTGCTGATCCCCGCCATCATTCTCGCCGTCATCATGATCCGGCACCTCGAAGATTCGCGCGTCGGTCGGTACTGGACGGCCATCCGCGAGGACGAGGTCGCCGCCGCTGCGATGGGTGTTCCCGTCGTCAAGATGAAGGTCCTGGCGTTCGCGATCGGCGCGTCCACCAGCGGCGTGGCCGGGTGGATCTTCGCCGGCTACGCCACCTTTATCAGCCCGAACAACTTCCCGTTGCTCTACTCCATCTTGATCTTGTGCGCGGTGGTCATCGGAGGACTCGGAAGCATCTCGGGGGCCGTGGTGGGCGCGATGCTGGTCCAGGGACTTCCCGAGGTGGTGCGCGAGGCATCCGGGGGGAGGACGGTCTTCGGATTCGACCCCGAGACCGGCCGCATAGCGGTCTTCGGGTTCCTTCTGGTCGTCGTCATGATCTTCAGACCGGGCGGGCTCTTCGCTCCCAAGCGCCGAAGGATCGAGCTTTCCGAGGCAAGCGCCGCCGAGGGCGTCATCATCGACGAATCGGCGCAACCGAGCCAGGATGAGATCGAGTTCGCCAGCTCGGTGCACGAGGCCTCGCAGCAGAAGGAGGGCGACTGATGGCGCCGCTCCTGAAGGTCGATCACGTCACCATGCAATTCGGCGGTTTGCGCGCTCTGGGCGACGTCGACTTCGAGATAAGCGAGGGCGAGATCTTTGGTCTCATCGGCCCCAACGGCGCGGGCAAGACCACCCTCTTCAACTGCATAACGGGTGTCTACGCGCCGACGGACGGGAAGGTGGATTTCGTCGGCGAGGCCATCACGGGCAAACGGCCGGACCAGATCGTCGCTATCGGGATCTGCCGAACGTTCCAGCAGATCCGCCTTTTCCCCAACATGACCGCGCTCGAGAACGTGATCGTGGGGGCGGACGCGCGCCACAAGACCAGCATCTTCGGAGCCATCCTGCGCTCTCGGCGCAGAAAGCGCGAGGAGCTCGAGGGTGAGGAAACCGCCTTGTCCCTGCTGGACTTCTGTGGCATCAAGCGGTACGCAAACGACCTCGGTCGCAACCTGTCGTACGGGGACCAGCGCAGGCTCGAGATCGCACGAGCGCTTGCAACCCAGCCGAAACTCGTGCTTCTGGACGAGCCGGCGGCCGGTATGAACCCCGTTGAGAAGAACGGTTTGCGCGACCTGGTTCGCAAGATTCGCGACAACGGAACCACGGTGCTGCTCATCGAGCACGACATGAAGGTTGTGATGGGCCTCTCCGACAGGGTTGCGGTCCTCGACCACGGCGAGGTCATCGCCGAAGGACTTCCCGAGCAGGTCCAAAGCAACCCCAAGGTCATCGAGGCGTATCTGGGGAGCGGGGCCGGCGGGGCGGCGGGAGGTGCGGCCACCGGAGATCCGGAGGCAGACGATCAGGTCGCGACGCCCACGCAGGGGGAGAACTAAGTTGGCAGCAACACCGCTTCTGGAGCTCAAGGACATGCACGTCCGCTACGGAGTCATCGAGGCGGTTCGGGGCATCAACCTCTCGGTCAACGAGGGCGAGGTGGTCGCTCTGATCGGCGGTAACGGAGCCGGCAAGACGACGACGCTGCGCTCGATCTCGATGGTGCATCCGCCGGCGCAGGGCCAGGTCTTATTCCAGGGCGAGGACATCACCGGGTTGAAGAGTCACGACGTCGTATCCAAGGGCATCGTGCAGGTTCCCGAGGGACGTCACATCTTTCCGAACATGAGTGTTTCCGAGAACCTCGAAATGGGTTCCTTCCAGCGCAGGAAGGTTACGAAACAGGACTTGAACGCGGACCTGGAGCACGTGTTCGAGCTCTTCCCGAGAGTCAAGGAGCGCCGCAAGCAACTCGGGGGAACGCTCTCGGGAGGCGAGCAGCAGATGCTCGCCATCGGACGGGCGCTGATGGCGAAACCCAAGCTCCTGATGCTCGACGAACCCTCGATGGGCCTCGCGCCGCAGGTGGTCGAGCGGGTCTTCGAGGTGATAGCCGCGGTCAACAAGGAGGGCATCCCCGTCCTGCTGATCGAGCAAAACGCCCAGATGGCACTCACCTCGGCCTCGCGCGGCTACGTGATCGAGACCGGCGAGATCGTCCTCGAGGACGAGGCCAAGGCACTGCTCGGCAACGATCAGGTGCGAAAGGCCTACCTCGGCGAGGAGTAGTTTCCAGCTATTCTCACTACCGTAGTTGTGGTAAGAGACTCGTTCTTGATTTCGGGAGGATCCTCATGAAGTTCGACAGACGACTGATGGCGCTGATGAGTTTGCTCGCCGCGCTGTTTCTGGTCTTGGCCGCGTGCGGCGAAACCGAGGGTGATGACCCGAGCGCCGGGGACACGGACGACTCGACCTCGGAGGACGGCGAAGAGGTAGAGGTGACGACCATCGAGGACGGTGTCCTCACGGTCGGCTCCGACATTCCCTACCCACCGTTCGAGTACCGCGAAGGCGGGCAGCTCGTAGGGCTCGACATCGACCTCATCAAGGAGATAGGCACGAGGCTCGAGCTCGAGGTGACCGACGACGACATCACCGACACGTCCTTCGACACGATCTTCACGCAGCTCGCCGGCGCTCGCTTCGACGTCGTGGTCGCCGCTTCGACGATCACGCCCGAGCGCGAGGAGGAGGTCAACTTCTCGGACCCGTACTACAATTCACAGCAGTCCCTTACGGTCGAGGCGGGCTCGGACATCGCCTCGATCGACGATCTGTCCGAGGGCGACGTGGTGGGGGTCCAGAACGGGACGACCGGCAAGGCCTACGCCGAGGAGAACGTCCCCGAGGGGGTCGAGATCCGTTCCTTCAAGCAGGGGCCTGACGGATACACGGCCCTGGAGGCGGGACAGGTCGTCGGGGTCATCAACGACGAGCCCACTGCGCTCGCGGAGATCGAGGCCCGCGGCGACACCCTCGAGCTTGTCGAGAGGATCGACACGGGGGAGGCCTACGGGATCGCGGTCGACCCGAACAACGAGCCCCTGCTGGACGCGATCAACCAGGCGCTCGCCGAGATGATCGAGGACGGCACCTACCAAGAGATCTACGACCGGTACCCGGACCTTCCGCCCGGCGGCAGCGTCGCCGGGGGATAAAGAATGAGTCGCCGAGGGCCCTTCGCAGCGGTGAGCCTTCGGTGTATGTAGGTATTCGATGAAGTCGCGCCCGCAACGTCTGTCCGCCTGGGTCAAGGACCTGACCCCGCTTTCGGCAGGCGTCCTCGCTCTGGGGACGGGGGCAATCGTCGTCGCCATTCCGGGAACGATCGTCTTCGTGGTCGCCCAGGGACTGACCCCGTTCGAGTCGCTCGTGTCGTCGACGACGAGCCCGTTCCAGGCGTCGCTGATGTACATGGCGATCGCCCTCGGAGCCGCGGCCGCTCTCGCCGGCTACTCGCTTTACCGAGGGATGCCGACCAAGGCGGCTCGGGAATCGATGCTTGCGGGGGCCGCGCTCGGCGTGCAGGCCGTTGTCTTCGGGACTCTCTTCTTGTGGTTCAGCGGCGGAGACCTGTTCCCGATCTTCATCCGCCAGTTCTTCAGCTTCGACGTGCTCGGGGAGTTCATGGGCACGTTCCTCGACGCCGTCAAGAACACGATCACCCTCGCGTTCTCCGCCCAGCTGATCGGAGTGATCCTGGGCGCATTGTTCGCGCTGATGGCCTTGTCCGACCGGGTCGTGGTGAGGGCCCCGGCGCGTGCCTACATCAACTTGATCCGCGGCACACCCCTGCTGGTTCAGCTCTCTTTGGGCTACTTCGGCGTGGTCCTCGGCCTCGGCTTGGACGTAAGCGTCTACCAGGCCGGAATCATCGTTTTCGGGCTCAACGCGGGTGCCTACACGGCCGAGATCTTCCGGGCCGGGATCCAGTCGATCGATCGCGGGCAGCTCGAGGCGGCCCGCTCGCTCGGCATGTCGTATCTCCAGGCGATGCGCTACGTGGTCATGCCGCAGGCTATCCGGAGGGTCATCCCTCCGCTGACGAACGAGTTCGTCATCCTCATCAAGGACACCTCGCTTATCGTGGGCCTGGGACTCGCCTTCGGGGACCGAGAGCTGCTCGCGTGGGCGACCGACTCCTACGGAGAGAGCTTCAACGCGACCCCGTTCATCGCCACCGTGCTCGGCTACCTCGCGATCACGCTTCCCCTCATCCGGCTGGTCACCGCCCTCGAGAGAAAGCTCAGGAGCGGACTAGTGGGGATAGGCGCATGAACGAGGACGGCTCGCTCGTCCGGCTCGAGAACATCCACAAGGCCTTCGACGCCAACCTGGTCCTGAAGGGCGTGGACTTCTCGGTCAAGCCGGGACAGGTAGTGGTCCTCATCGGTCCGTCGGGATCCGGGAAGTCGACATTGCTGCGGACGATCAACCTGCTCGAGGAACCGACCGAGGGCCGCGTGTTGTTCGACGGTAAGGACATCACCGATATCCGTACCAACGTCAACGAGGTGCGAACGCACATCGGCATCGTTTTCCAGCAGTTCAACCTTTTTCCGCACAAGAACGCGCTCGACAACGTCACGCTGGCAATGCGAAAGGTGCTGAATGTCTCTCACGGCGAGGCGAACAAGCGCGCGCTCGAGGAGTTGAAACGCGTCGGCCTAGGGGAGAGGGCAGACGCCTATCCCTCGCAGCTCTCCGGGGGCCAGCAGCAGCGCGTCGCCATCGCGCGCGCTCTTGCGATGCGCCCCAAGCTCATGTTGTTCGATGAGGTGACCTCCGCGCTTGATCCCGAGCTCGTCAAAGAGGTGCTCGACGCCATGAAGCGGCTCGCCGAGGAGGGCATGACGATGGTCGTCGTGACCCACGAGATGGGCTTCGCGCGCGAGGTGGGCACGCGCCTCCTCGTGATGGACGACGGACGAATCGTCGAGGACGGCGACCCGA
>Ga0299907_10003149_pt1 | contig 10498 bp, 10 predicted proteins | sample RVTome_16_FD_198680 | JGI IMG/M metagenome (GOLD analysis project Ga0299907, IMG submission 198680) | Soil microbial communities from uranium-contaminated site in the Upper Colorado River Basin, Wyoming, United States - RVT152D67 (version 2) ... | reverse complement strand
CGCCGGCCTCTGGGCCGGGTCGTCCCGTGACGAAGACTTCCTCGGCCAGGGCGCCCAGCGTGAGCCCTCCGACGAACGCCGTGGGGTCCGGGGCGACTCCGTAGAGCGACTCGATCGTCGTCATCAGCTCGATGCGATCGAGCGAGCCGAGCACCTCGTCCATCGGGGTCGACCGCGCCAGATTGCTGGGCGGGACGCCGGAGATACCCCCGACCAGTCGGGCCAACGCCGTGAAGGCATCGGCCGGAGTCCCCGGTGTGGTGACCGCCCGGACGTCCGCCCGATCGCCGGCGTCGCCCCGCGGAGCACGGCTTGCCAGCCATTCCTGGATCGGTGGCCGGCGCGTCTTTCCCGTCCGGGTCCGCGGGAAGTCGGGATCCGGCCAGACGTGCCACGAACGAACGTGGGCCGCGTCGGGGAGGTCCTGATTGGCGGCGCGGACGGCGGCGGCCGGGTCCGCGCCCGGTTCGACCGCTAGCACAGCGCAGACGACCCCGCGCTCGCCCCACGGCCGCTCGAGAATCACCGCGTCCAAGATCCCCGGCTGCCGGACGAGGCGCCCGGCCACCGGTTCGGGGTCCACGTTGACGCCAGCCGGCGTGACGATGCGTTCCCCCTTCCGTCCGATATAGTAGAGGCGGCCGGTCTCGTCGCGGCGTCCGAGATCCCCGGTATGGAGCCACCCCTCGGGATCGAGGGCGGTCCCGCCGAGACGCGCGGTCACGACGTTCGGGCCACGCACCAGGATCTCGCCGCCTTCGGCGATCCGGACCTGGACGCCGGGGAGCGGGCGACCGAGCGACCCGGGTTCGGTGTCGAACGGATGGTTCAGCGTGACCAGGGGCGCCGTCTCGGTGAGCCCGTACCCCTGGACGACGACGTACCCCATGAGGCGCCATAGCTCCTCCACATCGCGGTCGAGCGCGGCGCCGCCGGAAACGACCGCCACGAGCCGGAGCCCGAGGCGCGACCGGAGCCGCCCGAAGGCGAGCGGTCGCCGCCACCAAGGCCAGATCCGCGCCCGTCCGAGCCTCTCCTCCATCCCCTCCGCGCCCCAGAGGGCGACTCCCTCGGCCTCGAGATGGCGGCCGAGAAGGGCCAGCGTGCGCGGCACCGACGCCAGCGCCCAGACGCGCTCGTCGCGCAGCGCCCGGGCCAGGTCGGTAGTCGGCATCGGCGGCACGAAGGTCACGTGCGCACCGAGAAGCGGCGGCAGGAAGACGCCCATGACCTGACCGTAGAGGTGGGAGAGCGGCAGCGCGACCGCGAGGCGGAGGGATGGGGTGATCCGGAGCGCCCAGCGGTACTCCTCGATCCCGGCCGCCAGGGCGTCCAGAACCGATCGCAGGTTGGCGTGGGTGACCGGCACCGCCTTGGGGACGCCACCCGTCCCCGAGGTGAGGACGACCTGGGCGACGCGGTCGGGATCGTCCGGCGGCCAGGCCGGGATCGAATGTTCCGGCTCGGCCGCCGGTTCCCGCCAGTCGAGCTCGACCCGCGGCAGGTCGAGGGCGAGCCCGGGCACCTCGGGCTCGCCGCACACGGCGACGAGGTCGAGATCGGCGGCCAAACGCGCCAGGAGGGTGGGCTCGAACGAGACGTCCAGCGGGACCGCGACCGCGCCTGCCCGCAAGACACCCCAGAAGGCGGCGTGCCAGAGAGGGCCGTCGTTCAGGTGGAGCGCGACCCGGTCACCCGGCCCTACTCCGCTGGCGGCCAAGGCCGCCGCCACCGCCTCGGCCTGCCGGGCCACGGCCTTTCCGGGCCGGCCGCGCCGCCGCCACCGGTCCGCCCGCCGGATCGCCCGGCGGGAGCCGCCGATCAAGCCGAGGAAGGCGAGGAGGTCGGAACGCTCCGCCGCCCGAAGGGCTTCCTTCTCGTCGCGCATGGGGCGCCGGCAAAGGTAGCGCCCCCATCACGATGCGCGCGCGGTCACCGAATGCGGGCCTGTCCTTACGAACCCCCCGCCCCGGTGGCCTGGCCCGACCTCGTCTCCCCGAGGGTGCGCCAGAGGTTGAACACGTGGATCCCCTCGATGAACGCCCGCGTGTCCTGATCGACGTCCGCGGGGATGTAGCCGTCCGGCAGCGGGAACGCGGCCAGGGCGGCCTCGAGAGAGCTCTCCGGCGCGGCCCGTCGGGAGACCAGCCCGACCAGGCCGGTCAGATAGCTCCGGTAGGCATTCAGGATCCCGCCCGGCACGATCGGCCCATGACCGGGAACGATCGTCTCGACGTCCAGGCCGCTCGCGAACCGCTCGATCGTCGTGAGGTACGTCTTCGCCCCACCCTCGATGAGGAAGGGCATTCCGAACCCGAGCACCAGGTTGCCGGTCCAGGCGACCCGCGCTTCGGGTACGTACACGACCGCGTCGCCGGGGGTGTTGCCGGGGCCGAAGTGGTGCAGCTCCACCACGCGCCCGCCCAGATCGAGCCGCATGGAGTTGTCGAACACCACGTCGGGGAGCCGCAGCTCCGCGTCGGCGTAGACGCTGCGGTCGCCGTTCACGGTCGCGAGCAGAAACTCCTTCTCGGCCTCGAAATCCCGCATGCGGTCGGCGGTCGCGCGATGGGCCACGATCCGCGTGTTGGCCGGGAACGCGTAGTTCCCGAAGGTGTGATCGCCGTGATAGTTGGTGTTGACCAGGTACAGGATCGGCTTGTCGGTCACCGCCTTGACGGCCGCCTGGATCTGGCGCGCCATCTCCGCGTTGATGTGCGCGTCGACCACGAGAACGCCCCGCTCGCCCACCACGAAGCCGCTGTTGTCGACCCCGTTGCGGTCCGACACGAGGGCGTAGACCCCGTCGGCCAGTCGCCGGGTCTCGAGATGTGCTCCCGCCGGATGCAACGGCGGTGGGATGAACGCCTCGGGGCGCTCGGACAGGTCCGGGATCTGGGCCGTGACGGCGGCCGGGCCGGCCAGGACGGCGAGGGTCGAGGCCCACAGGATGGTCGAGGATTGCAGGATTCGGCGGTTCATCGTCTTCCCTCCTTGGAACTAGATGTACATACATCGATCAGCCCAAAAAAAGCGTGCCTCCATCCGCTGTCCGCTAGGCTACCTCCGCTGCCCGGGCCACCACGACGAGCCGTTCCAGCAGGGGCGCCCAGTTCTCCTCGCCGAGAGCCTCTCGGAGCCGCTCCTGGGCGGCCTGCCAGTGGGGGAGGGCCGCCTCGTAGCGGCGCCTTCCCCGGGGCGTGAGGCGGATCCAGCGCTCACGACGGTCTTCCCCGGCCCGGGAGAAAATCCATCCCCGCTCCTCGAGCCGGCCGAGCGTCCGGGTCAATGTCGTCGAGTCGAGGGCGAGCATGTCGGCCAGCTCTCCCTGCCGCGCCTCGTCCAGCCGGGCGAGGACCGCGAGCAGGGTGAACTGAGCCGGCTCGACACCGCCTTTACGGATTTCCTCTCCGTACAGACGGCTCACCGCGCGGCTCGCCCGCCGCAGGTTCGCCGAGAAGCACGGAAGGTCCATGAGAGGCTTGGCCATATAGATGTATATACACTAAATGCCGGCCACGTGTCAAGACCCTCGGAGCGTAAGAAATCCGCTGGCCGGGCTGCACTGGGGAACGGTACGCTCGTCGACCACGGAGCCTCCGTCGTGTGAGAGGTTTCGTGATCCGAGCGACCCTATTTCGCGGGAGGCTCGACGATGGCCAGGGATCCCCTCGAGACGTATCGGAAGAAGCGCGATTTCCGGAAGACCCACGAGCCCAGCGGCAAGAGCCGCCGGAAGGCGGGCCGGAGGTTCGTGATCCAGAAGCACGCCGCCCGGTCGCTCCACTACGACTTCCGGCTGGAAGCTGACGGCGTGCTGAAATCGTGGGCCGTCCCCAAGGGGCCATCGACGAATCCGGGCGACAAGCGCCTGGCGGTGCCGACCGAGGACCATCCGCTCGACTACCGCGACTTCGAGGGCGTGATCCCGGAAGGGGAGTATGGGGCGGGCGCGGTGATCGTGTGGGACAGGGGAACGTATCGGAACCTGACCGAGGACGACGACGGAGACGAGGTGCCGGTCTCCAAGGCGCTTGCCGGAGGGCATCTCAAGATATGGCTTGACGGCGAGAAGCTGCGCGGAGGCTACGCGCTGACCCGTATCGGCAAGGGCAAGGACGAGCGCTGGCTCCTCGTCAAGATGGACGACGAGGAGGCCGACGCGCGCCGGAACCCGGTCAGCACCGAGCCCGAGTCGGTCCTTTCCGGCCGTACGGTCGAGGAGATCGCCGAGGAGGAGGGGGGATGAAGGATCCGTTCGCGCCGCTCTCCGCCGAGATCAGGCGGAAGCTCCGGAAGCGCAAGCATCCCGAATGGATCCAGCCCATGCTGGCGACGCTGACCGACCAGCCTTTCTCCGACCCGGGCTGGATCTACGAGCCGAAGCTTGACGGCGTCCGGTGCCTCGCCTTCCGCGACCGCGACCGGGTCCGTCTGCTCTCTCGGAACGAGAAGAGCCAGAACGCGACATACCCCGAGCTCGTGGACGCGATCGCCGCTCAGAAGGCCCGCGACTTCGTGGTGGACGGGGAGGTGGTCGCCTTCCGGGGCGGCGTGACGAGCTTTTCCCGCCTACAGCAGCGGATGAAGATCGCCGACGCCGGGAAGGCGCGCCGGTCCGGCGTCGCCGTCTACTACTACCTCTTCGACATCGTCCACCTGGACGGGCGGGACACGACGCGGCTCGACCTGCGGGACCGGAAGTCCCTCCTCGAGCGGGCGATCGAGTTCAGGGAACCGCTTCGCTTCTCCGCGCATCGGAACGCGGAGGGCGAGGCCTATCTGTCAGAGGCCTGTCGCAAGGGGTGGGAGGGATTGATCGCCAAGCGGGCCGACTCGATCTACGTCAAGGGGCGCTCGAGGGACTGGCTCAAGCTCAAGTGCGTGGCGCGCCAGGAGTTCGTGGTCGGCGGGTGGACCGATCCACAGGGTGAGCGAGTCGGACTGGGAGCGCTCCTGGTGGGCGTCTACGACGACGGCGATCTCCGCTACGCGGGCAAGGTCGGGACGGGCTACGATGACGAGACCCTGCGCGATCTCGGCCGACGTCTGTCATCCATCGAGCGAAAGACCTCGCCCTTCGTCGACTCGGACGGGATCCCGCGGAAAGGTGTTCACTGGGCGAGCCCGAAGCTGGTCGCAGAGGTCGGGTTCACGGAGTGGACATCCGACGGCAAGCTTCGTCATCCGCGGTTCCTCGGACTGCGTCGTGACAAGGCTGCCGGCGACGTCGTCCTGGAGCGGCCCCGATGAGCAAGGCGAAGCCCCTCGAGCTGGAGGCGGGCGGCCGGGCCGTCGAGGTGTCCAGCCCGGACAAGGTCCTGTTCCCGGAGGATGGAATCACCAAGGCCGATCTGGCCGACTATTACGCGCGGATCGCCGAGACGATGCTGCCTCATCTGAAAGGAAGACCGATCTCGATGCTCCGCTATCCGGACGGGATCGAGGGCGAATCCTTCTTCCAAAAGGACGTCCCCGACTACTTCCCGGACTGGATCCGCAGGGCGAAGGTCGAGAAGGAGGGTGGAACGCTGGAGATGATGATCGCCGAGGGGCCGGCGGCGCTGGTCTACCTGGCTGGCCAGGCGTGCATCACGCCCCACGTCTGGCTCTCCCGGATCGACCGGCCCCAGCGGCCGGACCGGCTGATCTTCGACTTCGACCCGCCCGGCGACGATTTCGGGCCGGTCAGGGACGGCGCCCGCCGAATGCGCGACCTGCTGGAGGAGCTCGGCCTCGTGCCGTTCGTGATGACGACCGGCTCGCGGGGCCTCCACGTCACCGTCCCGCTCGACCGGAGCGCCGACTTCGATGCGGTGCGGACGTTCGCCCGCGGCTGCGCTGAGCTCCTGGTCACCCGCCGGCCGGACCACCTGACCGTCGAGCACCGCAAGGCCAAGCGGGGCGAGCGGGTCTACGTGGACACCGGCCGGAACGCCTACGCCCAGACCGGAGTCGCCCCGTATGCGGTCCGCGCGCTGCCGGGGGTGCCGGTCGCGACCCCGCTCGACTGGTCCGAGCTGGGCCGAGCCAGGCCCCGCTCCACGACGATCGCCAACCTCTTCCGGCGGCTGGGGCGAAAGGACGACCCGTGGGCGGACATCGAGGATCGGGCGCGACCGCTGACGAAGGCGGCGAAGCGCCTGCAGCGCATGCTCGAATAGGGATCCGGCGATGGGGAAGATCCGGATCGGCATCTCGGGATGGAGCTACGACGCCTGGCGCGGCGACTTCTATCCCGAGAGCCTCCCCCGGAGCGAGGAGCTCCGCTACGCCTCGGAGCGGCTCGGATCGATCGAGATCAACGGCTCCTTCTACGGCCTGCAGACGCCATCGACGTACGGGCGCTGGTACGCGGAGACGCCGCGCGGCTTCGTGCTCTCCGTGAAGGGGAGCCGCTTCATCACCCACAACAAGAACCTGGCGGGCGTCGAGGTCCCGCTTGCCAACTTCTTCGCGTCCGGTGTCCTGCGCCTGGAGGAGAAGCTCGGGCCGGTCCTCTGGCAGACGAGCCAGCGGGCGCGGTTCGACGCCCCGCGTGTCCGCGCCTTCCTGGAGCTTCTGCCCAGGGACACCCGAGCGGCCGCCCGGCTCGCCCGCCGGCACGACGAACGGGTCGAGGAGCCATGGGTCAGGGTGGACCGCAACCGGCGCCTCCGCCACGCGTTCGAGCCGCGTCACCGGAGCTGGCTGGTCCCCGAGTTCGTCCGGATGGCGCGGGACACCGGCACGGCGATCGTCTTCTCGGACAGCGCGAGCTGGCCGTGCACGGAGGAGGTCACGGCCGGCTTCGTCTACCTGCGCCTTCACGGCGCCACCGAGACCTACGTCAGCGGCTATGCGCCTCGGACGCTGGAGCGTTGGGCGCGACGAATCCGCGCGTGGGGCGGCGGAGGGGAGCCCGAGGACGCCCGCCGCATCACGGACCGCCCGCCCCCAAGACGAAAGAGCCGGGACGTTTACGTCTATTTCGACAACGACGCCCGCGGGCGAGCGCCTTGGGATGCCCTGGCGCTGGCCGAGCGGCTGGGGCTGGCGAGGGCGATCGACGGGAAGTGAAGCGATCGTGCGGCGGCTTGATGCGCGGCGCCTCCAGGGCGAGGCTTGGGGGCTGATGCCCATCCGGTTTCCCGCGGATCGCCAGCTCGTCGTCGCCGCGGCGATCGTCGTTCTCCTGCTCGCGGGCGCGGTCGTCTTCGTGGCCCGCTCCCTCGACCGCGCGCGGCCGCCGGAGTACGCGCCGAGTCCGGTCCTGCCGGCCGAGCTGGGCACGGACCTGGTCGGGCCGCGGCTCACGACCGTCGACGCCACCCACGAGCGCGACTGGCGCTTCTTCGATTTCTCGCGCGGGTCCCCGGTCGAGCGCCCCGGCCCGCTCGAGTGGGACCTCGCCTTCCGGCGCAGCCGGATCCTAGTGAACGGTGGGGACGGGTTTCCCGGCCAGGGCGGGATCGTCGACCTGGGTGAGCGGCCCTTCGAGGACGTGGCCATCGCGCCCGCGACCGGCTATCGCGGGACTGCGGCCGGCCGCGACAGCGTCCAGCCCGACCTGGATGCCTGGTACGACTACGGCTTCACGAGCCACGTCCTGACCGCCCGGCCCCGCGTCTACGCCATAAGAACCGCCGACGGACGGTACGCCAAGCTCCAGATGGTGAGCTACTACTGTCCGGGAGCCCGCGGGGGATGTCCCACGTTCCGCTGGGTCTACCAGGGCGACGGATCGCCTTCGCTCGCCGGCGCCCCGGTCGAGTGAGCGGGGCCGGGACGCTATACTGTCACGCCGTGCGCGACATCGTGATCCCCAAGCGGAACGGCCACGGACAGTCTCGCCCGGACGCGGTCGTCGTGGGCTCGGGGCCGAACGGGCTGGCCGCGGCACTGGTGCTGGCAGGGGCCGGATACGGGGTCCGGATCTACGAGGCGGAGCCGGAGCCCGGGGGCGGTCTCCGGACGGCCGAGCTGACCCATCCGGGATTCCGCAACGACGTCTGCTCGGCGATCCATCCCATGGCCGCCGCGTCCCCTTTCCTCCGCTCGCTGCCGCTGGAGGAGCATGGGCTCGAGTGGATCCAGCCGGACGCCCCGCTCGCGCACCCGCTTCCCGACGGCGGCGCGGTCCTCCTCGAGCGTTCGATCGATGCGACCGCCCGTGGACTGGGCCCGGACGGGGACGCCTGGCGCTCCCGGCTGGGGCCGCTGGTCGAGGCGTGGCCGGAGATCGAGGACGATGTCCTGGCTCCGCCGCTACGCCTTCCCCGTCACCCGCTCGCGATGGCCCGATTCGGGCTCCTCGCCCTGCGCTCGGCCGAGGTCGTGGGCCAGCGCTTCCAGAGCGAAAGGGCGGCCGCCCTCTGGGCCGGCGTGGCCGCCCACTCGATGACCGCCCTCGACCGTCCCCTGACGGCGGGAATCGGCCTCGTGCTCTCGACCGTCGCCCATCGGATCGGGTGGCCCTTCCCTCGGGGTGGGTCCGACCGGCTGGCTCGCGCGATGGTTTCCCTGCTGAAGGAGCGGGGCGGCGAGATCGTGACCGGGCGCCGGATCGAGTCGCTGGACGACCTACCGCCGGCGGCCGCGACCCTGCTCAACGTCACTCCTCGGCAGGTCCTCCGAATCGCCGGCGAGCGCCTGCCGCCCGGCTACCGCCGGAAGCTGGCCCGCTACCGCTATGGGCCGGCCGCCTTCAAGGTGGATTGGGCGCTGGATGGGCCCATCCCGTGGCGGGCGGCCGAGTGCGCCCGGGCGGGAACGGTTCACGTGGGCGGGACGGCCGAGGAGATCCGGGCCTGTGAGGCGCTCGTCGATCGCGGCGGGCATCCCGACCGGCCGTTCGTCCTCCTCGCCCAGCCGACCCTGTTCGATCCCGGGCGCGCGCCGACCGGGAAGCACGTCGGGTGGGCCTACTGTCACGTCCCCTACGGCTCGACGGTCGACATGACCGAGGCGATCGAGCGCCAGGTGGAACGGTTCGCGCCCGGCTTCCGAGAGCGGATCCTGGCGCGGCACGTGATGGGCCCGGCCGCGCTGGAGGCCCACAACGCCAACCTGGTCGGCGGCCACATCAACGGCGGCCTCCAGGACCTCCGCCAGACGTTCGCCCGGCCGACCCTCCGATGGGACCCCTACGCTACGCCGCTACCGGGTCTGTACGTCTGCTCGTCCTCGACCCCACCCGGAGGGGGCGTCCACGGTATGTGCGGGTATCACGCCGCCCGGTCGGCCCTGCGGAAGGCGCTCCGCGGTCGGAAGGCCCGGGCCACCTTCACGGCTTCGTGATGCGGAGGTCCCTTCTGTTCCTAGTCCTCGCGGTCATTCCCGTTCCCGTGGCCGCCCAGGACGCCCTGCCCGAGCTCTACTACGAGGTCGACGGCGCGGGATCGCCGATCGTGTTCGTGCCCGAGTGGGCGGGCGACGGCTCCACGTGGTTCAGGGTGCTCCCCCTCCTCCGCGACGGGCATCGGCTGATCCGCTACGATCCGCGCGGCCAGGGCCGCTCGGAGGCGCCGGAGAACGGCGACTACTCGGTCGGGGCCCACCGGGACGACCTGCTGCGCGTCCTGGACGCGCTCGACGTGGGGCGAACCGACGTCGTGGCCGCGGGGCTCGGCTGCCGGATCGCGATCGCCGCCGCACTCGAGCGTCCGGAGCGATTCTCGTCGCTCATTCTGATCGAGCCCCAGCTGGCGTGGACGAACGAGGAGGCCTCCTTCTGGGGACGGTTCCTCCAGGGGTGGGACCAGAGCGGTCGTCCCTCGATGGGGGAGTATGCCGCCGTCCTGGTCGGCCACTGGTTCGACGACTTCTTCATGCGCCGGGAGGCGTGGCTGGTGGACTTCTACGACCTCCTCCTGCGCCGCCAGGACCCGGAGGAGCTGGTGGGCTCGCTCCGCTCGTGGCTCGGCGTCGACTTCGCCATGCCGGAGGGTCGGAACCCCGTGCCAATCCTGATCGTCCGCGGGAGCCATCACGGGGACGTCGAGCCGCTCGGGGATCCCCGGATCCGGGCCGCTTTTCCCTACACCCGACGGGTCTACATCCGGGGTTCCGGCGCCACCCCCCAGATCGAGGCCCCGGGGAGGGTGGTCGAGGAGATCCGGGCGCGGTGGGCGGTCTTGGCCGCGCCCGACTCGCTATGAGGGATCAAGACAACGGGTTGGCAAGTTAGTACGCACTCGTACTGACTGTCGTCGCCGTCGGTTTCGGGCTGGGTGGGGGGCGACACTCCTTGCGCCTGGCACCCTATCATGGCCGACCGCGCCTGAAAAGGGTATTTTCTCCTCACATCAAGACACGTGATCGACGCGATCGCGCAGCTTTTTTCGGGCCCTCGTCCAGCGGGCGCTCGAAGGAGCTGGTCTCCGCTCCCGAAGTCGACCAAACGTTGACGGAGCCCGCCCGGAAGCGTATCTTGATGATCCCTCGAAAACGCACTCGGGGCCCGCTCTTTGACAATTGAAGTGTCTGTCCTAATAGCCAAAGCCGAAAACCTCTCTCG
>Ga0299907_10003148_pt1 | contig 10498 bp, 6 predicted proteins | sample RVTome_16_FD_198680 | JGI IMG/M metagenome (GOLD analysis project Ga0299907, IMG submission 198680) | Soil microbial communities from uranium-contaminated site in the Upper Colorado River Basin, Wyoming, United States - RVT152D67 (version 2) ... | reverse complement strand
CGTACACCACGACGATGGCGAGGTCCTCCAGGATGCGCGTCGGATGCCGGCCCGCGAGCGGCAGCAGCAGGCGGAACACCGCGAAGCCGAGCATGCGGATCAGCGCGACCGCGACGACGATGCGGCAGACGCCGTGCACCATCGCGCCCGCGCGCAGCAAATCGAGCGCGAACAGCGCCGCCGCGGCGCCCTGGCCCACGACCCCCATGAGGAACAGCCACAGCGTGTTGAGGAAGGTCGCGCGCTCGTGCGGCCGGGCGCGCAGCAGCGCGATGCAGACCGCAAGCGCGACCAGCGTCAGCCAGAGGAAGGGGACGAAATCGATCTCCTGCACGGCCCGATTCTAGCTTTGCGGCCGATTCGGCTACAGCGAGAAATGCCTACTTCCGGGCGTGCGCCAGCTCTTTGACGGCCGCGACCAGGTCGTCGAGCTTGAAGGGCTTCTTGAAGGTCTTCACCGCGCCCAGCTCGCGCGCCACCCCGGTGGCGTCGTAATCGGTGAGCGACTCGCGGCCGGTCATGGCGATGATCTGGACGTGAGGAAATTCCTTGCGCAGCTCCTGGATCGTCTCGATGCCGTCTTTCTCCGGCATGAAGATGTCGGTGACGATCACCTCGGCCGGCCTCGCGCGCTGGATCTGCAGCCCGATGACGCCGTTGGCGGCGCCCTCGGCCTCGATCGCGTGGATCTGGAACCAGAGCAGCGTGAGCTTTCTGAAATCGTCGTTGTCGTCGATCACCAGGACGCGCGTCATTCGATCCATTCTCACATGATGTGGTAAAAAGCGCCCGATGGAAGACGCTGACTTTTCCGACGACTTCTGCCGCTTCCTGCAGACCACCATCCCCGCGGTGGACGCGGCGGAGCTCCTGCTCCTGCTGCGACGCACGCCGGAGCAGTCCTGGCTGGCGCCCGATCTCGCCTCGCAGCTGCGGCCGAGCGTGCCGATCGCCGATGGCGACGCGGTCAAGTACCTCGAGACCTTCCAGGCGCGCGGCCTGGTGTCGACGGGTGACGGCCGGCGCGTGCAATACCAGCCGGCCTCGGAAGAGCTGCGGATGTATGGCGACATGCTCGCGCTCGCCTACAAGGAGCGGCCGGTCACGCTGATCCGCATGATCTATGCCCTGCGCGACTCGCGCATCCAGACTTTCGCCGACGCCTTCAAGCTGAAAAGAGGATAGCCCATGGACAACTTCAAGTTCGTGCTCTACCTGCTGGCGGCGCTGACCAGCGTCTCGTGCATGGTGCTGCTTTTCCGCGGCTATGCCCGCAACGGCGCGCGCCTGCTCTTATGGAGCGCGCTGTGCTTCGTCGGCCTGTCGATCAACAACGTGCTGCTGTTCTTCGATTTCGTCGTCTTTCCCACCCAGGTGGACCTGCGCGTGTACCGGCTGCTCGCGGCCCTCGCCGGGGTGCTGTTCCTGCTCTACGCGTTCATCTGGGAGACCGAATGATCGATTTCCTCGCCGGCGCAGTCACGCTGGGCTATGCGGTGGCCGCGGTGTTGTTCCTGCGCTTCTGGCGCAGGACCGCGGACCGCCTGTTCCTCGCCTTCTCGGCGGCCTTCGTGCTGCTGGCGATCAACCAGGTGCTGGCCGCCGCGCTCGAATTCGGCGACGAGCGCACGCCTTACGTCTACAGCCTGCGCGTGCTGGGCTTCCTGCTCATCCTCCTGGCCGTGGTCGACAAGAACCTGTCACGCCGCGGCAAGAAAACGGACTAGGTCGTCGAAAGCCATGGGCTTCGAGAGGTGATGGTCGAAGCCCGCCTCGCGCGCGAGCGCCTTGTCCATGTCGTCGTTCCACACCGTGAGCGCGATCAGCGTGGGCCGGTGCCTGCTCAGCTTGCGGCGCAGCTGCCGGGCGGCCTCGTAGCCGCTCACCTCGGGCATCTCGATGTCGAGGATCACCACCTCGGGCTTGAGCTCCTCGGCGATCTCGATCGCCCGGCGCCCGCCGTACGCGGTGTACACGGTATGCCCCTGGTCCCTGAGGATGAGGGCGAGGCTGTCGACCCATGCGCGGTTGTCGTCGACCAGGAGGATGCTGCGCCGGGCGCCGGCGCCGGCGAGGGGTGAGGAAGGCGGCGCGGCCTCGGCTGGTGCAGGCGCTTCAGCGAGCAGGGAATTGCACAGCTGCTCCATGGCGAGCAGCTGCTTCTCGATCAGGCCGCGCGCGTAGGCGCCGGTGCTCGCGTCGGCGTCCGCCCGCTCCAGCAGCCGCAGCGCGTTGCGCAAGGGGGCCAGGCAGTTTTTCAGGTCGTGCGCAACTTTGCGCAGCTTCAGGTCTTTTTCCACTTGGATGCCGTTGACGCGCTGCGCGCAGCATACTGCAATGTCGCGCGCGGCACTGTTAAAGGTTTGTGTAGTACGAACCGCTACAGCGCGTCGGCTTAAGGTGACTTCTGCTTAGCAGTGCCGCCCGGTATGCTCGTCGCAGTTCTTCCACCAGAAATACAAGGGATTCCGCATGAACCAGCCGGTCCTGGGCCAGGAGTCGCACGCCCTCTCGCAGGGTGAGGAAATGACCATGATCCTCACCGCGCTCACCCAGTTGAAGCGCGGCGACGCGAAAGCGCGGCTGCCCTATCAAGGCACGGGCCCGTTCGGCAAGGTGGCCGAGGTGTTCAACGACCTGGTGGAGCAGAGCGCGATGATGGCCGACGAGGTGTCGCGCCTGTCCCAGGTGGTGGGCAAGGAGGGCAAGCTGAAGAAGCGCGCCGCGCTGCCCAACGCGCACGGGTTCTGGGCCGACTCGGTGGAGCACATCAACTCGCTGATCGACGACCTGGTCCATCCGAACAACGAGGTGGCGCGCGTGATCGGCGCGGTGGCGCAGGGCGATCTGTCCAAGTCCATGGCGCTGGAGCTCGACGGCCGGCCGCTGGAAGGGGAGTTCCTGCGCACCGCCAAGACCATCAACAAGATGGTGGAGCAGCTCAGCAACTTCTCCGCCGAGGTGACGCGGGTGGCGCGCGAGGTGGGCACCGAAGGCAAGCTCGGCGGCCAGGCGAAGGTGAAGGGCGTGGCGGGCACCTGGAAGGACCTCACCGACTCGGTGAACTCCATGGCGGGCAACCTCACCGCGCAGGTGCGCAACATCGCCGACGTCACCACCGCGGTGGCCAAGGGCGACCTGTCGAAGAAGATCGAGGTCGACGTCAAGGGGGAATTCCTGACCTTGAAAAGCACCATCAACACGATGGTGGACCAGCTGCGCTCGTTCGCCTCCGAGGTGACGCGGGTCGCGCGCGAAGTGGGGTCGGACGGCATTCTCGGCGGGCAGGCGCGGGTCGAGGGCGTCTCGGGGACGTGGAAGGACCTGACCGACTCGGTGAACTTCATGGCGGGCAACCTCACCTCGCAGGTGAGGAACATCGCCGACGTCACCAAGGCGGTGGCGGCGGGCGACCTGTCGAAGAAGATCACGGTGGACGTGAAGGGCGAGGTGCTGGAGCTGAAGAGCACCATCAACACCATGGTGGACCAGCTGAGGTCCTTCGCCTCCGAAGTCACGCGCGTCGCCAGGGAAGTGGGGACGGAAGGAAAGCTGGGCGGGCAGGCCGACGTGCAGGGCGTGGCCGGGACGTGGAAGGACCTGACCGAGTCGGTGAACTCGATGGCCGGCAACCTCACCTCTCAGGTGAGGAACATCGCCGACGTCACCAAGGCGGTGGCGGCCGGCGACCTGTCGAAGAAGATCACCGTGGACGTGAAGGGCGAGATCCTCGAGCTGAAGGCGACCATCAACACGATGGTGGACCAGCTTCGCTCTTTTGCCGCAGAGGTGACCCGGGTGGCCAGAGAAGTCGGTACCGACGGCAAGCTCGGCGGCCAGGCCGACGTGCAGGGCGTGGCCGGCACCTGGCGCGACCTGACCGACTCGGTGAACTCGATGGCCGGCAACCTCACCTCGCAGGTGAGGAACATCGCCGACGTGACCAAGGCGGTGGCGGCCGGGGACCTTTCCAAGAAGATCACGGTGGACGTGAAGGGCGAGATCCTCGAGCTGAAGAACACCATCAACACCATGGTGGACCAGCTGCGTTCCTTTGCTTCGGAAGTCACGCGGGTGGCCAGGGAGGTGGGAACGGATGGAAAGCTCGGCGGCCAGGCCGACGTGCAGGGCGTCGCCGGCACCTGGCGCGACCTCACCGAGTCGGTCAACGCCATGGCGGGCAACCTCACCTCGCAGGTGAGGAACATCGCCGACGTCACCAAGGCGGTGGCCGCCGGGGACCTTTCCAAGAAGATCACGGTGGACGTGAAAGGCGAGATCGCCGAGCTGAAGAACACCATCAACACGATGGTGGATCAATTGTCCTCTTTTGCTTCCGAAGTAACCCGCGTTGCCAGGGAAGTCGGTACGGAGGGAAGGCTGGGCGGGCAGGCCGAGGTGGAAGGCGTCTCGGGCACGTGGAAGGACCTGACCGAGTCGGTGAACTCGATGGCCGGCAACCTCACCTCGCAGGTGCGGAACATCGCCGACGTGACCAAGGCGGTGCAGGCCGGCGACCTGTCGCGCAAGATCACGGTGGACGTGAAGGGCGAGATTCTCGAGCTCAAGAACACCATCAACACGATGGTGGACCAGCTCTCCTCGTTCGCCTCGGAGGTCACTCGCGTGGCGCGGGAAGTGGGCTCCGAGGGCATCCTCGGCGGCCAGGCGCGGGTGGAAGGGGTGTCGGGCACCTGGAAGGATCTGACCGAATCGGTGAACTTCATGGCCGGCAACCTCACCTCGCAGGTGAGGAACATCGCCGAGGTGACGACCGCCGTGGCGGCGGGCGACCTGTCCAAGAAGATCACGGTGGACGTGAAAGGCGAGATCGCCGAGCTGAAGAACACCATCAACACGATGGTGGACCAGCTGCGTTCCTTCGCTTCGGAAGTCACCCGGGTGGCGAGAGAGGTGGGCACCGACGGCAAGCTCGGCGGGCAGGCCGACGTGCAGGGCGTGGCGGGCACCTGGAAGGACCTGACCGAGTCGGTGAACTTCATGGCGGGCAACCTCACCTCGCAGGTGAGGAACATCGCCGAGGTGACCACCGCGGTGGCCGCCGGGGACCTTTCCAAGAAGATCACGGTGGACGTGAAGGGCGAGATCCTCGAGCTGAAGAACACCATCAACACGATGGTGGACCAGCTGCGCTCCTTCGCCGCGGAAGTGACCCGGGTCGCGCGGGAAGTGGGCACCGAGGGCAAGCTCGGCGGCCAGGCCGACGTGCAGGGCGTGGCGGGCACCTGGCGCGACCTCACCGACTCGGTGAACTTCATGGCCGGCAACCTCACCTCGCAGGTGAGGAACATCGCCGACGTGACCAAGGCGGTGCAGGCCGGGGACCTGTCGCGCAAGATCACGGTGGACGTGAAGGGCGAGATCCTGGAGCTCAAGAACACCATCAACACGATGGTGGACCAGCTTTCCTCGTTCGCCTCGGAAGTGACCCGGGTGGCGCGCGAGGTCGGCACCGAAGGCCGCCTCGGCGGCCAGGCCGAGGTGCGCGGCGTGTCGGGCGTGTGGAAGGACCTCACCGACAACGTGAACTTCATGGCCGGCAACCTGACCTCGCAGGTGCGCGGCATCGCCAAGGTGGTGACGGCGGTGGCCAACGGCGACCTGAAGCAGAAGCTCACGGTGGAGGCGAAAGGCGAGATCGCGGCGCTCGCCGAGACCATCAACTCGATGACCGACACGCTCGCCACGTTCGCCGACCAGGTGACCACGGTGGCGCGCGAGGTGGGGGTGGAGGGCAAGCTCGGCGGCCAGGCCAAGGTGCCGGGCGCCGCCGGCATCTGGAAGGGCCTCACCGAGAACGTGAACGAGCTCGCGGCGAACCTCACCACGCAGGTGCGCGCGATCGCCGAGGTGGCGACCGCGGTGACGCAGGGCGACCTGACGCGCTCGATCACGGTGGAGACTCAAGGAGAAGTGGCGGCCTTGAAGGACACCATCAACGAGATGATCCGCAACCTCAAGGACACCACGCAGAAGAACACCGAGCAGGACTGGCTCAAGACCAACCTCGCCAAGTTCTCGCGCATGCTGCAGGGCCAGCGCGATCTGCACACCGTCGGCCAGATGATCCTGTCCGAGCTGGCGCCGGTGGTCGGCGCCCACCAGGCCGAGTTCTACGTGCTCACCAAGCCCGACAACGACAGCCCGAAGCTGAAGCTGCTGGCGAGCTACGCCTCCAAGGGCAAGCGCGCGCACGGCAAGGAGATGGACATCGGCGAAGGGCTGGTCGGGCAATGCGCGATCGAGAAGCGCAAGCTCCTGCTCGCCAATGTGGCCGGCGACGCATTCCGCATCGCCACCGGCCTGTCGGAGTCCCGGCCGCTCGACGTGCTGGTCATGCCCGTGGTGTTCGAGGGCGAGGTGCGCGGCGTCATGGAGCTCGCCTCGCTCGAGCGCTTCAACCCCTCGCACCAGGCCTTCCTCGACCAGCTGACCGAATCGATCGGCATCGTGATCAACACCATCGAGGCCAACACCCGCACCGAGGACCTGCTGAAGCAGTCGCAGTCCCTGGCCGAGGAGCTGCAGCAGACCAACCAGGAGCTGGAGGAGAAGGCGCGCCAGCTCGCGCACCAGAACCAGGAGGTCGAGCGCAAGAACACCGAGGTGGAGCAGGCGCGCCAGGCGCTGGAAGAGAAGGCCAAGCAGCTCGCCCTCACCTCCAAGTACAAGTCGGAGTTCCTGGCCAACATGTCGCACGAGCTGCGCACGCCGCTCAACAGCCTGCTGCTTCTTTCCGACCAGCTGACGCGCAACGCCGAGGGCAACCTCACCATCCGGCAGGTGGAGGCGGCGAAGACCATCCATGCTTCGGGCAACGACCTGCTGTCCCTCATCAACGACATCCTCGACCTCTCCAAGATAGAGTCGGGCACGGTGCAGGTCGACGTAAGCGAGCTGCGCCTGCTCGACCTGCAGCGCTACGTCGAGCGCACCTTCCGGCACATCGCCGAGTCGAGCCGGGTGCAGTTCAACATCCAGCTCGATGCGGCGGCTCCGCGCTCGATGCACACCGACATCAAGCGCATGCAGCAGATCATCAAGAACCTGCTGTCCAACGCCTTCAAGTTCACCCACGAGGGCGCCGTGACGCTGTCGGTGGCGCCCGCCGCCTCGGGCTGGTCGCCCGAGAACGAGGAGCTGGAGCGCGCCGGCCAGGTGATCGCCTTCTCGGTCACCGACACCGGCATCGGCATCTCGCAGGACAAGCAGCAGATCATCTTCGAGGCCTTCCAGCAGGCCGACGGCTCCACCTCGAGGAAGTACGGCGGCACGGGCCTGGGCCTCGCCATCAGCCGCGAGCTCTCCAAGCTGCTGGGCGGCGAGATCCGGCTGGTGAGCTCCCCCGGCGTCGGCAGCACCTTCACGCTGTACCTGCCGCTGAGCTACGCCGGCTCGCGCAAGGGCGCGACGCAGCGCCTGCTTCCGGCGCTGGAGGCGCCCGCCGCCGATCCGGAGAAGAGGGTGGCGGAGGTCGAGCCGCTCTTTGCCGAGCAGGAGCTGCAGCCCGAGCCCAACGAGGCCGAGGACGACCGCGCCGAGTTGAAACCGGACGATCTTTCGGTGCTGATCGTCGAGAACGACCTCGGCTTCGCCAAGGCGCTGCTGGATGCCGCGCGCCAGCAGGGCTTCAAGGGGCTGGTGGCCGGCACGGCGGCGAGCGCGCTGTCCATGATCAAGGAATACCAGCCCTCGGTCATGACGCTGGACATCTACCTGCCCGACATGCAGGGCTGGCGCATCCTCGACCGCCTGAAGGCCGACCTGTCGACGCGCCACATCCCGGTGTGCGTGGTGTCGACCGACGACTCGCGCGAGCGCGCGCTGAATTCCGGCGCCATCGGCTTCCTCACCAAGCCCGTGGCGTCGCGCGCGGTCATCGACCAGGCGTTCGGCCAGCTGAGGAGCTTCGTCCTGCGCGCCAAGAAGACCCTGCTGCTGCTCATGGCCGAGGGGGCCGAGCGGCGCGAGCTGGTCGAGCGGCTGGAGGCCGACGACATCGAGGTGCACGCCTTCGCGACCAAGGACCGGGCATGCGGGGTGCTGCGCACCGAGCAGGTCGACTGCCTGGTGGTGCAGGGCGGCGCCGGCGAGCTGCAGCCCGGCGACCTCATCGACGTGATCGAAGAGCAGCCGGTGACGCGCCAGCTGCCGGTGGTGCTGTTCGGCCCGCAGGCCTCGGGCTCGCTCGCCGGCTGGAAGCGCTCCGACGGCGTGTTCGCGCTGCGCGAAGCGCGCTCGGTCGAGCGGCTGCTCGACACCATCTACTTCTTCCTCCACCGCAGCATCCTCGGCTTGCCGCAGGCGCAGCGCCAGGCGGTCCAGGACCTGCACAACTCGAGCCGCGTGCTCGAGGGCAAGAAGGCCCTGATCGTCGACGACGACATGCGCAACATCTTCGCCCTGTCGACCGTGCTGCACGACCAGGGCATGCGCATGGCGTCGGCGAGCAACGGGCGCGAGGCGATCCGCATGGTGCGGCAGGACGCCGACATCGACATCGTGCTGATGGACATCATGATGCCCGGCATGGACGGCATCACCACGATGCAGGAGATCCGCAAGCTGCCCGACAAGAAGGACCTGCCGATCATCGCGGTGACGGCCAAGGCGATGAAAGGCGACCGCGAGAAATGCATCCGCGCCGGCGCCTGGGACTACCTCTCCAAGCCGGTCGACACGGTGCACCTGCTCGCCGTGCTGCGCGGCTGGCTCCACAGGTGAGAGAAATGGTGACTGTCACCATTTCCGTCATTTCCGTCGGGACAAGACCGTGGAAGAAAAAGTAAACATCCTGGTCGTCGACGACCTCCCGGACAAGCGCCTCGCGTTCCAGGTGGTGCTCGAGGAGCTGGGGCAGAACCTGGTGATGGCGAGCTCCGGCGCCGACGCGCTGCGCGAGCTGCTCGCGCGCGATTTCGCGGTGATCCTGCTCGACGTCAACATGCCCGATATCGACGGCATCGAGACCGCCGAGCTCATCCGCCAGCACGGCAAGACCCGGCACACGCCGATCATCTTCGTCACCGCCTACGCCGACGAGATGCAGACGGCGCGCGGCTACCAGCTCGGCGCGGTGGACTACATCCTGTCGCCCATAGTGCCGGAGATCCTGCGCAGCAAGGTGAGGGTATTCGTCGAGCTGTACCGCGCGCAGCGCCGCGCGCAGGCGCTCGCACGGCTGGAGGCCGAGCGCGCGGCGGCCGAGGAGGCGATGCGCCGCTCCGAGTTCCTCGCCTACGCGAGCCACGAGCTGGGCGTGTCGCTCAACCTGGACGAGGCAATGGAGCGGCTGCTTCGCATGGTGATCCCGCGCCTGGGGGAGTTCGGCGTGCTCTGCACGCAGGCCGACGGAGAGGCGCTGGTGATGACCTGCGACGCCAAGGGCCGCCTGGGCAGCGTGTCCGGCATGCAAGGCCTGCCCCGGGACCTGGCGCAGGCGCTGCATCAATCGGAACAGGACGGCAGGCGAAGGGATTCGTGGATCGCGGCGCCCGGCGCGCTGCCTGCGCACATTCGCCATGCGCGCGTCATTCCCCTCAAGGCAGGCTCGCGCACCGTGGCCGTGCTGGCGCTGGGAAACGCCACGGCGCCGGAGAGCGACGCAGGCGCGAGTCAGGCGACGCTCGAAGAGCTCGGCACGCGGGCGGCGATCGCGTTCGAGAACGCGCGCCTGTACTGGAACCTGAAGCGCGAGATGGCGCGCAGCAAGGAGGCCGAGGAGAAGCTGCAGCAGGCGGCCAGGCGCAAGGACGAGTTCCTTGCCATGCTGTCGCACGAGCTGCGCAATCCGCTGGCGCCGATCCGCAACGCCGCCGAGGTGATGCGGCGCATCGCCCCGGCCGACCCCGGCATCGCGTGGGCGCGCGACGTGGTCGAGCGCCAGGTGACGCACCTTGCGCAGCTGGTCGACGATCTGCTCGACGTCTCGCGCATCACGCAGGGCAAGATCACCCTCAAGAAGGAGCCGGTCGAGCTCGGCAAGGTCATACAGCACAGCGTCGAGACGGCCAGACTCCTCCTGGAATCAAAAAAGCATCACCTGGTGCTCAACGTGCCCGCGGCGCCGATCTGGGTGCACGGGGACTACGCGCGCCTCGCCCAGGTGGTCGGCAACCTGCTCAACAACGGCGCCAAGTACACCGCCGAGGGCGGGCGCATCGAGCTCGCCGCCAGCGCCGAGCGCGGCGAGGCGGTGATCACGGTGCGCGACAACGGCATCGGCATCGACGCCGCCCTGCTGCCGCACGTGTTCGAGCTGTTCACCCAGGGCGAGCGCACGCTCGACCGCAGCCAGGGCGGCCTGGGCGTGGGCCTCACCGTGGTGCAGCGCCTGGTCGAGCTGCACCAGGGGAACGTCGAGGTCTCGAGCGAGGGCATCGGCAAGGGGGCGCTGTTCCGCGTCACCCTGCCTTGCATCAGCGAAGTCTCCCCCAGCCGGGAATTCGAAAGACCCGGCCCGCAGCCCCTGATCCAG
>Ga0299907_10003147_pt1 | contig 10499 bp, 8 predicted proteins | sample RVTome_16_FD_198680 | JGI IMG/M metagenome (GOLD analysis project Ga0299907, IMG submission 198680) | Soil microbial communities from uranium-contaminated site in the Upper Colorado River Basin, Wyoming, United States - RVT152D67 (version 2) ... | reverse complement strand
GGCCCGGCTGACGAGGCGGCGGGTCATGTCGGACGGTTCGACCGCGAGCAATTAGAGGACATCGTCCGGTCCGCCGGGCTGGAAACGGTCTCGATCAAGCCGTTCAATCGCGTGGGGTACCTGGGATGGGTGCTCCATCATGCCCTAGGGCGCAGTCGGATCACCGCAGCCGAGGCCCGGGGCTACGACCTGCTGATCCCTCTGGCCAAACGTCTCGAAAACATCCCCGGCCTACCCGGGCTCAGTTACCTGGCCGTTGCCAGGGCACCCTGAGCGGTCTCCGATTCGTCTGCGAGCGTCGCCAGGCTCAATAGGCAGAGGCCCATCACCAAGAACCAGTAGTTGGCAAAGGCCTGCGAGGAGAGGAGAAAGGAAGCAGCCAGAGCCAGACCCAGAGCGGCGAAGGCCGAGGAGGCGTCTCTGGATCGCATTGACGCCAGCGCGGCAACGCCCAAGCCGACGGCGAGAGGTAGGAACACGGGAGGGCTCCACCACAGGCCGAAGATCCCAAACAGACCCACCAGATTGCTGCTGTCGAGGCGTGGTGGGGTCGAGGTGTGAAACTCGACAGCAGCGATCCAGAACGCCTCGGGACCCCAGAGGATCCCCGCCCCCACACCCAGAACGGTGACTATGGCCGCTAGCAACGCCCGACGTGACCAAACCCGGTCTCGATAGAGAAACAAGAAGGGCGCCGCTACCGCAAAATATTGCTTGGAGGCAAGACCGAGGCCGAGCCAGGACCCTGAAACGGCCCCTCGGGGCCACACCGCGGCCGCAGCGGCCAGGAGCAGCAAGCTGAAAGGCTCGGTCCATGCCGCTCTCAGGACGAGGGGCCAGCCAGGCAGCGATGCCAGCAGCAGCAACAGGTAGGGGAGGTGAGAACGGGGGCGTCTCACCGCCCATACGGAAAAGAGCGAGAGGAGGCCGACCCAAGAGGCGAGGCTGGTGTATCTGGGGTCGTCGAACGTCCACTCGCCAATGGCATAGGCGATCGCAGTAATCGGCGGGTAGACGTAGCCAACGATCTGATCTCCGGGCTCCGCAGTTGGGGCCCCATTGGGGAAGGTGACGGCGTCGGTGTAAGGGTTGAGACCAGCGGCGAGCGCCTCTGCCGCCTCCTGATGCAGAAAGAGAACGTCATAACCCTCCCGAGCCGATTCGATGGCATTGATCCCGAACAAGATGGAGAAGGCCAGGGTGACCACGGACACCAGGACGACGGCGCGGCGCGTTCCGCCCCTCTGCCTGGACACGAACAACACGACGACCAGCCCAGCCCACAGCACGCCGGGCAGTCGATCCAGGCCTGAGGAGGGCGCGGCAGAGGATCCGTGGCCGGCAACGCCGAGTACGGCGAACACGAGTACGGAGCCGGCCAGTGCGGTCTCCAGCCGCATTGCCCTGTCCTCGTTCTGTGCGGGGACGCGGGCGGTCACGACCATGGTGAGGGTGGCAAGACCGGCCATGACTGCGACGACGCTGGAGAGGACCCCGCCTCTGATCGCCAGGCCGAAGAAGACGACGGCAGCCAACAAATAGAGAGCTGGACTCCTCTTGCCCGCGACCGCCATTGTGAACTCCGAATCCCTGATGCGAGTTGAGAGGTCCCTCATGACGGCTACTGCCTTCTCGAAGATCGTCGTCGATCAGACCTTCCTGAACCAGAATCCATACCGGCCAAAGGAGTTTGGTGAGGCGAAGATGGAGCCGATAACGGGCTAGTGGACGATGTTGCGACCTCGGCGCCTTCTCGTGCCGGGCATCAAACGGTGAAGAGGACCCGGCTCCGGGTGGTGTCGGCGTTTGTCGGGCTGATCGGTTTGGGAGCCGGCCTGTACATCTCGGGTTCGATCCTTGCCGGGAGCGAGTGGAATCCAACCGTCCTGTTGAAATTCACCGACGCCCACCCAGAACAGATGGCCTATGCCGTCGAGATGCTGGATGGGGTAGTCCCCGCATCCGGTGAAGGCCACGACGGCAAGTATTACTTCATCCAGGCGATGGATCCCTTCTATTTCGCGCCGGACCTTCATGCCCGGATGCTCGAACAACCTTCGTACCGCGCTCAACGCATGCTCTATCCCACATTGGCCGGGGGGTTCGGCCTTTTCCCCCCGAACTTCACCGCATGGGCGCTGTGGGGTTTCAACCTGGCCGCTCTGGGCCTAGGTGGCTGGCTCACAGCCCGGTTGGCCTCCGAAATGGGACGCAGTCCGTGGCTCGGTGCCGTCTTCTTTCTCACCCCGGGCGTGCTGATCTCTTCCCTCATCGATACCGCCGACGTCGTTGCCTTGGCCTTTTTCGTCGCGGGGGCGCTCATGATGATGAGGCGCCGATACGCGCCGGCAGCCCTGCTACTCGCCCTGGCCGCTCTCTCCCGGGAGACCATGCTGATCGGTGCACTCGGTGCAGTCGCTTGGACATGGAGGACCGAGAAGCGGATTCCCCCGATCCTCGGTTTGCCCTTCGTGGTGACCGCTGGGTGGTGGGTCTACCTGAGGCTGCGCATCGGGTACCTGGATGACAGCGTCCAGGACCTGTCCAACATCGGCCTCCCCTTCAAAGGCTTCTATAACGCGTTCCAGGTATGGACTTCGTCGCCGGGCCACGGCGAGCACATGGCGTTCGGTGTCGTTCTCATGGTGATGTCACTGCTCGTCGTGCGTAGAGCATGGCGCAGCCCGAGCGTGTTGGCATACATGACAGCCGGGTTCTCGCTGGTCGCCGTAACCATGACCGTTCGCGTGTGGAGCGCCTACTTCGACTCGACTCGAGCGCTGGTGCCGGTCATCCCGGCATATGTGCTGATGGTGTTGGCAGAGGGCAACAAGGGCGAAGCCAAGCCCATGGAAGCAACCGAGCAAGCCCAATCGGCTGTCGGGGATCAGGGCCCGACGTCTCCGGTGGGCCCCGGGAATCTCAATGCAGATCGATGAGATGACGACCACCTGGGCTCGAAGAGTCTCCCGTGGTCACCTGATCGTCAGTGGTCTGGCTCTGTTGTTGATAGGGCCGACCAATCATCACCCCTGGGTCAGTGTGGGATGCATCGCCACAGGCCTGTTCCTCGTGGCTTTGGGGATGTTCTCGACCACGCTCCCCAGGACGACGGGCACCGAAGTGGCAGTGGCTGGAGCGTGGGGTTTGCTGATGGTGCTCGGGATCCTGGGCCGGTCTATTGGGGTATTTCCTCCGTCACTGACCGGGACGCGCCTCGTGACGACTCTGATGGCCGCTGCGGCGTCGTCGATGGCGCTCGTGCTGAGCGGCCTGGGTCGTATGCGGCTCGCAGTCGGTGCCCTCGCCCTGATGACCGCGCTGATCGCCACCGGCACCATGGTCTCAAACGATTGGGAGGACGGACTGGGGTCCGACATCTATCACGCCCATCGGTCCGCTGGAGCGGCGATTCATCAAGGCGAGAACCCCTACGGCTCGGCAGTTCGCTTCCTCGACGGCAACCCCTTCACCATCGAAGAGAGGGTGTTCGAGGGCTATCCATACCCACCGGTGGCTCTGGCCGCATTTGGCATCTCCTCGATATTCACCGACCCCAGGATGGTCAGTACCGTCGCCTGGCTCCTCTTCCTCGGCTGGCTCGGCTGGCGGGCCGGGCGGAGACGAACCGAGATGAGCGGTGATCTGGCCCTGTCAATCCTCCTTCTGGCTGCGATCAGCCCCCTCGGCACCCAGGTCTGGTTTATGGCCTGGACCGAGCCTTTGACGCTGGCTCTCTTCCTCGGTGCCCTTCTCGTCTGGAGACGTCCTTGGCTCGCCGGGATACTTTTGGGACTGGCGCTGGGGTCGAAGCAATATCTCGTGTTCCTGGCACCGCTCCTCCTGCTGCATCGGGACGCGGGATGGGTAAAGCGGTCGTCTGTGGCGATGGTCACAGTCGCCGCCACCGTGATCGCTCCGCTCGCAATCGATCCGAGCGGGTTCGTGCGGTCGGTGATCGGGAACACTGCGAGCATCGGTTTCCGGCCTGACACACTGAGCCTGTCGGGCCCGGCGGCCACCCTGGGTCTCGAATTCGTCTTGCCGGCGCTGGTTTGGGTTCCTCTCGGTCTCACCGTCGGGTATCTCCTGGCCAGGGGGTCTCGCCGAAAAGGGGACTTTGCTTCGCGGGCCGGGATGACTCTGGCGTCAGTCTTCCTGATCGGGATGGCCTTTCCCAACTATTGGTTCCTCGGCTTCGGGCTGATCGCGATCGGAGCAATTCTCGCCGGTGAGGAGATAGAGACCGTCGGGTCAGCCGACCCCGAGTTGGCTTCGGCGCTGGTCAGTCGGGCTTGAGACAGCCCATCAGGATCGCCGGGCTGATCCGGCGCATTGTCCGGCTCGGCCAGTGCAGGTAGATGGGACCCATGAGGTACCTGTAGAGCCCATGCCAGCTGATCACCCGGAAGTCAGCCTCAGCCCATTGCCGCCATTGGTCCCTCGAATACTTGTGTAAATGGGTCGGATCCTTGTCCAGCCACGAGACCAATCTCCCGGTCACCCCGTCGTAAACCGGGACGACGGCGAGAAAAGCCCCGCCAGGGCGGAGGAGTCTCAGGATCTCCGACTTGACGGCGTCCAGATCAGGAACGTGCTCGATGACATCCCAGGCGGTGATGACGTCCATGGAGCTCGACGGGAAGGGGATGTTCTCCGCTGATGCCTCTACGACCGTCGCATTGGCCACTCGGGCCTGGCTGGCGGTCACCGCGTCCGAGCGAATGTCGGTGGCGAAAAGGGAGACCTCGGGCTTCCTGAGCGAGACCCGCTCCAGGAACGAGCCCAGGCCACATCCGATGTCCAGCAGCTCACGGGTGTGGGGAGGCCCCAGCGAGGTGACCTGGTCGACGTAGTGATCCAGCTTCCTCCCGGGATTTTGTTTCTCGTAGTCCCGGTATGCCTCCTCGAAGTAACTCATCGACGAGGGGAGTTGGGCGTTCAAGCAAACCTGCGCTTGAAAATGAGTGACAGTGTCTTCCGAGCAGTCGCGGCCACGTCCATCTTGGAGGCCCCTTCCTTGAGATCGTATCTGAGGATCAGCGGGGCCTCGCCAAATATGAGACCAGGAAGACGACGAAGCTTGAGGAGGATGTCGACCATGACCTGGAAGCCGTCCTGGTCGAAGAATTCGGCATCGTCGCCGATCGCCTGCTGAAGGAGCCCCGCCCGATAGGCGCGATACCCACAGGTGTAGTCCTTGACTCCGCGGATCGGGAACATGACCTTGAAGATCAGTCTTGCCGCGAGCGTCATGAGTCTTCGACTCCCCGGGACACCCCTGACCCGGGCACCCCTGGCGAAACGCGACGCGATCACCACATCATGGCCCTCCCTGATCATCCGGACCATGCGGACGATCAATTCCGGAGTGTGCGTGTTGTCGGCGTCGAGCGTCACGATGATGTCGTCGGGCTGTGCCAGCGAGCACGCCCACTGGACTCCGTCTCTCAGCGTGGCGCCCAGGCCCTGATTGGTTTCGTGACCTTGAACTTGCAGGTCGATCTTGTTGGCCCAGATCTCGGCGACGCCAGTCGTGTCATCGGTCGAGCCATCATCCACCAGGAGCACTTCGAAATTGAGCCGTGATTCCTCCATCGCCTCATCAATGCGATCGAGCAGACGGGGAAGACCCGGCTCCTCGTTGAAGGCCGGCAAGACGATCCAGATCTTGCGGGGTGTCACGGGCATGCAATCGTCATATCGGCATCGGTCCTGAAGCGAACAAGTGTTCGCAGCTTAAGACATATTACAATGGCGTAACTCGACGACCAGGCAAAGACTTGTCCGCTGATTCCATCCATATCAGGGGCGCCCGTGAGCACAACCTGAAAAACCTCACGGTCGAGCTGCCCCGCAACAAGTTGATCGTGTTCACTGGGCTCTCCGGCTCCGGTAAGTCCTCGCTCGCGTTCGACACGATCTATGCCGAGGGTCAGCGCCGTTACGTAGAGTCGCTCTCTGCTTACGCCCGCCAGTTCCTGGGCCAGATGGACAAGCCGGACGTCGATTTCATCGACGGTCTCTCACCGGCGATCTCGATCGACCAGAAGACGGCATCGAGAAACCCCCGCTCGACGGTGGGGACGGTCACCGAGGTCCACGACTATCTCCGTCTTCTCTACGCCCGCATCGGGATCGCTCACTGTCCCAACGACGGCACGCCTGTCGCGAGGCAGACACCGCAGCAGATCGTGGATCGCATCCTCGAGCTCGACGAGGGCGTGCGGTTCCAGGTGTTGTCTCCGGTGGTCCGGGGTCGGAAGGGGGAGTACGAGGGTCTGCTCAAGGACCTGGCCAAGCAAGGATTCGCCAGGGCTCGAATCGACGGCCAGGTCCGTGACCTGACAGAGGACATCAGACTCGACCGTTACTACCAGCACACCATCGAAGTGATCGTCGATCGGCTGGTGCGCAAGGAGGGGATCACTCAGCGGCTGACTCAATCATTGGAGACCGCTCTGGCTCTGGCCGAAGGTGTGGCGGACATCGAGATCGAGGACGGGCCGACGCTCACCTTCTCCCAGCACCTCGCCTGTTCCGAATGCGGGTTGAGCTTCGAGGACCTCCAGCCGCGGAATTTCTCGTTCAACAGCCCATACGGAGCGTGTTCGGTTTGCTCGGGGATCGGAACCCGCTACCAGGTCGATCCCGAATTGGTGGTGTCCGACCCCAGTCTCTCCCTGGGCGAGGGCGCGATAGCGATGTGGTCGTCGCGTCGGATGCGGTACTACCACCGTCTCCTCTCCAGCCTGGCCGACGTGCTCGGTTACTCGATGGACACACCATGGGAGGATCTGGCCGAGGACGTCAGGGAGAAGATCCTCTACGGCACCGGCGACAAGAAGTTCACCGTCGAGTATCTGAACCGATTCGGGAGAAAGCGCCGGTGGGAGGCCAGATTCGAAGGGGCCGTCCCCTTCCTCAACCGCCGGCATGAGCAGGCAGAGACCGACTCGGCGCGGGAGTACTACCAGGAGTACATGGCGGAGGTGCCCTGCGAGGCCTGCGGCGGTGGCCGGCTCAACCCGGTTGCGCTGGCGGTGACCATCGACGGGCGAAACATCGCGGAGGTGTCCGATCTCAGCCTGGGCGACGCCCACGATTTCTTCCAGAGCCTCGAGCTCGACGAGCGGGCGGCTCAGATCGCGGAGCTGGTCTTGAAGGAGATCAAGGCCCGGATCAGGTTTCTCCTCGACGTCGGGCTCGACTACCTGACACTGTCGCGGACTGGGGCCACACTTGCCGGGGGAGAGGCACAGCGGATACGTCTCGCCACCCAGATCGGCTCGGGGCTGGTCGGCGTGCTCTACATCCTCGACGAGCCCTCCATCGGCCTGCATCAGAGGGACAACCAGCGGCTCATCGAGACCCTGCTCCGGCTGCGTGATCTCGGGAACACCCTCATCGTCGTGGAGCATGACGAGGAGACCATTCGCATCGCCGACCACATCGTCGACATCGGGCCCGGGGCCGGCGAGCACGGAGGAGCCATCGTCGCCCAGGGCACACTCGAGGACATCACTGGCGATCCCGACTCGTTGACAGGGGACTACCTGGCCGGCCGTCGCCAGATCGAGATTCCGTTCGTTCGGAGGGAGGGCAACGGGAACAGCATCGTCGTCCTCGGTGCCTCGGAGCACAACCTCCAGGGAGTGGATGCCGAGTTCCCTCTCGGCGTGTTCACCGCGGTCACCGGCGTCTCCGGGTCCGGCAAATCGACTTTGGTGGAGGAGATCCTCTGGAAGGCCCTGGCCCAGAAGGTGAATCGCGCCCGCGTGGTGCCAGGACGTCACAAGCGCATCGAGGGCATCGAGAACATCGACAAGGCGATCGACATCGACCAGTCCCCGATCGGAAGAACCCCCCGGTCCAACCCTGCCACCTACACGAAGCTCTTCGACCACATCCGGACCCTCTTCTCGCAGACCCCCGAGGCCCGTGCCCGGGGTTACAAGCCGGGCCGCTTCTCATTCAACGTGTCGGGGGGGCGATGCGAGGCGTGCAAAGGCGACGGGACCATCAAGATCGAGATGCATTTCCTGCCCGACGTCTACGTCCCCTGCGAGGTCTGTGGGGGCAAGAGGTACAACCGGGAGACACTGGAGATCCTCTGGAAGGGGCACAACATCTCCGAAATCCTCCAAATGTCGGTGGAAGAAGCCCTCGACTTGTTCCAGAACCAGCCGAAGATCGTCCGCATCCTCCAGACGCTCTTCGACGTCGGGTTGGGCTACATCAAGTTGGGCCAACCGGCGACGACTCTGTCCGGGGGTGAAGCCCAGCGCATCAAGCTCGCCTCCGAGTTGGGGAGACGCTCGACCGGCAAGACGCTGTACATACTCGACGAGCCGACGACCGGGCTGCACTTCGAGGACATGCGCAAGCTCCTCCAGGTCCTTCAGCGGCTGGTCGACGCGGGAAACACGGTGGTGATCATCGAACACAACCTGGACGTGATCAAGAGCGTGGACCACATCATCGACCTGGGGCCGGAAGGGGGCAGCGGCGGCGGCCGGATCATCGCCGAGGGGACCCCCGAGGAAGTGGCCCAGGTGGGGGAGAGCTATACGGGTAAGTTCCTCCGCGAACTGGTTGGGGCTTAAGCCAAACTTGCCGACAACAAGGCTAGGTGTTCTTCAACTCATTGGCTTTCGTTGTGTTTCTCCCCACCGTTGTGGGGCTGTACTGGGCCATTCCGTCTCGACTTCGCGTGCACCTGCTGCTCGGTGCTTCCTATGTGTTCTACGGCTGGTGGGACTACAGGTTCCTAGCCCTGATAGTCCTCTCGACCGTCACCGACTTCTGCGTGGGACGGGCCCTGGCGTCAGTGGAGCGGAACACGCGAAGAAGGCAACTTCTGGCGGTCAGCGTGGTGACCAATCTCGGGGTGTTGGCCTTCTTCAAGTACTGGGGATTCTTTGTCGACTCCGCCGCGGCGCTTCTTTCAGAGCTAGGGGCCGAACCGAACCTGCCGTTTCTGCGAGTTCTCTTGCCGGTGGGTATTTCCTTCTACACCTTCCAGACTTTGTCGTACACCATCGACATCTATCGCGGCCGTCTCGAGCCGGAGACCAGCCTCTCGAGGTTCGCATTATTCGTTGCCTTCTTCCCACAACTCGTAGCAGGGCCTATTGAACGCGCTTCGAATCTCCTGCCCCAGATTCGCCACCTGCCAACGAGGGTTTCCCAGGTCGCTTGGGGTGACAGCGCGACCCTGATAGCGCGGGGGCTCTTTCGGAAGGTGGTGATAGCTGACGGTGTGGCACCCATGGTCAATCAGGTGTTCGGGACGCCGACACGCTTCGGGGGTTTGACTATCGCGTTTGCCGTTATTGGGTTCTCTCTTCAGATCTATGGCGACTTCGCCGGGTACACAGATATCGCTAGGGGAACCGCGAAGTTGTTTGGTGTCGACCTAATGGAGAACTTTCGCGCTCCCTACTTCGCTCGAAGTTTCAGCGACTTCTGGCACAGATGGCACGTCTCCCTCTCGACCTGGTTGAGGGACTACCTCTACATCCCTCTCGGTGGCAGTCGCGGCTCCGTCGTTGCTACCTACCGCAACCTAATGATCACCATGGTGCTTGGTGGTCTGTGGCATGGAGCGGGGTGGGGATTCATCCTGTGGGGTGGTCTGCACGGCCTCTATCTGGTGATTGAACGGGTCTTCCGAGAGCGCGGTTACACATCCGGTATTCGCCAGGGTCAGCTCCCGGCGATTCTCGTGTTCCTGGTCGTCACCTTGACCTGGATCCCGTTCCGCTCACCAACCTTCGCCAATGCCGTCGATGTAGTCAGAGGTCTATTCCGACCCCTGGACGGACAGCAGCTCCTCTCGGCTCCAGTGGTGCTTGCCCTCCTCGGCCTCGCAACGATTGCGATCGACATGGCGGTTCTCAAGGGCGAGCTGAACCCTTTGAGGCGGACCGCCCCATTCGTAAGGGGAATCGGATATGGGACGGCGGTCGTCGCAGCTCTCCTGTTCGCCTCGAGGGCCAATGTTCCGTTTATCTACTTCCAGTTCTAGGAGAAGCGTTCGTGAAAGCGAAAGAAGTCGTAGTCGCAGTCGGCATGTTTCTGAGCCTCACCCTGGCTGAGATCGTGCTGCAGTTGGGCGGTACAGCCATTCCAGTGCCCAGCGATTGGCCGAGTGTCGAGGCGGAGCTCAAGAGTGAGCAAATTTCGGAGCTTCCGGATGAAATCGGCATCGTATTTCTTGGCTCGAGCATCACAGAGGCGGCCGTTGACCCCGGCTACCTAGTCGATCTCGGTGTCGTCGACTCGGCTTACAACGCCGCCCTTCCATTCTCGACACCGTCTTCCAATGAGGTTTGGCTACGCGACGTCATCCTGCCTGCGGTCGAGCCGGATGTCGTTGTCATTGGCCTCCCGATTTGGCCGGCCCACGATGACCAGGTGACGGCCCTGGAGCGTGGGTTACAGGAAGCCGCACTAGACGATGGAAACGCAGGACTTGGGGAGTCGGCACTATGGAG
>Ga0299907_10003145_pt1 | contig 10501 bp, 12 predicted proteins | sample RVTome_16_FD_198680 | JGI IMG/M metagenome (GOLD analysis project Ga0299907, IMG submission 198680) | Soil microbial communities from uranium-contaminated site in the Upper Colorado River Basin, Wyoming, United States - RVT152D67 (version 2) ... | reverse complement strand
TGCCCGGCGGGTAAACCTTGACGATCTCCTGTGTGACAGCGCTCCAATCGTCTATTGGGAAGTACACCCACGGACCAGGCGGAACGGGATCGCGACGATGTCGCAACGAACTCATCCCGATCTCCTGTCCCATGCCGTACTGGCACGCTGGTTCCTCGATCACGTCCCCGCTGCCTGCTTCGCGACCGCGAGCGTCCTGAACCGACCGGAGTCGGGAAGCCTCGCTCGCCGCGAGTGGGTGAGCACGTTGGTTGCTCACGCGATGAGCGGCAGTGCGGCCCCGAGCCCCGAAGAAATAGAAACCGCCGGAACCCGAAGGTTCCAGCCCCTTCCGAGACGGAAGGTACAAAGCTTCCAGATCCGCTTCAAGACCGAGATACACAGCGCTCAATTCCGTCGCGTAACGTCGAGCACCCCCCTGGGACTTGCTGTTTCGTCCCGCATTCGTCCCGCGAGCGACCAGGAAACGTCAAGCAACGATCGGATAGGCCGGCAACGAGTTCCCAGGTCAAGACCAGATTCGGATATCGCCGCAGGTAGCGGAATCGGGCCCGAGAACACTCTCGGTCAAGACCCTGGTACCCGGCAAACGCCCTCCGCTATGAATGGCATCCTCAATGTCCGTGCGTGTCCTGGAGGAATGGCCTCCATGGTGCGTCTCCTTCACTTGGGCACGACATCGATGGCATCTTCACCAACAGTGATGATGACTTTTCCCGCAGCCATTCCCGACTCCAGGTAGCGGATGGCCTCGGGGACCTGGCTCAGCGGGAACGTCCTGTCGATGACCGGCGTGACCTTCCCAGCTTCGATGAACTCCTTTAGGACGGCCAGTCGGTCTCCGGGGTCCTTGGCGCCGCGGAAGGGATGCAGCTGGGTTGCGAAGGGCGACATCAACATCAGCTTGGCGAAGCGACCCAGGCTTCCGAACCAACGGTGACCCGCAGCTCCGTACTGGTCGTGCCCGATCAAGACGAAAGTCCCCTCGGGAGTGATCGCGCGCCTGATGTCCGGCCACGGATGGTTCCCCGCGACATCGAGGATGACGTCAAAGCGCTCGCCGCTCCGGGTGAAGTCGTCCAGCGTGTAGTCGAGGACCCGGTCCGCGCCGATCGACCGGAGCATGTCGAGCTTTCTGGCTGCATCCACCCCGGTCACGTCCGCTCCATACGCCTTGGCGAGCTGCACCGCGAAGGTCCCCACCGCTCCACCGGCACCGTTGATCAAGACCTTCTGTCCCGCCCGGACCCGTCCCTCATCGCGAACGCCCTGGACGGCGAGAGAGCCGGACGTGGGGACGGCCGCGGCCTGCTCGAACGTGAGACAGGCGGGCTTCGGCTCGAACCGGCCCTCCGGAACGGCCGCATACTCGGCGAAGGCGCCCCCGTGGCGCCATAGGTTGGCGACGAGGCTCTGACCGAAGACCTCATCGCCTGGCCGGAACCGCGTCACCCTCGGGCCGACCGACTCAACGTGGCCTGCCAGATCCGTGCCCGGAACGAGGTTCTTCGGCCTGCGGACGCCGGCGCCCATGATCCTGAGGACGTACGGCACGCCTCGCATGACGTGCCAGACATCGGCATGGACCGACGCCGCACGAACCCGGACAAGCAGTTGATCGTCCCTGGCCACAGGGTCGTCGACCTCGCGGAGCTCAAGGACGTCGGATGAGCCGTACCGGTTCTGGACGATCGCCTTCATCGTGGACCCTTCGCTGACCGATACTGGAACACGTCGCCGAGCGAGACATCCACCGGGGAATCGGCGAGCGAAGCAGTCGAGCCCTGCGGCCCAGGCTGCTCGAGCCACGATCCTGATTGCCAAGTTCCCATGCGTCAGCAGATGTGGAAGTCGGCCTGCTGCTCAGCGCCGTAGTAGCGCGTGTGAAGGTAGTGGTGGTCGGCGAGTACCCGGAGAGCCTTGGGCACATCGGCTTCGTCAGGAAGGCGCAACCACAGCGCGCATCGATCCTCACGCGCGTACCCTAGGTAGAGTTCCCGCCTTCGACGTCGTCTGCCGCGGAGCCCACCACTTTGCTCGTCACACCCCGGCGCCCCCATGTACGCCTCGTGGTTGTCCAGGATCTGCTTGCCGGTGTAGAGGTTGATGTCTCATGCGCGAACCCGCCTTCAACGAGTGCAGCCTCCGCCCGCTCCGCCTCCTCGGTGCCCGCGAGGATCACGACCAGGTAGCCCTCCGGCCGGAAGTTCCGCGGACGAGACGAAGGGTCGGTGATGTCCATCGGGAAGGTGTTCTCGCTCTCGTCCATGAGCAGACCTCCTGCGGGGAAGATCAAGCGATCAACGCAATGCCCATCGCGAGCAGCCAGAGTGACCACGCGATGTAGAGGACCGGGATCGCCGCTCCGGACAGCTTCCAGCCCCGCTCCTCGTTCGGGCCGAGGAACTCCGTCGAGCCGAGCACCAGTCCGGCGCCGATGACGATCCCTGGCCACCCGAGCCATGTCGGCAACGCCGTTCCCTGGAGAACCCCGATGCCGATCAACACCGACCAGATGCCGGTGAAGAGATAGCCGAGATGCTCGCCGACACCGACTCCGAGGTACTGGTGCAGGGCCCGGAAGACCGCCGCGTGGACCTCCCGCTGCTCGGGCCGAAGAGCAGGGTCCGCGTGAGCGCGGGCGAGCGCGGGCACGACGTAGACCCACCGCAGGAGGCCGAGCATCTGGACGAGACCGGCCAGGACCCCGAATGTCACCGCCACCGGGACGATGCCCGCGAACCCCAGAACCTGCCCGAGCAGCACGGCTCCGGTGATGAGCAGGAGTCCGGACAGCATGAAGGCCCACCACAAAAGGATCAGGCCCGAACCGCCAGCCCGGAAGCGCTCGAGGACCTCGGACGTCGATCGTCGCAGGATGTCCGGGTACTCGAAGCGCTTGCCGAGCAGGGCGAAGTTCGCGTTGAACCAAAGCGGGGCCCCGATAAGCACGACCCCGGCAGCGGTCTCTACGCTCACGCAGCTCTGGCAGCGGTTCCCCGGACTCGGGGAGCCGCTCGGAACAGGCGTGCCAAGAGGAACAAGGTCAGCAGTCCGAAGACGATCGCTCCGCTCGCGCCGAAGATCGGGAACCGCTCATCGATGTTCCTCGAGATCACGTACGAGCTCACGAACCAGCCGAGCGCCCAGGCAGGCGGGTTCGCAACTGCCCACCACAGCGCACCCGAGACCCGGTGTCGTGCGAGCACCAGCGCCTGCATCGTCCCCACCGCGAGACCGTTCACCGCACCCATCAGAGCGAGGTCTCCTCGGCCGATCCCGTAGTCGACGAGGGCCGCTCCCGCGACCAGGCCGACAGCCATCCCGACAATCGTCGCCGGGATCCAGAGCCACGAGACCCGCTGCCGCAAAGCGAACCACTCTGCCGCTCCGATGACTGCGCCCACGATGAGTCCACCGGCGATCGCTGCTCCCACGGAATCGACTCCGTTCACGACCAGGTCTGCGATGTACCCCCCGATCGGGAGGCTGACCAGGATCGCTACTGCCCACAGCCACATCCGACGCGGTGTACTCGTCAGGTCGCCTCGTTCTCCCTTGTCGCGCGAAGGCTGACTACCACGCGGCTGAACAGTCTCCCTGCTTGCAACCAGAACGTCTTCCATGAGCTTTCCTTTCTTGCCGTTCGCGGTGCCAAGACCCGGTGGGTCGATCCGCGCGAGTCGGGAACGAAAGGCCGCTCGGGCATCAGGCACGGAAGGATCAAGCCGGACAGCTTGGTCGAGGTGGCGGATGGCGATCCCCGTGGCTCCTACACTCCCGTCGAGAACGGGGATCACTGCCAGTTCCATTGGCAGTGTACGTCTTTGACGAGGCCTTCTCGCGAGACGTTCGTCGTCGCGTAACGACCAGCCTGCTAGGGCTTCGTCACCCTTGGGTTGGGGCGGTGAGGAAGCGGTCAGTGGGCCGGAAGTACGAAAATCGTGGCCAGGCAAGCGTCAGCGCGAACGCTCTGGTCCCACCTCGCGTCGTGCGACGACGAGACCGGCGTCCCAACCGGGCGCTCGACCGCCGGGTGGCGGCTGCAGATCCTGCGCATCCACGCCAGCGCGCACGAGCAGCCACGAAATAAGCGAGTTGGAGTTCCACATGTCGCCTGTATGCAGCTCGTCTCGGCCCCACACCGGGGTTGGGACGGATGGCACCAGATCGAGGATGCGCTGAGCGCGAGCCAGGTCGCTCGCCGCGCGGACCCGGCCCCCGACCGCCTCGTTCGCATCGGGGATGGAACCTCCGCGCCATCGGCGGATCTCGTACCGGAACAGCCGGAACCGTCCGGCCCATCTCGTCCCGACCGGACCTTCGGCGACGACGCCACGTTCACGTCCGTCGCTGTCCCGAATCGGCGCGGACTCGATCACGAACCGGCCGTCGGAGACGCCCACCTCCAGAGCGGTGTGATACAGGGCGCACCGAGGGCGATGGCCTATGAAGGCTGTGATCGCCTCGTAGACCTTCCCACTCAACCGAACCACGTGCGCGCCCGCGCCCAGAGGGATCCAGTAGAGGTCGATGGCTCCGGGTACGACCGCGGAGGTCAATGCCGGCAATCTACGTGAGCACGCTGCGACTGCCGCTGGCTGCGATCGAGCCGAGCGTGGATCCGCATCATGATTTGGGCAAGAGATCTTCGTTGCGAACCGCGGGCCAACATCACCGCGAGCGGCACCAGCGCCCAAACGCGTCCCTATCACCGGCTCCGCTGGGCAACGAGATGATGGTCGGTGATCTCGGACCGGAAGAACTCGCCCTCATGCCACCGGTCGGTCTCGTAGAACCAGCCGGCGCGGCCGGCGCGTGGGATCGTAACCGCGTCAAAGGTCGCATACCCGGCCGCCTCGAACCCGAACGTGTGGTACTCCCAGCTCCGGCTCTTGGTGGGATCTCCCCACCGGTCGAAGACGACCGAGCGCACCCGGGCGTCGTCGTCGAGCGTGAAGTCGACCTCGAGCTGCGTGTCATCGAGACGGTAGCTCGCAGTGATACGTCTCGGATCGGAAGCGGTCCAGGTGACCCCGAACCGAGGAAGCATCGCAGTCGGCACCCACAGGGCTTCGGCCCCGGCACGGCCGGTCGCACTTCGGGACAGGTCGGGCCCGTCGGCGTGCATGACGCGGATCAAGCCAAGGAGCCTCCAGTCCATCGCCCCCTGTCCGCCCACGTAGTGATCAGAGCCGACAATCACTCCGCCCGCGCGAGCGGCCCACACGAATCCGTGGTGGGGAGCGAGAGAACCTGCCGGGCACGGAACGGTTCCCACGGTCGCCCGAGCTTGAGCGATCCGTGCATCCGGAAGCGCGCCGAGGTCGCCATCGGCGTGCCCGGGCGATCGCGTCCTTGGCCGCTGTACTGCGCAGGGGTGAACAGCGTGAGCGAGTCCCATCGGGACCGCCACACGTGCCCGATCTCCGGTCCGGCATCCAGGATCACGAACCTCAATCCGCGTCGCGCAAGGTGATAACCGATCGCAAGACCGGTTTGGCTGCCACCGATAACGACGACGTCGAACGAGGGCACGATCCCCGAGGTCATATCGTCACCTCCGCAGGATCACGCCGCGACACGTTGAAGCTGAACATCATCCCGCTCTGGGCATGCTCGGCGATGTGGCAATGGGCCATCCACAGACCCGGATTCGAGACGTCGAGTAAGACGTCCACGGTCCGTCCCGCGGGCACGAGCACGGTGTCCTTCCATACCAGGTTGGATTCCAGCTCGCCCTCTCGCGACAGGACGAGGAACCGCCCAGCGCCGTGGACATGGAACGGGTGGTGCATCGGGTGATCCGATTTCATCTCGTTGACGAGTCGGATCTTCACCCGGTCGCCGACCGTGAAGGCCCACGTGATGGCCCCGTTCTCGGCGCCAGTCTCCCTGTCGATGAGCATCCATCTCATGTTGCTGGGCTCCGATGCACGGTTGATCTCCGGCATCAGGTCTTCCCACTCGAGTCCGTCGTTCTGTTCGTGTTCTTGGTGCTCGTGGTGACCGACATCTTCACTCGGCTTTGGCTCGGTCGCCGGTAGGGTCTCTGCGGGCACCAGCTTCATGCCGCACTTTTGGCAGGTGCCCGGCTCTGAGGATGTGACCTCCGGGTGCATCGGACAGACGTAGGAGGCCGGACTCGGCTCCTCCGAACGCACCGGGAGCAGCTTCATGCCGCACTCGGGGCAGGATCCCGGCTCCGACGACGTGACCTCCGGGTGCATCGGACAGGCGTAAGAGGTCGGGGTTTCCGCCTCGGAGTGCACTGGGAGCAACTGCATCCCGCACTTCGGGCAGGTTCCTGGCTCCGACGACGTGACGTCCGGGTGCATCGGACACGCGTAGGAGGTCGCCGGCGCAACGTTATCCCCGTAGAGGAGTGGCATCGAGGCCACGAAGGCGAGCACCTTGTCTGGCGGCCGTTCGATGTCGCCATCGATCGACTGATGCTCAGCGGTGAGCTGGGGGTCGACACGCAGAGCCTCAAATGACGCCGCAGAGGCCGCGGTCGAGTTCCCTTCGACAGTGAACTCGCCAAGGTCGTAGACGTGATCCGGTGTTCGATGCTCGAGCCGCACTTCCCCGGGAGCGTCGAACAGCACGTCGAGAACCGCCCGCTCGGAGGGGGCGAGCATCACCTCGTCAACAAAGGCCTCTTGCTCGTAGCGACCGCTGTCGCCACCGACCAGCTTCATCCGCGCGCCGAGGAGAGCGAAGTTGAAGATCCGCGTGTTCGCCGTGTTGACGAGATAGAGACGAACGACCTCCCCCACGGCCGCCTCGCCCGAGAACTCGGTCTCGCCGTTGATCAGCATCACGTTGCCGAACCGCCCCATCGCGGTGTAGTTGGGGCCGGAACGATGGAACGGCGCGATGTGGCCGTCCTGGACCAGAAGGTCGTCCAGCGTGATGCTCAGCTGACGGTCGACAGCAGGCCAATACGACGCGTCTGAGGGCTCGACGATGATCGTGCCGTACAGGCCCATCTCAAGGCCGAAGTCCTCCCTGATGTGTGGGTGATACCAGTAGAACCCCGCGTCGGGGAACTGAACTCTGTAGGTAAAGGTCCCCCCGATCGGGATCGGTGCCTGTGTTTCGTGGGGAACGCCGTCGTAGCGGTTCTCTAGCCGCAGGCCGTGCCAGTGGACCGTCGCCTCGACGTCGCCGTCGTTGCTTACCTGCACGGTGATCTCCGACCCCTGATCGACATGGAGCGTGGGGCCCGGAATCGAGCCGTTGTACCCGAGCATGCGCAGCTCAGCGTCGTCCAAGCGCTTGCGCACGGGCTCGATGCGAAGGTCAAATCGGTCGCCGTCGTGGAGTCGGACAAGCTGCGGACGCGCCGCTTCTGAGAGTGCCGCCGTCTCGGTCGAGAACAGGTCGTCGGGCTTCGCGGACTTCGTTTCGATCGGGTTGGTGGTTCCGGATATGCGTTCCATCTGTGTTCTCCCTCATGCTTCGTGTCGAGCTCTCTGGGGATGTCGTGTTACCCCCGCACCGACCAAACGTGGTTCCGGATAGCAAGTCAACGCTTGCGTCAGCCGCGGAGCCTGGATCGATGGAGGTCGCCCTGGGCCGGCCCCTTCCACCGGGGCTGGGTTCGCCCTCAGGTTCCAGCCTACGTCTTCGCCCGCAACCCGCACGCCGCGATCGTCCCGCATTCGTCCCGCGAACGACCGAGAGACGTCAAGAAACGGCAGGGTCGGCTGGAGTAACGAACCGACAGGTCACGGGGCAGATTCGGGCATCGGTGCAGGTGGCGGAATCGGCTCCGAGAACACTCTCAAGGTGGAGACGCGGGGGCTCCGCCCCTCGGTACGGAACGGAACCCCAATAAGGAACCCAATAACAGGACTCCTCCGGTCCCCCCGGATCGAGTGACTGCGGGTTCCCAGCGGAGGTGGCGTCCGCCGACGATGTCGGTGAGCAGCTCGGCGAGAGTGATCGTACGGAACCGGAAAATCTCGAACGGCAAGGGCTCGGCGGGGTATCTATCGGATCCCCGGCACGAACTTCCAACGCGTGCGCGCGGTAGTCGCGGTAGCTCGGGTGGCGCTCGATGAGCCATCGCTCCTCGCGGGACGGCGACTAAGGTCCCAAGACGGGCGGAGAGGGGATGATCACTGCCGATTTGCGCGCGCCTCCGAGGAGAGGGAAGGTAGGAGCGTGCGTTGGGTCCGCAGATCGTGCAGCGTCGCAGCGATCCTCTACCTCAGTCTGGTGACGCCGGCGACCCAGGCGTTCGCACAGGACGACGGGCTCGATACAGACGACCAGGTCGTCGTGACCGGGCGTCTCGTGGTGCCAGAGGGAGAGACGGTCCAGACCGCGGTCATCTTCAACGGAAGCGCGCAGATCGACGGGACGGTCGCCGAGACGCTCATCGTGTTCAACGGGCGCACCGAGATCACCGGAACAATTGGTGAGGACGTCATCGTGTTCAACGGTGCCGTCGTGCTGCGATCTGGCTCCCGGATACGGGGAGACGTCGTCACCCGGCAGACCCCGCAGATCGAAGACGGAGCCACCGTGGAAGGAAGCGTCGACGACGTGCAAACCCGGTGGGATTATTGGGACGCCACGTTCGTCGGCCGCTTCGTCTGGTGGCTCGCGTTCAGCGTGTCGACGCTCGTGCTCGGTCTGGTTGTGCTCCTGCTCGCCCCGGGGCGCGATCCCGCAGCAATCTGGGCGCTACGAGACCGCTTGGGGGCGACGATCGGGTTTGGTCTGCTGTGGTTCGTCCTGCTTCCGATTGTCGCCGTCGTGCTATTCGTGACGATCGTCGGGATCCCGCTCGGGCTGTTCCTGCTTCTTGCCCTCGCACTCGTGTACACGATCGGCTACGTGGTAGGTGCGCTCGCGCTCGGCAGGCTCGTCGTCAAGGCGCCTACCTCTCGGTACGTCGCGTTCCTCGCCGGGTGGGTGGTCCTGCGGATCCTTGCGCTCGTCCCCTTCCTCGGCGGATTCGCGTGGCTCGTGGCGACGGTGCTCGGGCTCGGGACGCTGTGGGTTACGGCACGTGCGGCGCCAAGAGAGGTCGGTGCGGTGGCGCCAGCGCTCTCGCCGCCTCCACCCGTCACGAGCTGACCCGTCGAGTGTCCCGCCGCGGGCCGGCCGTAGCGACGGGGTGCCCAACAATCACCGCATCGCGCGGAAACAGCCGCATCGGGGACGCCACGCCTTTCAGGGTGACGAGGCCCGACTTCTCGAAGCGCACTCCAGGGACGCTGTGCCACATCGCCACTCACGACCACTTCGCCGTGCTTGCGCGACCAATCCGAGTCGTGAGGCGAGATTCACGGTCCGTCCATATACGTCGCCGTCCTGGATCACCGGTCCCAACTTCCCGAGCACGAACCGTAGTCGCGTGCGTGGGTCGCGTTTGACACGTCGGGAAGGGTGGTCCAGTTTTCCCCGCTATGGACATTAGACGGATCGCGACATTCACGGGTTGGTTGTGGATCATCACCTTCATCACGTCGATTCCGACGCGGTTCATCCTTTACGCACCGATCCTGGACGAGCCCAGCTACGTCACCGGGGCTGGCGACCTGGCCCTCGCGGCTCTGGCCACGGGTGCGGTGTTCGAACTGATCCTCATCATCTCGAACGTCGGTACGGCCGTAGTGCCGTACTCGGTCCACAAGCGCTACAGCGAAGTCGGCGCCGTCGCCTACGTCTCCGCCCGTATCGTGGAATCCCTCTTCATCGCGATCGGGATCGTCGCCATACTCGCGATCGTCACCCTGAGGCAGGACGCTCCGAGTGGCGCCACTCCCGCCCTCGGCCAGGGGATCGAAGCGATCTATGAGTGGTCATTCCGGATCGGCCCGGGCTTCTTCGTCGGCGTTGGGAACGGACTGATCCTCGGCTACATGATGTACAGGTCCGGCCTGGTCCCTCGAGGTTTGGCGATATTCGGACTTGTCGGCGGATCTCTGATCATCCTGATGGGGATCCTCGTTATCTTCGACGTCATCGATCCTGGAACGAACGCTGGAATGGCGATTCAGGGTCTCATGACGATCCCGGAGGCCTTCTGGGAGCTGTCGCTCGGCATCTACCTCATCGCCAAGGGTTACCGACGTGACGCGCCTGTGCTCGCAGCCGACCCGACAGTAAGAGTCCCGGACTCGCCGAGCGCCATGCGAGAGGGGTCGCGCTAGAACCCTCGGTCTCTCGGGCTTAGGAATAGGGAACGGGCGTAGCCGAATCCAAGGCCAGCAGTGATAGGCCAGACCACGTCTCGACGATGGCGTGGGCGACGGCGCGGTCGCCAGGTTGGTACGACTCCCGCTCGAATCGCAACGTCGAGCCCTTCGCCCACGCATCGGACCACGTGAGGCTCAGGACCAGGAGAGCAGTCAACGCGACGACTGGAACGCTCCGCATCAAGAAGCAGACCTTTCCGCGACCTCTCGGTTCCAACCTAATGGTCAGTGGCGCTTACTCGTCAGGCGCGGTGTACGAATAGGGGCCGTTGTCGGCGAATCGA
>Ga0299907_10003144_pt1 | contig 10501 bp, 7 predicted proteins | sample RVTome_16_FD_198680 | JGI IMG/M metagenome (GOLD analysis project Ga0299907, IMG submission 198680) | Soil microbial communities from uranium-contaminated site in the Upper Colorado River Basin, Wyoming, United States - RVT152D67 (version 2) ... | reverse complement strand
GGGCGTCGGCCGCCTCGTTCCGCGGCACCGACAAGCGTGGCGGGGCGAACGGGGCCCGGATTCGCCTTGCGCCGCAGAAGGACTGGGAGGTCAACGAACCGGCCGGACTGGCCGGGGTGCTACGGACCCTCGAGCAGATCCAACAGGACTTCAACAGCCCACAGCCCGGCGGCAAGAAGGTCTCGCTGGCCGACCTGATCGTTCTCGGCGGATGCTCGGCCGTCGAGCAAGCCGCGAAGGGCGCCGGCCACGACATCACGGTTCCGTTCGTGCCAGGGCGCACCGACGCCTTCCAGGAGCAGACCGACGTGGAGTCGTTCGCCGTGCTCGAACCGACCGTTGACGGCTTCCGCAACTACTTCCGTCCGGGGGAGGCCTTGCCGCTGGAGCACGGGCTCCTGGACCGGGCCTACATGTTGACGCTGACCGCGCCCGAGATGACGGTGCTGATCGGCGGCATGCGTGCCCTGAACGCCAACTTCGGGGAATCGCAGCATGGCGTCTTCACCGACCGGCCCGAGACGCTCACCAACGATTTCTTCGTCGGCCTGCTCGACATGAGCACGGAGTGGGAGGCATCCGACTCGACTGAGAATGTGTACGAGGGTCGCGATCGCAGGACGGGCGAGGTCAAGTGGACCGCCACCGCCGCCGACCTCGTGTTTGGCTCGCACTCCCAGCTCCGAGCGCTCGCCGAGGTCTACGCATGTGACGACTCGAAGGAGACGTTCGTGCGCGACTTCGTCGCCGCATGGGACAAGGTCATGAACCTCGATCGCTTCGACCTCGCCTGATCGACGTTCCGGTCGACCTTCGCCGGCCGACCTGAACGTCGTCAATCTGGCGGCCGTTCGCTTCTTGGGGACCCGCGCCTACACTCGATGAGTGCGCTGCAGAGGTGGCCGCCATGGGCATCCACCTGGTGCCGTCCCCCGCGGCGAGCGAGCGCTGGGCCAGCCCCCGGTCTCCCAACGGCCTGGACCAAGTGCGTCCGCCCCTCCTGGCTGGGTCGGCTCGGTCGGCGGGCTGACCGGCCCATTGAAAAAAAGCGGCTCGTCCGATCCCCATACCAGTTGTAGCGTCGATCTGAACCGACGCCGCAACGTTGGAAGGGGACATGAACACCGATCTCGTGACGCGTGCACAAGGCGGCGACCAGGAGGCCTTTGCCGACCTGGTCTATGCCGTCGGAGATCGGTTCCTTGCGGTGTCGCACCGGATCCTGAGCGACATCGACCTGGCCGAGGACGCCACGCAGCAGGCGCTGCTCAGCGTCTGGCAGAACCTTCCGCAGCTCCGCGACCCCGCCCGCTTCGAGGCCTGGTCGTATCGGCTCCTCGTGCGCGCCTGCTACGCCGAGGGCCGGAAGTCCCGTCGCTGGGCGCCGAACCTGAGGCTGCTGTCGGTTGACGAACCGATGGTGGCCGATGGCACGAGCGCGGTCGTCGATCGCGACCAGCTCGAGCGCGCCTTCCGGCGTCTTTCCCTGAACCATCGGACGGTGGTGGTCCTGCACCACTACCTGGACCTGCCGCTCGACCGGGTTGCCGAAATCGTCGGCGCGCCGCTGGGGACGGTCGGATCGAGATTGCATTACGCGACGCGGCAGCTGCGCTCGGCGCTCATCGCCGACGCGCAGCTGACGGCCCGAGAGGTGGCCCAATGACCGACTTCAAGACCTCCGACGGGGACGTCAACCGCGCCATCCGGTCGTGGCTCCGCGAGGACCGGCACGAGGATGTCTCCCGCATCGCGGGGGCGTTGCTGGACCAGGTGGACACGATCCCGCAGCGCCGCGCCACGTGGTGGCCGGCACGGAGGACACCAACCATGAACAAGATTGTCGGCCTCGGCCTCGCGGCCGCGGCCGTGGTCGCCGTCGTTCTCATCGGCTCCCAGCTCATCGGTTCGCCCACCAACGTTGGGGGACCGGGCATTGAGCCAACCCCCACCCCCGAGCCGTCCCCCTCGGTTGCCGCCGGCCTTCCTGAGGGCCCCCACCTCCTCTTGGACCAGACCGAAGACGGCAGCGACCCGGTGGCGATCACCGTCACCATCGCCGCACCCGAGTGGTTCGGTGAGCCCGCGGAGGGCTTCATATTGTCGGGCGAGAGCGACGCCGATCCACCGGACGGTGCGGGGATGATTGTCTTCGCGGCCCGCGAGTACTACGTGTACGGCGACCCCTGCACCTGGTCGACCACCAGGCCCGACACCCCCGCCACCACGGTCGACGAGCTCGTCGACGCCCTGGCGAACCAGGCGTTGCGGGAGGCATCGGCGCCCGAGGACATCACGGTGGATGGATACGCCGGGAAGAAGATCATCCTCCACATGGCGGATGACGTTGACTTCGATGCCTGCGAGCCCGAATTCACCCTGTTCGGGCTGCCCGGCGATGACCGGGCCCGGTACAGCCAGGGCGCGGGCCAGATCGAGGAGCTGTGGATCGTGGACGTGGACGGCCTGATCGTGGTCCTCGATGGCAATTACTACGCGGATACGCCGCAGAACGCCGTCGACGAGCTGCGAGCCATCCTCGCATCGGCCACCTTCGAGTTGCCCTGACCCATCGCGACCCAGACCGATGCGCGGGCGGCCTCGACGGCCGCCCGCTCTCTCGCCCTAAGCGGGGATTGAATAAACCTGCCCACTGGACGCTCTCAGTGGGTATCGGTCCAGGTTCCGCCCCTCGACGGATGCACATGCGGCCTCGATGGCCGCCGATGATCTTCGCAGGAGGTGCCCCATGTCAGGGACCCGCAGGGGGTTCGGCTCAACGTCGGCTGCACTGGTCGTGCTCGCCATTGTCACCGGCTGCGGCAACGGAGGCACGACTTCCTCGACGTCGCCGTCGTGCTCGGCCGCAGGAGCTCCGGCACCCACCGGTGCCGCCAGCCCCACCGGCTCGGGGCGGGGCGACGTCGTCATCGTGGGCCGGATCGTGACGATGGACGATCCGCCCATCGCGGAGGCGCTCCTCATCGATTCGGGCCTGGTGACCTGCGTCGGCACGCGTGACGAGGTGACGACCGTGGCAGGCGAGGACGTGCCGGTCGTGGACATCGGCTCCAACGTGGCGTACCCGGGCTTCATCGACGCGCACGCCCACTGGATCGGGGATCGCGGCTACTACGGAGTCGATTCCGCGGAGGAGGCGATGGATGCGGCTCTCAGCCGAGGCTGGACCTCGATCTCCGAGCAGTGGGTCAACCCCGAGCGCCTCGACGAGCTGACGGCCCTCGCCGCTCACGACGCCCTGCCGATTCGCGTTGACGCCTATCTCGCCCTGAACTTCGGCGACGAGTTCTTCGGCGACTGGTACGCCGACCGCGAGCCAGGCGCGACGGAAGACCGCCTCCGCGTCCAGGGGCTCAAGATCCATCTCGACGACGGACGGGGCGAGATCATCAACTGGGAGGCGGACGACCTGACGTCGACCATCGGCCGCGCGGATGAGGCTGGCTGGCAGGTCTCGGTCCACACCGTCAGCACCGAGGCCCAGGATCTGGTCCTCGACGCCTACGAGGCAGCGCTCGGCCCGGCGGGTCCGAACCCGTTCCACCACCGCATCGAGCATGCCATCGAGGTGAGCGACGACCAGCTGGCGCGCATCGTCGCGATGGACCTGGTCACCGTCATCCACCCCGACGGTAGCGCCGTCGACTGGGTGCTATGGAATGACTACATGGGCATGGGTGCCGACTACCCCGCCGAGCAATTCGGCTGGCTCGGCCGCTGGCGGGACTTCGTCGACGCCGGCCCGCACGTCGCCGCCGCCACCGACGCGCCCTGGTTCATCCCGGATTTTGTGTTGACCGACGACATCGGCCGGCCCGTGGACCAGATCGCCGGCGGCATGGTGGGCCGAGGTCGGGAATACCCCGAGACACCCGATTGGATCCTCGACCAGCTGCTGACCGCCGAGCAGGGTCTGCGCGCCGTGACCCTGGATGCGGCATACGCTCTCGGCGACGAGGCGCGGCGTGGCCACCTCGCGCCGGGCACGCTGGGCGACGTCACGATCCTGTCCGGTGACGTGTCCAGTGCCACGGCCGACGAGATCCGGGCCATGGAGGTCATTGCGACGATCGTGGACGGCATCGTCGTCTATTGCTCCGACACCAACGTCTGCGCAGGAGGTTGAAGCGACCCGGAGCACTACAAGCAAGTGTTCATTGAGCGCTGTTGTGAAGAATCGCGTTCAGTTATGTGTTCTGATACCATCTCGGTCTGGCTCGATGAGCGCCGGGTCGTACAGGCAAGTGCTCATCTTGAGCACGAAATTGATGGGCGGCTAGCTCAGCTGGTTAGAGCACTTGCTTGACATGCAAGAGGTCACTGGTTCGAGTCCAGTGTCGCCCACCAAGCCCTCGGTCGGTGAGAAGGCAAGCGCCGGGTTGCGCTCACTTACGCTATTGACGGGGCTTCCCCAATACCGAGCACCGGCCCCATAACGGCTAGCACGACGCTTGCGCCTCCGGGGAGTGCCGCCAGGATTGCTGCGCGCGGCGTGTGGACGCCGCTGCTGCTGCCGGCAGCGGAGGCGTTCGAGGCAGTTGGCCTGCGACCTGTCCGGGAACGCCTGGGCCGCCGCCGGCAAGTTCATTGGACGCGGGTCCATGCCCTCACTAGGTACCATGTCGGAAGTATCTCACCTGGGACCCGCTCAAAGACCAGCGTGTCGCGGAACAGGCTCCAGCGGCCACCGAAAGTCTCCCCAAGGCTGTCGCCTTCGTCGAAGGCCATGACGATGTGGTCGCCCTCGACGGAGTAGGTCCCGCTCGCCGAGGATGACTCGATGGCGTTCATCTGAGTGATTCCAACTCGTCCGTCGGGTTCGAACGTGATCGTGAGCTCTCCCCAGTTCTCGTCATTCACCTCTCCAGCGTCGTAGAGATACGGAGAGGCCGCCAGGTCATCCTTTGTGTAGGAGGTCGTGAATGTGCCGACGATTGGGCTATCGATGATTGTGGGGGCGGCAGACGGTGTCGCCGCAGCGACATCGCACTCGACGGCATCCAAGGGCGCGTTTGCGGATGCTCGAAGCGCCTCGATCGCGTCGATCGTCGCCCTGGTCGAGGCGTCCTTTTCAATCTCGTCGTACACCGATTGCACGGCGGTCCTGAGATCCGAGATAGCACCGTCCGGCGCCGTGGTGATCTCCAGACCACGCGCACACAGCTCGTCCACAAGGCGCGCCTCGCTGGCCGGGACATGCGTTGCCGACGCCTTGAACGCCTCCTCTGCGGCTTCGCGCAGGAGCGCCTGCTGATCGGACGTCATGGCCTTGAAGGCCGCGGCGTTTGCGAAGATCACGCCCGGTCGCGGCCAGTACACGACATTGCCGGTCAACGAGTCCGCACCGAAGTCGTACTTCGCACCCGCGATGATCTCAACGTGGGCTTCCATGCCATCGAGGCCGCTTGAGTCGCCCGGCGGGAAGACGACGGGTGTGGCCCCGAGTGCCTCCATTGTCACCTCCGCCACGTCGCCTGCGCGGATTCCGATCCGTGCGCCCTGGTGGGCGGCCAAGTCTGTAAGTGGGCGGGTCTGTCCCAGCGGTCGCCGGAGTGGCCCCTGGATGTAGCCGATGCCAATGAGACCCGCGCTTCGCGTCCCGTCGAGGAGCGCTTGTCCCCAGTCGGATGTGAGGACCTGCTCCTCCAGCTCGTAGCTGTCGATCAGGAACGGAGCGTGGAGGCCGACGAAGCTTCGGACGCCGACCGTATCGAAGGCGCGAGCGGCGACGAAGCCGAGCTGCGCCTTGCCATCGGCGACGTGGTTGATGACGTCGGTCTCGTATGCGGGGACTCCGTGGCCGGGGACGGATGTGTTGTCGACCTTGATCTCGATGGAGCCCTCCGACACGTCGGCAACAGCTGCGGCGAATACGCTCGCCTCCACCGGTGTTCCCTCGCCCGTCGCGATCGTCAGGACCAGCCGGTTCTGCTCGGCCCGGGTATCGCCTCCGCCAGTGTGCTGCCCGGCCGTCCCGCACCCCGCGAGGATCGCGGCGGCCAGCACTCCGGCGCATCGATCGATCCGCATGAACCCTGGCCCTCCTGTCTGAACTGGACACCGACAATGGATCGGCAGCGGAGCATCTCCATCAAGGAGGTCCTGGAAATGTACGGCGCGATGTAGGGTAACCCGGCGAGCGACTGCAGACCGGCTGCGGGTCTGCACTGATGCGAGGTGTGATCCGGGTGCGCGAGGATTGGGCGATGCCGAGCGTTCTCATCGTTGATGACCACTCGCCGTTCCGCGGTGCGGTGCGCGTGCTGCTGGAGCGAGGTGGATTTCGGGTGGTGGGTGAGGCCGGCGACGGCGACGCGGCGATCGACGGGGTCCGGCGGCTCGCCCCCGACGTCGTCCTGCTCGATGTCCAGCTTCCCGGCGACGATGGATTCGCGATCTGCGAGCAAATCGTGGCTGCAGTAGGCGCCGTCGCCGATGGCGGTCCGGTCATCATCCTGACGTCCGCCCGCCCCATCGGCACCTTTCGGCGACGGCTGGCCCGAACACGGGCGGCGGGATTCATCTCGAAAACGGACCTGACAGCGTCGGCGCTGAGTGCGCTCGTCAGAGGTATGTCCGCCCGTGAGCTATAGCCGACGTCGCGTGCTCACGTTGCTCGGCGTCGCCGCTGGGATCGCCTTGGGAGTCGCTGCCGCGAGGTCCTGGAACCCGGGGATAGACCCGAGGATCGTCATTGCCGATCTCGCCGTCGGTTTTGTCTACATCGGCGGAGGAATCGCAGCATGGACGTTTCGTCCCACCAGCGGCGCCGGCCCGCTCCTGATCATGGTGGGCGCGAGCTGGTTTGCTGGAACCATATGGCCGTTCCTCGAGTTCCTTCATCGCGGGCCCCTGTTCCATGTGCTGGCGACTTACCCGACAGGCCGGCTGTCGTGGCGCGCCGGGGACGTCGGCGACCGGATTCGGGTCGTGATGGTCCTGGCTGCGTACGCGGCGAACCTCACCCCGCTCGGCGGCGACGTGGCTGTTGCGTGGGCACTCACAGCCGCGCTGCTTTGGCTCGCGGCGGACGCTCTCCTCAGAACCCACGGGACGATGCGTCGGGCGAAGCTCGGCGCTGGCGCTGGAGCGATCGGGATTGGGCTGGTGGTGTTCGCGGGGGCTATCGGCCGGGTGGCGGGTGCGCCGCTCGGCCTGACCGGCCTCTTCGCCTACGACGCGATACTGGTGGTGACGGGTCTTGGCCTCGCAGGGGATCTGCTGGCGGGCCGCTGGTCGCAAGGCGTCCTGACCCGGGCGGTCGTCGACCTCGGCGACGCGGCGCTCGCCGGAAGCGTCCGCGACCGACTGGCTCGATCGCTGGGCGATCCGTCGCTCTTCCTTGCTTACGGGATGGGCGGCCAACCAGACTCCTTCGTCGATGAGCTCGGCCGGCCCGTCTCGCTGCCCCCGCCCTCCGCCGGCAGGGCGGTCACGCCCATGGTCGTGGCCGGTCGGCGGACTGGCTTCATCGCTCACGACGCGGCGGTGCTCAACGATCCGCGTCTCGTCGAAGCGCTGTCGGCGGCGGCCGGGCTGGCGATGTCGAACTCGACGCTGCAGGCCGAGGTGCGAGCGCGAGTCGCCGAGGTCACCGCCTCGCGAGAACGGCTCGTCCACGCCGCGGATTCGCAGCGCCGTCGCATCGAGCACCGTCTTCAGCTGGGTGCAGCCCGGCATCTCGAGCGCGTTGCCGAAATCCTGGCGCGGGTCGAGCCGGCAGACCCGGCTGCGGAGCGAGCATGCTTCGCGCTCCGGGGCGAGCTCGACCGCGCGCGAAGCGAGCTCGCCAACTTCGCACGTGGCGTTCACCCGGCGACGCTCACGAGCGCCGGACTGACCGCAGCGCTCGCAGAGCTCATTCGCCGGACGCCGCTCAACGTGGAGCTGACTGCAGCCGTCGAGCCGGCAGACCCATTGACCGAGGCGACGCTGTACTTCATCTGCTCGGAGGCGCTTGCCAATGCGGCGAAACACGCCGACGCGGCAAGGGTCGTCATCGAGGTCCGGCAGACCGACGGTTTTGTCCGCCTGGTTGTATCCGATGACGGTGGCGGTGGTGCGCACATCGCGTCCCGCGGAGGGCTCCGCGGGCTCGCCGACCGCGTCGAAGCGCTCGGTGGAGTGTTCGAGGTGGAGAGCGAGCCGGGTGCCGGCACCACGCTCCGCATCGATCTGCCCCAACGTGCGCCCGCGGCCGCCGCGCCGTTGATACCGGCCGGCCGAACGTGACAACCCCGTCAGTCCGACCGGGCGTCGCCGCGCCAATCGCGAGCGGCCCGGTGCGTGTCCCCTCCTGGATGCTGGGACTCGCGCTGGCGGCGGCGGTAGCCGTGGGGCTGATCTCGGTGGCGACGGCCTGGCGATCACCCGGTCTCTCCGCCATGAGCGACTCGGTCCTCGCCACGGCCGTGGCGCTGAGCGCCGGGTACGCCATGGTGGCCGTCGGTCTCGAACACGTTCGGCGCGGCCGGCGCCGCCGGTTCGGTGTGCTTCTGGCCGCCGGCGGCACGCTGTGGCTCCTCGCCGATTGGGCGAATCCCGCCATCGGCTCGTCAGCCGGGTTCACGATCGGGCTCGCTCTCGGCTCCCTTGCTCCGGCGGTCGTGGCACACGCTCTCCTCGTCCTGGGACATGGGCGCCTCCAACAGGTCCCGACAGCGATCGTCGCTATTGGCTACCTGATCTTCGGCGTGGCTCTGGGACTGGTGCCCGCGCTGACCTTCGATGCACGGGCCATCCAGTGCTCGTTCTGCCCGGCGGACCTCATCGCCGTCGCACCCTCAGTTGACGCGTCGGGGGCGTCGGTCGCGTTCGGGACGTCCGCAGGTGCGGCCGCGTCGGTCGTCGTTGCTGTCGTCTTGGCGGCGACGCTCGTCCGTCAGACCCCTGCTGGTCGAATGCTCCGAGCTCCGGTGCTCGTCCCCGGCATCCTCTTCGCCGTTGTGGTCGCCATCGAGCTCGGACGGGCAGCCGGTCGGAGCGCCGCGCCGGCGGACGCTCCGGCTCATCTCCTGCGACTCGTCGAGTCTGCGCTATTGATCGCGGTAGCGGTTGGCGCCGCCGTGGAGTGGCTGCGAGCGCGGCGATCCCGGACCCTGGTCGCGCGAGTCGTCGCCGACCTCGGCCACTCGCCGCCGCTCGGTGGGCTGCGCGATGCGTTGGCGTCGACGCTGAACGACCCGGACCTTCGGCTTGCCTACCCCCTCCCGGGAGGGGTTCACGTCGATGGGTTCGGCCGCCGCCTTCGGCTCGACGCGGAGACCCGGCCGGGCCGTGAGGTCACATCCATCGTCCGCGAAGGGGCAGTCGTGGCACTCCTCGAGCATCGGTCGGATGTCCTCGAGACGGCCGACACCCTTGATGAGGTCGTTCGCGCCGCTCGGCTCGGGCTGGAGCACGAGCGGCTTCAGGCCGAGACTCGCGCCCAGCTGGCTGAGCTCACCGCGGCACGCAGGCGTATTGTGGCCGCGGCCGGCGGCGAGCGGCAGCGCCTCGAGCGCGATCTTCACGACGGCGCGCAGCAGCACCTCATTGCGATCGCAATCGGTACCCGGCTGCTCGCGGCGGAGGCGTCCGGTCTCCGAGAACCATCGGCTGCCCTCGTCGCGGAAGCCGGTCAGGAGATCGCCCTCGCGATCGACGAGCTACGCACGGTTGCGCACGGCATCTATCCGAGCGTTCTCGCCGATGAAGGCTTTGCCGCCGCCGTCGAGAGCCTGGCCGAGGGCTCGACGACGCCGATCAGAATGGGTGACCTCGCGGTGGACCCTCTCGACCTATCGATTGCCGAAGCGGCCTATGCGGTCGTGGCCGACGTGGTCGAGTTCGCGGCCGGGCCGGTCAGCGTGCACGCCGCCCGTCGTTCCGGGTCGCTGACGCTGGTCGTCGAATCGCCCAACATTCCAGCCGACGTCCTTGTCGAGCTCTCCGACCGTGTCGGTGCGGTCGACGGCGTGCTCAGGAGATCCAATGCGAGATCTGGACGGATCGAGCTGGTGGTGGAGATGCCATGCGCGTCGTGATCGCAGAAGACGAGGCGCTCCTGCGCGAGGGCCTGGCACGTCTCCTCGGAGACGCCGGTATCGAGGTTGTCGGTCAAGGCGACACGCCGGACCGGCTGCTGGCCCTCGTCTCGCGGCACCAACCCGACGTCGCCATCGTCGACATCAAGATGCCGCCGACCCACACCGAGGAAGGCATCGTCGCGGCCCAGACGATCCGCCGGGAGCACCCCTCGGTCGCTGTCCTGGTGCTGTCCCACTACCTGGAGTCCCGCTACGCAATGCGCCTGCTCGCAGATCACCCGGAGTCGGTCGGCTACCTGCTCAAGGATCGCGTCTCCAACGTCGCGGTCCTCATTGACGCGCTCCGCCGCGTGAGCGAGGGCGAGTCGGTACTCGATCCGACGATCGTCCGCCGCCTGATCGCGCGTCCCCGAGAGGACGGACCGCTCGCCGAGCTCACCGAACGCGAACGC
>Ga0299907_10003143_pt1 | contig 10501 bp, 12 predicted proteins | sample RVTome_16_FD_198680 | JGI IMG/M metagenome (GOLD analysis project Ga0299907, IMG submission 198680) | Soil microbial communities from uranium-contaminated site in the Upper Colorado River Basin, Wyoming, United States - RVT152D67 (version 2) ... | reverse complement strand
GGAGCGCGGCCAGCGCTCCGCTTCCCTCGCCGAGACGCAAGCCCAGATCGAGGAGCGGCTCCATGCCGAGCTTCTCCAGAAGCAGGGCGTGGCCGGGCTCGGCCGACCGGTGGCCGGCGAGGCAATGCGCGAGCGCGCCCGGGCGAGCCTCCTCGAGCGTGGCCGCAGCCGCCGTGACGACGAAGCCGTCGAGGAGAACCGGGACGGACCGCAAGCGCGCTTCGACGAGCGCCCCAGCGATGGCCGCAAGCTCCGAGCCGCCGACCTGACGGAGCACCTCCAGTGGCTCGGACACATCGGCGACACGTTTCACGGCCGCATCGACAGCGGCGAGCTTCCGCTCGTACGTGGCGTCGTCGATCCCCGTCCCCCGGCCCGTCCACAGCTCGGCCGGCCCGCCGTAGAGCGCGGCGCAGACGGCCGACGCGGCCGTGGTGTTCCCGATGCCCATCTCACCGACCACGAGCAGGTCCGTTTCGAGATCGGCGACGGCTCGTCGTCCCGCCTCGAAACAGCCGTCGAACGCGTCGGGCGTCATCGCCGCTTCGCGCACGAGGTTCCCCGACGGAGATCCGACGCCCACATCGACGACCGCCAGAGATGCGCCGAGCGCATCGGCCATCGCGTTGGCCGTCGCCGCTCCCTCGCGGAGCGCACGGAGGACCTCGGCCGTCACCTCGGCCGGGTACGCGCTGACGCCTTCAACGGCCACGCCGTGGTCGGCGACGAAGACGACGGCGGCCGGAGCGTTCACGCGCGGCGAAGCTGTGCGCTGCCATCCGGCCAGCCACACGGCGACGTCGTCCAACCGCCGCAAGGCACCCGCCGGACGCAACACCTTCATCGCGCGCGAGCGAACCGCGTCCGCCGACGTCGCGTCGGGCTCGGGCAGCCGCGCCAACAGCTCACGCATCGCGCAACACGTCGGCCCCCTGGAGCGGCAGGACCTTTCCCGCCACGACGAGCGCCGTGCGCTCGGCCGCTTGCGCCCAGATGGCGTTGACGCTTCCGAGAAGATCGGAGAACCGGCGGCCGAGCGCAGACTCGGGGATCACCCCGGAGCCGACCTCGTTCGTTACGGCAACGACCAAGGGCGAGCGTTTCGCGGCGAGCTCGGCCGCCGTCCGTGCCCGCGTCTCGATCTCTTCGTCGGCGAGCTCGAGCTCGATAAGATTCGAGACCCAGAGCGTCAGGCAATCGAGAAGCACGGCCGCGTCGTCCGGCGCCGCCAGCAACACCTCCGACAGCTCGAGAGGCTCTTCCACGGTCGTCCACGATCCCGGACGATCGGCCCGGTGACGTGCGATGCGCGCACCCATCTCGTCGTCGCGCGCCTCTGCGGTAACGATTGCAACCACAGGCGCTTCCTCACGCGACACGAGTTCGGCCGCCAGCCGGGACTTCCCGCTGCGCACACCACCGACGAGTAGGACGAGCGGCATCAGAAATCGATGCCCCGTCGAGCGGCGACGCCCCGGTCGTAGGCGTGCCTCACCTTCGACATCTCCGTCACCGTGTCGGCGACGTCGACGAGGGCCACCGGTGCGTCGCGTCCGGTGACTATCACGTTCACCCCTTCGGGCCGCGTCCGGATCGTCTCCACGACGTCATCCGTGGAGATCCACCCCCAGTTCATCGGATAGGTCGCCTCATCGAGCACGACCAGATCGAACTCCCCGGACGCGATCTTCGACTTCGCCGCATCCCAGGCCTCACGAGCGATGTCGGCGGCTCGGCCGAGGTCGTCGGAGTCCCAGGTGAAGCCCTCGCCTATCGTCTCCCAGTCCACGCCGAGTCGCCGTGCGACGTCTTCTTCCCCCGCCCGCCAGTCCCCGGACTTGATGAACTGCACGACGGCCACACGCCACCCACGCGCGACGGCGCGCAGCATCGTCCCCATGGCCGCCGTCGTCTTGCCCTTCCCGTCCCCGGTATGCACCAGGACGACCGACGCGGCGTGCACGGAACCGGGTGGTGGTGCGTCTTCCGGCGGGCGCTCGGTCACGGTAGCGTCTTTTCTCGCGTGGCGATGACGACGACACGGCCCTGTGCGTCCTCGGAGATCCGAACCGATGCGCCGAAGTTCGTGTGGATGAGCTCCGGGGTCAACACCGCCTTGGGCGATCCGAAGGCCACGGCTCGGCCCCCGTTGAGCAGAAGGAGCTCGTCGGCGAACTGCGCGGCCAGCGTGAGGTCGTGCATCGCGCTGAGCACGGTGAGGTGTCGCTCGCGCCGGAGCTCGTCGACGAGCTCCAACGCCTGCTGCTGGTGGCCGATGTCGAGCGCCGCCGTGGGCTCGTCGAGCAGCAGGACCGGAGCCTCCTGCACGAGGGCCCGGGCGAGCAGAGCACGCTGCATCTCTCCGCCGGACAGCGTCTCGAGCCGGCGCTGCGCGAAGCCGCTGAGCTCGAGCCGCTCCAGCGCGTCGTGGACCATACCGAGGTCGGTGGACCCCTCGTAGCCGAGATAGGGGATGTACGGCGTCCGGCCCATGAGGACGTAGTCCGTAACCGTCATGCCGTCCGGGGTCACCGGACGTTGCGGCACGTAGGCCACCAGCCGCGCCAGGCGCCGGCGGTTCAAAACGCCGATCGGCGTGCCGTCGAGGCGCACGTCGCCCGAAGCCCGGGCGAGCCCTATCACCGTCCGCAAGAGCGTCGTCTTTCCCGCACCGTTCGGGCCGATCACACCGACCCACGCTCCGGCCCCCACGCGCAGATCGAGACGGTCCAGCACCGTGGTCCCGTTGTATGCGACCGAAGCGCCCTCGACGACGACCGGATCCTCCGTCGTGACCGTGAGGGTCACATCGACCTCGCGCGGCGCAGCACGATCAGGAAGAACGGAGCGCCGAAGAAGGCGGTGACGACGCCGATCGGGATCTCGGCCGGAGCCAGCACGGTTCGAGCGATGAGGTCGGCTCCGACGAGGAACGTCGCGCCGAAGGCGATCGACAACGGCAGGATCAGTCGGTAGCTCGTCCCCCAGACGAGCCGGATGGTGTGCGGGACGATGATCCCGACGAACGCGATGAGCCCGCTCACGGCGACGGCGGCCGCCGTGCCCATCGTCGCCGCGAGGACGATGATCAGGCGTACACGAGTGGCGTTGATGCCGAGCGCGTCGGCCTCTTCGTCCCCGAGGGACATGACGTCGAGCAGCCGGCGGTGCAGCAGCAGCGCGATCCCGCTCACGGCCACGTACGGCAGGACGAGCAGCACCTCGCGCCAGCCGACGGTCGCCAGGGTGCCGAGGATGAAGACGTAGACCTCCTGCACGGTGTCGGCGTTTCGTTGCTGTACGTAGGTCTGCGCGGCCGTGAGGAACGACGCGACGGCGACGCCGGCCAGGATCAACGACACGGTGCTCCGGCTACGCCCCGCGCTGCGCCCGAGCAGGTACGTACCGGCCACGCCGATCAGTCCGCCGGCGAAGGCGGCGATCGGAAGCGGATCGACGGGCCATGTGTCCCGCGGGATGTAAGCGATGGCCACCGTCACGCCCAGTCCGGCCCCGGCCGCCACGCCGAGCAGGTACGGATCGGCCAGCGGGTTGCGGAACGCTCCTTGGTACGCCGCGCCGGCCATCGCCAGCATCGCCCCGACCAGTCCCCCGAGCACCACGCGGGGCACACGAAGCTGCCACAGGATCGCAGCCCCGCGCTCGCCGAGCCCGGACGTGACGTCGACGAACGGCAGGCGATCGATCAGCTCGACCAGAACGTCGCCGGGCGACAGACGCACCGCACCGACGAGCACCCCGGCCAGACCCGCGACGCACAGCCCGAAAACGGCGGCGCCGACGAGGCTCAGCCGTAACCGCGCGGGCCGAAGCACGGCGCGGGCCGGCACAGCCTCGGCCACGGCCATCAGGTCTTCGCGGACTCCAGCTCGTCGATCTCCCGTACGACCGTCTCCAACAGCTCCACGATCCTCGGCCCCCACCGGGACGCGACGTCGTCATCGAGCTCGACCACGGCCCCCGTCCGGACGGCGCTGATCTGGTTCCACCCCGGACGCTGCGCGACCTTCTCGGCCGTTTGTCCGCAGCACTTCGTGTCGGCGAGGAAGATCACGTCCGGATCGGCCTGGACGACGTACTCGGCCGACAGCTGTGGATAGCCCGCGTCGGCACCCTCGGCGGCGTCGGCGATGTTGCGCAGTCCGGCCAGCTCGTACACCTGGCCGATGAACGTCTTGGAGGTGACGCTGAACAACTTCTGATCGAGCTCGTGGTAGTAGGTGAGCGTCCGTTCGGGCGCCGGCCGTGCGAGCCGGTCGATCTTCGTGGACATCGAGGCCACCAGGCTGGCGGCTTCCCCAACGTGTCCGGTCGCAGCTCCGAGCTGTTCGATCTGCTTGTACGAATCATCTAGCGTCGTAGCCGCGGGCTGTTGAAGCGTCGGGATCTTCAGGACCTGCAGCGACTTCACGATCTCGTTGACGTCATCGGACAGCACGACGAGGTCCGGCTCCCGTTGGGCAACGGCCTCCGCGTTCGGCTGGAACCCCGAGAGCTTGGTCTTCGGCGCGTCGGGCGGATAGCTCGATTGATCGTCAACGGCCACGACCTGTTCGCCCGCGCCTATCGCGTACAGCATCTCGGTGCCCGTCGGCGAGAGGGAAACGATCCGCTGCGGACGCTCCGGCACGAGCACCGAGCCGTTGGCGGCCGCGATCGTGACCGGGAAGGTGGCCGACGTCGTTCCTCCCGACACGTCGCTCGACTCCCGACCGCACGCCGCGGCGACGAGTCCGAGGGTCACGCTCAGCACGACAAGGCTGCGTCTGGTCCTCATGCGCCCACCTCCGCGTCCGCGCATCGGTGTCGCGCCGACGCGACGAGAGTCGTTACCCGGTGGCGGCGTGCGGAGTCTGAGCCCGTATGTCCACCGCAGATGTCGGAGATCGAGTGCAGCGACGCCGGCGGTGTCCCGTGCGGTCCGAACGTCCAGTAATCGACCGAGCCGTCACGGATGACCCGCTCACTGGGGTAGGTCTCCCCGTGATGGATGACGTCGTCGCCGTGCTCCTGGATCCAGTACGACCACGACGCCGTGACCCCCGACGCGGGCGTGCAGAAGCATTCGTCCGGATCGGAGGTCTTGCACCCCTCGCCGTCGAGCCAGCAGATCCCCTTTCCTTCCGGGAACCGAGCCGACCTGTACTCGAATCGACTGCGCTTCACCAGCTCGAGGCCGTCGATCTCTTCGCCGGTGAAGGCGACGCAATCCGTCAGCGTCCCGAGATCACCGTGCTGAACAACGACACCCGCGTGATGCACCGGACGTGCCATCGCATCCCCACCGGCAAAGACCGCTGCGGCGATGATCACCACAGCTACTACGAGATTCGCGCCTCGGCGCGTAGGACGATCCACCCGCTCCACCTCCTCATTCCTCGAAGGAGTTCGCGGAGCTTCTGCGGCGGCGGGTCGTCCTGGCTTACATGTCGAGCTCGATCTTCCGGGCCCACATGCTCACAGTTGCGGGACAGCGCCGGACTCCAACCGGCTTCGCCACTTACGCCCTGACCATCCGGGGTGCAGGGCACCAACCGCGTCTGCTCTTGCTACGAGCGGACGCTAACACACCCCGGGTCAAGCAGCGACGGCCAGACCCGTGAGGTACATCACGAGAACGCCGGCGGCGAAGCCGATGGAGTTCAGTGGCGCCGAGAGGGGCTTGCCCTCACGCGTGAGGAGCTTGCCGATCTCCCAGACGACCTGGACTATCGCGCCGGCACCGATCGACAGAAAGAGCACGGCGAGGATCGGCGAGTACCCCAGCCCACCGGACCACGTCCCGATGATCGTCGGAACACCGGCGATCAACCCGAGACCGGCGAGCTGCAGCAGCGTGGGCCGCGCGCGCGCCAGCGGCGTCACGATCCCGAGACCTTCGGTCACGTTGTGCAAGGTGAACCCGAGGATGAGAAACGCCGTCAAACCTACCTCGCCCAGCGCATAGGCCGCGCCGATGGCCAGACCCTCCCCGAGGTTGTGCAGCCCGATCCCTACGGCGATGAGCAGAGCGACGTAGAGCGGCGAGAGATCGCCATGCCGTCGCTGGCGCATCCATCCGTCGAGCGCGTACAGCGCGGCGAGCGCCACGACAACACCGATCACGATCAGGCCCAGACCTTGGAAGGCGCCGGCGACACCCTCGGACGCTTCGAGCGCTTCGTCCAGGGCGTCGACGGCGAGGAACACGAGCAAACCCGCGGTGAGCGCGAGGAAGAACCGCACCCACTGGTCCGGAAGGCGCCTGACGAACGGGAGCCACGTCAGTCCGAGCAGGACGGGGATGACGCCCACGAAGATGCCGAGCAACGTGAAGGTGAGCAGCGTCTTACCCGTCGTCTCCGGCGTCTCCACGGCCACGGCGATCTCGTGGGCGAAGGTCACACCCGTCGACGAGATGAGGGTGACCTCGTGTGCCTCACCTTCGCCCCATGGATACGGGATACGGATCGTCGCGCGACCGAGACGCTCGATCGTTGCGTCCCCGTCGATCGTGAAGTTCCAGTACGCCTCGTCCACCAACACTTGAGCAACGGTGACCGGATCGGGGCCCCCGTTGCGCACGGTGAGCACGATCCCCGTCGGCGACTCCAGGACGGCACGCTCGACGGTGAGCTCCTCGACGGGCGGGAACTCCTCTCGTAAGCCGGACAGGGGATCGATCCGGACGAACGCGAAGAGCAACGCGCCGAGGACGAGCAGCGGCAGGATCCCCAACAGCCACCGCGGGGGCCCGCGGCGCGGCGGCGCCTCCTGCGTCCGCGCGCTCACGGCCGGCCCTCGACCACGTCGAAGAAGCCCATCCAGCCCAGCTCGACGAACTCCGTCTGGTGGGCATGGAACATGTGCATCCCCGGCTCGTAGCCGCGGAAGTTGAACTCGAGGATCCCGCGCTGCGCTTGGCACTGCATGATCGTGTCGGTATGCACGGTGGGCACCAGCGACGTCCCCGTGTCGTAGTAGTCGAAGAAGTTACCGTGCAGATGGAACGAGTTGATGGGATCGAACTCCGTGAGGTTGACGAGATAGACCCGGATGTCCTCGTCGTTACCGACACGGATGGGCGCAACCTGATAGCCGAAGGCGATCGAGTTCACCGCGTACACCTCGTTCTCACCATCGAACGTGGTGTCGAAGCCGTTCATCACCATGACCATCTCCCGTACGTTGGCTTCCCGCGCGCCCTCGTAGGACCGACGCCGGGCCGCGTCGGCCTGGTCGGGGTGGCGCGCCGGGTCGGGGTCGATGACGAACGCCCCATACAGACCCTTGTGGATGTGACGCTTCAGGGGGGCGGAGTGACAGTGATAGAGGTGGCACCCAAACGGGAATGCATCGAACTCGTACACGGTGCTGTCGCCCGGCATCACATCCCCCGCCCCGATGCCGGGGACTCCGTCCATGCGCGCGGAGTGCAACCCGTGGAAGTGGATCGTATGCGGATGCGCCCCGCCGTTGACGAACTCGATGCGTAGCCGATCGCCCTCCGTCGCTCGCAGCGTCGGCCCCGGGATACTGCCGTTGTACGTCCACGCCGGGAAGAACACGCCCGGCGCGATCTCGACCTCCTTGTCGATGGCGACGATCCGGTACTCGCGAACCGTCTGGTCTCCACGCCTCGAGACCTCACCCAGGTCCCAGTCGTACAGGATCTCCGACGGATCGAACCCGTTGCGCGCATGGTCGACCGTGCCGATCGTGCCCATGCCGCCGTGGGCCGTCGCCTCACCGTGACCCGTCCCCTGGCCGGCGGCCGCGCCGTGCCGGTGCTCCTCGGCCCGCCCAACGCGTCCGAGCAACCCACCGCCCACGACGGCGGCCGCACCCACACCGCCGGCTCGAAGCAGCTCGCGTCGCGACACCTTTCTCACGAGATCACCCCTCCGCTGACACTTCGACGGCACGGGCCGCATCGGCCCCGATAACGTGCTCGCGTCCATCGACGCGCGCGCGCACTCCTCCTCCGAACGGGATCTCTTCGACCACCTCGATCGCCACGCCCGGACGCAGGCCGAGCTCGTCGAGATACCGGAGTAGCTCCGCGCTGCGGTCGTCGACTCGCCGCACGACGCAGCGCTCACCCGGTGTCGCATCGACGAGCGACGGGTAGCGGTCCTCGGTGAGAACGAGCCCCGGGGTCGGTATGGGATGTCCGTGCGGGTCCTCGGTCGGATAGCCGAGCAGCTCGTCGAGGCGCGACTCGAGGTCTTCGGAGATGACGTGCTCGAGGGCGTCGGCCTCGGCGTGGACGCGGTCCCACGGCATGCCGACGACCTTGCTCAGGTAGAGCTCGAGCAACCGGTGGTGGCGGATCATCTCGACGGCCTCTCGCGCTCCCCGCCGCGTGAGACGAACGCCGCGATACGGACGGTGCGCGACGAAGCCGAGGTCGTGCAACCGCCGCAGCATCCCGGAGACCGATGCGGGGGTCACGTCAAGCAGCCGGGCGACGGCCGAGGTCGGCACGTCGTTGCGGCTACCGCCGAGCTGGTAGATGGCTTTGAGATAGTCCTGGACGGCGGTGGTCTCGGCCATATTTAGGGATACCTAACTTCATTGTTAGGCATCGCTTGCCGACGCGCAAACGGGCTTACTCGAGGAGCAGAAGAAGCGCCATGACGGCGACGCCGGCCAGCACACCGACCAGCTGGACGAAGGAACGGCCGACTTCCGGCTCCTTGTGGAGCTCGGGGAGAAGGTCCGTGCTGGCGATGTAGACGAACGCGCCCGCCGTCAGCGGCACGACGACCCGCTCGACACCCTCGATCGACCCGGCCAAGACGAGCGTGACGACGGCGCCGAGGACGGCCGCGAGCCCCGACAGCATGTTCAACACGAGGGCCCGCCTCGGCTTCAAACCGGCCCGGACCAGGATCGCGAAGTCACCGAGCTCCTGCGGGATCTCGTGCAACACCACGGCTATCGCCGTCGCGATACCGAGCTTCGTCGAAACGAGAAAGCTGCCGGCGATGAGGGAACCATCCACGAAGTTGTGCAGGCCGTCCCCGACGATGTTGGTGACGGCTACCGGGTGGACATGCTCCTCGCGCGGGAAGTGCGCATGGTGCCAATGCAGAACCTTCTCCAGAACGAAGAACGCGATCACACCGCCGAGAAGCGCGAAGGAGGCCGTGAGGTCGAACCCGGTCTCCGATTCGGCGATCTCGGGCAGGAGGTGGATAAACGCGTCTCCGAGCAGCGCCCCGGCGGCGAAGGCGATAAGGGCGAGCAGCGCACGCTCGAGCGTGCGCGGCCTGACGACGAGCGTCACCGCCCCGATGAGCGACAAGCCGCTCACCGCCGCAACGGAACCGAGACTGCCTGCCCAGGGGTTCAGTGGCGCCCTTTCTGAGAACGAGTATCATTATAAACATGTCGGACCCTAGGCGTCGCCTCGAGCAGGCACTTGCGGATGCCGGCCTCCGGGTGACACGACAGCGATCGGCCATCCTCGCTGCATTGCAACGCAAGGACGGCTTCACGACAGCACAGGATCTCTTCCACGAATTGCGTGGGCGCAATGGGGCCCCCGGACTCGCGACGGTGTACCGAACGCTGGCGACCTTGGCGTCCACGGGAGCCCTCGACACGAGTGCTCGTGACGGCGAGCAGGTGTTCCGCCTCTGCAGCCCCCGTCATCACCACCATCTCGTGTGCGAATCCTGCGGACGGGTCGAGGAGGTCGCGTCCGAGCAGGTCGAGTCGTGGGTGCGCCAGCTGGCGCGCCGGCGCGGCTTTCGCGTCACCGGTCACACGGCCGAGGTATACGGGATCTGCCGGGCGTGCGCTTGAGAACTAGCTTTCGATGCTCGTTCGCAGCTCGTCGTCCGTGAGGTTTCCGAAGATCCCCGGGCGTTTCGCGAGGTAGTCGACGATGTCGGCGCTCGTCATCGCGTGGGCTTCGCGCAGGCCTTCGGCGATGTGGTGCAGATAGGCCGGCGACGGAGTCGACCGGCTCGCGCCACGGTGTTGCGTGAACGTGAGGACGGGGTAATCGTCCACGGACCCGAGCGCGAGCACGAGACCGTACATGTGCTCCACGCCGATCACCCTCTCGTCGCCTTCCCAATCGGCCAGCGTTACCTTGCCGGGCACCAACCAGTTCTCCTGCGCTACGACGTCGCCGAACTGATCGGCCGTGATCAGGTACAGGCGGGCTTTCGAGGACGTCTCCGAGTCCGGGTCGACGAACGCGACGCCCCCGCCCCACGTGCGGGACGTACCGCCGAACGCGAGCTCACGCTGGATCTCCCAGGGACGGTCGTCCACGGGATCGGATGCGTCACGGGAGCCGGGATAAGCATGAGTCGCACCTTCGGGAGTTCCACCGCGAAGGTAGAAGCCGAAACGCGCGCGGCTCAGGTTCGACCCGTACGCGGCATACCACACGAGCCGGCTCACGCCGAGTGCCTGATCACCAGGATGTCGCCTTCCTGGACGTCGTAGTCCTTGCCTTCGATGCGCACGAGCCCGCGTCGCC
>Ga0299907_10003141_pt1 | contig 10502 bp, 12 predicted proteins | sample RVTome_16_FD_198680 | JGI IMG/M metagenome (GOLD analysis project Ga0299907, IMG submission 198680) | Soil microbial communities from uranium-contaminated site in the Upper Colorado River Basin, Wyoming, United States - RVT152D67 (version 2) ... | reverse complement strand
AGATGCGGGCGATGGCCGCGATGATCATCCCGCTCGGGCGGCCGGCGACACCGGAAGAGGCCGCGGGCCCTGTCTTCTTCCTCTGCTCGCCGTGGGCCGACTACGTCCACGGGCAGGTGCTGAACGTGACCGGCGGCCAGTTCGGCGGCATGTTCACGTAGATGGGCCTGAGTGTCGGGGATCGGGCGCCCGACTTCGAGCTCGATGGGACGGAGGGGCGCTTTCGCCTCTCCGACCATCGCGGCGAAAGGGTGGTCCTCCTCTTCTATCCCGGCGACTTCACGCCGGTCTGCACGCGCCAGTTCTGCTCCTACGCGGAGCGCGCCGAGGACATGTCGGCGCTCGACGCCACTGTGGTCGGCATCTCGGCGCAGGACGTCGACTCCCACATCTCCTTCCGCGACGAGAACGACGTGCCGGTGCCGCTGCTGGCGGACCCGGACAAGCAGGTGGCGAAGGACTACGGCGCGCACGCCCCCGTGGTGGGCACGCGGCGCGCCGTGGTAATCGTCGACAGCGAGGGCAAGGTCGCCCACAAGCAGGTGCACGCGCTCGGCCTGGACTTCCAGACCGTGGACGACATCCGCGAGGCGCTCGCCGGCGTCGCTTGAGCCTGGGTCCCCGGCGAGCTAACGTCTGGGCGTCTAACGCAGGAGGGTGTCATGTATGCACGCATGACGAAGTTCGTGGGCCTTCCACCCGAGCGCATCGACCAGGCGCTCGAGGAGTTCAAGGAAGGCCAGCTGGGGGAGCTCGAGGGCCAGGAGGGCTTCCAGGGCATCATGGTCCTCGTCGACCGCCCGGCGGGAACCGCCGCGGCGATGTCCATGTGGGACTCGGAGGCCCACATGAAGGCGAGCGAGCGCACGGCCGAGCGCGCCCGCGAGAGCGCCGTGGCGCTAGCCAAGCCGGAGCGCTTCCCGGTGGTCGACCATTTCGAGGTCGTGCTTCAGCGGATGGGAGACACGGCGGCGGTCTGACCGTCGCCTCGCTGTGTCATTGAGGGGCCTGTCCCCTCAGTGACACACGCCGGTCCGATCCTGCTCGTCAGCGTCGTGAAGATCGGCGGCCATGCCCCGCGAGATCCGTAGAGCGGTCGAAAAACGTCCGTCTGACGGAACTCGCGATCGAGATCCATCAGGGCTTCGGCCGCCTCTCCTCCGACAGCGGCTTGCCGGTCTCCTCGTCCGTGAGCCCTGGCGGCGGCCAGGGACCGAACCAGTTGTCGCGCGCGCCGTCGATCGTGAAGATGCAGCCCGAGTAGTAGTCACCCGCGGGTGAGGCGATGTAGGCCACGAGCCACGCCTGCTCCTCGGGTTCACCCAGGCGTCCCAGCGGAACCGTCAGCGCGACCGAGCGGTGCACCGGCTCCGGGTACTTCTTGATCGCCTCGGTGGCGAAGTGCCCGGAGGCAATTGCCGTCAGCTTGATCTGGTGGCGGGCCCACTCGATCGAGAGCACCCGCGTGAGGTTCTCGACCGCCGCGCGGGCCGCGCTCGAGTGCGCCATGCCGGGCAGGCCATGATGCGGCGAGAGCGTCACGTTCACGATCTTCCCGCCGCCCTGGGGGATCATCGCCTTGGTCGCGACAGCGTGGGTCATCAGCCAGGTGCCGATCAGGTTCAGGCGAACAACGGTCTCGAATCCCTTCGGGCTGATGTCCTCGGCCGGGGTCATGTACTGGCCGCCAGCGTTGTTCACCAGCAGGTCGATCCTCCCGTGGCGCTCGAGCACGCCGTCCACGAGCGCGTTCACCTGCTCCTCCTCGCGGATGTCACAGACATGCGCGTGCGCCTCGCCCTCGCAGAGGGCGACCGTCTCGTCGAGCGGCTCCTGCTTGCGGCCGCACACGACGACCGTCGCGCCGAGCGCGCTCAGCTCGAGGGCGGTGGCGCGGCCGAGCCCCGACCCACCACCCGTGACGAGCACGACCTGGTCCTTGAGCAGCTCGGGCGCGAAGATCCGGGACGGCACGGGCGGGAGCCTATCTCCGGGTCACCAGGTAGGTTCGCCCTGTGATCGCGGAGTCACAGCCCGCGAAGCTGCCTCTGCCCGGCGGCCGCGAGGGAGCCACGGTGCGCCTGCACCCGCTCATGACCGGCGAGATGCCCGGTCCGCCGCAGTGGTTCGAGTTCGAGGGCGGGCGGATGGCCAGACTCCATGCATACGGGCTGTTCGCAGACCGCGACGAGTTCCTGCGCATCCCCGTGCCCGCCTTCCTCGTGGAGCACCCGTCCGCGGGCGCGATCCTGATCGACACCGGTCTTCACCCATCGGTGGCCATCGACCCGAAGCAGAACTTCGGCCGCCTGCTCGGCTGGAACTACCGCGGGCTCAAGATGACCGCGCAGGACGCCGCGCCTGCCCAGCTGCGCGCCCGTGGCCTCGAGGCCGCCGACGTGAGATTCGTCCTGATGACTCACATGCACGTTGACCACGCGAGCGCGATCTCGGAGTTCCCGAACGCGACCTTCGTCCTGTCCAAGCAGGAGTGGGACGCGATGATCGACGGGAAGGTCACCGAGGGCTACGTGAAGCGCCAGTTCGACTACGCCTTCGACTACCGGACGGTCGACTTCGAATCGACCGAGACCGAGTCCTTTGCCAGCTTCGGGCGCTCGTTCGACCTCTTCGGCGACGGCAGCGTGCGCGCGGTCTTCACTCCGGGCCACACCCACGGCCATATGTCGTTCGTCCTGCGACTGCGCGAGCGCGAGGTGCTGGTGGCGGCCGACGCCATCTACACCGGGCGGACGCTGAACGAGAACATCCTGCCCTTCGTGATGGCCGACGAGCACCACTTCCGCCGCTCGCTGAAGGAGATCCAGCGCTTCCGCGAACAGACGCCCGGGGCGCTGATCATCCCGGGGCACGACTGGGACAGCTTCATGAAGCTGGATCGGGTCTACGAATAGAGCTAAGCGGGGCCCCTGTCGCTTCTTGCTGTGCGAATTGCCGCCGGACAAGCTCGGCGGACAGCGGTGGGTAGGCGGCCCGTCGAACTTCACGCGTGCTTTCTAAGCGGACACAATCCCAGCTGGCTGTTCCCAGGCAACAGCTAGTTGGGACAGCCGGCGCGCTCACGCTCGGCGTTTACCAGGGGGCCTGGCCCCTTGGTAAACGCGCTCAAGCTCGGCGGACCCTCACCCGCGCTGTTCGCCGAGGCTGCCTGCGGCAAGCGGCAGGGGAAGCGGGGCTGGCTAGCGCGGCGTGACGGGCCTGCGGCCGGCGGCCTCGGCGGCCTGGCCGGCGGAGCGGCGGGCCGAGCGGGCGGCAACGATCGCACGCTTGCGGCCGTCCGCCTCGCGCAGTGCCGAGTGCAGCTTCTTGATCTCCACCATCACGGCGTCGGCCGCCGCCTGCGCCTGCTCGCGGGTGGGGTTCTCGACCTTCTCGAAGCGGATCGGGTCGCCGTACTGGACGGTCACCTTCGGGAACTGGAGCCGCTTCCAGTTGCGCGCGCGCTCCGTGCCGACGATCGCGCTCGGCACGACCGGGGCGCCGGTCTCGAGCGCCAGGCGGCCGATGCCGGGCTTCGCGTCGCCCAGCTCGCCGGTGCGCGAGCGGCCGCCCTCGGTGTACATGACGATCACGTCTCCGCGGCCAAGGACTGCCTTTGCGGTGTCCATCGACTGCTCGTCGCGGTGCCCGCGGCGGACCGGGAAGACGCCGCCGTGGGTGTAGATGAACTGCATCGGCCGCGCGAAGAGCTGCGACTTCGCCATGAAGTGGACCTTGCGGCGGATGTACACGGCGATGAAGAAGTGGTCGAGGAACGAGAAGTGATTCGGCGCCACGATGGCCGGGCCGTCGACGGGCACCTTGTCCGAGTCGATGCAGCGGGCGCGGAAGAAGAACAACAGGTACGGCGTGAGTACCACGCGCACGAGCTCGTAGACGAAGTCGGGACGGCGCTCGGTCGTGCGGCGATAGAAGCGCGCGAAGTGCTCGGCGGGCCGCGAGTCCTTGTACACCTGCGGCTTCATCTTGGCCAGCTTCTCTTCAGCCATCCCTGCCCTGCCTACCCAGCGCGTTCGATTTGGTTACGTCGAGCGCCGAGCGCCAGCCGGATAGCAGCTCCGCGCGCTCGTCGCCGCCCATCCGGGGCTCGTATCGCGCCGCCTCGCGCCACATCGAGCGCACATCCTCTTCGCTCCACTCGCCCACCGCAACACCGGCCAGGTAGGCGGCGCCGAGCGCCGTGGTCTCCGACACCTCGGGCACAACGACCGGCACGCCCAGCATGTCCGCCTGGAACTGCATCAGCCAGCGGTTCACCACCGCGCCGCCGTCGGCCTTCAGCTCCTCGAGCGGGACTCCCGCGCTCGATTCCATCGCGCGAACGGCGTCGACCGTCTGGTAGGCGATCGCCTCGAGCGCGGCGCGCGCCAGGTGGGCGCGGCGGCTGCCGCGAGTCAGCCCGACGATCGTCCCGCGGGCATAGGGATCCCAGTGCGGCGACCCGAGCCCCGTGAGGGCCGGCACGAAATAGACGCCGTCGTTCGAATCGAGCGACTCCGCGAGCGCCTCCGTCTCGGCGGCGTCCCCGATGATCCCGAGCCCGTCGCGCAGCCACTGGACGGCGGCCCCGGTCACGAAGATCGCCGCCTCGAGCGCGTAGTCCACGCGCTCCGCCACTCCCCATGCCACGGTTGTGAGCAGTCCCTCGGCCGCGTCCGGCGCCGTGGCGCCCGCGTTCTCGAGCACGAACGACCCGGTCCCGTAGGTGTTCTTGCCGAGGCCCGGCTCATGACACGCCTGCCCGTAGAGGGCCGCCTGCTGATCTCCGGCGATCCCCGCCACGGGGACGCTGCCCCCGAACTCCGTTGCCTCCCCGTACACATGCGCGCTCGGAAGCGGCTCGGGGAGGCAGCCCGGTTCCACGCCGAGCAGTTCGCACAGCTCCGGGTCCCAGGCGAGCTCACGGATGTCGAACAGGAGCGTGCGGGAGGCGTTCGAGTAGTCGGTGACGTGGCGGCCCGTCAGCTTGTGGACGAGCCACGAGTCGATCGTGCCGAAGCGGGCGCGCGACGGGTCGACACCGCCGTGCTTCACGAGCCATTCGATCTTCGTGCCCGAGAAGTAGGGGTCGAGCACGAGCCCCGTGCGCTCGCGGAAGAGCGGCTCGTGCCCCGCCTCGCGCAACTCGTCGCAGCGGGCGGCCGTACGCCGGTCCTGCCAGACGAGGGCGCGGTGGAGCGGCTCGCCGCTGTCTCGGTCCCAGGCGACGACGGTCTCCCGCTGGTTGGTGATCCCGATGCCGGCGAGCTGAGCGCCGCCCACGCCCGCGTCGTCGAGCGCCGCCCCGGCGACGCCGCGCGTGATCTCCCAGATCTCGGCCGCGTCGTGCTCGACCCAGCCCGGGCGCGGGAAGTGCTGCTCGAACTCGCTGTACGCGCGGCCGCACGGGCGCCCCTCGCGGTCGAACACGATGCACGTGGTGCCCGAGGTTCCCTGGTCGATTGAAAGGATCACCGGCGGGGCATTCTCCAACTTGGAGCCCTTTCTCGCGTTGGGAGGGGCGAACAACCAAGGAGGGAACCCATGATCGGACTGTTGATCGCGGTACTCGTAGCAGCCGTCGTCTACGCGCTCTGCGTCGCGCTCGGCCTCCCGTCGATCGTCGGCATCATCGCGGCGATTCTCGTGCTGGTCGCCGGCATCCCCACGGGCGGATACGGCCTCAGCCGCCGCTAGCCCGCGCGTCGCGCGGCGTAGACGCGCAGGAAGTCTCGTAGCTGCCGCGCCCGGTGAATGAACCCGGGCGCGGTACGCGCCGTCGCGCGGTGCTCCAGATCGAGCTCGACCTCCACCAGGCGCAGCCCCGCCCGGTGCGCGTCCACGGTCATGCCGATCTCCATGCCGAACCCCGGCGCGAACGGCGTGACCGCCTGCGCGCACTCTGAGGTGAGCGCGCGCTGGCCCGAGATCGGAGCCTGTGGCTCGAGGCCGGTCAGCCGCCTGACGGCCCAGGCGGCGAAGCCGAGCGCGAGGCCAAACCCGCCGCCGACGCGCTTCGCGAACACGGCCACGGCGAGGTCGCCCTGTCCGACGAGCCCGCCGAGCCTCGCCGCCGAGCTGCCGAGGTCCCCGTCGCACAGCACGAGGGCGGGGAGCGGCCCGTCGCGCTCCAGCCGCTCCACGGCGAGGTTGGCCGCGCCGCCCTTCCCCAGCCTGTGCGGCGCCCGAACGAGCTCTGCCCCCTCCTGAAGGGCTATGTGGGGCGTGGAATCGGTCGACGCGTCATCGGCCACGAGCACGCGCTCGCCCGGGAACGCCTCGCGGATGGCCCGCAGCGTGTCCGCGAGCCGCTCCTCCTCGTTCCACGCAGTGACGATTACCGCTGGCACGCGGGGTATCGTGCCGCAACCCAGGATCCAGCCCCAGGAGGACATGCTTTGCCGGACGTCGAGGCCCACATCACCGGAACCGTCTGGAAGGTCGAGTGCGAGGTCGGCCAGGAGGTCGAGGAGGGCGACACGCTCGTGATCCTCGAATCGATGAAGATGGAGATGCCGGTCGAGGCCGAGGACGACGGCACGGTCAAGGAGATCAAGTGCGCCGAGGGGCAGTCGGTGTCCGAAGGCGACACGCTGGTCGTCCTTGACTGACCAGGCACAGGAGCTGGCCTCCGGCAAGCTGGTCCTCGACGAGCCGGCGCCGGACGTGGCCCGGCTGCGGATCTCGAACCCGGAGAAGCGCGGGGCCCTCGACCACGAGATCCTCGATGCGCTCGCCGAGACCGTCCAGGGCCTCGACGCGCGCTGCCTGCTCCTCACCGGCGAGGGCAACATGTTCTCCGCCGGCTACGACATCGGCACCTTCGACGACGCGCACTTCGAGGAGCAGGCCGAGAAGCTCGTCGCCCATCCGTTCCACGCGGCGATCGAGGCGCTCGAGGCCTTCCGCTACCCGTCGGTGGCGGCGATCAACGGCCATGCCCTCGGCGGCGGGCTGGAGGTGGCGCTGTCGTGCGACATCCGCGTCGCCGCGCGCGGCGTGAAGCTGGGCATGCCGCCCGCCAAGCTGGGGCTGGTCTACTCGCACACGGGGCTGCAGAAGTTCATCGAGGTCTGCGGCGTGGCCAACACGAACGAGCTCTTCCACGTGGGGCGCAACGTCGATGCGGACCGCGGCTACGAGATGGGCCTCGTCAACCGGGTGGCAGAGCCAGCCGAGCTGGACGAGATCTCACTCGCGCTCGCGAGCGAGATCGGCGCCAACGCGCCGCTCTCCCTGTCGGGCAATAAGAGGGTGATCCAGGCTCTCCGCGCTCATCCCGGCCGCCTGCCGTCCGAGCTCGAGCGCGAGCTCGTCGAGCTACGCGAGTCCTGCTTCTTCAGCGAGGACTTCCGCGAGGGCGTCGAGGCCTTCGCCGAGAAGCGCAAGCCCGGCTGGACGGGCCGCTAAACCGCCGAACGTCCCAACGTCCGGGGCATAGCGCGCACTCTGGGACGTTCGCGGGCTAGCGGCCGAAGCTCGACAAGCCCGTCAGGGATCGATTCGCGCCAGCAGCGCCTGGCCATAGGCGCTCTTGTGGTCGCCTTCGCGCCTGAAGTCGCGGCTCGGCGGGCTGATGTCGAAGTCGAGCGCGCCGGCGTAGCGCATGCCGTCGCGAATAAGGCGGTAGCGCTTCGTGATCGAGGGCTCGACAGCCGGCTCGCAGCGCACCGCCTCGGCGAGCTCGCTGTCGCCCACGCGCAGCTCGAGGCTGAACGTTTCGCCCTCGCGACCCCCGCTCACGACCGTCTCGAAACGCTCCGGCTCGAAAGCCAGCCGCGGCCCCGGCCGCGCACAGTCGGCGCCTCCCTCGTCGGCGCCCGCGAAGACCCCGGCGCTGTTCCCGCCCGCCTCGGGGCAGCGCGTGTTGCGCCCGCCGGGATTGTGGGGCGTGCGGCCCGGGACCACCTCGGTCCCACACGGCGAGTAGCCCCCCGGCCTGACCCCACCGTCGAGGTCCACCCAGAAGCCGGCCTCGATCGTCGCGACGGCAGTCAGGCCGAGCCAGTTCGTGGTCGTGCCCCCGCTCTCCTCCGTGAAGGCGTCGAGCCGGCTCGTCCAGGCCGGAAAGCGCAACTCCCAGCGCTCGCAGCCGGCGCCCCCGTCGGGGTCGTGCAGCCGCGAGAGGTAGTCGAGATGGCGCTGCAGCAGCGAGCCCTCGTGGGAGCCCATGATCGACGTGGGATCGACGGGCGAGGTTCGTGTCTGGCCGCCCTCTGTGACGTACTCGAAGTACTCGTCCGGCAGCCCGGCGATGTGGCCGAACTCGTGCGCGATCATCTCGACGCCGGAGGGATCCGCGGCGCGGGCCGTCCAGAGCCGGCCGGTCTTGTCCTCGTGGTTGATCCATGAAGTCGACCAGCGCGCCTTGTTCGCCGTCGGGATCTCGTTGACGAGGATCGAGTAGTGATCTGAGAGCAGATCGCCCCCGACGACGAGGTCGAGCTCGAACTCGATCGGTTTGCAGCGCCCGGTGCGGCCGTCGCCGTTCAGCAGGTCCACCGCCCGCCGGAGGTTGCGCAGGACCGCGCGCTTCTGTGCCGAGGTCGCCCCCGGGCCCCAGAGCACCTGCACCTTGATCGGGACACGCACCGCATCTCCCCCCGCCGGGCCGGCGATGAACGGGGGCCGGGTCGAAGACCGCCCGCGCTCGCGGCTGCGGCCATCCCTGCGCCAACGGAATCGCTCGGCTCCACGGTCCCAGCGGATGTTCCTGCGCACGTCGGCCCACCAGCGGGCCCACGCGCGCGCGCCGTTCACCCGCGCCCTGGTGAGGACCTTCAGCCGCTCCTCGGCGAGCCCAGCCAGCGGCTCCAGGTCGCTCTGGATCATGTACTCATCCGAGCCCGCAAGCTCGACCAGCTCGCGCAGTCCGCGCTTGCTGCCGTTCCCGGCCAGGCCGAACGCAGCCAGGGCGCGCACCGATGCGCTCTCGTCACGCAGGCGCGGGCGCAGGGCGCGCAGGTCGGGCGGATCGTCGGCAACGGCGTGGGCGATGTAGGTGGCCGCCCAGCGGCGGTAAGGATTCGCGCTGCGCAGCTGCTCTCGCAGCCCTCTGACGTGGATCTCACCGGGTGCGGCCATCGCCTCGTTCAGCCTGCTCAGGGTCTCGTAGCGAGCCGGGTCGTAGGCGAGCACGGAGTTCAGCGCGTCCGATGTCGAGGCCGCGGCCGCGCACGGCGCGAGCGCGGCCAGCGCGAGCCACAGCGCGACGGCTCTAGAAGCCATCGGGGAAGCGGTTGCGGATACGCGAGCCCTGCCCGAACGTCACGCTCGCCGCGACGGTCGTCGACTCCTGGCTGTCTTCGCGCTCCACCATTCGCGTCCGGCTGGGAGCGCTGGCAGTCCCCCCGCGCCCGCGCGCCAGGTCGCGCATGAGCTGAGGCACGCGTTGGTCCGCCACGGCCGTGGCGAAGTAGCCCGAGACGTGCCACTCGAAGCCGTCGCTCTGGTAGGGACGGACAGGCAGGAAGCCGACCTTCCCCGCCTCACCGCAGGCGGCCTCCTGGGCGGCGCGCTCGTCGCGTGCGAGACGCTCGTCGCGCGGGCCCCCCTGCACCACGACGTTGCTGTGACGGCCGCGGAAGTACGCGTTCACCCCCAGGCCCGCGTGGTACCTCCCGGAGTGGCTGAAGTTGCAGCCCTCGATCGTCGTCCCCTCGCCCGCGGCGCGGGCCCTCCGCGGGCAGAACGCACCGGGGGCGCAGTCGTCAGGCGGGATGAATCTGTCGGGCTCGTGGTACTCGACCGAGGTGCGGATCTTCCCTTGGCGCGAGTCCATCGTGATGCGGTGGAGCTCGCCGTCGCAGCGCGTGATGTGAAGGCGGACCTTCTTCCACTTCGCGCTCCACTTCGTGGTCTGGGAGTAGTTGCCCGACTCGAGGAACTTGTGGGACTCCTCGCTGCCGGACATCTTCACATCGAAGCGCGGCCCCTTCTTGTCCCGGCAGTCGCTGCCGGCGAGGGCCTGGCCGGGCGCGAGGACGGACGCAGTGACTGCGGCGAGTGCGACGACGAGCGTCGCAGGCATGCGAGCTCCCCTGGCCATGTGACGACGCTACAGCAGCCCGGCCGTCCGCGCGACGTCTCTCGCTAGCGCAGCTCGATCCAGAGCGCCCGTGCCAGCGCCCGCAGCGAGCCGTCGCCGTCCCAGAGCGCCACGCCGATCCGGCGCTTACGACCCTCGGTCTCGATCCGCCAGGCGCCGATCGCGTGCGGCTCTCCCACCGCCACGGGCGCACGCACGTCGACCGCGAAGCTGGCGAGGACCACCGGCTTGCGCTCGTGCGGGTCGTTGGCCGCCGCCGCACCCCCGGGGCAGTCGAGCGCCGCCCAGACGAACAGCGGGTCCACCACACCGCCGGCGCCGCCGAACTCCGCCGCCGGCGTCCACGTCACCCCGAGCAGCCCGTCCCGGCGGATGGGACCTGCGAACAGGCGCAGCCCGTCCCCCGGCTCGCGCTCGGGCCCGCAGGCGAAGCAGGTGGGAAACGGATGCCAGG
>Ga0299907_10003140_pt1 | contig 10506 bp, 8 predicted proteins | sample RVTome_16_FD_198680 | JGI IMG/M metagenome (GOLD analysis project Ga0299907, IMG submission 198680) | Soil microbial communities from uranium-contaminated site in the Upper Colorado River Basin, Wyoming, United States - RVT152D67 (version 2) ... | reverse complement strand
CCACTGCTGCCTCCCGTAGGAGTCTGGGCCGTGTCTCAGTCCCAGTGTGGCTGATCGTCCTCTCAGACCAGCTACGGATCGTCGCCTTGGTGGGCCGTTACCCCACCAACAAGCTAATCCGCCGCGGGCTCGTCCCCGGCCAGAGGCCTAAGCTACCTTTCCCGACCGACTCGAGAGTCGGAGGGGCTATCCGGTATTAATCCGAGTTTCCCCGGGCTATCCCGGTGCCGAGGGTGGATTACCCACGTGTTACTCACCCGTTCGCCGCTGTCCCCGAGGCCGAAGCCCCGGTTCTCGCTCGACTTGCATGTGTTAAGCGCGCCGCCAGCGTTCGTCCTGAGCCAGGATCAAACTCTCCGTGAAGAGACTCTGCGCTCCCTAACAGGGAGCAGTCTTCAGTTTCGAGCTTGATGCTCGATTCGTTGTATCCCCAAAGGGGTTCAACGGGATCTATGCCTCACGCCAAGCCGTCTCCGTGAACGGAGGCAGCCGACGAGAGGTCTCGACGTTACGCTGTTGAGTTTTCAAAGACCGAGTCGTTGAGAAGCGGCAACAAAAAACCTCCGACTCGCGCCAGAGGCCTTCGGGACGGAACCACACTGGTCGTATGGGTTCGCTCGAGGGCGCTCCAGTTCGTCGAGTGACAGGGTTCTTGCGCCACCCTCTCGGGCGACGGGAGGATGGTAGCACACTTCCTCGCCCTCGAACGTCGCCCGTTCGAGTGTCCCGATCAGTCCGTAAAGCGCACGAAACGGCGCTTTCCGGCCTGCACAACAGCCCCGACGAGTGCTTCTCGCGGCACGTCGAGATCGCCAACCGGCTCCCCGTCGACCCTGACGCCCCCTTGCGCGATCAGCCGGCGAGCCTCGCTGGTCGAGAGCCCGAACTGCTCGGCCAGGAGCGCCGGGAGATGAAGCGGATCACCGGCCGGCAACGGCGTCTGCGAGACGTCATCGGGCGCCTGTCGCTCACGAACGACGAGCGTGAAGTGCTCCTCGGCGGCTCGAGCAGCTGCCTGTCCGTGCGAGCGAGCGACGATCCACCGGGCAAGGGCGAGCTTGGCCGCCATCGGGTCGTCGGCGAGCGGGTCGTCGTCCGACTCCATTACGAGCCGATACCACTGGGGTAGCAGCTCGTCCGGGATTCGCATCGCTTTCCCGAACTGGTCCTCGGGCGCCTCCCTGAGGCCGATGTAGTTCCCGCGAGAGGCACTCATGCCGTCCCCGTCCCAGCTCACGAGGTACTCGACCGTCAGCGCTACCTGGGGCTCGAGCCCGAAGGCCTCCATCACCTCCCGTCCAGCGAGGAGGTTGTACAGCTGATCGGTCCCGCCGAGCTCGACGTCCGCCTCGACGGCGACGGAGTCATAAGCCTGCATCAGCGGATAGAGAAGCTCCGAGACGGAGATCGGCTCACGCCCACGCTGCCGCTTGGCGAAGTCGTCGCGCTCGAGGATCTGCGCGACGGTCGTTGTACGGGTGAGCCTGATGACGTCGGCGAAGTCGAGCTTGGCAAGCCACTCCCCGTTGAAACGGACCTCCGTGCGCTCCGGATCGATGATCGTCGAAGCCTGCTCGACGAATCGCTTCGCATTCGCGTCGATCTCCTCCTCGGAAAGGATCGGCCGGGCCGCCGAGCGCCCCGACGGATCGCCGATACGCGTGGTGTAGTCGCCCACGATCAGTACCCCGATGTGGCCCGCCCGCTGGAACGCGGCCATACGCTGAAGAGGGATGCCGTTTCCGAGCGTGACGTCCGGCGCAGTGACGTCGATTCCGAGCTTCACGCGCAGGGGGCGGGCGAGCGCGAGCTTCTTCTCGAGCGCCCCTTCCGGCAGCACGTGGACGGCACTCCGCGTGAGCTCGACAAGATCCACGGTGCTCAAGCCCGTGTTACGTGTGCGCGCGTGACCTCTGCGGGGGAACGGCACCCGAGGAGCGCGAGCGCGTTCTCGATCTCGTCGCGGAGGATGTCGAGCACCTGTCGCACACCCTTCGCGCCGCCGAAGGCGAGCCCGTACATCGCCGGTCGTCCGACGAGCACCGCCCGCGCGCCGAGTGCGAGCGCCAGGGTCACGTCCGATCCTCTGCGGACACCGCCGTCGAGGTAGACCTCGGCCCGGTCGCCGACGGCTTCGACGACCTCCGGGAGCGCGTCGAGCGAGGCTACAACGCCGTCGAGTTGGCGCCCGCCGTGGTTCGAGACTACGACGGCGTCCGCCCCGTGCTGGCAGGCGAGGAGGGCGTCCTCGGCGGTGACCAGTCCCTTGACGACGATCGGCACCTTCCACCGCTCGCGGAGCTCGGTCACGTACTCCCACTGCAGCCCGGCGTCGAGCAGCCCGAGAGCGTGATGCCCTTCGGCCTCCCCTCCTCGAGCGCGCGCGGCAACGATGGCCGGGACGTTCTCCTCGGGAGGCGCAAACCCGAGGCGAGCCTCGGTATGCCGAATGCCGTAGACCGGGAGGTCGGCAGTCAGGACGAGCGCCGAGAACCCGGAGTCCAACGCCTGCGCGATGACATCGTCACTGACCTCACGGTCCCGGAACACATAGATCTGAAGCCACCGCGGCGCATCGGGAGCGGCGGCGGCGACGTCGCCCGGGGTCGCCGTCGCGACGGTCGACAGGCACATCAGCGTCCCCGCCTCGGCCGCGCCCCGCGCCATGCCGAGCTCGTGATCCTCATGCGCGATCGCCTGGAACGCCATCGGCGCGACGAGCGCCGGCATCGAGACCGGCGATCCGAGAACCGTCGTCTCGGTCGAGACCGACGACACGTCGATCAGCACCCGCGGACGAAGACGGAACCGCGAGAAGGCCTCCCTGTTCCAGCGCAGAGTCCGCTCGTCGCCGGCTCCCCCGCTGATGTAGCTCCAGGCGTCGGCCGGGACGGCCTTCTCGGCCAGCCGCTCGGCGTCGTCGAGGGTGAGCAACTCGTCCATCCGCGCAGCCTACTAATGGCGTGCGGAGCGGATCAGAACGGATACGAGGCAAGGCTCCAGGCCGCGGCGGCGTACCAGATCCCGAACGCGAGACTCGCGACTCCGAGCGCAGGAACGACCGCATTCGCTGCGGAAGCAACCGGCCGCGCGGAGAGCGTGCGCCCGAAGCCCACGGTTACCAGTGACATCGCGACCGCGGTGAAGAGAGCGAGGAGAACCAGCGATGCGACAGCCACCGTCTCCGACGGGATCGCCGCGAGCAGCAGGATCCCGACTCCCGCGCTGCCGCCGATTCCGTGCACGAGGCCGATCCCGAGGGCGCCGAGGGGCGTGCGTACTTGATGGCGGTGCTCCTGCTCCGGGTGCGGATGAGCGTGCAGGTCGAAGTAGCCGTGGCGCCAGCGGACGAGAAGACGAAGTCCGAGGAAGACGATCAGCGCGGCGACAGCGGACTCCGCGCCCTGCTGTGCTCGCTCCGGCAGGTAGCGCTCGGCGAGGAGGATGGGCAGGCCGAAGACGACTAGCGTGATCCCATGTCCGATCCCCCACCACGCACCGAGCCTCGCCGCGGATCTGGTCGCCCGCTCACGGCCTGATGCGACCAGCGTCGTCATTGCCGCGATGTGGTCCGGGTCGGTCGCGTGGCGTAGCCCGAGCAGCGCGCCGACGAGGAGGACGACGGCGATCGAGGCGCCTTCCGAGAGACCTGCGATCCAGTCGTCGAGACCGAACATGTCTCTTGTTCGCCGCCCCGCCGAGTTCGGTTCGACCGGGTTACAAGACGCCCGGCAGCGCTCTCGCGGTGATGGCGATGCCGACGACGAGGATGAGTGCTGCGCTGACGGCGGGCAATGCGCGAATGACCCGCCCCTCGAGCGAGATGCGGCTGAAGGCGCGCCGGGCGAGGACGGCGACGACGCCGATCGCGGTGATCGTCGCGGCGAGGCCGACGCTGAAGGCGAGGATCAGCACGAGACCGAGGCCCACGCGGTGGAGGGCGATCGCCGAGAGGAGGACCACGAGTGCCGAGGGGCACGGAAGCAGCCCGGCCGCGATCCCCACGCCGAGGATCCCCTTCGAGGTGATGCCGTCGTCGTGATGGTCGTGGTGATCGGGTGAATGCCCATGAGCGTGGTCGTGGTCATGGCCGTGATGATCGTGATCGTGGTGGTGGTCCTCGTCATGAGCCCGGCTTCGGCGCCACCGAAGCCGCTGCCGCAGCACCGCCGCACCGACGGCGACGACCAGGAGGCCTGAGACGAGTGTCAGCCAGGGATAGAGCTGCTCGGGAAGGATGAACCGGGAAAGGACGAGCGTCACGAGCCCGATCGCGAACACGCCGGCCGTGTGTGCGATCGTGACCGTGCCCCCGAGGAGGAACGCGTGACGTGGCGTTCCCTTCGTCCCCACGAGATAGGCGGCGACTAGAGCCTTTCCGTGACCCGGGGTGAGCGCGTGCGCGGCGCCCCAGAAAGCTGCGATCAGCAGCGAGAGGAGGAGCACGCCGGTCGAGACGTCTCCCTGCTCGATCAGAGCCTCGAAGCCCCCACTCTCGTGCTCTGGAGCGGGCGCTCCGTCGATCGTGGGCGCCAGTCCGGGCGGCGCAGCGCCAGGCTCGACGACCGCCGCGGCGGTCGACACGTCGAGCGGCGAGCTGAGTAGATCCTGCGGATAGGCCGTGAGCGCCCGACTCTCGCTCGTGCCGGGCACGTCCGACTGCACCACGCGCGCGCCGTCACGCGCCGAGAGCGTGACCTCGCGCCAGCCGATGCGCCCAGGAAATGCGCGATCGCGGAAGCGCAGGTTCTCGCCGCTCCCCCGGGCGACGTACACGACATCGAGCCGGAGCGTCCTCAGGCCGCCTGCGCCAGGCCGCTGCGCAACTCGGCTGTCGAGCACGCGGAGCGGTGCGCTGCGCCCGTCGAGCGTGAGCTCCAGCTGACGCGCAAGACGCGCGGGATACCCCTGGGCCCGCACCTCGGCTCCGAGCTGATGCGTCGGAATCTCCGCCAGATCGAGGGCGTAGCGCACATAGGTGCTGCTTCCGGCGATCTCGATGCCCGCGTAGCGGTTGACGGTGAAGTTGCCGAGCGGGTGTGCCGAAGCCGAGCCGGGTAGCAGCAGGACGACCGCGGCCACGGCGAGCAGGGCGGCGGCGAAGGCCTTCACGCGTGTCATTCGCGTCGCATCGTCGAGCGGTTCGATCGACCTGCACGCGTCCGTAGCCGTTCGCAGCTGCGAGTATTGCCTTCGAGCATCGAACCACCCCAGGGCGAGGAGGACTTATGGCAGGCAAGGCGGACTTCACCGAGGACGAGTGGAAGGACCTCCAACAGGGCGTCACGGGCGCCGGCATGCTCGTCTCCGCGGCCCATCGAGACTTCACCGACAGTTTCGGTGAGGCGACCACCGTCGCAAAGCAACTCGCCGCGCATGGCGAGAACGAGAGCCAGCTCGTCCGCGAGCTCTCCGAGACCCGCGGCACGGGCTTCGGCCTGTTCTCGTCGCCGAAGGAGGTCGTGGAGGGAACGATCACTGCCCTGGGCACTTCGATGACGGTGCTCGGTGAGAAGGCCCCGGACGAGCTCGAGGCCTATCGTGGCCTCGTGCTCGACGTCGCGAACGCGGTGGCGGAGGCCAAGGGCGGGGTAAAGGACGACGAGAAGGCAGCGATCGACAAGATCACAGCTGCGCTCGGAGCTCCCTAGCGCTTCCGAGGCCCAGCGGGGCCAGGCCCGGAGGCCCGACCCCGTCTGAGCGCCGGTTCTACCTGCCCTTGGTGTTGTCGAAGCCGCTCTGCGGATCCGCAACGTACGGGAACGCGGGGAGCAGCCTTCGGTCGTCGGCGTTGACGCCGTCGCCGAGCGGCACCTTCTTCCCCTTGAGGAAGCCGGCCACCGCCTGCTCGGCGATGTCGATCACGTCGTCGCCGAGGCGACGGCCGTTCGGCCAGCCCTGGTTGTCTCCGGCGAGAACACCCATGCGGTTCGGGTTCCTCGTCACGGGGATGCTCAAGTTGAGACGTAGGACGTCCGCCAGCTTCGGCCCGGTGAAGTTGAGCCTCGGGACGCCGGTGAGGAGCACGGCCACGAGATCGTCACGGCCCTGCTCGGGCACGTCCAGCTTGTACAACTGGTTGATCGCAGCGGCGAGCAGCGGGGACTCGTGGTACTTGCGGTACTGCGAGTCCTGCCACGGCTGCTGCGCGTTCCAGCGGTCCTTCAAGCCCGTCGGGATGATGACCTCGTTGACGAGCGGGTTGCCCAGGCGGTTGACCTGGACGTACGGGCCCGAGCTCCGCGTGGTGCCGCCACGGGTGGTGACCCTCGGCCGGTCGACCGCTGCCCACACGCCGATGGTGTCGTTCCTGGCGTTCAGCGAGGCGATGGGCACCTGCACGGCGAACGTGTGAACGCCGTACCCGGCGAAGAAGTCCTTGCCACCGCCCATGTTGCCCGTGCCCTTGCGGATGGCCACCAGGTCGAAGATCGCCCCGATGTCGCCGAAGAACGGATCGTCTCGCTGGCCGGCGAAGGCCCTGGAGCGGCCGCCGTCGAACGAGGCGATCGACTTGCTCACGAGACTGCGGTACTTCGGAGTCGAACGCGGCCCGATGTTGTTCGGAGGCGTCGTTCCTCGAACGACGACCGTCGACTTCCCGCCCGCGATCCGCGTGACCGTGAACGGCTGAGCGGTATCGCCCAGGAACAGCGGCCCGGTCTTCTGCCTGAACTGGAACCGATAGATCACGTTCGGCCGCACATCGCCGTTCGTGTCGATCTTCAGCTCGTAGCGGGCGGAGGGCGAGAACGTGTACCAGTTCGGGCCCGCTGCGGGATCCTCGCCGGGGATGACGTTGGCAAGGATGGTCACGGTGCTCGGCTTGTCCGGGCTCCTGAACGCGTAGACGTCCGTGAGGTCGGCCGACGGGTCCTCCGCGATCAGCGGTGCTTCGCGGTGGCTGGACGCCGTGCCGTTCCCCGGCCCGAGTGTTGCGGCTCCCACAACGGCCGCTGCTACGAGCAGGGCGACGAAAGAGACCGCGGCAATGCCTTTGCGCATCTGTGCTCCTTTCCGATTCCCGGGATCGGGAACGAGCCTGGTTCGCTCTCGCTGCCTCGTTGGTTCGACGGCACTCAGGAGGTGAACCGAACCTTCATGCGGAGCGAAGAACATGGATGGAATCGCCCGCCTCGGCCGTGTTAGCGTTCCCCACCCGAGAGCGCTGGTCCATGCGCAAAGAGCACGCCCACCTTTCCGACGAGGCGCTGGTTGCGCAGGTAGCCAGAGGCGACGAGGACGCACTGGGCGAGCTGTACGACCGCGTCGGACGCATCGCGTACGGCCTCGCAGTGCGCGTGCTGAGGGACGAGCGACTTGCGGAGGACGCCGTGCAGGAGGGCTTCCTCGCTGTCTGGCGCAGCGCCGCGACGTTCCGTGCGGAAAGGGCAAAGGCGAGCACGTGGATCCTCACGCTCGTCCATCGCCGCGCGGTCGACCTCGTCCGACGAGAGGAGCGCCGCCGTACCGAGCCTCTGGGCGACGACACGCCCGCCGCGTCCGCTGAGGCCGCGGAGCCGACCGACGAGGCGGCTTGGCTTCGGTTCGAGCGCGAGCGTGTCCAGACGGCGCTCCGGCAGCTCCCGGACGTTCAGCGGGAGGCGCTCGAGCTCGCGTACTACGGAGGCTTCTCCCAGTCCGAGCTCGCGCAGAGGCTGGGTGTGCCGCTCGGCACGATCAAGAGCCGCATGTTCTCGGGGCTCGCCAGGCTCCGCGAGCTCCTCGACGAATCGCAGGAAGGGTCATGGAAAACGGAATTCACGAGCTGACCGCCGGCTACGCGCTCGACGTCTTGGACGCCGACGAGCGGTGGGCCTACGAGACGCATCTCGCGAGCTGCGAGCGCTGCCGCGAGGAGCTGACGTCCTTCTGGGAGACGGCGGCTGCGCTCGCCGTCGCCACCTCCGGGCCAGCGCCGAGCCCCGATCTACGCGACCGGATTCTCACGGCCGCCCGCGAGGACCGCCAGGTCGTCGTTCCCCTGGAGTCACGCCGGCGACGGCGCTTGACCCCTGTGCTGGGCGCCGCAGCCGCCGTCGCAGCTCTCGTCGCCCTCGCCGTCGGCCTCTGGGCCTCGCAGCTCTCGGGCGACCTCGACGACGCGCGCCGGGCGCTGGAGCGGGAACGCGCTGCGGCCCTGGTGCTCGTCGACCCTTCCGCGCGCACGGTCTCGCTCGAGGCCGGCGAAGGACGACTGGTCGTGGGCTCGGACGGACAGGCGGTGCTCGTCCTCGACGGGCTCGACCCGGCCCCGGAAGGGAAGACCTACGAGCTGTGGATCGTCGAAGGCGAGAGCGCTTCGCCGGCGGGGCTCTTTTCCGGAAGCGAGGGCACCGACATCGTGGCTCTGGACGGCACCGTCGAGCCCGGGAACGTCGTCGCGGTGACGCTCGAGGACGAAGGCGGCGTCCAGGTCTCCGAGAACGACCCGATCGTCGCGTCCGAGTCGGTCTAGATCCCCCTACACTTCCTCCCTTGCGGGTTCGGAGAGAGAAGGGGACGCCGCCCCGGCGGCGCCGAGTTCGCAAGCGACGACTTGCCGCGTTGCTCTGCGCCCTCTTCGTCCTCTCGGGGATCTCGTTCACCTTCGGGCTGGTCCGGGCGGTCGCGAGCGAGATCCCGGCGCTCGACCCCGGGGTGCAGCGCTCGGACGTCGATACCGTCGTCTATGCCTCGAACGGCAAGAGAGTGCTCGCAGTGCTCCGAGGCGACGAGAGCAGGGTGCTCGTCGCCACCGAGGACATCGCCCCGATCATGCGCCAGGCGATCGTCTCGGTCGAGGATCAGCGCTTCTTCGCGCACAACGGCATCGACCTGCGCGGCGTCGGCCGAGCGCTGTGGGCGGACGTGCGGCAGCAAGCGATCGTCGAGGGTGGCTCTACGATCACCCAGCAGTTCGTCAAGAACGCCTACATCCGAAACGAGAAGACGATCGCCCGCAAGGTGCGGGAGGCGGCGCTCGCGTGGCAGCTCGAGCAGCGCTGGAGCAAGGACCGCATCCTCACCGCGTACTTGAACACGATCTACTTCGGAAACGGCGCGTACGGTATCCAGCAGGCCTCTCGGGCGTACTTCGGAAAGGGCGCAAGGTTCCTGGAGTTGCACGAGGCGGCGCTGCTCGCCGGCATTCCGTCCGATCCGGCTCGCTACGACCCGGTGACGAATCCGCGAGCTGCGCAGGAGCGGCGGCGCCACGTGCTCGACCTCATGTACCAGCAGGGGAAGATCACGCTCGCCGACTTCCGACGCGCGAACGAGGCCGAGCTGCCGAGCGCAGAGGACGTCCGGCTCCCCGGCACGAGGGGCCCGGCCGCCTACTTCGTGAACTACGTGAAGGACCAGCTCGTCGAGGAGTACGGCGCGGGGAAGGTCTTCGGCGGCGGTCTCAAGGTGACGACGACGATCGACCTCGGACTCCAGGCAAGCGCGCGGAAGGCGATCGAGTCCGTCCTCCGTAACCCCGACGGCCCCGCAGCGGCTCTCGTCGCGATCGAGCCCGAGACCGGGGCCGTGAGGGCGATGTTCGGGGGGCGCAACTTCCGCGAGAGCCAGTTCAACCTTGCGGCCCAGGCCGAGCGTCAACCAGGCTCGGCGTTCAAGCCGATCGTGCTGGCTACCGCGATGCGCTCGGGAATCGCACCCGCCACCGAGATCGAGTCCCGTCCGGTTTCCGTCGACGCGGGCGACCGGGTCTGGAGGGTGACGAACTACGACCACACGTACCTCGGGCGGGCCACCCTGAGCCGGGCGATGGTCTCCTCGGACAACACGGTCTACGCCCAGCTCACCGACATCGTCGGCCCCAAGGAGATCGTGAAAACCGCGCACGCGCTCGGGATCAAGAGCCCACTGGACGCGTACTTCTCGATCGGGCTCGGCTCCGTCGCCGTGAACCCGCTGGAGATGGCGCGGGCATACGCGACCATCGCAAACGGGGGCAGGCGGGTCGACGGAGCGTTGTTGGGCGATCGCCCTCGCGTCGTCGAGCGGGTTCACCGGATTCGTGCGGGCCGGCGCGAGGAGAACACAGTGCGCACGACCCAGGTGCTGGACCCGGGTCAGGCCGCGGTGGTCACCGACATCCTTCAGGACGTCATCCGCATGGGCACGGGCCGCCGGGCGAACATCTCTGGAAAGGTTGTGGCGGGCAAGACCGGGACGACCGACAACTACGCCGACGCCTGGTTCGTCGGCTACACGCCCGAGCTCGTCGTCGCCGTCTGGGTGGGATACCCGGATCGGCTGCGACCGATGCTCACGGAGTACGGCGGCGAGCCGGTGACCGGTGGAACCCTCCCTGCCCTGATCTGGAAGGAGTTCGTCGAGAGCCTGGACGAGTCGGACGAGAACGCATCCTTCGACTCACCGCCCTACCTCGGCGGAGTGTCGACCTGGGTCGTGCGCCGCAGCGGCGAGTGGCAGCTCGACAACGGGCTCTGCCGTGGGGCCCGTCTGCTCGTCTACCTCTCCGGCGGCGGACCGACGAAGACGGCGGACTGCAAG
>Ga0299907_10003139_pt1 | contig 10506 bp, 6 predicted proteins | sample RVTome_16_FD_198680 | JGI IMG/M metagenome (GOLD analysis project Ga0299907, IMG submission 198680) | Soil microbial communities from uranium-contaminated site in the Upper Colorado River Basin, Wyoming, United States - RVT152D67 (version 2) ... | reverse complement strand
TCTGCCGGCCGGCCGGCGCCTCCTGCAGCACGCGTTCGAGGCGGCGCGCCAGGTCCGCCCTGCCGAGGATCTTGCCCGCGTCATCGACGACGATGAGCCTCACATCGGTCATGACCGGCGCGCCGTTGCGGAGGTGGCGGTTGAGTCGGCCCGGCGTCGCCACGACGAGGTCGAAGCCCGCACGGAGGTCGCGCAGCTGGGTTTCCTCGTCGCCCTCCTCGTGGATCTCCCCGACCCAGACGTCGCCGCTCCGCGCCAATTGTCGGGCCTGCGCCGCCACCCGGGCCGCGTGGCGACGGTCGGTGCACAGGATGAGCGTTTCCAGGCCGTCCCCGTCGGATGGGCGATCCAGCGCGGCGAGAAGATACGCCGCGCTCCGGACCGGACCGGACTTCGTCACTAGGACCACATCCTCTCCCGCCACGATCGGCGGCAGCGCGCGTCCGTGCGCCGTCGGAGGCCGTTCCCAGCCGGCTTCGGCCGCCGCGGCTCGAAGCCCCGCGGAACGCACCACGCCCTCGTACGATTTCGCGGCCTCCGGCTCGGCGCCGGCCCCGGGCCGTTTCGGCATCGGAGAGCCGGCGCGTGCCTTCGGCTTCGGAGCGTCCGCGCGGCCTCCCGGCTTCACGACACCGGAGCCCGCTTCCCGTTCGCGCGCGGCACGGCCGGCCCTGACGAGCAGTATCACGACGACGAAGACGGCGACCAGCGCGATCGCCCACGAGTACTCCGGCACGTTGGGTTCTTTCTCCGGTCCGCGGTCGAAAATTCAGCGCTTGATCATAGCCGCTTCCGGCGTCGCGATGCCACTCGGAGCACCGCTACTTTGCGATCCCGTCGATGCGCCAGACGTCCCCCGCCGCGGTGAGCAGGTACAGCTCGCCGGCCGCGTCGCGCCCGAAGGACAGCACCCTCCCGAGGTTCGGCGTCTCCCACTCGATAGGCGTGGCCGTTCCGGACTGCTCCGCGACGCTCCTGACGAAGCCCGAGCAGAAGTCCGAGAAGAAATACAGGCCCCGCAGCTCCGCGGCCGGGCCTCGATAAACGTAGCCGCCGATCACGGAGCAACCCTCGTCGTGACCGTACTCGACGAGCGGAAGGGCGAGTCCCGCCTGGTCGCACGAGGTGGCCTCGAAGCAACTCCGCCCCTCCATCACGCTCCAGCCATAGTTGACGGCGTCGGCGTCCAGAGGCTGCCGGTTGATTTCCTCGGCGCTGTTCTGTCCAACATCCCCGATCCAGATCAGCCCGGCCACGGGGTCGATCGAGAACCGCCACGGGTTGCGGAGCCCCCACGCCCAGATCTCGGGGCGCTCCGAACCGCCCGGGGGAAACGGATTACCGGCCGGGATGGCGTACGGATCAGCCGCGTCCACGTCGATTCGCAGGAGCGACCCGAGGAGCGTGCCCGTGTCCTGGCCGTTGCCGTTCGGATCCCCGCTGCCGCCGCCGTCCCCGAGCGCGATGTACAGCAATCCATCGGGCCCGAACTCGAGCATGCCGCCGTTGTGGTTGGAGAACGGCTGCGCGACCTCGAGCACCACGCTTTCGCCCTCGGGATCAACGACGTCGGCCCCGGACCCGGCCTGGAAGCGAGCGATCCTCGATGTCCCGTCCGACCGGGTATAGTGGACATAGAAACGGCCGTTCGAGGCGTAGTCGGGGTGGAACGCCAGTCCCAGCAGGCCGCGCTCACCTCCGTCCAGGACGCGGTCGCCGATGTCCAGGAAGGGGACCGAGGCGACCTGGCCGTCGGCCAGAATCCGGATGCGGCCGGATTGCTCGACGATGAACTGGCGCTCATCGCCGGACGGCGCCGTCAGGAACACCGGATCCGTCAGGCCGGTTGCCACCCGCGTCATGCGCAGCGAGTTCGGGGTGCTGTCGGGAGGGGAGTCGGTGCTGTCCGGAGGAGTATCCGTATCCGCTGGCCCGTAGGCGTCCCCGCACCCGAGTGGGGCGAGCAGCAGTACAGCCATGCCGATCGTGGTCGTCACGACGGCTCTAGAGGAAGCGACTGAAGAAGACGTAGAAGATCTCCTTGCCCCGCTCGATAGGGCCGCGGGCGAGGAACGTCTCCAGGTCCAGCTCGGTCGCATCGCGCAGGTCCTCCAGGAAGCGGCGTTCGAGCGTTTCCGCCACCGACTCGTCGTGCACCAGGAGCACGACCTCATCGTTGAGCGACATGGACCGGTTGTCGAAATTCGCCGACCCCACGCCGCTCCAGATGCCGTCCACGGTGAGCGTCTTGGCGTGCACCATGTTCGGACCGTACTCGTAGATGCGCACTCCACCCCGCAAAAGTTCCTCGAAGTGGCGTCGCCCGGCGTGGTACGTGGAGTCGCTGTCGATGTTGTCCTTGGTCGACATCAGGATCCGGACGTCCACGCCGCGCTCGACTGCCTCGACCAGGAATCTCCGGAAATCGTCGTCCGGGACGAAGTAGGCGTTGGTGATGTACAGACGGTTTCGGGCGGCGGCGATCGAGAGCGCGTGGAAACGCTCTATGTCCGTGCTGCCGATCGACGGCATGCCCGACACCAGCCCCGCGATGTGCGGGCCGTCGAGGTGTCGCGGATCGTCGGGGAAGGCGCGCTCCCCCACGATCAGCTCGCCGGTGGCCTCCGCCCAGTCGGCGGCGAACGCCGACTGGAGCTGGAGAACCGTGGGGCCCTGGAAGCGCACGCTGGTGTCCCGGACCGGGTTCTCGCCCCACCAATCGTCGTGGATGCAGAAGCCTCCGGTGTAGCCCAGAGTGCCGTCGATCACGACGGCCCGGATGTGGCTGCGTTTCTGCCACTTGTAGAGGGTGCTCAAGGTCAACGGGCGGAAGATGTGCACATCGACACCCGCCTCCCTCAACTCGTCCCAGTAGCTGTCATCCATGCCGGCGGAGCCAACGCGATCGTACAGCATCAGGATGTCGACCCCGGCTCGCGCCCGCTCCCTCATCACGCTCCTGAGCTTGTCGGCCATGGCGCCGGGCTTGAGCCAGAACACGTGCCAGGTGATCAGGTCGCGCGCGGACGTCAGGTCCTGCCAGAGCCGCTCGTAGACCTCGTCGTCGTAGAGAACCTCCACGCGGTTGCCCTCGACGAGCGCGGTATTCACGTGGCTCTCGACCTGCTGGCAGAAGCGGTCCGCCGAGACGTCTGGGTCGGCGTCCTCTCCGAGCGCGCGAACGCGCCGCACCGGGTTCCCCCGCGCCATGTAAAGGACCCCGGCCAGGGCGAAGAACGCGACCGTCAGGGACAGCAGCACGACGAGGATGATCACGGGGACGCTCATCGGGAGTGGGCGGTCGCAAGCCGCGGGCCGCGGTTGCCTCCGACGCAGGGCGAGCCAGCCGGTGAGAGGCGGCGGCGGGACGGCGCGGAGCGCGCTCGGCTCCGGGGACGGCAAAAAAGGGGACGGGGCCTTCGCCGGCCCCGGCCCCTTTGCCGCTTCGCACGCCCTGAGCGTCTACATACCGAGCCAGTAGTTGACCTTGATCAGGAAGATGTTGTCCGCCGCGGCGTCGAACAGTTCGCTCCGGTCGCGCCCGAAGTCGAAGTCCCCCACCCCGGCCACCGAGCTGCGGTCCTGGGTCCACACGAAGAACATCGTCGAGCCCGGCATGTACTCCCAACGGAACACGGCGTTGCCGCGCAGGGACCGGAAGTTGAAGTCGGGATCGGCGACCGAAAAGCTCTCGGCCGGGCCGGCGCCGTCCGGGTCGATCACGAACGCCCGGCCGCTGGAAGTGTCCACCGCGTTCACCGTGCCCACGTCCTCTCCGTACACGCTCTTGGCAAGCCGGCGCGGCGCGTCGAACTCCTTGAAGCGCGAGAAGTCGTTGGCGCTGAACAGCGGCTGGAGGAAGAGCTCCAGCGTCATGGTCGGCGTGAACGTCACGTTGAGGCGCGTGTTCAGCGAGAAGAACTTCTGGTCCAGGTCGGCGAACACGTAGCGCGTGCCGTAAAAGGCCTCCGCGGTAGGATCGTCCACCGCGGTCACGTACTGAGCGCTGCTCTGCGAGGTGCTGTACGATGGACTGACCGACAGGCTGACGTTGGACACGGGCTTGAAATTGAGGCCCGCGTTGAAGCTGTAGTCCCTCGAGCCCTCGTCGTTGCGCCCGTGGGAGAACTCGGTCCACCCCGAGAGAGCTTTGCGCGAGTCCGACTCGGCGAACAACGACATGAAGTCGATTGCGGCCCGCTCCAGCACTGGTCCCCCGCGCGTGAGGCGGTCGTCCAGCACCGACGGGCGCGTCAGGTAGAAGCCACTGAACCACCACCAGAAGGGGGTCCGCGTGCCCGCCCAGATCTGATATTGCCGGTCCGTGAGATCCCCGTCGAAGTTGTACTGCTGTTGGGTGCCGGCGGTGAATTCAAGGTGGCGATAATATTTCGTCGGCGTCGTGAATTGGCGATTGACGTTGGCGTGCATCCACACGAAGTCCGTGCGGGTCAGGAACGCGATGTCGTTGTTCTCGAAGCCGGGGCTGCGGGTATTGAGCGAGGTCTCCCAGCGCCAATCCCCCGATTCCTTGGCGAGGCGGGTGTACGTTCCGAACCCGCGCATCGAGGTCAGGGTCGGATCGAAGCGGTCGCTGAACAAGCCGTTGCCGCCGTGGACGCGGTCCGGACGCTGGAAGTAGCGCGCGCTCGACTGCTGCCGCAGAAGGATGGCCTCCTCCGACCCCGATACGTTCGTCAGCGCCGCGTTGGCCATCAGGCGATACGTGCGATCCCCCCACCACAACTGGGCGTCGACGCCGGCCCCCTCCGAGTGCGACGTCATGACGGACGCGAGATCGGGGTCATCCAGGTCCCGCGCGACGGAAGTCACGATCGCGCCGACCTGGAGATCGCCGTCCTTGAGGTCCCTCTTGACGCGCCCCACGAAGTAGTTGCTCAGCGGCTCGACCTTCGTTTCGAATCGCTCGCCGTTCGGCCCGACGACATCGGCGTCCTCCGCGCCCGTGACCGCGTTCAGAAGGCCGACCGACCACCCGCCGCCGGTCCGGCCCGTGACCTTGGCCGCGCCGAGGATGGTCGTGTTGTCGGGGACGTCGGCGTACTCGCCGGCCTCGTGGGCGAAGTGAGCGCCGCCGGGTGAACGTCCGATCCGCCGCGTGAACACCATGCTCAGGGACGACACGTTCGAGCAGAAGAAGCAGTTCAGCCCGCCGTAGCTGAAGAGCCCCTGGCCGGCGATGAAGAACTCGCGCTTCTCCGGAAAGAAGGTCTCGAACGCGCTCAGGTTTACCACGGCGGGATCGACTTCGGCCTGCCCGAAGTCGGGATTGAAGGTGGCGTTCAACGTCAGGTTGGATGTGAGCAGGTATTTCAGGTCGATGCCCGCGCGGAATTTGGCCTCGGTCTTCTCGATGAACGGATTCGCGGCGTCCACGGTGCCGTTGCGCGCGGTCGTCGAGACGGCGTAAGGGAGCAGCTCGAGCTTGTTGGTCCCCACCGCGGGCGCCTCGATGCCTTCGAGGTGGCCGTAGCGGGAGGGTCCGCCGGACTCGGTCTTCCGCCAGAACGACCAGACCTGCGATTCGTTGAGACGGTGCACGAGCCGCTCGATCTGGAGGCCCCAGCGCTGGTCGATGCCCTGCGGGAAGCGAAGCTGCGCGAACGGAATCTCGAGCTCCGCGGTCCACCCCAACGAATCGACGCGCGCCCGCGCCCGCCAGACCGGATCCCAGGAGGAGTCCAACCCGGAGCCGCCGGGGCCGAACGCGTCCCCGCGCACACCGGCGGGGTTGATGGACAGCTGCGTCTGCCCCAGGTGGTCCAGAAACGTGTCGAACGTGATCGTGAGCCGGTCGCTGTCGGGCGAGTTGTCGCGCCGGACCAGGCGCGAAACCACTCCCTCGGCGCCCATGTCGTCGAACATGCGGGCGCCGATGTAAAGCGTCTCGTCATCGTAAGCGAACCTCACTTCCGTGCGCTGCGTCACCGGTTCGCCCTCGCTCGGGTCGCGCTGGTAGAACGCGTCCACCACGGGCGCCAGCGCCCAGACCGTCTCGTCCAGCCGGCCGTCCAGCTCGATGGGGCCCGTGAGGCGGATCGCGCGCGCGGTGGGTGCGAGGCGCTCGTGGTTCGGGTCGCCGGCCGGGGGCGTCACCGGAGCGGTCGCCACGCTGGTTCCGCCGTGACTCGAGTCGTGCACGGCGGTGTCCTGGGCGAGCGTGGCAGCGGGCAGCGAGAGGCCCGCGAGCAACAGGGCCGCGTGGCGCGTTCGCGTCCGATTAAGATGGGTCATCGCTAGGCCGGGGGTATTCTCGGGTGACGTCCGCCGCCCGTGCGGCGGCGGGGTCCGATCCTACGATGCCCCGTATGGCCGGCAGGGTTGGTACGATCAATACGCGGCAGCGGCCGTCGGGTTTCCTTCCTCGCCGGCGGTCGCGTCCGGACGCCGTCCGCTTGTCCCCCATGTCCTCGCGCCCCATCCTCGCGGGATGGAGCTCATCGCCCACCGGGGGCTGAGCGCGCGCGCTCCCGAAAATACGCTGGCGGCTCTCCGGCTCGCCCTCGAGGAGCGTGCGGACGCGGTGGAGTGGGACGTCCAGGCGAGCGCCGACGGAATCCCGGTGCTCCTCCACGACGACACGCTGGACCGGACCACGGACGGAAGCGGCAGGGTCGACGCGCACTCTCTGATGGAGCTGCGTGCGCTCGACGCCGGATCGTGGTTCAGCGAATCGTACGCAGGCCAGCCGGTGCCGTCCCTCGCCGAGGCGCTCGCGCTCACCGCCGGTCGTTGCGATCGGATCTACCCCGAGCTGAAGGCTGGGATGTCGACGGGGATCGTAGCGCGCGTGGTGGACGAGATCGGCGCTTCCGGTTGGGCCACGGATACCGTGGTGCTGTCGCTCGACTGGGAAACCCTCGGCCACGTGCGGCGCCTGAGCGACCTGCGAATAGGCTTCGTCGTGGGGGCGGTCGAACGCTACGGGCGCGCCCTGTCGCTCGCCGCCGAGGATGGCAACGCGATCGTCGATCCGGACCGCCGCATCCTGCTGGAAGACCCGGGGCTGGCGAAGCGGGCGGCGGGCGCCGGCGTCGAGCTCGCCGCCTGGACGGTGAACGACGCCGCCGAGGCGCGCCGGCTGCTGGACATGGGGGTCGAGAGCCTGACGACGGACGATGTCGCCGCCCTGCGCGCCGGGCTCGAGCGTGCGTGAAGCATCGTGGTTTCCCGTGATCGCGCTCGCCGCGGCGGTCGGGTGCGAAGGGTCCGCGCAATCGGCGCCCCCCTTCCCGAGGGCCGGAACGGCCGCGGCGGAATCGGCCTCGGCGCGGCCGGCGCCCGCTTCCTGCGGTCCCGTGCACGTGGTGGTGCTCGGGTCGTCGAGCGCCGCCGGCACCGGACCGGCCGCCAGCGCCAACGCCTGGGTCGAACGGTATCGGCGGCACCTGGACGCGGCGGGAGCCGGCCATGCCCTCACGAACCTGGCGCGGGGCGGCTACAACACCTACCGCATCCTGCCGCGGGGCTTCGGCGGTCCGGAGGACCACATGCAGCCGGACCCGGCGCGAAACATCGAGCGGGCGCTCGCCGTTTCGGACGCGATCATCATCAGCCTGCCCTCCAACGACGCCAACCTCGGCATCGACGTCGCCACCCAGCTGGCCAACTATGATACCGTCCTCGCGCGCGCGGACGCCGCCGGCGCGGAGGTGTGGGTGACCACCACGCAGCCGCGCAACTTCGACGCAGCCAGGCGCGCGACCCTCCGGGCCATGCGGGACTCCACGATGGCGCGTTTCGGGGACCGGGCGATCGACTTCTACACGGGCCTTGCCAGGCCCGACGGCACGATCTCCTCGGTGTACGATGCCGGCGACGGGATCCACCTCAACGACGCCGGCCACGCGATCCTGTTCGCGCGCGTGGCCGACGCGCGCATCCCTGAAACGGTATCGTGCGGCGCTCGGGGCGCGGCTCGATCTCCGTGACGTGACGGATACGACGCGGTTCATCTACTCGATGAAGGACCTCCGCAAGGTGGTCCCTCCCAAGCGCGAGGTGCTGAAAGGCATCTGGCTGTCGTTCTATCCTGGCGCCAAGATCGGGGTCGTCGGTCCGAACGGCTCCGGGAAGAGCACACTGCTGCGCATCATGGCCGGCGCGGACACCGACTTCCAGGGCGAGGCATGGGCGGCGAAGGGGACCCGCATCGAATACCTGCCTCAGGAGCCGGAGCTCGATCCCGACCTGGACGTGCGCGGCAACGTGGACCTGGCGATCGCCCAGCAGCGGTCGCTGCTGGCGCGCTACGACGAGGTCAACGCCCGCTTCGCCGAACCGCTGTCCGACGACGACATGGCGGCCCTCATCGAGGAACAGGCACGAATCCAGGACGCGATCGAGGCCGGCGGCCTGTGGGACCTCGACCGCAAGGTGGAGATCGCGATGGACGCGCTGAGGCTCCCTCCCGGGAACGCCGACGTGGCGACGCTTTCCGGAGGGGAAAGGCGCAGGGTGGCACTGTGCCGCGTACTGCTTTCCGTTCCGGACATGCTGCTCCTGGACGAGCCGACCAACCACCTGGACGCGGAATCGGTGGCGTGGCTGGAGCGGCACCTCGCGGAGTTCAAGGGCACCATCGTCGCCATCACCCACGACCGGTACTTCCTCGACAACGTAGCGGAGTGGATACTCGAGCTGGACCGCGGAGCCGGCCTCCCCTACGAGGGCAATTACTCCTCGTGGCTCGAGCAGAAGCGCGAGCGGCTGCGCGTGGAGGAAAAAGGCGAGTCGGCGCGCCAGCGCACGCTGCAGCGGGAACTGGACTGGGTCCGCATGGCCCCGCGTGCCCGCCAGGCGAAGGGGAAGGCGCGGCTGCACGCATTCGAGGAGTTGTCGTCCCGGGACCCGGGCGAGCAGATCCGCACCGCCGAGATCCTGATTCCCCCCGGACAGCGCCTGGGAGAAGAAGTGATCGTCGCGGAAGGGCTGTCGAAGGCCTACGGCGACAAGCTCCTCTTCGACGACCTCACGTTCACGGTTCCCCGCGGCGCGCTCGTCGGGATCATCGGCCCCAACGGGGCGGGCAAGACCACGCTGTTTCGGATGCTCACCGGGCTCGAGGAGCCGGACGCGGGTTCCCTTCGGTTGGGGCCGACCGTGGAGCTCGCGTACGTGGACCAGTCGCGCGCGGCGCTGGAGGGCGAACGGACGGTGTGGCAGGAGGTCACCGGCGGACTCGAGACGATCCCGGTGGGCTCCGCGGAAATGAACAGCCGCGCATACCTTTCCGGCTTCAATTTTCGAGGTCCGGATCAGCAGAAGAAGGTCCGTGTCCTGTCCGGAGGAGAACGCAACCGCGTCCACCTCGCCAAGCTGTTGCGCTCGGGGGGCAACGTCCTGCTACTGGACGAGCCGACGAACGACCTGGACGTGGACACCCTCAGGGCGTTGGAGGACGCGATCCTGAGGTTCGCAGGAAACGCGCTGGTCATAAGCCACGACCGATGGTTCCTCGACCGCATCGCCACGCACATGCTCGTGTTCGAGGGCGACAGCCAGGTGCGCTGGATCGAGGGCAACTATCACGATTACGAGGACGACCGGAGGCGGCGGTTGGGACCCGAGGCGGAACAACCGCACCGTATTCGGTATCGCAAGCTGACGGCCGGATGACGGAATCCGCCGCCGCGTCGGAGTCGGCCCTCGAGGGACTCGCGGCGCGCATGAACCCTGGCTGCGGTCTCCTGCCGGCGCTACGTTGGAAGCGGTCACTCTCCCCGGATTGACCGCAACCCCCTCGAGTCATGCCCGAGACGCACGGGTCGGACGCGCAGCTCCGCCCGGAGGCGAACGCCCCCGCCGGGACAGCGGACGGCGGCCGAGCCAACGACGGGCCGGCACGCGCGCGCGGGCTGTCCACGCGCGACTGGCCGATCCTGGTCAAGCTGCTCGCCATGGTAGGCGCCATCCTGGCGCTCAGTTCCGCTCTCGTCCTGACACTCGCCGAAAGGGCCGCGCACGAGGCCGACACCGTCGACAGGCTCGCCTTCCAGGAGGTGGGCGGCCTGGGCTTGATCCTCAACATCGACCGGGACGGGTATCAGGCTGCCCTGGGCCTGTCGAACGCGGCGGCGGCGATCGACGATAGTGCGCGATCCGAATGGCTCGCCTTCTACGACGAGAACATCGAGCAGACGGCGACGCGCCTCGGCGACTACCTCGCCATCGGCGGCCTGGCGCCGGACCGGCGCGCGGTGGCCGAACGGGCGCTCGAGGCCCGCGACGCGATGGCGCGCGTGGGCGGCGCTGCCCGCGCGCTGATCGCCGAGCGCGCGGACGACGCCGCGATCCGCGCGGCCCTGGAGCGCACGCAGGCTGCCCTCGACGACTTCCGCATCCACATCGACGAGCTCGAGCAGGACCACGACGCCCGGAGCAGCGGGCTCGGGATGACCGTCCAGCGGGACATCGACCGGACGCGCCTCATCGCGTGGCTCGGCCTCGTCGTCGTGATCCTGATCGGGTCCGCGCTCGCGTGGC
>Ga0299907_10003138_pt1 | contig 10508 bp, 9 predicted proteins | sample RVTome_16_FD_198680 | JGI IMG/M metagenome (GOLD analysis project Ga0299907, IMG submission 198680) | Soil microbial communities from uranium-contaminated site in the Upper Colorado River Basin, Wyoming, United States - RVT152D67 (version 2) ... | reverse complement strand
ATGAACTGGCCCGACCACTCTCGTTATCCCAATTGGGGTGGAGTCATCCGTCGCCGCGACCTCGATAGCCAGGTGGCCGATCTTGCTCGCAAACAGGGCGTGGAGATTCTCGAGAAGACCGAAGCAACTCCAGTAGTTGAAGAGGGTCAACTCCTTGCCGTCGACCTGTCCCATGGGGGCGAGACCGAGCGGATTGAACCCGAGTACGTGGTCATTGCCGACGGCTCCCTCAATCGTTTTGGACGCGAGCTCGGCAGCGTTCGTCGCCGGGACTACCCGATGGGCCTGGCGGCGCGTGGTTACTACGCATCGCCGCGATCCTCCGACCCGTTTTTGGAAAGTCAGCTCGATATTCGAGATGACAAGGGAGACACCATGCCTGGTTACGGTTGGGTGTTCCCGCTTGGTGATGGCACAGTCAACGTCGGGGTCGGTCTGTTGTCGACGTCGAAGAGGTGGAAGCACGTCAACACGACCAGGATGATGGCGGACTATGTCAGGGTCGCTCCTCGTTATTGGGAGCTGGACGAGGAGTCCAAACTGTCAGATCCGGTAGGGGGAAAGTTGACGATGAGCTTTTCTAAGGCGCCCCTGGTGGGTCCCAACTGGGTCACGGTTGGAGACGCCGCCGGGGCCATCAATCCCTGGAATGGCGAGGGGATTTCCTACGGGTACGAAACCGGACACTTGGCAGCAGCGGCGATCTCGGAGGCAATAGGTGCCGGCGACCCTTCCCGCCTCCAGGGGTATTTGCAGCGGCTCGATGAAGAGTTCGGCCTCTATTTCAAGATGGCACGTGTGTTCGTGAAGCTGATTGCCAACCCCTCGGTGATGCGCAGCCTGGCGCATCTGGGCATTCACAACCGGCCGCTGATGGAGTGGACCCTGAAAGTGATGTCCAACCTCCTCGATGAGGACGAGAAGGGCGCGGGCGAACGCGCCTACGGGATGTTGGCGGCGATCGTCCGGCCGTTGCCGGTGGCCTGAGCACCCTCCGCTCACAATCGCGTCCAGACCCCCGCAGAAGCCGGTTGCATGGTCCGCACCTATCGCGATGGGAGGGCGTGACCGGGTAGATGCGACCTGAAAAACCACCTCCGATGAGCTGGGATATGTTTTGCCAGCCCACAGTTCCCGACCGCGGACTGCGGCCAACCACCGCCACCGACCGTGCTTCGAGCGGGGCCGATGGGGGTTGGGTGGTCGGGCGTCACGGGATCTCAGTTGCACTGCCTCGCGGGTCTGGCGAATCTACGGCCCCAGAAGAAGGTGAACGGGTGAGCCCTCGTCAGAAGTTGACCGATTTGCGCCGCCAGCAGATTCTGGAGGCGGCCGGACAGGTGATCGCCGTCCGAGGCATATGCGAGACCAGGGTTGCGGACATTGCCGAGGTGCTGGGTGTCAGTCCCGGCTTGATCCTCTACTATTTTCCGTCCAAAGACCGGCTGCTGGGAGAGGCCCTCGCCCACCAGGACCGCCAATTCTTTGCTGAGGTGGCGAGGCGGAGCTCCGACCTCGACACCGCCCGGGCTCGGCTGGTTTTCATCATCGAATCGAGCTGTCCCACCGCGTCAGTGCGGAAGACCGCCATCGACCACGAATACGCCTTGTGGCTGGAGATGTGGGCCCGCGCTCGCCAGGACCCGGAACTGGCCGAGGCCCGCCAGCGTATGGATCATGAGTGGAGGGGCTCAATCGCCGAGATCGTCGTTGACGGTCAAAAGAACGGAGAGTTTTCGACGGCTGTTGACGCTGGCGACTTCGCCGTCCGGTTGTCGGGATTGATCGACGGTCTAGCTGTGCAGGTGGTGCTCAACGACCCCGAGGTGGGTTACGAACGGATGCGCAGATTATGTCTTCAATCTGTCGCCGCGGAACTCGGGTTCGCCTTACCTGACGATGTTATGGTTCCCTGATTAGTCGTTCAGTGAGGCTGCCGCCTCACCCTGATACACGGGTTGGCCGAGGTCACATGCACTTCGCTGTCGAGGGACGCATTCGTCGCCTTCCCGCCTGACGGTGGCCCGGAGGCGTCACATCGGTCCCGGCTCCCTCCTCGGTGATGGCATAACACTCGTGTTTGTCGCCGGTGATGGTGGGCAACACCAGCGCTCCATCCGATAAGAGGTTGCCCGCCCGAACTCAATGCTGAACGACGGTTCAGTGTATCGGCCCGTTCACCCTGGTTTCACCGAGTTCAGGCGGTTCTCTATTCTCGCTGAGGCATGCAACTTGTGGATTACCTGCCGATCGCGGTGATGTTGGTCCTGGCAGGGGGCTTCGTGGCGGTTTCTCTCTCTGTGTCCCGCCTCTTTTCTCCTAACAATCCCACCCCCGAGAAATTGGCGCCATATGAATGCGGCATTCTTCCCGAGGTTGAGCCGGTACAACGCTTCCCGGTGAAGTTCTATCTGGTGGCGATGTTGTTCGTTGTCTTCGACGTCGAAATCATCTTCTTGTTCGCCTGGGCCTCTCGTTTCACCGACCTCAACTGGTACGGCGTGGCGGCGGTAGCAATCTTCACCTTCTTCGTTCTCGAGACCCTGGCCTACGTTTGGAAACGGGGCGCCCTCGACTGGTACGTCCACCGGCGGGCGCGTTATCGCGAAGTCGAGACGGACGTGGCCGCATGAGCGTGCGGAGGACCGCACCGACCAATGTTCTCACCAGCACGGTCGACAAGGCGGCCCGATGGGCCCAGACCCGGTCGATGTTCCCGGCCACATTTGGCCTTGCTTGTTGTGCGATCGAGATGATGGCCACCGGTGCTCCCCACAACGACCTCGCCCGTTTCGGGATGGAGGTCTTTCGCGCCTCACCCCGACAGGCCGACCTGATGATCGTGGCCGGACGGGTCAGCCAGAAGATGGCGCCGGTGCTTCGTCAGGTCTACGACCAGATGCCCGACCCTAAGTGGGTGATCTCGATGGGAGCCTGCGCCTCCACCGGAGGCATGTTCAACAACTACGCACTGGTGCAAGGTGTCGACCAGATCGTTCCGGTCGATATCTACGTTCCCGGATGCCCCCCCGGTCCGCAGGGCCTTATGCACGGGATCCTGACGTTGCACGACCGGATCATGGCCGGAAAGGCGTGAGAAAGAGTTTTGGGTGGTGAGTGGTGAGTCGTGAGTTAAAAGAGAAATTCGCTGAGGTGGAATGGGGAGACTCGCACGGGCAAGAAGTGGTCCGGTTAGGCCGAGACCAGCTTATCGAGTTCTGCAAGGCGGCTTTTGAGGCAGGGTTTGAAGTGTTGGCCGATGTAACGGCGGTCGACTGGGACCGCACCCGCCAGCCTCGTTTTGACCTCGTGATCAACCTGCTCTCGATGCAACACCGTCGCCGGCTAAGGGTCATGGTCGGGATCCCGGATGGCGACCCGGTGGCGCCGTCATTGGTACCGATCTGGCCGGGCGCAAACTTCGGGGAGCGGGAGGTATACGACATGTTCGGCATCACCTTCGAGGGTCATCCCGATCTCACCCGCATACTGATGCCCGATGACTGGGAGGGCTACCCACTGCGCAAGGACTTCGAGGTGGGAGCGGTCCCCGTTCAGTTCAAGGCCTCGCACCAGGTGAACTGATGACCGACCAGACCGTCGACAAACCCGAGGTCGAAGAAGTCGACCTGTGGGTCTCCGGAACCGAGGAAAGCGAGTGGGACACCTACTCCACAGACGAGGGCGCCCAGAAGATGCGCCTCGAAGAAACCGGGCCGCGACTCACGGAGCAGCTCGGGTCGGTGGTGACCGACGACTACGACCTCGACGACATCGTCACCGAAGACGAGCGGATGATCATCAACATGGGGCCGCAACATCCTTCGACCCATGGAGTCCTCCGGCTCCAGCTCGAGCTCGAAGGCGAGATGATCAGGCGATCCAAGTCCGTCATCGGTTATCTCCACACAGGGATGGAAAAAACCGCCGAAACGCTGACCTTTCTCCAGGGTCCCACCAACGTCACCCGAATGGATTATCTGGCGCCGCTCCACAACGAACTCTGTTTCTCGCTGGCGGTAGAACGCCTCCTCGACATCGAGGTGCCACCCAGAGCAGCGGTCATTCGGATCCTGATGACCGAGCTCAACCGGATCGCGTCACATCTGGTGGCGATGGCGACCAACGGAATGGACATCGGGGCGCTATCGATCATGACGTACGGCTTTCGGGACAGAGAGCAGATCCTCGCCTTCTTCGAAAAGACCACCGGCCTGCGCCTTAATCACAACTACATCCGCCCCGGAGGGGTAGCGGCCGACCTTCCCGTTGGTTGGCGGGCCGATGTCACCGACATCTGCGACACCATCACCCGCCGCCTCGTCGACTACGAGGACATGCTCAAAGAGAATCCAATCTGGACTGGCCGGACCAGAGGGGTGGGTGTAATCACTGCCGACGAGTGCCGGGCATACGGAATCACCGGGCCAACTCTGCGAGCGTCCGGAGTGGCCTGGGACCTGCGCAAGGCTTTTCCTTACTCGGGCATCGAGCAATACGAGTTCGAGGTGCCGGTGGGTGAACATGGCGACGTCTACGACCGCTACCGGATTCGGATTGAGGAGATCCTCCAATCGGTTTCGATTCTCCGCCAGGCGGCTGCCGCCATGCCCAAGGGTGACTTCCGAATCGACGACCGCAAGATCACCCCTCCGCCTCGCCATCGCATCGACGAGTCGATGGAGGCATTAATTCACCATTTCAAGATCTTCACCGAGGGCTTCAGAGTGCCGGCCGGGGAAACCTACGTGGCGATCGAGTCACCTCGTGGTGAGCTGGGGTGCTACCTGGTCGCCGACGGATCGGGCAAGCCCTGGCGAATGCACACCAGGGCGCCGTCCTTCTACAACCTGCAGGCTTTGCCGATCATGATGGCCGACTCAGTCGTGGCGGACACGATCGCCACCATCGCCTCCCTCGACCCGGTGATGGGCGATGTCGACCGCTGACGCCCGTTGGCGTCTGCTCTTGAGCCACTCCACTCCGATCGGGATGAAAGAAATAAGGATGATCAGGGCGATGATCGGAAGCAGGTACCGGTCGATGTCGGGGATCATCTCGCCGAGGGCGTACCCGAGAAGGGTCACCCCCACTGCCCACAACAACCCCCCGACGACGTTGAATAACACAAACGTCCGATAGGGCATTTTTCCCACCCCGGCCAGGATCGGGGCAAAGGTGCGGACGATGGGAACAAAACGCGCCAACACGATGGTCTTGGCGCCGTACTTTTCGAAGAAGCGTTGCGCTCGTTCGACGTACTCCTGCCGAAAGAACCGCGAGTCCGGTCTCCGAAAGAGGGCTGGCCCAACCCGCTTCCCAAACAGATACCCGACCTGGTCGCCGGCTACCGCCGCTACAAAACAGCCAACCAGGATCAAAGGCAGGGAGAGGGTGCCCTGGGAGGCGAACAGCCCGGCGGTAAACAGAAGCGAGTCTCCGGGAAGAAAAAACCCGAAAAACAGGCCCGACTCGGCGAAGACGATGGCAAAGAGGCCAATCGTGCCGAAGGTGACGATGAGGTCGCGGGGGTCGAGGAACACCAACGGACACCCTAATCTCGGGCTCCGATGAGTCGGTGGCGGCAGAAAACTCGAGAACGGGCTCGCCAGATCATTGCCACCTATCCGGAGAAGCGGTCGGCGGTGATGCCGCTTCTCTATCTGGCAATGGCCGAAGACGGGTATCTGACCGAGGAAGGCATGGCCGAGGTGGCGGATCAGGTCGGGATCACCCCGGCCCAGGTCTTGTCAGCCGCTTCGTTTTACACGATGTACAAGCGGGAGCCGACTGGCAAGTACCTCATCTCCTGCTGCACCTCCATTTCCTGCATGCTCCTAGGGGGCGATGATGTGCTCCATGCTGTGGAGGACGAGGCCGGGGTTCCTCACGGTGAAACCGACTCCGCTGGCGTCCTCTCGGTCGAGCATGCCGAGTGCATCGGGGCCTGTGGGGGCGCTCCCGCCCTCCAGGTCAACTACGAGCTGGTGGAGGGAGTCACCCCGGAGAAGGCCCGTCAGCTCGTGCAATGGCTTCGCACCGCTCATCCCGACGTCATTGGCACCGACGAGCTCCAGAACCTGTTCGGAGGCAACCCTTCCTTCGATTGGGCGATCCGGGAGGATCTCGGTGCGATCGGTCCTTACCCGGCCTTCTCTCCCCTCGGCACCGCGGCTCCGGTGGGAGGCGAGGAATGACCGCCCAGACCCGGCTGGTCACCAAACGGATGGTCGATCACCCCACCGACAGCCACACGCTCAAGCGGTACATGGCCACCGGGGGGTACAAACAGGCACGCAAAGCGGTGCGAATGACCCGCGATGAACTCGTCGAAATGGTCAAGGCCTCGGGGCTCCTGGGTAGAGGCGGCGCCGCTTTCTCGGCTGGTCTCAAGTGGAGTTTCCTGGCGCCCGCCCGGCCCGCCTATCTGGTCGTAAACGCCGACGAGTCGGAACCAGGCACCTTTAAGGACCGTCAGTTGCTCGAGCGCGACCCCCACCAACTCGTGGAAGGGATCATCATCACGGCGGTTGCCAACGAGGTGCATCACGCTTTTGTCTACATCCGGGGCGAATACGCCAAACCGGCCCGGAGGGTGCAGAAGGCGGTGGAGGAGGCGTATCAAAAGGGATACCTCGGCGACAAGATTTTCGGCACCGACTATGACCTCGAGGTGACGGTTCACCTGGGGGGAGGCGCCTACATCTGCGGAGAAGAAACCGCTCTGCTCAACTCGTTGGAGGGTTTGCGAGGCGAGCCCCGGCTCAAGCCTCCGTATTTCCCGGCCGCGATGGGTCTCTACAACAAACCGACCATCGTGAACAATGTCGAGACGCTCTCCAACCTGCCGCACATCCTCGAGGGTGGTGTTGACGGCTTCAAGGCACTTGGACACGCCGCCGACACCGGGACGTTCTTGTTCTCGATCTCGGGTCATGTTCGCAAACCGGGCAACTACGAATTGGCCCACGGTCTCACATGGCGGGAGTTGATCTTCGAGGTCGCCGGCGGGCTCCGGGAGGGTCGCGACCTCAAGACCTGGATCCCGGGGGGAGCCTCGGCTCCCTGGTTCGTGCCCGACGACCACCTGGAGCTGCCCATCACCAAAGACGACACGGCCAAGGCCGGCTCGATGCTGGGGTCGGGGGCCGTGGTGGTGATGGACGACACCACATGTGTGGTCCGGGCGGCAGAGCGGATAGTTCGCTTCTTCTCCCACGAGTCGTGCGGTCAGTGCACTCCCTGTCGGGAGGGCACCACCTGGCTGGAGATGATCCTGCACCGGATCGAGACCGGTCAGGGCCGGGACGTCGACATCGACCTGTTGCTCGATGTCTCCGACAACATCTCGGTGGGTCTGGACTGGCCTCCCAAGATGACCACCATTTGCCCCCTCGGCCCTTCGGCCGTGTCCCCGATCATCTCGATCACCAAATACTTCAAGGGTGAGATCCAGAGCCACATCCAACGGGGAAGCTGTCCGTTCGCCTAGGTTGCGCCTTATGGAGGGATACCACAAGGAGACCTACGGAGCTTCCTGGGCTCCCGACTACGACGAGATATTTGCCACCGTAGCCGGGGCGATGATCGAGCGGCTGGTCGAGTTCGGGAGCGGCGGGCGAGTGTTGGAGCTAGCGATCGGCACCGGACGGGTGGCGTTACCTCTCGTCGAACGCGGCGTGGACTTAACCGGCATCGATATCTCCCGGGAGATGGTCGAGCGTTTGCGCACCAAACCCGGTGGCGACCGGATCCCCGTCGTCATGGGCGACTTCTCCGAGGTGCCGGTCGAGGGCAACTTCCGACTCGTCTATCTCGTCTTCAATACCTTGTTCGCCCTTGAAAACCAGCAAGCGCAGATCCGTTGCTTCGCCAACGTTGCCGCTCATCTGGAACCAGGTGGACGTTTTGTAACAGAGACGTTCTTTCCGGACCTCACCCGCTTTGACCGCGGACAGCGTTTCGGGGCATTGGCCGTTGAGGTGGACGAGGTACAGGTTGAAGCGAGCCGTCACGACCGAACGCGCCAGTCGATCAACACCCAACGGATCCACTTTCGGGAGGACGGCCTCAAGATGTACCCCGTGCGGGTCCGATACGCCTGGCCTGCCGAGATGGATCTAATGGCCCGACTGGCGGGTCTCGAACTGGAGAGCCGCTGGGGTGGCTGGGACCGTGAGCCGTTTGATCACCAGAGCCAGATCCACGTGTCGGTTTACCACAAACCAGCCTGAACCCCGGGGGGTAATGTCCCCCTGCATCTGCGGGGGGACCGGCCGACGAAGGAGGCCGAGGGGGGTGATGTCGGACACGCGGGTGGCCCCCTCACCAACCCTCTCTATGCTGGCTCGCCGATGAGCGAGACCGTCAAGGTGACCATCGACGGGCGGGAGATCGAGGTTCCCAAAGGGGAGTTGGTGATCAAGGCCGCCCAGGACCACGGCACCTACATCCCCCGCTTTTGTTGGCATCCCCGGATGAAACCGGTCGGGATGTGCCGGATGTGCCTGGTCGAGGTGGAGACCCCCCGTGGTCGGGCCCTCATCACAGCCTGCACCAACCAGGTCGCCGATGGGATGGTGGTTGACACTCGGTCCGATGTGGTGAAGAAGGCACAGGAGGGGGTGCTGGAGTTCCTGTTGATCAACCACCCGCTCGACTGTCCGGTTTGTGACCGGGGAGGTGAGTGCCCGCTCCAGGATCACACGATCGCCTTCGGTCCGGGGGAGTCGCGTTTCGTCGAGGAGAAACGACACTTCCAGAAGCCGATTCCGATCTCGGCCGTGGTCGATCTCGACCGGGAGCGGTGCATCCTCTGTGCCCGCTGTACCCGATTCTCCGAGGAAGTCTCCGGCGACCCCCTCATCGAATTCCTCGACCGCGGCAATTACACCCAGGTCAACACCTTTCCTGATCTTCCGTTCTCGTCCTATTTCTCCGGCAACACCGTCCAGATCTGTCCGGTCGGGGCCTTGACCGCCCGCCCTTATCGGTTCCGGGCGCGACCCTGGGATCTGACGGCGGTGGAGTCGACCTGCGTCCAGTGCACGACCGGCGATCGCATCAGCATCCAGGCGAGCCAAAACGAGGTGCTGCGCTTTCTCGCGGTTGACGTCGAGGCGACCAACTGGGGTTGGCTCTCGGACAAATGCCGGTTTGCCCATCAGGCGATCAGCTCTCCGGATCGATTGACAACGCCACTGATCCGACAGGACGACGGTCAATTCGAGTCCGCCACCTGGGGCGAAGCCCTTGCCCTGGTGGCCCGGGAGTTCGGTGAGTTGGTAACCGAAGGCAAAGGAGTTGCCGTATTGGGTGGAGCCCGCGGCACCAACGAAGACGCTTACGCGCTTTCCAAGTTCGCCCGGGTCGTCTTGGGGACCAACGACGTCGACTGCCAGATGGACGACGGGCTCGATCCCCAGTTTGCTGCCGCCACCGTCGACCGGGCCCTGATCAGCGATCTTGACATCGCCAGGACGATCCTGGTGTGGGGCCCCGATCTCAAGGAGGAGCATCCGACCTTGTATCTGCGGGTGCGTCACGCCGTGCAGGAGAACGGTGCGACGCTCATCATCATCCACCCCCGACGCACCGGCCTGGATGATCGAGCCGACCACAAACTCTCATATCGGCCGGGCGCCGGGGCGGACTTGCTGATCGCCCTCAAGGGCGGAGAACACCCAGAGGTGACAGCCGCGCTCTCCAAGGGGCCGGTAGTGGCCCTGGTGGGTCGGAGCGGGATCACCGAGGATCGGAGGCTGGCAGAGGCGGTGGCCGCCTTCGCTCGCACGCAGCCGGACGCCAAAGTGCTCCCGCTGGTGCGCCGCTCCAACACCTATGGAGCCCTCGACATGGGTCTGGCCCCTTCGCTGTTGCCGGGCAGGGTGGCTGCCGGGTCGCCGGATTTCGAGAGTGCCTGGGGCCCCCTTTCCGCGGCTGCCGGCCGGGAGACGAGTTCCATCCTCAAGGCGCTCGAAGGCGGTGCGATCTCGGGGCTGCTTCTGGTCGGCGCCGATCCCGTTCGCGACGTCCCCGACGGCTCCTTGGCCCTGCGGGCCTTGGAGGCCGCAGGCTTCGTTGTTGCCATTGACACATTCCTGACCGATTCGTCCCGCCTGGCAGATGTCGTCTTTCCGGCCGAGGGTTTTGCTGAGAAGGAGGGTTCGGTCACCAACCTGGAGGGACGGGTGCAAAAGGTCAACCGGGTCGTGCCGGGCCCGGGTCAATCCCGCCCCGACTGGTCCATTCTCGATGATCTGAGCACGCTCATGGGCAAGCCCCTCAACCTCGCATCAGCTGAGGCGATCGCCAAAGAGATCGCCACCGTGGCCATCGCCTATCGGGGGGTGACCTGGGACGTGCTCGAGTGGGAAGGAAAGGACGGCGTTGTCGTGCCTTTGCCGGAGGCCCGACAGCCCTTGCGCTTCATCCCTGCCGATGCCCCCGGTAGAAGTGCGGCCGGGGAGATCGTCCTTCACTACGCAAGGACTATGTTCGACGACGGG
>Ga0299907_10003137_pt1 | contig 10508 bp, 15 predicted proteins | sample RVTome_16_FD_198680 | JGI IMG/M metagenome (GOLD analysis project Ga0299907, IMG submission 198680) | Soil microbial communities from uranium-contaminated site in the Upper Colorado River Basin, Wyoming, United States - RVT152D67 (version 2) ... | reverse complement strand
CCTTGATTGCTGGAGCCCAGTCTCCTTGCTCGTCGCCAACGGCCACCAACTTGTATACGCCGCCGAGGGAGGGGTCGCCTTGCGACGTGATGAGTCGGGTGCCGACACCGAACATGAGACGATTGATCAACGAAGAAGCAGCGATGCCGTAGCCGGGTGCCTCCGTCTCGATCTGAGACAGGATCTGCCAGATGACTAGTTCGTCCAGGTCGGAGGAGAGGACGATCGGCACCTCGCCAAAACCGGCGTCATTCAGCAAGACGGCCGATTGAATCGCCAGGAAGGCGAGATCGCCGGAGTCGATCCGGATCCCCGCCGGCTCATGCCCCTCAGCGACGAGCTCTTCGAAAACTTCCACGGCGTTCGGGATCCCAGAGGTGAGCACGTCGATTGTGTCGACCAGGAGGACGCACTCATCGGGATAAGCCGCGGCAAATCTTCGGAAAGCCTCGAGCTCCCCCATTCCCAACGCAAGATAGACCTGGACCAGGGAGTGGGCGTGGGTCCCTTTCGGGTCGAGACCCACCGCGTGAGATAGAGCAACGTTGGAGGTGAAATCGCATCCCCCGATCAGGGCAGCGCGTCCGCCCGCGTCAGCGCCAGAGGCTGGCCCGCGGCGCATCCCGAACTCGAGCACAGGTCTCTCACGGGCTGCTTGTTTGACCCGTGACGCCTTGGTCGCGATGAGTGTTGGATAGTTGAGCCGGTTGAGGAACGGGGTTTCGAGGATCTGGGCCATGGCAAGGGGCCCGGTGACTGTCGCGACCGGGATATTCGCATGAACCACCCGACCTTCGGGCACTGCGTCAACCTTTATCGATCCGAAGTTCCCGTTCTCGGCCAACCACCGGAGGAACCCCTCGTCGAAACGGCGAGAGCCCTGAAGGGTGGTTTGGCTCCGGAGAGCTTCAAGCTCCGTTTCTGAGAATCGGGTGCTCTCCATCCAATCGAGCAACCAACCCAACCCGGCTGTGATGCAGTATCCGGCCTGGTGGGTCCCGTAATCGGGATAGTCACGGAAGAAGTAGTCAAACTGTGCCGGTAAGTCGGCGAGACCCTCCTTCCAGTACATCTGCGCCATGGTCAGTTGGTACTGGTCGGTCGACAGAATCCCGCCGAGGAGAGGGTCCACACCTTCCTCAGGGCGCTCGCTTCCAGCGCTCATCCTGACCATTCCATCAGCTCAGACTACGTTCACGTTGAGAATCGGCGTCCGCACCGGCGACCATCGAATCTGATCTTCGCCGATTCAGACTGAAGAGCCCGAGAGTCTTATCTTCGCTCGTCCCCTTCGTCGTCCTCGAGATACAGGTCGCCGGAAAGCGATTCCTCGCCCGGGCTGCCATCTTTGATCGCAGACGGGTGCAGGGTCGCATCGGGATTCTCGAAGACCTCGATGCCCTCGGCCTCTTCCCGCTCCCTCTCCAGCGCTCGATCTCGAGAGTCGTGGACTTCAACCCCTTCGGCGTCTTCGAGGGCGCGCTCGAGATACCTGTCGCTGTCGGCTCCACTACTCATCCTGGACCTCCTATTTGTTCACGCGCTTCCGACGAAGTGGCGAGACACATGTCTCCGGCCACACCGGCAACATTGACGGTAGTCCTATATGCCCGGTTCGCTAGGCCCTGAACCCAGCAGACGTTCCACGCGTCGCCGCTATCAATCACCAGTTCCGATGTCGACGCTGTATGCGTCGTAGACGAGCTCGGCGCCCCGCTGGCGATGCAAAGCGAGTCGCCCCAGCAGAGTGGTGACACGCCGTCTCACGACCGCCGGGTCGGGACGACCGGGTTGTCTGAGAGTTGCGAGGGCCCTGTACCGCGCAGTGCTGAGTTGCAGGTGTTCTTTCGTCAGTGCCGCTATCTCACCAGCGAGTTGGGGAGCCTCGTCGACAACTCTGACGAGCAATCCCTCCACACCTTCGACATCTTGAATGTGAGCATCCAGAGCAGCGCTTAGCTCGGTGAGTGCCGTTTCGACGTTGTCATGCCAGGTTTCCGAACCCGACGGTCTGGCGAGCTCCGTTTCCATGCTGGTCATCGCATCGTGCAGTTCAATGCGACGAACCCGCGCCCTTTCGACTTGGACAGGCACCGACAAGTCTGCTTCAACCTCGGAGACTGTGGAGCTCTTGGATAGGTTGATTTGGCTCATAGTCACAACTGTGGGCCGAGGATGAACGCCCCGATAGGGCCTAAATACCCTTGTCGGGCCTTATCATCGTGGTGACGGGCCCGGTGCCACATTCGACCGTTCTGTGAGTGTTTACCTACACCCTGTGTGCGTAAACACTCACAGAACGGTTCTGACCCTCAACGAGCCAGGAGGCATAATCTGATGACAAAGGAGGCGAAATGATTGTTGTGGTAGGAGTCGACGGCTCTGAGGTGTCGCGGACGGTGCTGGAGAAAGCGGCCGAGGAGGCGGCATGGAGAGGCGGAGCGCTCCACATTGTCCACGTCGCCCAACACCCTGTTGTGTACTCCGAAGTTCCCATCGACCTCACCGGAATGATCGAGGCGGAACGATCTGCCGTTTGGGAGCAGCTGGAACCGACTATTTCGAACATCACGATTCCGGTCGAACGCATCGATCTCGATGGCTATCCCGCGGACGTCCTCCCCGGGTACGCCAACCAGGCTGGCGCCGATTTGATAGTTGTCGGAACCAGGGGGAGGGGCGATCTCGCTTCTCTGATTCTCGGCAGCACGAGCCACCGCACGATCCAACTGGCCAATTGCGATGTCCTGGTGGTGAAGCCCACCGACGCCTGACCTCTTCAAACCGGAGTCGAGGGACCATATCCGGCTCGGGTGTGACTTAATCCCCTGGGCAGGAGAGCCCCACACTGACATTCTTTCAGTATCGGTGTTCTGGTACCCGTCGATGACGCCACGCCACCACCGAAGAAGTGGAGACGTAGTCCGTGAGCAATCGTGCCGCTAATTCGATCAGGCTGTTTCTCGTCGACGACCACGAGGTGGTCCGGGCCGGTATCAAATCGGTGCTCGACGGGCAGCCAGACCTGGTCGTGGCCGGCGAAGCCGGGAACATTGCAGAGGCATTGGCAACAATCGGCGAGGTGAATCCCGATGTGTTGATTCTGGACGTGCGGCTGCCCGATGGGAATGGGATCGACATTTGCGCCGTGGCATCGGATCGATACCCGGGCATCGCGAGCATCATTTTCACCTCGATAGCAGATGAACGGCTTTTGCGTGAGGCAGCTGCGGCCGGCGCTCGGGGATATGTCCTGAAGCGGGCACGCACCGAGGGCTTGATTGCGGCGGTGCGCGCCGTAGCCGCAGGCGCTGATTTCTTCGAAGATCACGATCTCGAACCGCTGTGGGAGAGCAGAGGCCGGTCGGGTCCGCGTTCTGGACTGGCCGGCCTTTCCTCGCAGGAACACGCCGTCGCCCACCTCCTCGGGCGAGGCATGACCAACAAGCAGATCGCCGAGGAGATGTCATTGGCGGAGAAGACGGTCAAGAACTATGTGTCGAACGTCCTCACCAAACTCGGGATGGTACGACGCACCGAGGTTGCCGCGTACATAGCGGGAGCAGAGGCGGAGGAGGAGCGGCTGACACGGCCCGAGACGTGGGAGGAGCTGGGGATGGAGGTGGAGCTTGCATGAGCTCTATCCGCACAAGATCGGATCGGGTCGGGAGGTAAGGATGAGCACCAAGTTCTCAGTGAAGAAGGAAGATGAGGCTCCGGCCAAAAGCGGCTGGTTTGTCGACATAGTCGCGGGCGGAATATTTGGCGGGATAGCCGGCGCAATCGTCGCCGTGAACTTCGTCATTTACTCGGGCATCGAGCGTGGGTACGAGGCGACAATCCCCGAAGTATTCAGAGAGAGCGTGGTGGCGGGCGTAATCACCGTCGCCGTTCTCCTGGCCGGCCCGGTGGTTGGCGTGTGGATCGCTCGCCGGCTTCGGCGTCGCCGAAACGCGAATCTTCACCAACTCTGAACCCGTTTACGAGTACGTGTCGTAGACCTCTCGACCAATTCTCGCCAGCTCGGCGCGGAGTTCCGGAGGAGACTCTGCCTCGAGCGGGAACGGAAGGTTGAGCAGGAATCTGGCCAGCCAGGTGACATCGTCGGCGCCGATGTGCAGGACCGAGCCTTCACCTGCCGGTTCGACCACTCCGACGGTGACCGGAATGAAGCGTGTCGCCACATCGGCCGTGACGTCCAGGCTCACTCGTGCCCCGAAGTTCCAGGCGTCTACGGCAATTCCCCGTTGCACGAATTCGACGGGATCCGGTGCCTTACGACTCTTGATACGGATTCCGGTGGCCTTGGGTTCGCGTACGCGGTCGAGACGGAAAGTCCGCCAATCGTCACGGTCGAGGTCGAACGCTACCAAGTACCAGCGCCTCCCAGTGTGGACGAGGCGTGCCGGTTCGATGTGTCGATTGGACTTCCGTCCCTCCCCGTCGCTGTAGGCAAAACGCAGGCGCACGCGTGATCTGATCGCATTTGCTGTCGTCGCCAGAGAGGCGTGATCGACGCGCGCCGGTGATCCAGAGAGGGTCGAGATGGTTGATTCTGAGACGTCTTCGAGTCGTTTCCTGAGACGGGGCGGCAGCACGTGCTCGAGCTTCGACATCGCAGACAGCGAGGCGTCTTCGAGGCCTCCTACCGCCGTTGTGGTCGAGACCCGCAGTCCGAGAGCGACCGCAAGTGCTTCGTCGTCATCGAGAAGGAGAGGGGGCATTTTTCCCCCAGCTCCGAGTCTGTACCCACCGCCGGGCCCTGCTACAGCCTCCACGGGGTAGCCGAGGTTGCGCAGTCGGCCCACGTCTCTTCGGACCGTTCGCGGTGTCACCTCGAGGCGCCTTCCGAGTTCCTCAGCGGTCCAGTCGATCCGTCCCTCAAGAAGCCCGAGCAGTTTGAGCAATCGTTCTGCACTGTCCATTTGCCCTCAACTATTTCTCAATATGCGGACAGATGCTGTCCTGGTTAATTCGTAGTCTATTTCGTATCAGAAAGGTTGGAAAGAATGTTCGATATCTACAGCTATGAACAGGTTCAGGCAGCCAACGCCGAACGGTTGTCTCGAGCACTTATCCGGTACGAGAGGCTGGGTCGTAGTGTCCCTGAGCCCGATGTCCCACACGGCGCGTCGGAGGAAAATGTCCTGGAAATCGTGTTCGCCACCGGGTGTCCCGAGAACGACCAGCTGAGCGCTTGAGATGTCGTGGTCGTTCACGACAGACACTGACGCTGGCTCCCTAGAGTGCCATCCCCTTACACCTGACCGGTTCAGGGACCTCGAGACCGTGTTCGGTGAGAGGGGAGTGGCGCGTCGGTGCTTCTGCATGCACTGGAGGCGTCCCGATGGTGGTTTCCAGGACGGCGAGGTGGACAACCGGGACCGTTATTCCGAGTTAGTCACAAGCGGGCCGCCTCCCGGACTCGTCGGCTATGTCGGCGAGGAACCCACGGGATGGGTTCAGGTCGGCCCCAGGGATGACTTCCCGACGATCCGCAGATCAAGATTGCTCAGGCCAGTCGACGAACTTCCGGTCTGGTCCATCAACTGCTTTGTGGTGCGGGCGGGACACCGCAGCCAGGGTATCGGTAAAGGCATGTTGGCGGGCGCTCTCCACTACGCCCGCAGCCAGGGGGCGAAGGTGGCGGAGGCGTACCCTGTGGACGGAGAGCGGGCGTCGGTGGTCGACTATTTCACCGGCACGCTTGGAATGTTCTCCGAACACGGATTTGTCGAGGTGATCCGCCGCAACGATACGAGGCCGATCGTCCGACTCACCTTCTGAGCGGATCCGCCTACTCGTGTGAGGCCGTGGCTCCGGTTGACTCCCGCAGCTCGGTCAGGAGTGCCCGGACCCGCCGCTCCAGATCGTCCCTGATCGGTCTCACCTCTTCGATCGGTTTTCCCGACGGATCCTCGACGACCCAGTCCACGTACCGTTTGCCCGGGAATAGCGGACAGCTATCCCCACATCCCATGGTCACCACCACATCGGCAGCCTGGACGATTTCGTCCGACCAGGGCTGGGGGTGCTCCGAGCTGATGTCGATGCCCTTCTCCTCCATCGCCGCGACAGCCATCTGATTGACAGAGTCTGCAGGTTCCGACCCGCCAGAAAACACCTCCACCCCGTCGCCGGCGAGATGTCGCATCCATCCCGCTGCCATCTGGGATCGACCGGCATTGTGGACGCACAAGAAGAGCACACTCGGCTTCAGACCGCTGATGTCGGTCTCGAGGCGAACCAACGCCCGGAGGCGGTCTTTGGTGAACCGCTCGGCGAGTAGTGGGACCCATGTGCTGGTGGTGGCGCGCTCGGCCAGCGTTTCGAGCGAACTGTTCATGAAGCGTTCGATCGTCTCTTGGTTGAGCTTGCCGTCGAATTGACGCTGCAGCCTCACTGCGGCTTCGTGGATCTGGGCGAGTTCGGCACTGTTGAGTGTTACGGGCATGGTTCTCCCATCGAGGTGAGCCGCTCGACACGGCTGGCGATAGCGGCGAATGAATTTCGAAAGGACTGCAGGGTCCCGCCCTTCACCGGATCGGGAACGGACCAGTGAATGAGATGCCGGCCGGCGGGAAGCTCCGACTCCCGAACCCGATCGCACACGCTCACGACAAGGTCCGGGGGGGCGACGATCATTTCATACCCACCAGGCACGGCTCGAGAGAGGTCGATGCCCATTCCCGAGGCGGCCTCGACGGCCAACGGATGGACGGCTCGCGCCGGCTCGCTTCCGGCGCTAACGGCGGGTCTGCCAGTGGTTTGTTCGAAGAGTGCAGCGGCGAACTGAGATCGAGCCGAGTTGTGGGTGCAGATGAAGGCCACCGTGGCGGCAGGGGCAGCCGACACCTTCGGCGTCGACGGCAATGAGTCCCAGCGAAGCGAGACGTACTTGCGCCGATGGTCACCTTCGGAGACGCTGCGTTCGATCAGTGATGCACTCTCGAGGATGTCGAGGTGATGGGCGAGAAGGTTGGTTCTCATCCCGACCAGTTCACTCAATTCGGCGACAGTTCTGTCGCTTAACGCCAGGTGGTCCACAATCGAAAGACGCCTCGGGTCTCCCAGCGCCGCGTGGCCAGCCGCTCGCATTTCCAGAGTCATAACTCAGAGTATATTGACTCAATAGTCGTTGTGTCAATTGTCAAGGCTCTCTGAACCGTTCTGTGTCGGTTTCGGTTCGGTATGCGGACCTTTCGCGACACAGAAGGGTGCCACGGCCGCCCACGGAACCGTTCTGTGTCGGTTTCGGTTCGGTATGCGGACCTTTTTCGACACGGAATGGTGCCACGGCCGCCCTCGAACCATTCTGTGTCGATTGGTGTGAGGACGTCGTAGCTCTAATCGACACAGATGGATTTAGGCGGCTGCTCCGATCGGGCCCGGACACCAGGTCCCGTGGTACCCGCAGTTGCACACAAATTCGATCTGGATACCGGTGCTGGTACGGACGAGACGCTCGATGTTGTCCTCGAACAGGAGCACTCGCGACTGATGGACCGGACAATACGGGGCGAACATCAGAGGGCCCCGTGGATACGGTTGTCCTGCCACCATTCCCACATCGCGCTGCGGGCGTCATCCACCACTGCCGCGGAAAGGGAAAGCTCGGGTAGCGGAGCACCCCCTTGCCGAAGGTCTTGGTGGTCGGACCATGCGTTGACCAGTCGGTTATAGACCTCGTTGAAAGTACTGGTTACCTGGGGCCGATGTGCGCCGGACATATTCATCTCTCTCGTTCGCGTTCGCCGTGAGGCGTAACGGCTTAAATGCCGTTTGATACTTACAGGTTACCAACTGTGATGTAAGCCGTCAAGACCTTTTTGGTCATTACGCCACCCGGCGTCACTTCACGATGAGGACGTTGCGATCCGAAGAGTGGGCGATCCCATGGCTGACCGAGCCCAGCAACAACGTCCCCAGAGCACCGCGGCCCCGGGACCCGACAATTATGAGGTCGGCATCGACGTTTTTGGCATAGTCAACGATCATCGAGGCTGGTGAGCCACCATCGAGCGTGACGGCGGTTCCGTTGGATGGCATATCACCAACTATCTCCCACACTGCTTGGGTCTGGCTCTTCCTGACAGACTCGAAGTCGATCATGTGGCCGGCCGGGACCATGTACGGGTATATGTAGCTACCCGATACGTAGACGAAGTCGATGTCACCAACGCCGGCAAACTCTTTTGCTGCCTGGACCACCTTCTGAGTGTGCTCCGAGCCGTCGACAGCCGCAACGATTCTCATTCGAACTCCTTTTGCGCTCTATTGGAGCCATTCCGGTGCCCGCTGTCCAGGGGCGAAGTGCCCGACCAGACGGGAATTCCGTCCCTGTACCCGTCGCCGCGTCTAACTAATCGGAGAACGCGGGGATGGCGCCTCTAACTAATCGGAGAACGCGGGGATGGCGCCTCTGACTAACCAGAGAAGGCAGGGATCACTTCCTTGGCGAATCGCTCGAGGCCGGTGGTGTCGTAGGCGGCGTCGGCGAAGTGAATGATCGCGTAGGACATGCCCGCTTGCTCCCACTCCTTCAGGAACGAGACGATCTGGTCCGGAGTCCCGGATGCCTGGCGGTAGAGGTTGGCTGTCGTCTCGGCGCGATCCTCGGGCACATATTTCGCCAACCTGGACCGGAGCCATTCCAGCTTCTCATCCGTTTCGTTCTCGGTCTCGGTACAGAAGATGTTGAAGTTGGATGAGCGGACTATCGACGAGTAGTCGGTCCCAACGTCTCCACAGTGCCCCTCGAGCACTTCAGATTTGTGGGCGAACTCCTCCAGGTCGTTGCCGAAGTTGGTGTACTGGGCGTGGCGGGCGGCGATGTCGAGCGTGAGTTTCTCACCGCCACCAGCGATCCAAAACGGGATATGGGGATCCTGAATTGGCTTCGGCTGAGAGATGGCTCCTTTGAGCTGGTAGTACTTCCCGTCGTAGTTGACCTCGTCCTCGGTCCACATTGCCTTCATGATCTCGACGCCCTCGCGGAGCATGCCGATCCGCTCCGAGGGTTTGAGGAAGGGGTACCCATACCCGTCATGTTCGTGCTCGTACCACCCAGCTCCGATGCCCATCTCCAATCGGCCGCCGGAGATGACATCGATCGAGGCGGCAACCTTCGCCAGGTAGGAAGGGGGCCGGTATGTGTTGCAGGTGCACATCTGGCCGATGCGAACGGTTTCGGTTGCCACGGCCAGGGCTGCCATGAGAGTCCACGCTTCATAGGTGACCTCCTGGGTGGGAACCGGGACCGTGTGGAAGTGGTCATAAACCCACAGGGACTCGAAGCCGGCCACCTCTATGGTTCGGGCCACGCCGGTCATTGTCTCCCAGTGCTGCAGGATCGGTATCTCGACCAGGTCGTGTCGCCATCCTTGCGGTACAAATGCGCCAAATCTCATATCGAGGACACTAACTCGTGGTCTGTCGGTGAAATAGGGCGAGGGTGTCTCCGAGTCATCGGCGCCATCTGGCAAGAAGAAAAGCGCAGTCGCAGTCGGGGCCCGCTCCGAGCATTTTCGACGCAGCCAGGGGTGTCGAGGGCCGGAGAGACACCGCCACTATTTCAGCGACGGCCACTAGAGGAATGATCTCCCAGATCAAGGCCGGGCGGAGCTGTCGAGCAGGCGGCGGACCTCATCCTCGGTTGTCTGCCAGAAATGTCGGTACCAAGAACCCACCGCCACCAGATTGCGCGGGATGAGGAGGCAGACAACATCGTCTGCGATTGCACTCAGTTGAGCGACAACCTCGGGCGCGCCCACGGGCACGGCGACGACTATTCGTTCGGGGTGCATCGTCCTGAGAGCTTCGACCGCGGCCCGCATCGTCGAGCCGGTGGCCATGCCATCGTCCACCACTATCACCGTCCTGGCACTGATGTCCACGCTCATTTCCGCTCCGCGCAACGCAGCTTCCCTCTCGGTCAACTCGTCGCGGGCAGCTTTCGCTGACGCTTCGAATCGGTCGGAGCTGATCCCGACCGCTCTGATCACCTGCTCGTTGCGAATCACGACACCGCCCGAAGCCACAGCACCCATCGCCAGCTCTGGCTGACCCGGGACGCCGATCTTTCGAACGACCAGGATGTCGAGGGGGGCTTTCAGTTGCCTGGCAACCTCAAACGCCACCGGAACTCCTCCGCGAGGCAGGCCGAATACCACCACATCCTTCCGACCCTGATACTCCTCCAGGGCACCGGCAAGCTTCCTACCCGCGTCCTCACGGTCCGCATATCTTTCGGCCATTGCCTCCGAACCTACCCGGATCCGGGACGTCTAACGTTGGTAGAGCCCGGTTTTCGACGGAGGTCGCCATGATCGATCGAGAAGTCGTTGTCTTCGACGTGAATGAGACGCTGCTCGACCTCACCGAGCTGGCACAACCGTTCTCAGCCATCATGCCGGTGGAGCTGATGGGACTGTGGTTCACAAGGATGTTGCACAACTCCCTGGTGGCAAATGCCACTGGCCGTTACGACTCGTTCGATCGCCAGGGTG
>Ga0299907_10003136_pt1 | contig 10509 bp, 11 predicted proteins | sample RVTome_16_FD_198680 | JGI IMG/M metagenome (GOLD analysis project Ga0299907, IMG submission 198680) | Soil microbial communities from uranium-contaminated site in the Upper Colorado River Basin, Wyoming, United States - RVT152D67 (version 2) ... | reverse complement strand
CACGTTCGTCTCGGTGATGATGTCGGCCAGCAGGCCCGCGTTCGCCTCCGGGAGGTCCATCTCCAGAACCCGGTCCCAGGAGTACTTCACGTCGTCCGCCGTGAGCGGGCTCCCGTCGTGGAATGTAAGGCCCTCCCGGATCGGGAAGGTGTAGGTGAGTCCGTCTTCGGAGATCATGCCGTTGTCTTCCGACGGGACCTCGGTGGCCAGCCCCGGCTCCAGCTCTGGCCCTTCGGGAGTGAACTCCACCAAGCGCTCGTACACCTGGAGGATGACCGATTCCCCGCCTTCGCCGGGCTCCGCCTGGGCGGGGTCGAGGGACAGCGGCTCGTCGTCTGCGGCGTGGACGATGACGTCCGGGTTCTGGACCTGGCCTCCGCCGCCGTCTCCGTCGGGGGGCGGCTCTCCGTCATCGCCGCCCGTGCACGCGCCGAGAACGAGCCCCAGAGCGAGCAGCAACGAGAGCATCCGTGGCCTCCAAGGGGCGCCGCCGACGGTGGACCACCTCCAACCCCGGTCACCTGCTGGACGCCCCGCACGTGCCCCCCGCCGTGGTGCGAGGGAGCCTCCGGTGTCGCTCGACATCGACCCCCACCTTTCATCGCCGTCCGGTGGCACGGCCGCTACCTGCCCCGATCCGGCAGAACCCCGCAGCCAGTGTTCTGTGCATAGTGCATCGTTGTCAAGGCAGGTCGCACAAGGCAGGTCGCACCGAGATGCCTTCCGGCTCGCGGAGGGCTCATCGTCCGATCGCCCCCAGTCGCTCGGCCATCCAGTCGCCGGCGAGCGGCCGGTACTTGTACGGGATGTTGTTGCAGACGTGGTTCCCCTCCGGGTACATCACGAGCTCGGCGTTCGGGGCCTCCGCCACCACGCGCTCGGCGTGCTCGTACGGGACCAAGCGGTCCAGCTTGCCGAAGATCACGAGGAACGGTTGGAGGACCTTGGGCAGCACGCCGGTCAACGTCATCCGGTCCGCGATCGACTGCATCTCGTCGAGGTCCTGGGCGCCCGAGTGATGCATGAACGTCTCGCGCGAGATCGACGGCCGGTCGCCGATCAGCTCGCCGAACGAATGAGCACCGCCGATCGCGCACACGGCGCGCACCCGCGGCTCGAAGGCGGCCGTCCGCGGCGCGTAGTACCCGCCGAGCGAGACCCCGACAACGCCCACCCGGTCGAGGTCGAGGTCGGAGTGATCGGAGAGGTGATCGAGCATCGCCGTCGGGCCGACCTCGTAGTCGGGTCGGATGTGCGAGTGGTAGCCGGTCTCGCCCTGTCCGGGACCGTCGAGCGACAGGGTCGCCATCCCTCGGACCAGGAAGACGTTCTCCCAGTTGAAGAACTCCTCCTTCGTGGAGTCGAGGCCCGGGAGCAACAGAACGAGGGGCGGGCGCGCCGCCGAGGCGGGACGGCGGAGGTTGCCGACCATCGCTCCGCCCTCGAACGGAACCTCGAGCCGTTCGGCGGCGGGGTCGAGCAGTCGGTGGGCCTCACGGAGCGCCGCGACGGAGCGGTCGGCGGCGTCGCGATGCTTGGCGAGATCGACCATCCAGACGAACTTCGCGAAGTGGTAGGCCAGGGCCGCGCGCACCCAGGCCTCGCCTGCGGAGAGGACGCGGCCGGCCTCCTCGGCTTCTCTCGCGAGCTGCGCGTGCATGTCGCCGTTCGCGCACCAGGCATCCAGCCAGTCCTCCCACCGATCCAGACCGCTCGTGACGCGCAGGAAGTCGTTCGGATCCACCCCCTGTGACGTGAATCGAGGAGCCCAGTGCGCGGTGGCGGCTTCGATCCGCTCGTCTGCCATCTCGGAGCACCTCCCGGGTCGTCGGGCGATCATCGTCTCGCGTTCGGATGGGACGCGGGGAAGCCATCCGGAGCCTACGAGAAGGTCCGCGACGAGGTGATGGGCAAGCTCGGCTCGTTCGTCGACCCGAAGACCGGCGACACGCCCACGGCTGTGCGGCCGAAGGGTCGGATCCTCCACGAGATCGTCGGGTCGGACAAGGCGCTCATGGCGCGCGAGTCCACCGTCCAGATCCCGGGGGCGAGTCCGCGGTCTCCGACAACGAGGCAGACGAGATGGAAGAGCACCTCCGGGGCCTCGGCTACGTCGAGTAGCGGTCCCGGATGAACGCCCTGACGAGGGCCGCCCGGTCTTCGATCGAGGCTCGCGGCACCTCGGTGAGCTCGTAGCCGGTTCCTTCGTACGCGCGGACGATCGCATCGTGGAAACCGACCGTGTCCTCAAACGACATCGTCCGTTCCTCATCAACGGCGTAGATGTGCTCCCACGGCGCGACGATGAGCACCTCGCGTTCGTATCGAAACTCTCGACTAGCGAGGAGGCTGGGCTCGGGGTCAACCCCGAGGTGCACTGCGTACGCGACGCAATCTGGGATGCCACGGTCGAAGATCACGTCGGTCTCCGGGCGTCGCGCGGCCAGGTACTTCTCGATCGACCGCTGCAGGAGGAGGTCCACGAACGTGGCCGGGTGGCCGTCGACGATTCCGATCGCTCCCGGGGACCGCTGCTCGCGGAGGATCTCGCGTGCGGGCTCATCGATCACGCTCGTTTCCGCCGAGGCGAGCCTTCCAAGGATCGCGGATTTGCCGGTCCCCGGCGCGCCGGTAAGGACGTGGAGTCCCGAAGAAGGCTTCGGGCCTCGACCACTGCCGTGGCCGAGGCCCGGAGCCGTACGACCTCCCCTGCTCACGTTCGTGCGGCGAGAGAGGCCGCTTTCCTCGTCCTCCGAGGTGCGTGCGACACGACTCGGTCTCCGTTCTGGTCGGCCGCCGGTACCCCGTCCCCAGCGAGAACGGCGTAGAGCTGCCACTGACCTGGGAGTCCCCGGAGCTCGTGCGCACCACGATCCTCGAACTCCAGGTCGGACCCCGCGACGACGTCTCGCACGGTGCGGGTCACGAGAACCTCGCCGGGGCCCGCGTGGCGGACCACTCGGGCGCCTGCGTGCACCGCGACTCCCCGGACCCTCCCGTCGTCTCGGACGCACTCGCCGGTGTGGAGGCCGGCCCGAGCCTTCAGTCCCAGCTCAGCCAGCGAAGCCGAGATCGCCGAGGCGCATCGGACCGCAGGCGTCGCCGCGTCGAAGGTCGCGAAGAAGCCGTCGCCGGCATCATCGACCTCAGTTCCATCCCAGCGATCCAGGAGATCGCGGACCCGGGCGTGGTGGGCCTTGAGGAGCATGGTCCACCGTCGGTCACCGAGCGTCGCCGCCAGCCGCGTCGAACCGACCAGGTCGGTGAAGAGCAGCGTGACCAGGACGCGGAGTTGAGCCACGCCCGAGTTCGCTATGCGATAGCGCTCTTCGTGGTCCATGGCGGACCATCCTTCCCTTCCTGTTGGCTCTTCCTATCGGCGGTACGGGTGACGCTGCGATAGCCGTGGAGCTGCGGGGAAGCGCGAAACTGATCGAGGACATGCGGTCTCCGTTCTGATGCGAGCGCGGGATCCGGGAGGTCTCCCCTCGGGATGAACGAGGGCCGCCCGGAGGCGGCCCTAGACGTCGGATGGGACCGGCGCTTAGGGGTGAGCCCCCGCGGAGCGCGTCATGAAGACGAGGGGGTTGATGCCGAGTCGCCGACTCATGGTTCCCTCCTCATCTCGTTCGGTCATCATCGAGGCTGGACCGTAATCGAGCGTTGCGCTTGGCGCAATGGCCAATCAGGACGGTTCCGAGGGACGCATGGCAGCTCGGAGCCGCGTCTCCTGCCGTGAGGCCGACGAGAGATGGAGGAGCACCTCCGTGGCCTCGGCTACATCGAGTAGCCGGCCCGGGGCGGGGGCGCCAGGGGGCCCCCGCCCGGGCTCAGGCGGTGCAGGGTTAGCGCCTCTCGATGACGAAAACGTCCGTCACGATCCTGGTCAGGATCGCGCCGACGATCGGCGCGATCACGGCCGCCAGCGGCAACCGCGTCGGGTCGGTGCCCGTCACCATCTCCGGGACGAAGATCGCCACGAGCGCCACCGCAGTCCAGATCGCGAGGTTGAGCAGCGCGTAAACCAGCTCACGCGTCACCCCTCCGACGCCGCGGATCATCGCCCGCAGGACGGACCCCGTCGCGAAGAGACCGGCGAGCATCCCGACCACGAGCGCGAGCGGGAAGTGGTCCTGCGTCGTGCCCGTCACCAGGTCGGGCGCGTAGATCGCCGCGAAGACGACCGACGCCCAGATCGCGATCAGCGCTAGGGCGCCGAAGACGTATCCGCCGCTCCGCACCTCAGGACGCGGGATCTGGACCGGCCTCGACTCGGTCATCATCGGCATCGGCCCTTCAACCTTTGCACGTCCGTTCCTCGTTTCGGGCTGCATGTTCGTTCACCTCCACATCCGACCGTAGCCCTGCGACCGGCCGCCGACGACGAGCAGACGTCCCGGATCGGGCAGGTCGTTCACTACCGCGCTCGGCGTTCGCTGGAGGACCTGTTCCGCATCCTGGAACTCAGTTCCGCAGAGTGGAACAAGGTTCCGAGAGCAGCCCTCCGAGCGGGCCCGTCCGACGAACCCGACAGCGGGGTCATCCGCTCCCTGTCTGCGCGAGACAGCCCACCAGGCGGCTCCGTGGCCCCGGGTGCTGGCGCCTCACATCTGGGCAGTTTCGGAAGGCTCTTTGGGCGCTTCTCCCGATGGACGCGACCCCATCACGGAGATGAGAGTGAGAGGAACGCGATCGAGCCCAGAGCCCAGAGAGGAACGATGGAACCGACCTTGCCCGCCCCGCCATCCGCACCCGACCGGGACGATTCGCCGGATCTGGCCGCTCGTCTCGAGGTCTGGGTCGCCGAGGGCCTGATCCGACGATCGGAAGCCGATGCCATCGCGGCGTTCGAGGACGCCAAACCCTCCACAGCTCCCGCGCGACAGGTGACGCCGGTCGTGGAGGCGCTCGCGTATCTGGGCGGGGCGCTCGGGGTCGCGGCAGGGGGAACGGCGTTGGGCGGCGAATGGTCGCGGCTGTCGACCGACTTCAGGACCGGGACGGTGGCCGCCATCTGGCTCGTCCTCTTCGTGGTGGGTTGGCGGCTCCACGACCCGCAGTCCTCGGCGCTCGAGCGGCTCTCGCGGGTCCTCTGGCTGCTCTCCGCTCTCTCGCTCGCCTGGACAGCCCAGATCGTGGTCGACGAAGGCTTCGGCTCGAACGGCCGCTGGGGGTTCGAGGCGGCCGGCGTGGCGATGGCGATCTACGCCGGCGCTCTGTACCTGGTTCGGCCGAACACGCTCCAGCAACTCGCCTTCGCGATCGGACTGCTCCTCGTCACGGTCTCGTTCACCGAGGACTCGTCGACCAGGGTCGGATGGGGGATCTGGCTGCTGGGGATCATCTGGATGTTCCTCGGATGGCGCCGCGTCCTCGTCGCGGCCGGCGCCGCCTTGGTGATCGGGTCGATGTTGGTGCTCGCGGGCGCACTGTTCGTGGCGATCGGCGCGGAGGAGGTGGGCGCCTGGCTGGCGGTGCTGAGCTCCGCGGGCCTGATCGCAACGGGCGTTGGGCTCCGGCGCATCGCGGTGATGGTGATCGGCACGGTCGCTCTGTTCTTCTCGACCTTCGCCACGATCCAGCAGTACGTGGAAGGCTCGGCGGGCATCGCGGTCGGTCTGCTCGTCGCGGGTGCGCTCGTACTCACGGTCGCGTTCGCGGTGGCGAGACTTGGCCGCGGTTCGAGAGCGCCGGCCGAGCGCGCGTCTTGATGGTGGTTCGCCCGGCCCCGTTCCTCGGACGGTGGGATGCTTGTCGGGCGCGGTCGGCTCGCGGATGGAGCTGTGACCGATGGCCAAGATGAAGAAGTACGGGACCGTCGACGAGTACCTCGCCGATCAGCCGAAGGACGTGCGCGACACGCTCGAGCACGTGCGTCGGTCCGTCCTGGCCGTGGTGCCGAAGGCGACCGAGAAGATCGGGTACGGGATGCCGGGCTTCTACGTCGACGGCCGTCCGCTCGTGTACTACTCGGCGTTCAAGGAGCACTGCAGCCTGTTCCCGGCGAGCGGCGCGGTGATCGAGCGGCTCGCCGACGACCTCGAGGGATACGGCCTGGCGAAGGGGACGATCCGGTTCCCGATCGGGGAGCCGCTGCCGGCGCCGCTCGTCAAGAAGATCGTGAAGGCGAAGCTCGAGGAGCTCCGGGAGGGGTTCGACGGCTGAGCTGGTGGGTAGACGTGGTCGGACGAAAGGAGTCTGACCATGAAGAAGCTCATCGCACTCGCACCGCTCGCCGCTCTGATGGCGGCCTGTGAGGACGCCGGCAACGCCGGCAACGACAACCTCCTGACCGGCGGGTCGCTCGTGCTCGTCGTGATCGTCGTCGTCGTCGTGGTCCTCTTGATGCGGAGGCGGGGCTAGCGTATCCGGGGTCACGTATCAGCAGGAGGGGCGCGGGGTCTCGTGGGACGATGACACGCGATGACCAGATTCGTCATCGACGCGGGCGTCGTCCTTCACCTCGCGGGCGAGGGGCTCGAGGTCTCCAGTGAGCACGAGCTCCTCGCTCCCACCCTGGTGCGCTCACAGACCCTTTCGATCCTGCACGAGGCCGCCCACCGGGGCGAACTTGATGCCGACGTCGCGCGTGATCGCCTCGAACGCGTCTGGGAGATCAAGATCCGCCTCCTCGGCGATGCCGTGCTCCGGCGGAAGGCCTGGCAGGTCGCGGATCGGATGGCGTGGGCCGACACGTACACCGCCGAGTATGTTGCGCTCACGATGCTTCAGGCAGACGCGTTCGTGACCCTGGACGCGGAGTTGGCGCGCAGCCTCGAAGGAGTCGTCGAGACCGCCTCGATCGACGCCCTCCTGTAGCACCCCGACACCCCCATGTGTCGAGGAGCGATCGGCGTTGACGTCCTGATCGACTGCTGCCTAGGCTCGATGCACCATCGGTCGACCGCCCCCGGTTCTCCGGCGACCCCGGTTTTCCCCGCGGGGCACGAGAGGAGGGTGCACGGATGCGACGACGCATCTCTGGCTTCGTAGCAGTGATCCTGCTACTGGCCGTGTTCACACCCGGGACGGGCGCTCACGCCGCCACCGAGAAGGCGAAGCGGACCGTCGATGTGGGGATCCGCGAGCCCGCGGCGAACGAGACCGCCAACATGAAACTTGATGCGCGGGCGGCGAGACAGGAGATCCGCGAGGCGGCGACATCAGCGCCGGTCACGGCGCAGTCCACCGTCGGCGACGAGAAGTTCTGGCTCGCGATCGACTTCCTGGAAGGTGCGCTCGTCGCCAAGGAGTACACGCTCCGCGCGATCGGGAACAACATCGAGGTCTGGGTCGCCAGCGACGAGGACGAGGTGTCGTCCGGCACCGACTTCCCGGTCGGTGACTGCCGCAACGGCGAACGGACCACGATCACCGACGAGCAGGTCGCGTACCTCGTGGATCAGTTCGACAACAACATCCTGCCGAAGGAATCGGAGACGTTCAGTGTCGCGCCGGATCGGGACGGATCGGACGCGATCCTAGACGACATCCTCGAGTTGCCCGCCGACTACTACACGGGTGACGGCGACGACACCGTCGCGCTGGTCGACAACGTGCGGGACGACAACTTCTATGACACGAACAACTCGCAGGGATTCTCGTACGTCGCCGGGTTCTTCTCGTCGTCGTACGGGCAATTCCTCGATCGCAACGTCATGACGATCGACGCGTTCGACTGGCTTCACCGCACCGGTGCGAACCCGCCGCACGAGCCGACGGCCGATCTGTGCACCAGCGCGCCCGCTCGACCGTTCCTGTACGAGGGCGTGTTCGCGCACGAGTACCAGCACCTCCTCCTGTCCTACGTGGACCCGGCGGAGACGACGTGGGTGAACGAGGGGCTTGCCGACTGGGCGCAGACCTTGACCGGCTACGTGACGCCGTCGATCCCGATCACGGAGCTCGGCTACGACAGTCACGTCCAATGCTTCCTGGGATGGCTCGGCGTGCAGACGGACGTGAATCCGATCCCACGCGACGGCGGTCCGGAGAACTCACTGAACCTGTGGGGAGACCAGACCGACTTCGAGTGGGAGATCCTCTGCGACTACGGAGCCGCCTACACGATGATGGAGCTCCTCGCCGACCGGTTCGGCGAAGGGTTCATGGGCGACCTGCACCAGGACGCCGAGCACCAGGGCTTCGAGAGCCTCGAGTCGCTGATGGGCGGCGCCATGTCCGCTCGCGAGCTCATCGACCGATGGGCGGCGATGGTCGCCCTGGACGGCGTGTTGGATGACGGGGCGCACCTGAAGGGAGGCGCCAAGGCCAACTTCCGGGTGTCGACGCTCGACGCAGCGATCAACTGGGACACCATCCAGACGTTCAGCACGGATGGCGCTCCGCCGAACGGGTCGGACTACGTCCGGTTGCGGGACGGCGAGGGTTCGTTCCTGTCCGCATCGGACATCGGTCGGGTCTCGTTCGACGGTGTGAACGCGTTGCCGCCGCTGCCGATCGACTGGGCCATCGATCCGGATCCGCCGGGGCAGCCCGGCGACCCGGCGCTGCATTCGACGGACGCCGACAGCCGGAACTCGGTGATCCTGCACGAGGTCGATGTACCCGCGGGCACGCCAGCGGACCCGCCGGAATTGACCTTCGACGCGGCGTGGGACCTGGAGACGACGTTCGACTTCGCGTACGTCCAGATCACCGACGACGAAGGCGAGACCTACACGAGCCTCGAGTGCACGGACACCGTGGACGACACGACGGGTGGCAACGTCGGTCCGGGGTTCGGGCACGGGTTCAACGGATTCGACGACACCCCGACGTTCGCGCCGCAGGCGTGTGACCTGACGCCGTGGGCCGGCCAGACCGTGGGGCTCGCGTTCCGGTACTTCTCGGACTCGAACACGCACGGCGACGGCTTCTGGGCCGACGACGTGATGATCGACGACACGTTGATCTCCGACGGCTCGTCGTTCGAAGGGTGGCAGTCGTCGACGCAGTTCAACCCGGTCGAGGTCGAGGCGTTCACGGTCCGGCTGATCGCGTACGGCAACGGCAACAAGGCCTGGATCGGCGAGGTGTCTCTTGACGAGGACATGAACGGCGTTCTCACCCGTGGCGCCCTGCGCAAGGCGATCGGGTTCAAGGCCGACGTCGTGGCCGCGATCGTGACGTACCACGACTCCACCGAGTTGGTGCAGCAGTACGCGCCGTACACCCTGCGGGTGAACGGCGTGGTGCAGCCCGGCGGCTAACCGACGGGCGTCAGGCACGGAAGAGGGAGCGGCCTTCGGCCGCTCCCTCTTTCGCGTGGTTCGGTCGCGGTGGGACCGCTACGCCACGCCTCTGACCCAGATCGCCTGGTTCTCGGTGCGCACGCGGCCGTCGGGGTCCTCGAATCGGCGGTAGGCGTCGGTGATCTTCCCCCAGACACGGTCCTGCATGTCCGCCGGGTGGTCCTGCAGCATCGTCGTGAGCTGCGGCGCGACGTCGCGGATGAAGTCGGTGAACCGCTCCGGCGAGTCGGTCTCGAAGATCACGGGCACCGTGCCGGTCTCGACGTCCCGGAAACCGGCGTCCTCGACCAGGCCGCGGAGCCGATCAGGATCGCTCAAGGCGAAGGCCCCCGGGCGTCCGGGCGGCGGAGGCGGGAGCTCGAGCTCCTGGGCGACGACCGGGAAGGCCGCCGCGAATTGCACCTCGGGCACGGAACCCCACACGGATGCAGCGAGCCGGCCACCCGGCTCGAGGAATCCGCGGAGACGTTGCAGCGTGCCGGCGACGTCGGGGAGGAACATCAGCGTGGCGCGACTGAGCACCGCAGTGAACGTTCCGTCCTCGAACGTGAGCTCCTCCGCGTCGCTCTCGATGAACTCGACGTTGGTGAGGCCCGCGGCGTCGGCGCGGTCGCGAGCGACGGCGAGCATCTCGCCGGAGATGTCGGTGCAGACGACCCGCCCCTCCGGTCCGACCACCCGAGCGGCCGACACGCTGGGCTCCCCGTAGCCGCCGCCCACATCGAGAACGACGTCACCGGGCTGTAGCTCGGCGAGCTCGATGAGCTTCGCGCTGTGCCGCTGCCCACCCTCGGGACCCTCGACGACGTCGAGCCACCGACGCCAGCCATCGGCTGCCGACCGCCACTCGGTTCGGATGTTCCGCTTGAACTCGACCGGATCGAACGTGCTCGACGGAGCCATCAGCGCCCTTCGTCCCAAGGGAGCCATCAGCGCCCTTCGTCCCACCGCGGATACTACGGCCGCCTAGCCGAGCGGGGCGAGCAGCGTCTTCTTCCCTCGGAACGCGAAGAGCAGGAGGTCGACCATGCGGAAGGTCGTGTCGTTCGGCCCGAGGGACGGACGCCACGACGGGGCGCGGACGATCGACGTCGTGCTTCCCTCCATCGCCCGATGGAAGGTCTCCGCCACGATCCTGGCGCCCACTCCCTTCAGGCGCCCGTTGTTCAGCTCGGCCTCGCGGAGGATGTAGAACCACAACGGGGTGTCCTTCACGACGGCCGCCCGTTGCGTCTGCGTGAGGTCCTCGAGTGTG
>Ga0299907_10003135_pt1 | contig 10509 bp, 6 predicted proteins | sample RVTome_16_FD_198680 | JGI IMG/M metagenome (GOLD analysis project Ga0299907, IMG submission 198680) | Soil microbial communities from uranium-contaminated site in the Upper Colorado River Basin, Wyoming, United States - RVT152D67 (version 2) ... | reverse complement strand
CAGGTGTCCGACTCGGCGATCCGCCGGCCGAGGAACGTCCGCCACTGGGCCAGGCGCTTCTCCCCGATGAGCTGCTCGCGCAGCGGCCTGCGCACCTCCTCGAGGGTCACCGCCCGCCCCGGAGTGACCTCCTCCACCACTCCGACGTGCCATCCGAGGTCGGTCTGCACCGGACCGAACAGCGCGCCCGGGGCGGCGGCGAAGGCGGCCTGGGCGAAGGCGGGGGCCAGTTCGGCGGCGGACAGGGACCCCAGCTCGCCGCCGGCGGCCTTGGTGGCGGCGTCGAGGGAGACCTCGGTGGCCACGGCGGCGAAGTCGGCGCCCTGCTGGATACGGGTCAGGGCGGCGCGGGCGGCGCCCTCGTCGGCCACCACCAGGTGACGGAGCCGGCGGCGCTCGGCGATGGCCAGGCGGTCCTGACGTTCGGTGAAAGCGGCGTCGACCTCGGCGTCGGACACGGTCGCCCGGCCGGTCACGACGTCGAACAGGCGCCGGGTCTCGAGGAGGCGCCGGAACTCTTCCAGCACCTGCGCCTCGGACACGCCCTGGTTGCCGAGAGCCTCCACGAAGCGGGCTCGCCCGCCCTCGGCGAAGGCGTCGGCCACGTAGCGGTCGAGGGTGTCGCGCACGGTCTTGTCGGCCACCGCCAGCTCCCGGTCGGCGACCTCCCGGTCGATCATCAACGCCACCGCCATGGACTTGGCCAGGTCCCGGGGGAAGGCGTCCGCCTTGGCCTGGTCGGAGGCCGGCGGCGGCGTCAGCCCGTAGAGGGCCTTGAGCACCTCGACCCGGCGGTCGAGCTCCTCCACCGTGACCTTCTGTCCCGCCACCTCCAGGGCGGCGCCCGCCGGCGGGCAGCCACCTCCGGCCCGGGCCAGGCCCACGGCGGCCCCTCCGGCCAGGGCGGCCAGCACCGCCACCACGGCCAGGATGCGGCCCGTCCGCCGCCCGCGGGCCGGCGCCTCGGCCGGGGTCTCATCGGGCGCCGGCGACTCGTCCGACGCCTGGGCCTCGTCCGGTGGCTGGGCCTCGTCCGGTGGCTGGGCCTCGTCCGGTGGCTGGGGCTCGTCGGTCATCCAACCTCGGCAGGTCGTGGCTCGTGGGTGGAGGGGGCGGCCTCTCCGACCGTCATTCGGCCCACGACCGGGGGGGCCAGCAGCCCGGCGGCGAGGAGGGCCAGGAGGATAGAGCCGGAGAGGACGACGCCGAACTCGGCCAGGACCTCCAGGCGGGAGATGGCCAGGACGGCGAAGCCGGCGGCCGAGGTGACCGCGGCGGCCACGACCCCGGACCAGGGACGGACGCGGCCGTCCGCCCGCCGCTCCAGGGCGAAGAGGGTGAACTCGCACCCCACGGCGGCGGTGAGCGACCCGAGCCCGACGGTGAGGGGCGACAGGCCGACTCCGGTGATGCGCAGGGCGAGGGCGCCCCAGCCCACGGCCAGGAGGGCGCCGGCCAGGGCCAGGAGCGCATGCCGTCGCCGGGGGACGAAGACCAGGAGGACGGCACCGGCCAGGACGGGACCGGCCAGGTTGGCCACCAGCCGACCGTCGGAGAGCAGGTCGTAGCCGCGGCTGGCCACCACCGGAAGGCCGGTGAGGCGGACCTCGGCTCCCGCCGGGGAGGCGGGGAGGGCGGCCCGCATCCCGGCCAGGAGGTCGGACTGGTCTTCGAGGTCGCCGAGCCGCAGCCCGTAGTTGGCCACCGCCTCCTTCCGGTCCCCCCGCACGCTGGCCCCGACGAGGTAGCGGGGCAGGAGGTCGAAGGCGGCGTCGATCTGGGCTGGGGTGGGGCGCTCCCCCAACCATGACAACAGGCGTCCGGGGGACACGATGGGCCGCAGTCGGTCCCCGAAGCGCACCACCAGCGCCTCCTCGGCCTTCCGGAACCAGCTCAGCATCTCCGGGGAGGCGACGTCGCCGGCGGTGACCCGCAGTGCCACCTCTCCCGAGGCGCCCAGCACCCCCTCGACGGCCCGGGCGTCGGCCAGCGCCGGGAGCCCCCGGGCCAGGCGGTCGGGCCGGGCCTCGACGGGCAAGGACGGCAGCAATCCCCAGCCGACGGCGGCCATCACCACGGCGGCGAGCAGTCCCAGCCGCCGCCCCCCCGACACGCTTTCAGCGGTTCCGGCCTCGGCGAGCGGGGAAGGCATGGAGAGAGATGCGGACATGAAGGGCAGGGCGAGGGCGGCGGAGACGAGGACGCCGGCGGCCAGCGCCAGACCGAGGTGGCGCACGAACGGCAGCGGGGAGAACGCCAGCACGGCGAAGGCGGCGGCCCCGGCCACGGCGGCGGCCGCCAGCAGACGACGGCGTCCCGGGTGGGCGGCCTGGATGGGCAGGTCGGTGCCCACGCCGAGCATGACGGGCAGGAAGACGAGCATCCCGATCGACAGGGGTGTGCCCACCAGGCCGAAGACGCCCAGCACCACGGCGGTGGCCACCAGTCCCAGGCCCAGGGGCCGGAAGCGGCGCAGGTGTCTCCCCGCCCGCCCGCCGGGTCCCCGGACCCGGTGGGAGGCGAAGAAGGCCAGCGCCACCGCGGCCAGGGCCACCAGGCCGAGGCGGGGCAGCTCCCGGCGGACCTCGGCCCCGAGCGCGGCGACCAGTACCGGCGCGCCGGTGACGGTCACCCCCGTGCCGATGTCCGCCTTCCCGGCGGTGGTCCGCACCGCCCGCACCAGCCGGTCGGTCCCGTCCTGGTCGAGGCCCTCCCGGGGCCGGACGTAGACGGCGGCGTGGCCCGCGTCGGGGACGATCCAGCGCAAGGGCGAGCGGGCCCGACCCGCAGGGTCGAGGAACACCGTCCGGGCGAAGGTCGGGTTGGCCAGGCTGGGCAGGCCCAGCGGCAACCCGGCGGCCACCAGCGCCCCGTAACGGGCCTCGTAGTCGGCCACCGCCGCCGCCCCCGCGGCCCGGGCCTCGGCATCCGACGCCCCCCCGGCCCGGGCCGCTTCCTCGGCCTGGGCCTGCAGGCCGTCGCGTCGGGCGGTGATCGAGACCAGCAGCTCGTTGAGCTGGATGGCGATCTGGTTGAGGGTGGTGCCCGGGCCGTAGACCACCGCCACGTCCGGCAGCCCGGCCAGACGGCCCTCCAGCGCCACCAGCTTCCGCACCGCCTCCGGCCCCAGAAGATCGTCCGGGCCGCCCTCGAACAGGACCACCACGGGGTCGGCTCCGAAGGCGGCCTGGGTGTCCTCCCAGGTGCGCACGGCCGGGTCGCCGGAGGGCAGCAGCGAGCCGATCGAGGTGTCGACCTCGAGCCGGCCGATGCCGACGGCGGTGATCCCGGCCACCATCACGACCACGGGGAGGCCGACGGCAGCCAGCACAGTCCCCCGCCCACGTCGTCCGGGGACGCGCCGATCCCCGAGCGGCCGAAGCTTCAGTTCGCCTCCTCGACCACGCGGGGCACCGAACCGCTGAACGGCTGCGGATGGACCGCGCCGCCCGCCGGTGGGTAGGCGTTGTGGGGTTTGGCGGGTACGCCGGCTTCCCGCAGCGAATGCTGGTCGAAGATCGACAGGAACCGGCCGGCGGCCACGCCTCCGGGCTGGGAGACGTTCATGACCTGGGCGAGGTTGGCGGCGTTGGCGCCGAAGTCCCTGCCGTAGGGCGCCAGGTAGGCCAGCACCGGGTTGAGGTCGGCCAGGCCGACCCGCAGCACGGGCACGAGCGCGGAGAGGTCAGCCGCCGCCGGTGGGGTCCGGGTGAGGCTGGCCGGCGCCCGGTCGAGCACCCGGTCCAGCGGGCCCAGCAGTGCCCGCAGCTCCGCGTTGGCCCCGGGCAGCTCGGCCAGGGCGGCGTTCAGGTCGGGAGCGGCCCGGCGGAAGGGCTCGGCCAGCGGGGTGAGGGCGCCGGCCAACTGGCGGAGCGGCGGCGACGCCGTGCGGGTCCGGTCGAGGAGCCCGGGCAGGAGCCGGACAGTCTCCTCCAGGCGGGCGTCCCGGCTGGCGAAGGCCCGGGTGAGCTGGTCGGCGCGGGTCACCATCCGGGCGATCTGGCCCTCGCCCTCATCGAGGACGGCGAGCAGAGCGGTCGTCTCCCGGACCAGACCGGCGAGGTCCTCCGACTGGGCCGCGAGGACGTCGAGCGCATCGTGGCCCTCGCGGCCGAGCCGGCCCAGGGCGGCCAGCGTGGCCGAGATGGACTCCGACTGGCCGTCGGTGGCTGCCCCCAGGCGGCGCGCCGCCGAGGCCAGGGCCACCCGGGTGTCGGGCGGCAGGCTGTCGAGGAGATCGTCGACCTTGACCGACAGCTGTTCCGCCGACGCCGGCAGCCGGCCCCGGTCAGGAATCTCCGCCCCGGTGCCGTCGGTGACCTCGAGGTAGGTCTCCTCGATGAGGGTCTTGGCCCGCAGCACCACCGTGGCACCCTCGTGGAGTGGGGTGGCGTCGCCCCGGATCTCCAGGGCCACCTCGACGCCCTCACCGGTGCGTCGGAGGTCGCGCACCTTGCCCACGGGGACTCCGGCGATGCGGACCTCGGAGTCATAGACGAGGTTCTGGGTGTCGGCCACGACGGCCGTCACCCGGTAGCCGCCGGTGACGCCGGGAATGGCACCCCCGAAGTTGACCCACAGCACCCCGAAGATGAGCGCCATGGAGACCACGAAGGCGGCCACGGTGCCCGTCCGGGCCCGGCGCAGGAAGGCGGGCGAGAACCTCATCCGCCGGTCTCCGCGGCGGAGACCCCCCGCGCCCCGGACTGGAGCCCGGCCTCCAGCGTCTCGAGGCCTTGGACGACGAGACCGCGCAGGATGGGGCCGTTGGCGTCGTCCAGGCTGAACACCGAGTTGCCCCGGTAGACGAAGGCGGCGAGGTCCGGCAGGTGGTCGACCAGGTTGGCCGTCATCGGATCGAGGCGTCCCGTCCAGGCCACCGTGTCGCCGAGCGCGGCCCGGCTGGAGGCGGCGAGGGGGCGGAGGTCGCCCGCCAGCGGACGGGCGCCGGCCACCACCGGCCGGGCCAGCTCGACGGTACGGTCCAGTCGGTCGAGCGCACCCGAAAGCCCGGCCATGGCGCCCGGAAGCCGGTCGGAGGCGGCCTTCATGCCGTCCAACATCGGGTTCAGCTCTCCGGAGAGGGCCGATGTCGACGCCGAGACCCGGCGCACCTCGGCGCCGAAGCCGGGCAACTGGGCCAGCGTCGCTTCCAGTTCGGCATCGCGGGTGGCCAGCGTGTCCAGTGTCTGACGGGCGGAATCGAGCATGCGGGCCAGGCGGACGTCGTCCGCTCCGGCGGCGGTGGCGATGTCGGCCAGGGCGGTGGTGAGCCGGGCGATCCGGTCCCGGCGGGTGTCGAGCGCTTCCATGAGAGGCCGCATGGCGACGAGGGTGGCGTCGGCGGCCCGCAGTCCGGGCGGGATCGCTTCCGGCCGGGCCAGGGCGGCGTCCGCTTCGGCCAGGGCGACGCCGCCCGCCTCCCGGGTGCGGTCGTCCAGGTGGCCGAGCACCTCGTCCATCTGGATGGGCCGGGCCGTCTGCGCCTGGGGGATCACCGCCCCGGGCCGCAGCCGGGGCGCCGGCTTCCCTCCCGGGTCGAGCAGGACGTACATCTCGTTGAGGGCGCTCTTGGGCCGCAGCCAGACGCGGGCGTTCCGGTAGACCTCGCCGTAGCGTGCCTTGACCGACAGGGTGAGCCGGGCCCGTCCCGATGGGCTGACGTCGGCGGCGGTGATCTCGCCGACCGGGACGCCGGCGATGCGGACCTCCTGGCCCTGCCCGGGGGCCACGCCCGGTGCCTCCTCGAAGTCGGCCTGGAACGCCACCCGGTCGTCCCAGGGAAAGGAGATGCGCTGATGGGTGAGGATGTAGCCCCCCACCCCGGAGCCCAGCACCACCAGGCCGGCCACGATGGCCAGGTCCCGGCCCAGGCCCTGGGTGCCCCGGATGCGCTGCCAGGTGCCCCGGAGCCGCGTCATCGCATGCCTCTTCCCGAGCGGCCGGGAGCGGACGGGGGCGACAGCGAGTCGGCGTTGTTCCCCGTGTTGAAGTTGAGCTGGGCCCCTTCGGGGTTGAGGTAGCTGGTTCCTCCCCCGAAGCCGGCCAGGAAGTAGCCCAGTTCCTCGTAGAGCAGCGTGTCGCGTCCCGTCTCGGTGTGGTTGCCGACCAGGGCGGGCACGACGGAGTCCCGGAGGCGTCCGAGCACCGGGCCCTCCAGGTCGGAGAGCAGGTCCCGCAGGAGACCGGCGGTGGGGGCCAGGTCGTCGAGGGCCGGGCGCAGGTCGGCGGCCAGGGGACGGAGGTCGGCGAGGAGCGGACGGGCCCGGCTGAGCACCCCCGGGAGCTTGCGCAGCACCCCGTTCAGGCCCTGCACGGACGGTCGGGCCAGAGGGGCGGTGTCCTCCAGGCGGGCCAGGCTGCCGTCGAGGGCGGCCAGGCCCTGACGGGCGGCGGAGAGGGTAGCGGGCATGTCGACGATGGATTGCTCGAGCTCCGGGCCGAGGTCTCCGAGGGTCTCGGCGAACGTGCCGAGGTCCTCCACCACCGCCTCGAGCTCCCCGTCGGTGGCGGTGAGCGCTTCGGCCGCCTTTCCCAGGTCGACGACCAGCCGCCCGAGGTCCCCGGGCCGGGTGCCGGCCATGGCGTCGAAGACGCCGCCGGCGGGGCCCAGGGCCGGTGGGGCGTCGGTCAGCGCGGCGGAGAGCGCCTCCCGGCCGCCGCCGGCCAGGGCGGCGTCGAAACCGCCGACGGTGGCCTGCAGACCGGCGCGGGCCTCTTCGACCATGACCTCGTTGACCCGGTCGAACTCGACCGGCAGGTGGGTGCGGTCCTTCGGGATGCGCCGGTCCCGGAAGCGGCCGGGGTCGCCGCCCGGGGTGAGCTCGACGTAGACCGACAAGCCGGGGCCGCCGAGGAAGGTGGCGGGGCGGATGGCCGCTTCCGGCTCGGAACCCAGCTTGTCGAGCGTGCCCTTGTCCAGCTTCATCTTCACCGCCGCACCACCGGCTTCGAGCTCCTCGACACCGGCGACGGTGCCGACCCGGACGCCGGCCACCTCGACCTTGGAGACGATCCCCCGCAGCTTGTAGCGGGAGGCGAACTCGGCGGTGACGGTTTCGCCCCGGCGCAGGGCGAGGAGGATCTGCTGCTTGTTCATGAGGGTCACCCCGAAGACCAGGGTGGCCACCAGCCACAGGACCCCGAGCTGCAGCCTGGAGCGCCGGCTGAACCAGCCGCCGATGGCCCGACCGCCGATGGCATCGAGGACGCGCGTCACGGCCGGTAGCGCGATCCGTCGGTAGCGGCCTGGCCCGGGGCGGGGTAGGGGTTGCGGTTCTCGGCCTGGTTGGCGGCGGCGAAGACGACGGCCACCCGCAGGTACCTCCCGTTGGCGTCGCCCTCGGAGAAGGCCTCGGCCGCCCCGTCGAACAACAGGTCGAGCTCGGCGGCGTGAGGGGCGAACAGCTCCAACTGGTCGGCGGAGAAGGCGAACGTGCGGCGCAGGGCGGGGGCGAGCGGCCGGGCATCGATGAAGGTCTTCGTCAAGGCGGAGAACGCCGGGGTGGCCAGCTCGTTCACCCCGGGTGCCTTCCGCAGCGGCGGCACCCCCTCCCGGAAGAAGGCCCGCATATCGGGGGTGACCGCGCCCAGAGCGGCCGCACCCGGAGCCAGGTCGGCCACCGCCGGGCCGAGGACGGCGGCCGACGCACCCAAGTCGCGCATGGCCGGGGTCAGGGCGGCGAGGGTGCCGGGGAGGCGATCCACCGCCTCGGACAGGGGACGGCCGTCGTCGACGGCGATGGCGGCCAGGGTGTCGCCCAGCTGGCCCATGAGCGCCTCCAGGTGCTGCTCCCGCCCGACGAACCGGCCCGAGAGCCGCTCCGCCGTCACCAGGAAGGCGACCAGACGGGTCTCCTCGGCGGTGAGGGTCCGGCCGTTGACGGTCATGTCGGCGAGGAGGTCGGGGGAGGCGGCGATGAGGTCGTTCAGGTCCTTGCCCCGCCCCCCGACGCCGGCGCCCAGCTCGGAGATGGCCGTTCCCAGGGCGGCCCGGGTGGGGGCGTCGAGGGTGTCGACGAGGTCAACGATGTCCACCGCCGTGGCGGTGCGGTCGGCGCCGATGACGGCGTCGCCCAGCGGGCCGGCGCCGGCGGTGCCCGGGTCGATCTGGACGTACTTCTGGCCCAGCAGCGACCGGGACCGGATGCGCACGCTGGCGTCCTGGTGGACCTGCAGGCCGCCGGGCAGCTGCATCTCCACCCGCGGCTGCCCGTCCTCGAAGGAGATGCCGTGGACCTGACCCACCCGCTGGCCCCGGACCCGCACCTCGTTGCCGGTCCGCATGCCGGGCGGCACCTGCTCGAAGGCGGCGGTGACGTAGCGGTAGTGGCGCCCGGGAAGGCCCTTGTGGGACACGAAGGCGAAGGCCAGCGCCCCGAAGGAGACGGCGATGACGGCGACCCCGATGATCAGGGGGTTGACGGGCAGGCCGCGGCGGAACATCAGCCGGCTCCCAGCAGGTAGCGCAGGAGCGAGCGCTCCTGTTCGGAGGTGAGGCCGGTGGCTGAACCAGCGTCGCCGGCGCCCGTCGGATCCGCCGGGACGGCGCCAACGGGCGGGAGCGGGGGGACGGTGGGGAGCGCCGGCGACCCTCCCGGCCCCGGTGCCGGGAGGGGCCCCGGGGTGTGGGGTGTCCCCGTGGTCGCGGGGTCCGCCCCCGGGGACGGGACCACACCGACGACGCCCTCGGTGGCGAGGATGAAGATGCGCAGGTAGTGGCTGATGCCGTCGTGTCCGGCGGAGGCCAGGGCGGCGCCGCGCACGAAGTCCAACAGGTTGGAGAGGTCCTCGGGCAGCGCCTCGACGATGGTGCGGGTGCCCCGGGAGGCCGTCTGCATGTCGCCCCCGGCGGCCCGCAGCTCAGCGGTCACCGGGGAGGCGGCGGCCACCAGCTCCCGGGCCTTCTCCAGTACGGGATCGGTGCTGGCCAGGGCGGCGCCGGAGGCGTCGGCGAAGGTTCCGAGCTCGACCGCGATCTGGCGCAGGTCGCCGGTGAGGGGTCGCAGGGAGGCCAGTACGGGGGTGGTCCGCCCGGCCAGGTTGGACAGCTCGGCCAGGGCGGAACGGACGGTGTCGAGTGCGGTCGGCAGGCGCCGGAGCGCCTCGTCCAGCGCCGGCTTCTTTGCCGCGGTGGCGGCCAGAAGCTCGTCCGAGGCGGCCACCAGGCGGTCGAGTCGCTGGCCCCGATCCGCCCCCATGGCCGCCAGCACCGGCTCCGACCGGTCGATCAGCGCGGCCAGCAGCTGGTTCTGTCCGCCGAGGATGTCGAGCAGGCGGGCCGTCTCGGTGAAGGCGGGGCCGAGGGCGTCGAGGGCGGCGGCCGCGTCCTGACCCCGGGCCGCCATCCCCTCACCGAAGGTCATGATGAGGGCGGCCAGGGCGGTGCCGGTGGGCTGGTCGACGACGTCGAGCATCTCCTGGAGCTCAACCGCCCGCTGGGTCCGGGAGGCGGGGATGACGGCGCCGTCTTCGAGCACCGGCGCCGAGGGGCTGCCCCGGTCGAGGTCGAGGTAGCGCTCGCCCAGCAGGCTGACCACGCGGATGGCGGCCGTGGCGTCGGTGTGCAGCGGGGTGAAGGCGGCGTCCACGGAGAAGGTGACCCGGGCCTTGCCGTCGTGGAGGTCCAGCCGACGGATCGAACCGGCCCTGACACCGTCGACCATGACGTCGTTGCCCTTGATGATGGCGCCGGCGTCGGTGAACTCGGCGGTGATCTCGAGGTCGGAGCGCTCCGGCTCGGCGGCCACCCCGCCGGCCAGCACGGACACGAGCAGGGCGGCGGCGAGGAGCGGACTCTTCATCGCACCGGGCTTCCCGCCGCGTCGGTCAGCGGCTGGCCCTCGAGCTCGCCGGGCGCCCGGTCCGGGTTCCGACGGACGAGGGGGCTGATGAGATCCGGGGAATCGTCCTTCGAGACCGTGCCGAGGGTGGTCCACACCCGCAGGAAGTGGCCGTGCGCGTCGTAGTTGGCCGAGGCGGACGACAGATTGGACAGGAGACCGGCCAGCTCCGGGGTGTAGGGCCGGAGGAAGTCGACGACGGGCAGGAGGGAGGACAGGACCCCTGTCAGGGGAGGCACGACGCCGTGGGTCCTGTCCAGCATGCCGGGGGTCTCGTCGAGGAAGGCGGCCAGGGACTCCAGCACCGGGCGCAGGTCGGCGACGGCCGGGCGCAGCTCGGCCAGGAAGGGCCGCAGGTCAGCGGCGGCGGCCGGAAGCGCGTCGGCCACCCCGACCAGGTCGGCCAGCAGCGGGAGGGCGGCGGCGGTCGACGCCGGCAACCGGCCCAGCACCTTGTCGGCCGCCCGCAGCGTGGCCGGCAGGTCGTCGAGGCCCCGGGCCAGGACTTCGGCCTGCCGGGCGGTGAAGACCAGGTTGCGGTCGAACCCGTCGATCTGCGAGCGCAGTGCGTCCTTTCGGGCCACGAGGGTCTCGGACATGTCCCGCACCGAGGTGAGGAGCCGGTGCAGGGCGGGCCCGTCCTCGCCCAGCGCGGCCAGGACGTCGG
>Ga0299907_10003134_pt1 | contig 10510 bp, 9 predicted proteins | sample RVTome_16_FD_198680 | JGI IMG/M metagenome (GOLD analysis project Ga0299907, IMG submission 198680) | Soil microbial communities from uranium-contaminated site in the Upper Colorado River Basin, Wyoming, United States - RVT152D67 (version 2) ... | reverse complement strand
GAACACGGCCATGAACCGCAAGGCGTTCTGGCGTGACGCCGCGTACGTGTTGGTCGCGAAAGTTTTACGCAGGAGAGTGGTTCATCAGATTCACGGTGGGCTCCTGCCGGATGCGTTCTGCGGCAAGCGTCTAACGCGGTCAATTGTTGGGTGGTTGCTGCGGTTGCCGGACGCCGTCGTGGTGCTCGCCGAGGTAGAGGTCGAGGCTTACCGGCGGTTTGTCCCTGCTGCACGAGTGGAGCTCATATCCAACGCAATCGAAACAAACGGGCTCATTGGAGACCATCGTGCCGGCGCGGCAACAAACGGGTTCCTGAATCTTGTGTACCTGGGGCGCCTTGCGGAGAATAAAGGCATACTGGATATCGTGTCCGCCATAAAGGGCTTGACCCAACGGGAAATCAAAACGCGTCTTTCCATCGCCGGCAGCGGGCCGGACGAGGTCCGCTTGCGGCAAAAGGTCGAGTTGTTAGGCCTTTCGGACCAATTTTCCTCTGGGTGTTCGCGTCGCAGATAACGGGCCTGCGCGTTCGCCGGCCGGTACGCTGGAGCCGGCCCAACACTGTGGGTGGAAGCGTTTGATCGTAGGTGGTCAGCCGTTGCGTCTCAAGAGACCCCGCAGTTGTGTTGCATCCGGCCCATCGTGCCGGCCGGGGTTGCGCTCCAACCACAGGACCTCGCCCACCGCCCGCTCCGCGGCGAGGAGACGGTCCGCCTGCGAGCGGCGCTTGGTCAGAAGCGTTACGCTCCCCGCCGTGCCGGCGCGGGCGATGGCCCGGAGCATGTCCCCGATGAGCGCCGAGAGTCGCTCGGGCCGATCCGTGCCCCCGGCGAGGAGGCCGTGGGCCGGTATGCCGCGCTCCCGCAGCGCCGCGATGAGGGTGAGAAAGTCATCCTGTCCCTTGCGCGGCGAGATGCGGGCGGGCAGGGCCGGATCCACGCCGCGGGGGATCGGACAGGCATGGTTCGACCAAACCGCGAGTGGGTGAGCGCCTCCCACCGGCCTCCTCGACAGCGGCTCTTTACATCGAGCCTGGCCTAAGGCCGCTTCGACCCACACCCCGCATACCGCCTTTCTGACTGCAACTGAGCCCCAAAACGGCACCAGGACCGCCCGAGGTGGAGCGCCTCCGTCTTCCCAAGGGACACCTTGGCTACTTCGTGAGCAGGGTAAACCACCATCCTTCTTGACAGACCCTCGTTGAATTTCTTATCCTTCGCTTGATGGCATCTACGTCTGAACTGACTCCGGCGCGCCGCTCAGCGTGCCGTCGGGGGTGGGAGGATCATAATGGGGAATAACCGGCGGTTCACCAATGGCACTAAGGAGCGACGGGGCTATGGGCGCTGCGTGACTATGGGCGCTGATAGTATAGGCGGGCGAAAACATCCTAATCCTCTTCCAGGGTCTGAAGACATGTCGAACAAACAGCGTGCAATCAACTTCTCTCTGGTTATCATCACCCTCGTTTTGGTAGGGTATTACGAAGTGGCACCAGCACAAACGGCAACGCAACAGCTCGCGCGGGACCAACGGGCGGGCTTTCGTCCTCAACCCGAGCGCGGCGAGACGGTCACGAACCGACCGCGCCCGGAGCTCGACCCGCTAGGTGTGCACGCTGGCGGGTTTTTCATTTATCCGCACTTGGGGCTGCAGGAATTTTACAACGATAATATCTTTGCTACCGACAGCAACGAAGAAGATGATTTCATCACTTTGATAAGCCCGCGTGTCGACGTGACGTCCGATTGGACTAGGCACGCATTTGACCTGTACGCCAAGGCCGCAATCGCCCGTTACGCCGATCAGACGGACGAGGATTTCGAAGATTTCTCCGTTGGCACCAATGGCCGGCTGGATATTACACAAAGGGCTAAGCTTCGGGCCGGTGTTAGCTATGACCGATTGCACGAGGGGCGCGGCTCGCCGGATGATGTCGGAGGGCGAACGGCCCTCGAACCCACGCTTTTCGATGTCGGCTCGGTATTTTTGACCTATCAGCAATGGCTCGGCCGTTTCCTCCTGGAATCGGGTGGAGAGGTGTACCGGCTTGCTTATGATAATGTAGGGACAGAAGCTGGTGGAATTCTCATTAACGATGAACGCGACCGCTCGATATACGCCGGTCATCTCAAGATGGGCTATGAGTTTATGCCGGGATACACGGCATTTGCCAGAGGAGAAGTAGATTATCGACAATACGATGACCTATGCTGCCGCGGCGCCTTGTTCGATCGAGACTCGGACGGGTATTTGATCGAAGTCGGAACCGATTTTGATGTGACCGCGGTTCTGTTTGGCGACGTGGCGATCGGTTATCGATCGCAGGACTACGACGATCCCAGGTTTGACACCATCGCGGATGTCGCCGGCCGCGCGTCACTCACTTGGAACCCGACCGGCCTGACAACGGTTTCCGCTTTGATCACTCGAGGAGAAGTCATAGAAACTACTCAGAGCGGATCGCCCGCCATTTTTGACACAGAGGGCCGTGTGACGGTCGATCATGAACTGTTGCGCAACCTGTTGCTTCGAGCAGTGGTTTCTGTCAGCGACGACGATTTTCAGGACGTAGACCGTTCTGATACCTACGTCCGAGCGGGATTCGGTGCGAAATACCTGATGAACCGATACATCCAGCTGGATCTGAGTTACAATTATCTTAGCCGTGGCTCCGATGCTCAGGGTGCAGATTTCACGAATAACACGATCTTTCTTGGTGCGCTGTTCCGGATCTAGCGGAAAGGGCGCCTTGATTCGTTGAACTCCGTTACCGTTCTTCTCAGGAACTAAGATCAGAAACAATGGAACGGCAAGTATGGATAATCCGTTAAGCAGTTGCAGTTCCGCAAGAGTCCATATGCACCGTGGCATTGTTGTTGGATTTACCGTGAGTGTGGTTCAAAAGGCATTAGAGGGGCGTTAAAGCGCGACTCATCGAGGAGACTAATTGACCAATGCGAAAATTCATCACGTCCATGATGCTTATTGTGAGCGTCGCTCTGATCGTTGCTACCAGTGGGTCGTGTTCGCCCATGCGCGCAGCAGCGGTGCCGCTTCCCGAGGCGGGGCCGTATCGTCTGGATAGCGGCGATCGGCTGCGCGTCGTGGTATTCGGCCAGGAGGATATGTCCGGCGAGTACACTGTCGATGGCACCGGCTTCATTTCGATGCCGCTCATCAATCAGGTGCAGGCGCGTGGCCGCACCGTGACGGATCTCGAGAAAGAGATCGCGCAGCGGCTGGAATCGGACAACCTGCTCGTCGACCCTAGCATCTCCGTGCAGGTGGCGCAGTTCCGACCATTCTTCATCCTGGGGGAGGTTCGCCAGCCGGGGCAGTTTCCATACGTAGAAGGAATGACGGTGCTCACCGCCGTGGCGATAGCTGGCGGTTTCACCTATCGCGCCGAAACTGATTACTACACAATTACGCGTACAGTTGAGGGAAAAACCGTTGAGGCGCGCGGAGAAAACACCACGGTCATCCAGCCAGGCGACGTGATACTGGTAAGCGAACGCTACTTCTGATTCTGTCGTCTCGGCCGAAGGCCATTGGTGTTGTTGTTCACCGCTGTCAGCGTCTGTGTGCTTTCCGACGGCAGGATCACAATGTCTGCGCGCTTCCCGCCGAGCAGCCGCCGGTGACCGTGTCGGTGTTAGCAGCGGCGATGGCGTCGACAAGGGTGCAGCCCCCGCCCACGCCGATGGTCGCCGCCAAGGCCGGCGCTTGACCGAGGGCGCAGTATCCTCAATCGTATCGAATCGCCTCGCGGCGCGGGTCTTCCAAGACCTCCCCTGCGCACGGCGAAGGATACAGCAACATCCAGCCTCGCCTAAGCACGAGCCCCGCTGGCCCGCGCTTCGAACCTCTGCGGTGGGCTCACCGTTGGCTAAGGAAAGCGGGACATCGCGGGGGTACTGGGATTCGCTCCAGTAGCCTGGTCCACGAATCAGGCAGGCCGCTGGCGGGCACGGAAGAGTCGCAGCGCAATCCCAGCGACGCGGCCTGGGAAGATGCAGGGGCCCATCCCCTTCCGGTAGCACGAGCAGCTCTTGAGAGGACCTCCATCCGCCCTGCTGCGAGGGGGTGTCCTTCGGCCCGGCTCTTTGGTAAGCTGGAAAGTTTGAAATGGTCGCGCCGACCCGTACGGAGGCACCCGATGGCCCGGATCACCGTGGAAGACTGTCTTCCCTTCGTCAAGAACCGTTTCGAGCTCGTGCTCCTGGCGAGCAAGCGGGCGCGCCAGATCGCCATGGGCTCGCGGCCACTGGTCCCCGACGAGAACGACAAGCCGGCCGTCATCGCGCTGCGCGAGATCGCCGCGGGGCTCATCAGCATGGCAACCGTCGACGCCATCGAGACTAAGGAGAAGGGCGAGGACCCCTTCTCGGTGTTCAACGACCCCACGCGCTGAGCCCGAGGGGATGGACTGAGTGAGCCTCGATGGCGATGAAACTCTGGCCGCTGTCCTTGCCGTCCCTATGGTCCGCGAGGCCGCTGGCCTCGCCCGCCCCACCGGAGGCCTCGGCGCCCGAGATCGAGGACCTGTGCGGACGTGCGGGCGCCTACCTCAAACCCACCGAGATCGAGGACCTACGCCGCGCCTGTGAGTTCGGCGCCAGGGCCCATGCCGGCCAGCGGCGCCTGAGCGGCGAGCCCTACATCCACCACCCCCTGGCCGTGGCCGGGTTCCTGGCCGGGATGCGCATGGACCGCGACACCTTGATCGCATCCGTCTTGCACGACGTGCTCGAGGATACCCCGACGCTCAAGGACGATCTGCGCAAGGGCTTCGGCGCGGACGTAGCCACGCTCGTCGATGGGGTCAGCAAGCTCACGCAGATGGAGTTCGAGTCCTACGCGCAGGCGCAGGCCGAGAACTTCCGCAAGATGCTGCTCGCCATGACCCACGACATCCGCGTGATCCTGGTCAAGCTCGCCGATCGCCTGCACAACATGCGCACGGTATTCGCGCTGCCGGCGGACAAGCGGCGCGCCGTGGCGCGCGAGACGCTCGACATCTATGCGCCCATCGCGCAGCGGCTCGGCATCAACAGCGTGCGCCTGGAGCTCGAGGACCTGGGCTTCGCGGCCTTGTACCCGAAACGCCACCGGGTGCTGACCAAGGCCATTCAAAGGGCGCGCGGCCACCGCAAGGCCCTGGTCGACCAGATCCTGCGCTCGATCCGCCGCCGCCTGCGGCAGGAGGGCCTGAGCGGCGAGGTCTCGGGCCGGGAGAAGCACCTCTACAGCATCTTCAAGAAGATGCAGGCCAAGAAGCTGCCGTTCTCGGAGGTCTTCGATGTCTACGGATTCCGCATCATCGCCGACACCGCAGACACCGCCTATCGCACCCTCGGCGCCATCCATCAGCTCTTCAAGCCGGTTCCCGGTAAATTCAAGGACTACATCGCCATCCCCAAGGCCAACGGCTATCAGTCGCTGCACACGGTCCTGTTCGGTCCCCACGGGGTGCCCATCGAGGTCCAGATCCGCACAGAGGACATGGACGCCGTCGCGGAACGCGGGATCGCGGCTCACTGGCAATACAAGTCCGGAGAGAGTGCCAGCAACTCGGCCCATAGCAAGGCCCGCGAGTGGCTCACGGGGATCCTCGATATCCAGCGCGAGGCGGGGAACTCGGTGGAGTTCCTGGAAAACGTCAAGATGGACCTCTTCCCCGACGAGGTCTACGTGTTCACCCCCAAGGGCGATATCATCAAGCTCCCTCGCGGGGCGACCGCCGTGGACCTCGCCTATAGCGTGCACACCCAGATCGGCAACCGTGCCGTCGCGACGCGCATCGACCGCCGCCTGGCGCCACTCAGCAGCGCGCTTGTCAACGGTCAGACGGTCGAAATCATCACCGCGCCGGGTGCGGCCCCCAGCCCCGCCTGGCTCAACTTCGTCGTCACCGCCAAGGCCCGATCGCACATCCGCAACTTCCTCAAGGACCTCAAGCGGGATGAGGCCTGCGATCTGGGGCGGCGCCTGCTGAACCGGGAGCTGGAGCGCTTCGGGACGGCGCTGGAGCGTGTGCCCGCCGCGGGCATCGAGGCCGCCCTCGCCGATCTCCACCTCAAGACCATCGATGCGCTCCTGGAGGACATCGGTCTCGGCAAGCGGCCCGCGCCGATCGTCGCCCGCCACCTTATCCCCGCGGGCGCGGGGGAGGCAGCGTCCGTGGCCGCTACGGCGATGCCGCTCGCGATCAAGGGCACCGAGGGGATGGTGGTGTCGTTTCCGAGGTGCTGTTATCCAATCCCGGGCGACGCCATCCTCGGTTACGTCTCGACCGGTCGGGGCATCGTGATCCATCGCCGCACCTGTAAGAACGTCGCGGAGTTCAAGAACCACCCGGAGAAATGGGTGGACGTCGAGTGGGGCGGCGACATCGATGCCGAGTTCCCGGTGGCGATCCGCCTCGAGGCCGTCAACCAACGCGGGGCGCTTGCGACCATCGCGGCCGCGGTCGCGAAGGAGGACGCCAACATCGAGTTCGTCGGCATGTCGGAGCGTGACGAGGGGTCGGCCGGTCTCTCCCTGGTTGTCGTAGTCCGCGACCGCCGCCACCTGGCACGCGTGATCCGCTCGGTACGGACCACCCAACCAGTGTCGCGGGTGGTGCGCCTCAGGGGCTGAGCCTTAAGGGGGGGCGGGCGGGGCGGGCTAGCCGCCTGCCAGGGCTTCGTAGAGCGCCTGATATTGCTGCACGATCCGCTCGCGGCTGAAATCGAGGGCCAGTCGCTTCCTGCCGGCCTCGCCGAGGTCGTAGCGAGCGCCTATGTCCTTGAGCAGTCGTTCGAGCCCGTGCGCGAGGGCCGCCGGGTCCTCGGCCGGGACCAGCCAGCCGTCCTCCCCGTGGGTGATGATCTCCAGAGGTCCCGCCGTCCGGGTCGAGAGCACGGCCCGACCGTAGGCCCAGGCCTCCAGGACCGTGTTTCCGAAGGTCTCCTGGCGCGAGGCACAGACCACCAGATCGCAGGCTCGGTAATACGGACCGGGATCTATCTGCCAGCCGACGAAATGGATCCGCCCGGAGAGCCCGAGGGCATGGGCTTTCTGGTCCAGCGCCGCGCGCAGCGGCCCGTCACCGACGATTACCAGGTGCACCGGCCAGTCTTCGATGTAGCCGGGGGCGCGGGCCAGTGCCGCGAGCAGCACATCGAGGCCCTTGACCGGGTGCAGGCGGCCGACCGTCACCACCACCCAGGCCTCTTGCGGCAGGCCGAGGCGCTCACGCCAATACCCGAGACGGCCCCTGGCCTCCGGCTTCGGGACATCCACGAAGTTCGGGATGTGAAAGACGCGCCCGGCCGGGATCCCATTCTGCACCAGGTGGTCGCGGAGGCCCTGGGTCACGGCCACGAAGGCATGTGCGTGCCGATAGTCCTCGAGGTCGTAATAGCCGCCGAGGCGCGCCAGGTGGAGCGGGCCGGGGCGGCCCTCGAGACGGATCAAGCGGCTCGCGCGCCCGAGATAGGTCTGGACGATCGGGGTGGCGAGGCGCCGCAAGAGGCGCGCGATCCGATGACGGGCCAGGATGTCCCAAGTCCCTAACATGCGGACCTCGAACCGCGACACGGCCCCGCCCAGTGCCGCTCCCACGGCGCTGCCGGGGGGATGGACGGCATGGACCGGCCAGGCCTCGGCCGCGAGCGCCTTCACCAGCCGGCAGTAAAAGGCCTCGGCCCCGCCCGGCCGCCGGCTGGCGATGAGGTGTGCCGAGGGGATCATCCCAAGGCACGGCAGGGGCGGAAGAAGTGTTCGCGCAGGCGTTCGGCGACCGCGCCACCGGTCAGCGCCGCGAGCTCGCCGCCCGGGGCGACCACCCAGGCGGCGCGCGCGCCCCAAGGGTGAAAGCGCAGCGGATCGGTCGGGCCGAACACCGTGAGGGTGGCGGTCTCGAGCGCGGCCGCCATGTGACCGGCGCCGGAGTCGTTGCCGACGAAGACGGCACAGCGCGTCAGCACCGCGCAGTCTTCGAGGAGGCTGGTGCGGCCGGCCAGGTTCACGCACGGCAGGCGGATCCCCGTCTCGACCCGATCGGCGCTGGCGGTATCCCCCGGACCTCCCAGGATCACGACCCCGGCGAACAGGTCTCGCACGGCCTCGACCATCTCGACGAACCGCGCCGGGGGCCAGGTCTTGGGCGGCCATTTGGCGCCGGGCCCCAAGGCCAGCCGAGGCCCGGCCGGTAGCGGCTCAAGCATCCGTGCGGCTACGGCCTCTAAGCCGTCATCGAGCCATAACCGTGTGGCGGGGATGGGCTGGCTGCCGAAGAGCGGGCCCACGGTGGCGAACAGACGCTCAATGGCATGGGGACCCCGCGGAGGCCGCGCTCGCCATTTCGTCAGGCGCCGCTGGGCACTCAGTAGATAGGCCAGGCCGTCGGTGCGGAGATCGACGAGCAGCTCATAGCGCGTCCGCCGCAGGTCCCGTATCAAACGCAGGAGCCCGCGGACACCACCGCGTTTGTCCTTGTGGAAGATGTGGCCGCGATACGGGCAGAATTCGAACAGCCCGCTGGAGCGCCGATCCCCGACGATGTCGATCACGGCCGCCGGATACCGCTGGTGCAAGGCCTCCAGGACCGGCGTGGTCATGACGGCATCGCCGACGTTGCTGAGCGAGACGACGAGGATCCGTTCCGTCGGGTCGGGACCCGTCATGGTGAAGCGCCCTGTCCGTGGTAGGACTTCTCCTCGATGAGATGGGATCCGACCTTGAGATTGATGGCACGCTTGACCTGCGCGCGCCGATCGTTGAGTCGGTAGACACTGCGAGCCAACGCGATGAACTCGCGGTCGAACTCGCCCCGCCGTTCCTTGATCCGGATACGCTCCTCGACCTCCCAGAGCTCGGCGTTGACAAGCTTGAGCTCTGTCTGCTCGCCCTCGATAGACGTGCCAAAATAGGCAGAATCGCTCCAGATCTGCCGGAGCGCGGCGCGCTCGTGCTCAATGTTACGGAGCTTTACCGGGTCGTCCACACGCTCCGCCTTGATGTCGAGGATGGTCAGGCGATCGATGAAGTCGCCGACCGGCAAGGGCGTCTCGATGCTCATGGGGCAGCAGGCTACTCCCGGGAATGACGTTGGGAGAAAAGCATCGCGACTGCGGATTTTATACGGGCCACGGTGATAAATCGCCCCTTGAGAGCCCCTCTCCCAACGGGAGCGCGCTCGAAAACCGCACGGCAGGCAGGGCGGGTGGTGGATCGGTCTTCGGGGTGGTGAGCCGCGGTTTTTTCCCGCCTGGGCGGGAGCGCGCCGCATCATCCACCATGACGCCGTTCATTTTCGATACAAACGTGGAAAACGCTCGGAAAGGCTTGCCGTAGCTGGCTTTTCATCTTCCAACCCCGTAGCTTGGACTCAAACTTAGACTCAACCGGCATGTGACCGCCCCCCGTCATGATGGCGGTCAGCCTTGGGGCTCTCCGAGCGCGTGGCACGGGAGAGAAGTGCCCGGCGGGCTCGGAGTTCTACGTGCGGTGCTTCATACCACGGACGGGCAGATAGGTCAGGCAGCCTTCTTCTTGAGCCTCGTGCTTTAGGCCGCGGCGCGGCGGGCCGGCCCCACCCAGCTTGCCGCCTGCTTTCCTTCGGCGGCCCATGGCCGAGACGGGCTCGACTTTGCCGCTCACTGGTTGACTGTATCTCGGTTTGTCGCTCACTTTAGGCATGCATGTGAGCGACAAGCCGCCTTGAGTCGAACGCGTGAGCGTCAAAAGGCCTCAGTGCCTTCAGCGATGTTCAGCAGGGCGGGGAAAGCCAGCACGGCGGCGCGGCGGCCTCTTCCGGCAGTCAAGGGCTTGAGCACCCCACCCGTGCGCAAGACACTAAGGAACCGCCGGGCCGTCGGGGCGGGGATGCCGGCGGCGGCGACGAAATCCGAGCTCTTGAAGACGGGCCGCTCGAAGATCCAATCCAACGCGTGGATAGCATACTGGGAGCGGGTCATCTCGGCCACACGACGCTTCATCTCCTCGTACAACCCGAGGATGGCCCGCGTCTTTGTCAGGTTGTCTTCGGCCTGCGCACGAACAGACTCCAGGAAGAACCGGCACCAGCCCACCCAGTCGTCATCGCGCGAGACGGCCAGCAGGCGCTCGTAGTATTCGTCGCGCCGCGCCTCAAAGAACGCACTGATGTAGAACATCGGTCGCTGAATAAAGCCCATCTGCCACATGAACAGCGGCACGAGCATGCGCCCCAACCGACCGTTGCCGTCCAGGAACGGGTGCAGCGCCTCGAACTCAGCATGCAGAATCGCGAGCTGCAACACGCGATCGGGCACGTCGCAGTGGATGTAGCGTTCCCAAGCGCTCATGGCATCCGGCAGTTTGTCTGCGCCTATCGGGACGAAACGGGCCGCCTCGATCACGCAGCCGTGCGGACCGATCCAGTTGGGGATCCTGCGGTATTCGCCGGGCGACCAGTTCTGTCCGCGCACGCCGGACAGCAGGACACGGTGTGCCTCACGGATCACCCGCTGCGACAGC
>Ga0299907_10003133_pt1 | contig 10511 bp, 7 predicted proteins | sample RVTome_16_FD_198680 | JGI IMG/M metagenome (GOLD analysis project Ga0299907, IMG submission 198680) | Soil microbial communities from uranium-contaminated site in the Upper Colorado River Basin, Wyoming, United States - RVT152D67 (version 2) ... | reverse complement strand
GTCGTCGCTGGGATCTCACAGTACGGGAACTCGATCGGCATCCCGACGATCGGTGGCGAGACGAAGTTCGATCCGTGCTACGCGGGAAACCCGCTCGTCAACGTGATGTGCATCGGCATCGCCCCACGGGATCGCGTGCAGCGCGCGCGGGCGGAGGGCGTCGGGAACGTCGGCCTCCTACTCGGGGCGAAGACCGGCCGCGACGGGATCGGCGGCGTGTCGGTGCTCGCGAGCCGGCCGTTCGACGCCGAGGCCGAAGCCAAGCGCCCGAGCGTCCAGGTCGGCGACCCGTTCGAAGAGAAGATCACGATCGAGGCGTGCCTCGAGCTGATCGACCGCGGCCTGCTCGTCGGCCTCCAAGACCTCGGCGGGGCCGGGTTGTGTTGCGCGACGAGCGAGACCGCGAGCCGCGGTGAGGTCGGGATGGAGCTCGACCTCGATGTCGTGCCGCTGCGCGAGGCCGACATGGAGCCCTTCGAGATCCTCACCAGCGAATCGCAGGAGCGCATGTTCGCGATCGTGCGACCCGAGGACGTCGACGAGGCCGTCGAGATCTGTCGCCGCTGGGGCGTGCCGGCGGTTCCCGTCGCTCGCGTGACCGAGGGCAGCGAGCTGATCGTGAAGCAACGCGGCGAAGTCGTCGCGTCCGTTCCCGCGCGATCGCTCGCCGACGAAGGGCCCGAGTACCACCGCCCGATGGAACGCCCCGCGTGGATCGACGTGCTCCGCAAGGGCGACCCGCTCGACCTGCCGCGGCCGGAGGACCTCGGCGACGCGCTGCTGGCGCTGATCGCCGCGCCGAACGTCTGCTCGAAGCGGTGGGTGTGGCGTCAGTACGACTATCTCGTGCAGCACAACACGCTCGCCGGGCCCGGCGGCGACGCCGCGGTGATCCGCCTCGAGGGAACGAACCGCGCGCTCGCCGTCTCGACCGACGGCAACGGGCGCTTCGGGCAGCTCGACCCCAGGCTCGGCGCGATGCACGCCGTCGCCGAGGCCGCGCGCAACGTCGCGTGCTCCGGCGCGCGGCCGATCGCCGCCACGAACTGCTTGAACTTCGGGAACCCGGAGCGGCCCGACGTGATGTGGCAGTTCGCCGAGGCCGTCGCCGGGATGGGCGAGGCGTGCCGCGTCCTCGAGACGCCGGTAACCGGCGGGAACGTGAGCTTCTACAACGAGACCGACGGCGAGTCGATCCACCCGACGCCCGTCGTCGGGATGTTGGGCGTGCTCGACAACACCGAGCGCCGCGTCGACATCGCGTTCCGCACCGCCGGCGACATGATCGTGCTGCTCGGCAAGACCAAGGCAGAGCTCGGCGGCTCAGAGTACGCGTGGACGCTGCACCGGCATCTGGGCGGCGCGCCGCCGGAGCTCGACCTCGAGCAGGAGAAGGCGCTGATCGACACACTCGTCGCGCTGGCCGACGATGGCCTGCTCACCGCCGCGCACGACTGCTCCGAAGGAGGACTCGGCGTGACCATCTCGGAGATGGCGATCGCCGGGAACCTCGGAGCCCGGATCGATCCAACTCATGTGGGCCCGGCGCCGTACATCTGGATGTTCTCCGAGTCGGCGAGCCGTGTGGTCGTAACCTGCTCGGAAGCGGACCTCGACCGCGTGCTCGACGCGGCCGCCCTTCGCGGTGTCCCGGCGGACATCATCGGGGTCGTGGGCGGCGATTCGGTCAACGTCGGCATCCACCTGGACCTGCCGGTCTCCACGCTCGCCGAGAGGTTCGAGTCGGGACTTCCCGAGCGCCTCGCCTAGCGAGCGGAACGGCCCTACGTGCGGGTCGCGTCGCGGTAACGGGCCTCGTCGATGACGAGGCGCCAGTAGCCGCGAGTTGGCTTGGTCGCTCGGAAGTGCTCGAAGTCGAAGGTGAGGATCGGGAGTCGATGTCGCTCCGCGTAGGCCATGATCGTCCCGTCCACGAACCCCAGGTCCAGGTCGGCGAATCGTGCGTCGAACTCGGTCGCGCCCTGGAGGATCCCTGCCGTGACGAAGGCGACGCGATGTTCGCCCTCGACCAGGGACCGCAAGAACAACCTCGCGGCCTCCGAGCCGAGGCGAGATCGCAACAAGTGGTCCACCTCGACCACCACCGGATCGAGCACGATCAGATCCCTGCCGAGCTCGGTTACGAGAGCGCTTGCAAGACCGTGCGCCTCGTCCCGGGTGTTCGCTGCGGCAAGAAGCGGCCCGGTGTCGGCGACGACCTTCACCCGGACCGAACAGGTTCGCGGAGGTACTGCTCGGCCAGCCGGCCGAGATCCCGGGGCCCTTCGCCCGAAGCGACGTAGAGCGGGGGCTTGCGAGCGCCGCGCCGCTTCGCGCCTTCCTCGATCAACCGGGCGGCCGCGGCCGAGAAAGACTCTCCCTCTGCCGCTGCGGCACGCACGAGTGCTTCGATCCGATCGGGAAGGCTCAGCGTCCTTCGCACCATCTGCGTCTCCTGAGAAGTATGAACTCCTTCATCATAACATTGCCATGGGCCGAGCTCGTTGTGGCGGACCGGCTCGCGACGATCCCGGCAGGAGGTGCTGATCGCGGGCAAACCAACCCTAGCGCCTACCCCTGAGGGAGAGACGCGTCGCACTGATAAACTGAAGCCCAGATGGGGGCGGAATCTCCTAAGGAAGCTTGCGGTCTCTTCGGCGTGTGGGCGCCCGACGAAGAGGTGGCCAAGCTCACGTTCTTCGGCCTCTACTCCCTCCAGCACCGCGGCCAGGAATCGGCCGGGATCGCCGTCTCCGACGGCTCGGGGATCCTCGTCTACAAGGACATGGGCCTGGTCGCTCAGGTCTTCAGCGAGGCGACCCTCGCGACCCTCCAGGGCCAGCTCGCCATCGGCCACACCCGCTATTCCACGACGGGCTCGAGCCGCTGGGAGAACGCCCAGCCCGCCTTCAAGCCGACGGCCTCGGGCGGCGTGGCGCTCGGCCACAACGGCAACCTGACCAACACCCGCGCCCTCGCGGCCATGGTGCGCAAGACGAACGGCGGCCCGAAGGCGTCGACCGACACCGACATCGTCGCGCAGCTCCTCGCCGACCGTCTCGTCGACGACATGGAGGAGGCAATCGCCGAGACGATGCCGCTGCTCCAGGGCGCGTTCTCGTTCGTGATCATGGACGAGAAGACGGTCTACGGAGTCCGCGACCCCTACGGCGTCCGGCCGCTGGTGATCGGGCGGCTCCCGTCGGGCGGCTGGGTCATCACGAGCGAGACCTGCGCGCTGGACATCGTCGGCGCTTCCTACGTCCGCGACGTCGAGCCCGGCGAGATCGTCGCGATCGACGAGCGCGGGCTCCGCAGCCGCGTGTACGCCAAGCCGCAGTCCAAGCTCTGCATCTTCGAGTACGTCTATCTCGCGCGGCCCGACAGCCTGATGTACGACCGCAGCGTCCACGAGGTCCGCCGCGAGCTGGGACGGCTCCTCGCCGTCGAATCCCCGGCCGACGCGGATCTGGTGATCGGTGTCCCCGACACCGGACCGGTCGCCGCGGCCGGCTTCGCCGAGGCGAGCGGCATCCCGTACGGCGAGGGCATCGTGAAGAACCGTTACGTCGGACGCACGTTCATCCAACCGACGCAGACGATCCGCCAGCTCGGCATCAAGCTCAAGCTCAACCCGCTGCCGTCTGCGATCAAGGACAAGCGACTCGTCGTCGTCGACGACTCGATCGTGCGCGGGAACACGACCCAACAGATCGTTCGGATGCTCCGCGAAGCCGGTGCGCGTGAGGTCCATCTGCGCATCACCAGCCCGCCGATCCGCTGGCCCTGTTTCTACGGCATCGACATGGCCACCAAGGCCGAGCTCGTCGCCACCGACCTCGCCGTCGATGAGATCCGCTCCTACATCGGCGCCGATTCGCTCGCCTATCTTTCGCTGGCCGGGCTCGTGCGGGCCACCGGCAACTCCGCCGACAAGTTCTGCCGCGCGTGCTTCGACGGCATCTACCCCGTCCCGATCCCCGAGGACGCCGATCAGCAGAAGTTCGTGCTCGAAGAGCACTCGGCACCGCGCGAGTAATCGCGCCGTGACCCCACCCTCCTACCGATCCTCCGGAGTCGACATCGAGGCGGGCGACCGCGCCGTCCAGCTCATGCGCGGCCACGTGTCGTCGACGCATCGCGCCGAGGTGCTCGGCGACCTCGGCGGGTTCGCCGGAGCGTTCTCCGCGCGGTTCGCGGGGATCGAGGATCCGGTCTTGCTCAGCGCAGCGGACGGGGTCGGCACCAAGCTCCTGATCGCGCAGACGCTCGATCGGCACGACACGGTCGGGATCGATCTGGTCGCGATGGTCGTCGATGATCTCGTCTGTCACGGCGCCGAGCCGCTCTTCCTGCTCGACTACATCGCGTGCGGGAAGCTCGTTCCCGAGCGCATCGAGCGGATCGTCTCCGGGATCGCGAAGGGATGTCGCGAAGCCGGCTGCGCGTTGCTCGGCGGCGAGACGGCAGAGCATCCCGGCGTGATGGAGCCCGACCTCTACGACGTCGCCGCGTTCGGGGTCGGCGTCGCGGGCCGCGGCGCGATGTGGGGTCCCGAGCGCGTGCGAGAAGGCGACGTCGTCATCGGGCTCGCGTCGAGCGGCCTGCACTCGAACGGCTTCTCGCTGGTGCGCCGCATCATCCTCGAGCACGACCTGCCGCTCGACGTTGGGATCCCCGAACTCGGCGGGTATACGCTCGGAGAAGAACTGCTCACCCCGACCCGGATCTACGCCCCGGCGATGCTCACCCTCGAGCGCGAGGACAAGCTCGAAGTGCACGCCGCCGCGCACATAACGGGGGGAGGGATCGAAGGGAACCTAGCTCGCGTTCTTCCCGAGGGTCTCGAGGCGAGGATCGACCCTGCCGCTTGGCCGGTGCCCCCGATCTTCCCATACCTGGCGGAAACGGGACGGATGGCCGACGAAGATATGCGAAAGGTCTTCAATCTCGGCCTCGGCATGACGATGGTAGTAACCGAGAGGGACGCCGCAACGGCCGTCAAGTCGCTTGCGGAGCGAGGCATCGCGGCGTATCTCATCGGTTCGATCCATCGGGGCGACGGAGGGGTCGTACGTGAGGAGCGCTCCACGTGAGGGCGGTGCCGGACCGGCGACGGCAGGGGGAACGCCGGGTCTTGTAACCGAGGCCGACGCGCGCGCGCGTCCGTCCCACCTGCGCGCCGTCCTCCCCGACGAGCGGCTCAACTCCCTGGAGGACGTCGAGCGCGGACGCGCACATCTGTGGTCCGTCACGTTCATCTTGCTCTTCGGGCTCTCCACCGCGACCGTCATCGTTTCCTACTGGCGGGAGAGCCTCCCGCAGTCGATCGCACAGGTTCTGGACTTCGGCGCGATCCGGTTCATCTTCCTCGCGCTGTCGCTCGCGTTCGTGCTCCACGTGATCGATCGTGAGCGTCGCTTCAAGCAGGTCACGCACGCGCTGATCGACGCGCGCGCCCGCTCGCTCGCGCTCGAGGACCGGCTGCGCGACGTTTCGGCGCTGCAGCAGGTGCTCGTCGCGCTGAACTCGTCGCTCGAGATGGAACAGGTCCTCGAGATCATCCTGCGCCAGTCGTCCCGTCTGCTAAGCGCGACCGAAGGCGCGGTGCTCCTCGTCGATCGCGAACGCGGTGTTCAGACGATCGCCTCGGCCATCCCTGAGGGGATGGCCGGTGAGTTCGCCATCGGGGAGGACCTGCCCGGCACCGTCGCGCGCACGCGCCTCGCGACGCTCGCGGCAGGGCCCGAGGAGGTAGCACGATTCCCGTGGGTGGCCGGCCGAGAACTCTCGACCAGCATGTGCGCGCCGCTCGTCGCCGGCGGGGAGCTCATCGGAACGCTCATCCTGTCCGCAGGCAGGGAACGGCGATTCGGCGAGTACGACCTGCGTCTGCTGATGCTCTTCGCCGAGCAGGCCGCGGTCGCGATCTCGAACGCGCAGGCATACAAGCGTGAGCGCGAGAGCGTCTCGCGGCTCGCCGACCTCGACCGGCTCAAGACCGACTTCGTGGCAACCGTCACCCACGAGCTCAAAACTCCGCTCACGTCCCTGCTCGGCTACGCGCAGATCCTTCGCAAGCGCGCGACCGAGCTGAAGCCCGAGCAGCGGGAAGAGTTCTTCACGATCATGGCCAAACAGGGTGAGCGCATCCTCCGCCTCATCGAGGAGCTCCTGCAGTCGAGCCGTCTCGAGGCCGGCGCGCCGAAGCTACGCCGCGAGCCGCTCGACATGAAGGCGATCGCCGGCGAGCTCGAGAAGGAGCTCTCCAGCATGTCGCGGAGCCACGACTTGGAGTTCACGGTCCCCGACAAAGACCTCGGCCTCTACGGTGACGCGACCGCAATCGAGCACATCCTCACCAACCTCCTCGAGAATGCGATCAAGTATTCGAAGCCCGACACGACGATCCGCTTCAGCGTCGAGGAACTGGGCACCGAGGTCCACATCAAGATCGCCGACGAGGGTCAAGGCATCGAGCCGGAGGATCTGCCGTTCATCTTCGAGCGGTTCCGCCAGGCACAGGGCAACGGCAAGACCCGCAACTCCGTGGGGCTCGGGCTCTACATCGTTCGGAGCCTCGTCAACGCGCACGGCGGCCGGGTCTGGGCCGACTCGAAGCTCGAACAAGGGACCACGTTCACGGTCGCTCTGCCGCGGCGCAACGGAAACGATGGGTCCGACGGCGCGTATCTACAGGACGCCGAACAGACGGGCCGGCTTCTCGATCAGGTCACCGAGGTACCGTAGGAAACGTCCCGCCTCGGCTCCGTCGATGATGCGGTGATCGAAGGAAAGCGCCAGCGTCATCACGTCTCGCACCGCGATCTGATCGCCGACCACCCACGGTCGCTTCGTGATCGCGCCCGTCGCGAGGATGGCCGCCTCCGGGAAGTTGATGATCGGCGTTCCCGACTCCATCCCGAACGAGCCGACGTTGGTGATCGTGATGGTCGAGCCCGACAGCTCCGCCGCCGTGATCGATCCGTCGCGTGCCGCCCCGGCGACGCGAGCGATCTCGCGTGCGGTGTCGAACACGGATAGCTGATCCGCGTCGCGCACGACGGGGACGAGCAAGCCGCGGTCCGTGTCCGTCGCGATCCCGACGTGGTAGGTGCGTTTCACGACGATCTCGTTGCGCTCGCCGTCCCAGGACGAGTTGACCAGCGGGTGCTTCCGCAGGGCCGCCACGAGCGCCTTCACCAGAACCGGCAGCGGTGAGATCTTGCCGCCTTCCGCTTCCGGCGAAGCGGTGAGGTCGGCGCGCAGACGCATCAGCTCGGTCGCGTCGAGCTGGAGCCACTCGGTGACGTGCGGGATCTCCGAGTACGAACGGACCATGCGCTCGGCGATGGTGCGCCGGATCGAGCGCACGGGGATCCGCTCCTCGAGCGGGCCTTGCGCGACCGCGCCCCGGCGTTGCACCGGCTCGAGCTTCGTCACGGACGCGACCGCGGCGGGCCGCTCGGCACTCCGTCCTTCGGACGCGGCCACGATGTCCTCGCGGGTGACCCGCCCTTCCTTGCCGGAGCCGCTGACGCCGTCGATGTCGACGCCCAACTCCTTGGCGAGCTTGCGAACCGGCGGGGTCGCCAGCGCCCTGGCCGGCACGCTCCGCAACGGTTCGGGTTCGGGCTCGGGCTCGGGCTCGGGCTCGGGTTCGGGTTCGGGTTCCGGCTCGGTTTCGCCCTGATCGGCGCGGCCGATCTTCTTACGGCGGCGGCGGCGCGAGGCCCCTTCGTCGGGTCCGTACCCGACGAGCACCTCGCGGCGTTTCCCCGCCTCCGGCGCGTCGGACGAAGTATTGAACGAAACCAGCGGTGCGCCGACCTTGACGCGCTCGCCGACTTCGCCGTGGAGCTTGTCGACGACGCCCGCGTACGGCGAGGGGATCTGCACCAGCGCCTTCTCCGTCTCGACCTCGACGAGCGGCTGATTCAGCTCGACCTCTTCGCCCTCCTTGACGAGCCAGGAGACGATCTCGGCTTCCTCCAATCCTTCGCCGAGATCGGGAAGCTTGAACTGGCGCACCTCGTCGGCCATCAGTAGTTCAACACCTTATCCACGGCGTCCAGCACGCGGTCCAGATCGGGCAGGTGTACGTCCTCGAGCTTCGCCGGTGGGTAGGGGATATCGAAACCGCCGACGCGGATCACCGGCGCCTGCAGCGACAGGAAGTCGTCTTCCATGATCCGCGCGGCGATCTCGCCGCCGAAGCCGCCCGTCACCTGCGCCTCGTGAACGACGACCGCCCGTCCCGTCTTCTTGACGCTGGCCATGATCGTGTCGAGATCCAGCGGGATCAGGGTGCGCAGGTCGATCAGCTCGATCGATACGCCGTCGGCCGCCGCCTCCTCGACCGCCTCCTGGCACGTGCGAACCGACGGTCCGTACGTGATCAGCGTGACGTCGGTCCCTTCGCTGCGGATGGCGGCCTTCCCGATCGGCAGGCCGTTCGGTTTCAGATCGACGTCCTCACGGATCCAGTAGCGGCGCTTCGGTTCCAGGAAGATCACCGGATCGGGATCCTCGATCGACCGGACCAGAAGTGAGAACGCATCCGATGGGGTCGAAGGCGTCACGACCTTGAGCCCCGCCGTGTGCGTGAAGTACGCCTCGAGGCTCTCGGAGTGATGCTCCACCGCGCCGATCCCGCCGCCGTATGGGATGCGAACCACGATCGGGAGCCGCATGCGGCCGCGCGAGCGGAAGCCGTACTTCGCCAGGTGCGAGACGAGTTGCTCGAACCCCGGGTAGGTGAAGCCGTCGAACTGCATCTCGCACACCGGGCGCAACCCGTACATCGCCATCCCGATCGCCGAGCCGACGATCCCCGATTCGGCGAGGGGCGTGTCGAGCACGCGGTTCTCGCCGAACTCCTCCTGCAGTTTGTCGGTGATCCGGAACACGCCGCCGAGCTTTCCGACGTCCTCGCCGAGGACGATCACGTGCGGATCGTTGCGCATGCAGTAGCGCAAAGCTTCGTTAAGCGCTGCCGCCATCGTCACCGGCGGCATCTAGCTCTCCCCGTCCTCGCGGCCGGCGAGCTCCTCGTACAGGAGCCATTCCTCGCGGCGAAGGATGTCGGAGGGCTCGCTGTAGACGAACTCGAAGAGCTCGTGCGCGGGGCGAGGCCCTGCGCCCACGATTTCGGCACGGATATGGGTCGCGAGCTCCTTGGCCTCGGCGTCGACCGTCTCCTTGAACTCGTCGGTAATGATCCCCTCGAGCTCGAGATACTTGGTGAACCGCACGATCGGGTCGAGCGCTTGCCACCGATTCAGCTCTTCCTCGGTGCGGTACCGCGTCGGATCGTCGGCGGTCGAGTGCGGGCCGATCCGAAACGTGACCGCCTCGATCAGGGTCGGGCCCTTCCCCTCGCGCGCGCGACGCACCGCCTCTTTGGCCACCGCGTAGCAGGCGAGCACGTCGTTGCCGTCGACACGCACGCCCGGGAATCCGTAGCCGATCGCTTTGATCGCGATCGTCGGCGCGGCGGTTTGCTTCGAGAGCGGCAGCGAGATCGCGTACTGGTTGTTCTGGCACAGGAACACGACCGGCGCTTGCCAGACGCCGGCGAAGTTCATGGCCTCATGGAAGTCGCCCTCAGAGGTGGCGCCGTCGCCGAAGCATCCAAGTGCCACGGTCTTCGCTCCGTCCAACTTGCTGGCGATGGCGAAGCCGGCGGCGTGCAGTGCCTGCGTCGCGATCGGGACCGAGTACATCGCGAACCGGTGCTCTTTCGGGTCCCACATCCCGCCGTGCCAGGTGCCGCGGAACAGGTGCATAACGTCGACCGGGTCGATCCTGCGCATCATCGCGAGCGCGAGCTCGCGGTACGACGGGAAGATCCAGTCCCCCTCGTCGAGCGCGTAGCCGGTCCCGACCTGCGCGGCCTCTTGTCCGATCAGCGGCGTGTAGACGCCCAGCTCCCCTTGGCGCTGGAGGTTCGTCCCCTCGAGGTCGGCGCGCCGCGCGAGGACCATGTAGCGATAGATCTCGAGGAGATCGTCCTTCTTCAGATCCGCCTCGAACTCGGCGTCGGGAACGAGCGTGCCGTCGGAGGTGAGGAGCTGGATGGTGTCGGTGGGAACGGACGAGGGGTCGACGACTCCCCGGCGGCCCTCCATCAGTTCCCTCCTTCCGGCGGGGTCGCCGCCGTCCCGGCTATCGCGTTCCCGCGGGGTCGCCGCGGTCCCATGCAATGGTCACCGACCGTCGCGAACCCCGTCAACGGAGTTGCTCACTCACATCCTGCCCAGAACCTCGCCGCGTAACAGTCCGAGCTGGCGGAGACGTTTCTCCATCTCCTGGCGCCCGACGCGGAAGGTTCGCGCGGTCTCCTCGATGTCGATCTGTCCGTTGAGGTCTTTGACCGCCTTCGCGACCAGCGCCTCGGGCATCAAGAGCTCCGCCGCGAACTGGTCGGCTTCGTGCTCGAGCTCGTTCTTCTCCCACTGGACCTGCCGCGGGATCGGCTCGCCGCCGTGAAGCACGTGGTGGCCGATCTC
>Ga0299907_10003132_pt1 | contig 10511 bp, 10 predicted proteins | sample RVTome_16_FD_198680 | JGI IMG/M metagenome (GOLD analysis project Ga0299907, IMG submission 198680) | Soil microbial communities from uranium-contaminated site in the Upper Colorado River Basin, Wyoming, United States - RVT152D67 (version 2) ... | reverse complement strand
ATGTCGCCGAGGTCGTGGGCCGGTGGACCGGGATCCCCGTCTCGCGGCTCCTCGAGGGTGAGGCCGAGAAGCTGATCCGGTTGGAGGACCACCTTCACCAGAGGGTCGTCGGCCAGAAAGCGGCGGTCTCGGCAGTCGCCAACGCGGTTCGGAGGAGTCGTGCCGGCCTCTCGGAGCCCGGTCGCCCGGTCGGGACCTTCCTCTTTCTCGGGCCGACCGGGGTCGGGAAGACAGAGTTGGCGAGGGCCCTCGCCGAGTTCATGTTCGACGATGACAGCGCCATGGTCCGCATCGACATGTCCGAGTACATGGAGAAGCATTCCGTGGCCCGCCTCATCGGGGCGCCTCCCGGATATGTCGGCTACGACGAGGGCGGGCAGCTCACCGAAGCCGTGCGCCGGCGCCCCTACACGGTGGTGCTGCTCGACGAGATCGAGAAGGCACATCCCGAGGTGTTCAACGTCTTGCTGCAGCTACTCGACGACGGCCGGCTCACCGACGGACAGGGCCGCACCGTTGACTTCTCCAACGTCGTCCTGATCATGACGTCGAATCTCGGGTCAGAGCTGATCGACCCTGCGGGGTCTCCCGACGAGGTCCGGGACGCGGTGCTGGGCCGGGTACGCGAGCACTTCAAGCCGGAGTTCTTGAATCGGATCGACGACCTGGTCGTATTCGACCGGCTCAGCGAGGAGAACCTGCGCGAGATCGTGGAGATCCAAATCCGCCATCTCCAGGACAGGCTGGTCGGCCGCGACATCCGACTGGTCATGGACGATGGCGCTCTCGACGCTCTGGCGGTGAAGGGCTATGACCCGGTCTACGGTGCCCGCCCGCTCAAGCGAGTCATCCAGAAGGAGCTCGTCGACCGGCTGGCGATCGGGCTCCTCGAGGGTGAGATCGAGGATGGCGACGAGGTCAAGGTGACCGCCGAAGATGGCGAGTTGTCGATCGTCGGCCTCTGAGCCTCCCTTTCACTGGTTGAGGAAACGGGTTTGGGGGTCGCCCGGTGGCAGACTGATCTCATGCCTCGAGGTCTGATCGCTCTCGCGTTGTGCGCCGTAGTTCTCGCCGCTGCCCCCGCGGGTGCGAAGACCGGTGTGGCCGGTCTGCCGGCATCGGGAGACGCGGATCGGGTGACGGTGGTTTTCACCGGCGATACCTTGATTCACCTGCCGCTGTCGGCGCGGGCCTGGACCGGCGAGAGCTACAACTTCCAGCCGATGTTCAGCCTGGTGCGGCCCATCATCAGTGACGCCGACCTCGCCATTTGTCATCTCGAGGTCCCGCTCTCGCCCGGCAGTGACGATCTCAGCGGCTATCCCAACTTCAATGCGCCTCGGGAGGTGGCCGACGCCCTCGCCTGGGCCGGCTATGACGGTTGCTCCACCGCCTCCAACCACTCCTTCGACCGCGGCCCCGAGGGCGTCGCCCAGACCATCGACGTCCTGCAAGCGGCCGGGCTCACCCAGGCCGGGATGTCGGGGACCGCCGATTCGGGGTGGGCGGCGGCCGTCTACGACCTCGGGGATCTCAGGATCTCCCACGTCTCGGCCACTTACTGGCTCAACGGATATCAAATGCCGACTGGAGAGCAGTGGTACGTCCAGCTCCTCGACAAGGACGAGATCCTCGCCATCGCCGCCCGGGAGAAGCGATCGGGTTCGGACCTCGTCGTCGTGAGCGTCCACTGTTGCGTGGAGTACCAGCACGAGCCGACGGCGGCGCAGCGCGAGTTGTACCGCGAGTTGATCGCCTCCCGGGAAGTCGACCTCGTGGTGAGCCACCACAGCCATGTGATCGGTCCGGTCGAAGAGGTGGATGGGGAGTACATCCTGCACGGGCTGGGGAACTTCTTGTCGGTGCAACGGCACATCCCGGCGGTGGCCGACGGCATCATTGCCCAGGTCGAAGCGGTGAGGCGTGGCGCCGGGTGGAGCTTCGATGCCGTCGAATTCGTGCCAACCTGGGTCCAGCCCGGTACCTATCGGGTCCTCCCGGCCCTGTTTCACCAGCCCGACTCGTATCGACGGACGATGGGTGTCCTCGGGATGTACGGAGGGGCGGCTCTCCCGCTGGTCTGGAGTGGATTCCCCGGGTATCGCCTACCCGAGATCTAGCCGGGCACCGTCACCCTGACCAAGAGCGTCTCCGGGTGAAACTGGCTCCAGGCGAACCAGAAAGACTCGTGGGTCGGCAGTTCGCCATCAGGCCCTTCGACCCGAAAGCCCGAGCCGTCGGCAATCACCTCCAGCCCGTCGACACCCACCGGTCCGAGCGGGAGCGCCGATTCCAGCTCGGCGACGGCGAACGAATATGCGGTGCCTTCGTAGACCACTCCGATAACCGGGTCGTGGACCGAGAGCCGAGGATCCACCGGGCCCACCGGGAAGATCGGGCCGTCGTCGTCCCGGCCGCCCAGGGGGTCCGGGGCGTAGAGCCGCCCGATCCCGCCGTCCTCAGCCACGATCCGGGTATTGGGGTGAGCCTGTTTCCAGTCGCCCCACCTGGAGGCGACCACACTCACTTGCTCCAGGACCACGCCGGCTTCTGCAAGCGGCCCCGTCCTGGCCTCGCCGGTGAAAGTGTCCAGCACCGAGCCCGACTCGAGGTCGTACATCACCTTGTTCGACCGGCTGAGGAGGCCCGAGGTGCGCAGGACCGCCGTGTCGAAACCCGAGGGCACCGAGTCGGTCAGGTAGGCCTGGGCCGACCCGCACAGGGTGCAGTAGGGGATGCCGAGACGTCGCCCGCCCAGGGTCAGGTTCACCATCTCATGGACCTGCATCTGGTTCTTGGGGAAGGCGATGGCCTCGTCGCCGACGACCACTCCGAAGACCACTGCGTCGTCGGGGTACCAGTCACCGCCCTCGGCGTCGGTCGTGGCCGGGTTGTCCAGCGCCGGGATGCAACCGCCGGGGCAGGGCTCGGTGGCGGGAAAGGGCCTGGCGTCGATGAGGACCCCGCCCCAGGTCACATAACGCCAGTCGAGGGAGACGTTCTCGATGAAGAAGGCATCCCAGCCGGGCTCGACCGCGGTGTAGAGGCGACGCTTGAGAGCCTCGTATCCCGACCAGGCGGGGAGATCCCAGGCGAAGAGGTTGTCGAACGCGGGGACGAACAAGGGGTGGCCGTCGTTGTCGAGAGCTGCGCCGGTGATGCGGGTGAAGGCCGACGAGATTGCCAGGCTCTCCTGACCGGTCTGGACGAAACGGAGGAGATCGGCTAGGAACCAGGCCACCCTCGGATCGGCAGCGGCCACCACGGGCTCGAGCGACTCGGATTCGAAGGCACCGGTTTGGACCCCTACCAGGACGTCCTCGAGGGCTTTTTGGACGGACTCGTCTACCTCACCGTCGGGGATGTCGGGCGCCGGGGCCACCTCGGTCGGACCGGATGAGGGAGGGATGATCTCGATGTCGACGGTGCCGCCCGCGGCGCTGGTCTCGGTTCCGGCCGTCGTCGTCGTGGTAGTGGTGGGGTCCGATCCGGCGGTGCATGCCGTCGCAAAGACCAGCAACGGGACCAGACGTCTCATCCCACCACCGTAAGTGTGCGCTGGTTAACCAGACGTAATCAAGCGTGTGCAAATAGGTACGGAATTCCGGTCCTATCTGCACACGCTTATTGGGTCAGTAGGGGGGCGCGCCCAAACCAGTGACCGCCGACGAGGCGCGGTCGGCGACTTCGCCCATCGGGGTGAGCTGGGCCTTGCCCCGCCCTCCTTCAGGAATCTCGAGATTCACCAATAAGGCCTTACCGGCAACGGCGGTCCCCCGGAGCACCTGGAGGACTCCTTTCCACGAGCCCATCTCGGGGTCGTCCTCCAACGCGGCCAGCCCGGTGGTCAGGAGTATCCCGTCACCGCCGTAGATGCGCACAGGGCCCTCGTAGGAATCTGGCATCACTTGTCTCCGTAGATGTTGCGCACCTGGCTCCTCAGCACGATTTCCCGCCGGTAGGAGCTGTGAATATCGGCGACGGTGTCCTCGAGATCGTCGATTCGGTCGGACAGTCGGTCGACCTTCTTCTTCAGCCGGCGGTTCTCCTCCTGGAGGGCCAGGACCCGCTTCACACCCTCGAGGTTGAGGCCTTGACTGGTCAGGTCCTGGATCAGTTGGAGGCGCTCGATGTCCTCCTGGGAGTAGCGACGGGTGCCGCCCGGTGTTCGGAACGGGTCGATGAGCCCCCTTCGCTCGTAGATCCTGAGGGTCTGCGGATGCATGCCCGACAGCTCCGCGGCGACCGAGATCACAAAGACTGCCCTTGCTGCTTCACTCATGTGTGCTCACCATCATCTCAGATGCGATCTCAGATCCTCGCCTCTGTTCTCATCGAGGCTCTCCAGGATCTCTCGTTCCTCTTTGGTCACTTTCTTGGGGACGGCGACCTGCACCGTCACCAGGAGATCACCGGTCCGACCCCGGTCTGGTGTGATTCCCTTGCCTCTCACCCGGAACGTCTTGCCCGAAGGGGTGCCGGGAGGGATCTTGACCTTGACGCCGCCGTTCAATGTGGGCACGTCGATCTTGGTGCCGAGGACGGCTTCGCTGTAGGTGATCGGCACCTTCAGCGTCAGGTCCTGACCTTTTCGCCCGAACCTGGTGCTCGACGCCACGTTCACCTTGACCAGCAGGTCGCCGGGAGGCCCGCCATTGGCGCCGGGGGCGCCCTTGCCCCGGAGACGAAGGGTGTTGCCGTCCTGGACCCCGGCGGGGATCCGCACCTTGACGTCGCGGCTTCTCATCTCCGAGCCGGAGCCCTTGCAGGTCCGGCATGGCGTCTCGACGATCTGGCCACGGCCGCCACACTGAGGGCAGGGCTGGGAGAAGGAGAAGAAGCCCTGGTTCTGGGCCACCATCCCCTGGCCCCCACAGGTCGGGCAAGTGGTCACGTTGGTCCCCGGCTCCGCACCCGAGCCACCGCAATGCGAGCACGGGGCAGCCCCGCGGACCACGACCGAGGTCGTCACCCCGTGAGCTGCGTCGTCGAACCCGATCGACAGGTCGGCGTGGGCATCGGCACCTCGGGCCGGTCCGCCCCGACTCCGGCTACCGAAGCCGAAGAGATCGCCGAGGCCCATGCCGCCGAGAAGATCGGATAGGTCCTCGACCCTGACCTGTTGGCCGCCGGGGCCGCCGAACCCCCCGCCGAAGCCACCGGTTGAGGCGAGTCTCCTCACCTGGTCATACTCCCGTCGCTGCTCTTCGCTCGACAGGGTGGCGTACGCCTCCGAGATCTCCTTGAAGCGCTCCTCGGCCGCGTCGTCGCCAGGGTTGGCGTCGGGATGGTTCTTCTGAGCCAGCTTCCGGTAGGCCTTCTTTATCTCATCGGCGCTGGCGGTCTCACCAACTCCCAGGACCGAGTAGAAGTCCTTGTCGAGCCAATCCCTGTTCATGATCTCGCCTCGAGCTGGACGAGGGCGGCCCGAAGCACTTTGTCGTTGAGCCGGTAACCGCGTCTCAGCTCGGCCGACACGACGGGCACGCCCTCACCGGACGCCGGCCCGACCGGCTCGTGTATCTCGGGGTCGAATTTCTCGCCGACCGTCGGCAGCACTTCGAGACCTTCCTTCTCCAGAGCTTTCAGCAGCTGCTCCCGGGTGTTGAGCATGCCGGAGAGCAGTTGCCGCTCCGAGTCGGTCGCCGGCTCAACCGTGACGGCCGCGTCAAAGCTGTCGAGCACCGGCAAGATCTCGGCGACCACCCTCTCGGCGGCCCGGTTGACCAGTGTTGCCTGCTCCCGGGCGTTTCGCTTGCGGAAGTTGTCGAAGTCGGCCGCGATCCGGCGGAGGTCGTCGAGATGGCTCTCGGCGTCCTGGCGGGCGCTGCCGAGGTGTCCGAGGAGGACCCGCACCGCATCGTCGCGATCCTCGGGGAGGTCGACTCCGAGGTCGACCGCCTCTTGAGGCACCTCGACGGCTTCGACCTCCACGGCCTCGGTTTCTGCGCCGTCAAAATGCTCGCCGGTGTCTCTGGGCCTGTCACTCACAATTGCTCCCGAGCACCGTGGGGTTATTCCCCGTTCTCATCGTCGACGATCTCGGCCTCGACGACATCCTCGTCCTCGGTGGCATCGTCGGCGGTTGCCTGCTCGGTCGCCGCCTCCTGATACAACCGGGTGGCCATCGCCTGGCTCGCCTCGATCAAGGCATCCATCTTCGTCCGAATGTCCTCACTGGACGTCTTCTCATCGTCGAGCGCCGCCTTGAGCGCGGCGAGGGCCTCCTCGACCGTGCTCTTCTCGTCGTCGGTCATCTTGTCGCCTTGCTCTTCGATCAGCTTGTCGGTCTGGTGGACCAACTGGTCGGCCTGGTTCCGGGTTTCCACCGTCTCCCGGCGCTTGGCGTCCTCCTCGGCGTAGGCCTCGGCATCCTTGACCATGCGGTCGATGTCGTTCTGGGCGAGAGCGGAGCCACCGGTGATGGTCATCTTCTGCTCCTTGCCCGTGGCCAGGTCCTTGGCGTTGACGTGGACTATGCCGTTGGCGTCGATGTCGAAGGTGACTTCGATCTGGGGCACCCCCATCGGCGCCGGCGGGATCCCGGTGAGGCGGAACTTGCCGAGGCTGTTGTTGTCGCCGGCCATAGCCCGCTCACCCTGGAGGACGTGGATCTCGACCTCCGGCTGGTTGTTCTCGGCGGTGGTGAAGATCTCCGAGCGCTTGGTCGGGATCGTCGTGTTCCGCTCGATCATCTTGGTCATCACCGCGCCCTTGGTCTCGATGCCCAGGGTCAGCGGGGTGACATCAAGGAGGAGGATGTCCTTGACGTCGCCCTTGAGCACGCCGGCCTGGATGGCGGCTCCGGCGGCCACCACCTCGTCGGGGTTGACCCCCTTGTGGGGATCCTTGCCGGTGAACTCGTGGACCAGCTCCTGGACGGCCGGCATCCTTGTCGACCCTCCGACGAGCACGACATGGTCGATCTCCGAAACCGAGATCCCGGCGTCCTTGATCGCCTGCTGGAAGGGGCTCTTGGTCCGCTCGAGGAGGTCCTCGGTGAGCTTCTGGAACTCGGAACGGGTCAGCTTCTGTTGGAGGTGAAGCGGTCCCTCGGCCGTGGCGGTGATGAACGGGAGGTTGATCTCGGTCTCGGCAACCGTCGACAGCTCGATCTTGGCCTTCTCGGCGGCTTCCTTGAGTCGCTGCAGGGCCATCCGGTCCTTGCTCAGATCGACCCCGTTGTCGTTCTTGAATACGCCGACCAGCCAATCGATGATCGTCTGATCCCAGTCGTCGCCGCCCAGTTGGGTGTCACCCGAGGTCGACTTGACCTCGAACACACCGTCGCCGATTTCGAGCACCGATACGTCGAAGGTGCCGCCACCGAGGTCGAAGACGAGGATGGTCTGATCGGTCTCTTTGTCCAGGCCATAGGCCAGTGACGATGCGGTCGGCTCGTTGATGATGCGCAGGACGTTGAGGCCGGCGATCTGGCCTGCCTCTTTGGTGGCCTGTCTCTGGGCGTCGTTGAAGTATGCGGGGACCGTGACCACGGCGTCGGTGACCTTGTCGCCCAGGAAGGACTCGGCGTCGCGCTTCAGCTTCATCAGGATGCGCGCCGAGATCTCCTGGGCGGTGTAGTCCTTACCGTCGACCTCGATCGACCAGTCGGTGCCCATGTGTCGCTTGACCGATCGGACCGTGTGGTCCGGGTTGGTGATCGCCTGCCGCTTGGCCACCTCGCCCACCAGCACTTCGCCGTCCTTGAACGAGACGACGGAGGGGGTGGTGCGGCCCCCTTCGGCATTGGCGATGACGGTGGGCTCGCCACCGTCGAGCACGGCGATGACGCTGTTGGTGGTTCCCAGGTCTATGCCTACTGCACGTGACATCTCAGGTTTCCTTTACTGTTGAGGTTTAAGTGTTGTTCTATTCTAGAACCTGAGTCGGGTGTTGTCACATCTACGACACCCCTTTCCGTTTCATGGGCGAGAAAGCGCGCTGATAGCGCCAGATTTCGCACCCAAAACGGGGTGGGAAACGGGTTCAGCCGGCCAGGGATTGGATGTATTCGACCAGGTCGCCGATGTCGGCCTCGGAGAGCTGGTCGACGTAGGTGGTGGGCATCACCGCGTCGAAGCCGGCCACCACCTGGCTGTTGGGGTCGACGATGGAGAGGGTGAGGTAGTTCTGGTCGGCGGTGACCGTCTCACCCGAGGCAAGGGGGCGTGACGCCCCGGCGAGACCCTTCCAGGTCGGCCCCGTGCTGGGTGTGCCGTCCACGGTGTGGCAAGCCAGGCACCCGGTGTCGGTGGAGAGCACCTCACCGCGGGCGGCAGCCTCGGGATCGACCTCGACCGGCGCGGAGTCAGGACCGGGGTCGTCACCCACCGAGCGATCGTCGGCGAACAGCCAGAAAGCCAGGCCGAGGACGACCGTGAGGCCCAGCGCGACCAACGCCTCGCTGCCCCTTCTCAAAACCTGCTCCGATGACGCATTTGCAGACGCAACCGTAACAACCGGCGTCTTCATCGTAGGGTTTGAGCCGTGCCTCAACGCAGCCCGACCCACTGGTCTCGACGACGATTCCTGATGGCAGCCTCGGGACTGGCGGCGGCCGGCACCGTCGGCCTCGGTCGTACCAGGGCACAGGCCCTATCCATCAACCCCCGCTCGGCGTGGGCGATCGACCGCCCTCCACTGGGACCGCTCGACTCCGAGACCGTCAAGTTCTTGATCGTCCACCACTCGGCTTCGCGGAACGGCCACACCAGCTCGGATGCGCCGGCGATCCTGCGCAGCTTCTACGACTTCCACACCGGGCCGGAGAAGGGTTGGAACGACATCGCCTACAACTTCTTGATCGATTCCGGCGGTGGGATCTGGGAGGGGAGAGCGGGAAGCCTCGACGGGCCGGTTGCCGGTGATGCGACCGGGGGGAATCAGGGCCACACCCAACTGGTGTGCTTGATCGGTGACTACAACGCGGCCCGGCCCTCCGGGGCGAGCCTGTCTTCATTGGTCTCGTTGCTGGCCTGGCTGGCCGATCGTTACGGCGTGGTGACCGCCCCGGGATCGATGGTGACCTTCCGGTCGCGTGGATCGAGTCGGTGGCCGGCGGGCACCCGTGTCGAGACTGCCACGATCACCGGTCATCGCACCATGAGCCATACCACCTGCCCCGGAGACAACCTGAATGCGTACGTGGTTGGTGAGTTGATGGCCGACGTGACGACAGCCCGCGGGGGAGTGCCGGTGACCACCACCACCCGGGCGACTACCACGACGAGCGCGCCCTCCACGACTACGACCGCCCCGCTCACCACGACCACGGCCGAAGCCATCGCCTCCACGACGGCGCCGCCCACCACCACGAGCCTCCCCACGTCTTCGACCACGACCTCGGCTCCGGCCTCGACTACGACTGAGCTACCCGCGACGACATCGTCTCGCCTGGTGTCGACCACCTCGGTGGTGGCTTCGTCAGAGACGACGGCACCCGTGGTGCTAGCCGCAGCGGAGAGCGGTGATGGCGGATTTCCGCTCCTGCCGGTCTCGGTGCTCGGTTTCCTCGGCGCCCTGGGTGGTGCGGTGGTCTGGCGACGCCGCCGCATGTCCTGACCGACCGATTCCCCGTTTCCTCTATGGGGACGGGCATAGTGGGGGCGACAATCGAGGAGGAACAATGGAAGCGCTGGACATCGCGTTGCTGATCGTCCGTATCTGGGCGGCGGTGGTGATCACCGCCCACGGCATCAACCACGCCCGGACTCTGGAAGGGACGGCAAAATGGTTCGAGTCGAAGGGGTTCCGACAGCCCCGACTCAATGCCCGGATGTCGGCTTACAACGAGCTCGCCATCGGCGCCGGCCTGGCTCTCGGCCTGCTCACTTCGGTGGCAGCGGCCGCTCTCGCCGCGACCATGTTCGTCGCGTTCTGGACCATTCACCGTTTTGCCGGCTTCTTCGTCTTCCACCGGCCCGATGAGGGCTACGAGTACGTCACGACGCTGGCAGTCCTCGCCCTGGTATTGGTGATCCTCGGACCGGGGTCGGCCAGCCTCGACGACTCGCTCGGGATTGCCGACAATCTCGACGGCTGGGTCGGCGTGGCGATCTACGCCGCCGGTCTCCTCGCCGCCGCCGGCCAGCTGGCAGTGTTCTGGCGCAAGCCTCCGGCGAAGGAGTCATCGTGACCGGGCCACTCCCCGCCGAACTGCCCGGCTCTTTCGCGGAGACCCGGGACGAGCTCCACCAGCTCGCCTTCTATGCGTTGAGCCCGGCTCGTTACAAGGAGACGGGTCGAATGGGGCTGCGACATCATCCCCGAGGCTATGGGACCCCGCGCTTCGAGGGGAAAGTGGCCCGGGTCGAGGCCGACCTCCTCGTCTTCGAATCCGAGGCCGGGGTCGCCACCCAGCAGATAACGACGGTCCGGGCCGCTGCCGAGTTCTTCGGCAACGAATACGTGGCCGTTTGGTTCACCGACTTCGGGGATCCGCTCCCCGCAGCCGACCCCGATCGCAAGCTGGAGGTCGACCCCGACTCCACGGACGCCCTCGGGGTTCT